>Ga0065721_10006589_pt1 | contig 11860 bp, 9 predicted proteins | sample Mesricmetagenome_FD_59108 | JGI IMG/M metagenome (GOLD analysis project Ga0065721, IMG submission 59108) | Mesophilic microbial community from rice straw/compost enrichment Sample: eDNA_1 v2 (version 2) | ecosystem: Engineered > Solid waste > Grass > Composting > Bioreactor | place: USA: Davis...
TCTCATTTTTAATCCGAGCTATCGGATGAACATTGATCGTTGCGCATTGAAAATTTTGCCCCAAAAGCCGAATAGAAACGCGCAACTAAAATAATCAGTCCTCCTTAGCAGAAGATTTTTCTCCCACAAACCAGTGTTCTTTGTTCTTAAAAAGTACATTAAATGTTGTGAGCGATCCATAGCAACGCGTGATGTATTGCTGCAGGTTTACTTTTTCTTCGTCGGTGAGTTTTTTGTTGGCGTTGATATGTTGTTCGAGCACGCGCAGGCGGTCGCGGAGCATGACGATTTTATGGAAGAAATCATCGATGGGAATTTCTTTTGGCTTCAGGGATTTATCGGCCGGTTGCAGCAGCATGATTCCATTGACCCATCTGTCGCCTAAAGGAACGATTTCGGTAGCACCACCCCATAACCTTAAAATTTTCAGAATGGATCTTTCGAGATCTGAATTTGTTTCAATTTCCTCCGATACATTTTCGGGAATGATCTCATCCAGTTTGGGATCAGTCTTATCAATTTCTTTTACGCCATGATTAATAAATGAGATCAGGTAAGTGGCATAACGTATTCCCACAACAACGCCCGGGCCATAATGCGTGTGTTGCAACCTGGTGCCGATGCCAAGGGTGGTTTGGTCCATGATTCAGGTTTTTAGATAAATGTAGAAAAACTTACGCAGAACTTTACCATCTGCTCAATAGCACAGAATGTTTAGATATATGAGTGCGAATAGGATCCTACCGCGTAGTCGGACAACAGTGGGGGCATAGGTTTACAGAGGGACACAGACTTTGGCCCCTGGCGTTAAATTCAGCGATACTGATTTTTGTTATTAGTGTATGACAAAGCTTAACGGCCTGCAAAACCTTTCTAAATTATCCACAATGACGCTATTGCGGCATGATATTTCGATTAGTAGGGTTGAACAAAATTCCTAACCTTAAATAATCCGTTATGCAAAGAAAAGGACTGGGCCTGATACTGGCCGCTGCAGCAGCTTATGGTGCATACCGTTATTCAAAGATGACACCGGAGCAAAAGAATGACCTTAAACAAAAAGGAAAAGATTTTCTCGACAAAAACCTTGGTGGCGTGAAGAATATGTTTGGCAAAAAAACTGCCACAACAAATGGGAACGGTTATTAATAACCACCCGTATTTTTTGCATTGTTATTGTGTTTTTGAAAAGAGCAGTTTCAAATCAGGAGAACAGACGGTATACTGTTAGTCCATAACAGTTGAACGGATAGATTTGAAACGGCTCTTTTCTTTATGCTAATTTTCGGGCTCTTCCTCCCTCCAAAGAATTTCAGGTGGCAAACCTTTTTTATAGCGCTCAAAGGAGTCTTTGATGTATTTCTGCAGTTCGTACTCACTCGTTATGGCTACATAAAAATAAGGCGGTCTGTAAAGGGTCATGAAGCTGTCGAGCTCGTTTCCGGTCAGTCCGGTTAGTCTTCGCACGACAGCCTTGCTGAACCTGTGGTCAACATATTTCTCCTGTTCCTGGGTAATCAGGCGTTCCTGGAAGTTTCGCAGATTCCGATTTCGCCGGAAGCGGAACGCATTGATGATTTCATTTACATCAAACCCGGCACCTGCTCCATATTGCGGTGTTACTACCTTCAAACCTGGTTTTTTGTAGTTGAAGATCTTTTCATAGTCAGCCCGGTTCTGCAATGAGTCCAGGCGATAATTCCTTGGTCGCACTTTTACCTCATTTAATACCGGCACATTTATTTGCAAGGATATATCGAAACTCAACGGGTTGGCTATCTTGAGGACCGGGAATTTCACAGTTGGTTTATTAAGATAACTGAACCAGATGGAGTCTTTTTCCGCGACTTCAATTTCATATTCTCCGTAAATATTTGTCGTTGTTCCCTGGCCTGAGGTGGACATCACGGTTACAAATGGTACAGCATAATTCTTAGTGCTGTCATAAACGGTCCCGCGTATTTTGTACTGGGCATAAGCGGGCGAGGCTTTTAAAAAAATAAAAACAAGGCAGGCAAGTAATATTTGTAAAATTCTTGATCTCAAACAGGCAGTTTATTTTGGCAAGTAACGAAAGTATCGGCAAATGAAATGTGAAAGTGGGGTGGAGGTTGGAGTTGGGAGTTAGGAGTTAGTAGTTAAAAGTTGGGAGTTAGGAGTTGGGAGTTAAGAGTTAGTGGTTTATGATCCTTTGCCTGGAACATTTGTTTTAAGGTTGCATAGTTGTGGGTAAAATGAAATCGGGAATTCGTGGGCGAAACTAATATCCTGGGTCACTTCCCACTCGCCACTCACTTTTGAAAATGTATGTCAAACGTTACGCTCCATAGTAAACCAACTTCCCACTGGCCACTCCCCCTTATTTATTTCAACGCCTGATACACCAACACCTTAAACTTCTCATGTATGTCACCATGACTTTGCGGGTATTCATTGAGGAAAAGTTGGGCGACGATTTTTTCCTTTGGATCGATCCAGTATGTGGAACTGAACATTCCACCCCATGAGAAGGAACCAGGGGAGAGTGGCGATGAGGCCAGGCTCTTTTCTGTGGCTATGCTGAACCCGAGCCCCATTTTATTGGCAGGCCAGTTGATTTTATCATACTGGTCCATTGTCATCATTTTCACTGTTGATCGGCTGAGTATGCGTTTTCCATTGTATTCACCGCCGTTAAGCAGCATTTGCATGAAGATGGCATAATCAAGCGCCGTTGATGAAAGACCTCCGCCACCGGAATAATAGGTTCCTTCAGTAGCCGGGTAGTTGCTGTAAAAATCTCCATTGAGATTGATGTGATCTGCAGCTTTCACCACTTCTTTGTTTTCATTTTCCGTAAACAAAGTTGCGAGCCTGTTGTATTTGTCTTTTGGCAGATAGAAATAGGTATCCTTCATGCCAAGCGGTTCAAATATTTTCTTGCGGAAAAATTCATCGAGGCTCATGCCGCTCGCTACTTCTACAAGGTATCCGAGCACATCGGTGTTGAGGCCGTAAGTCCATTGTTCACCAGGTTGATGAAACAGGGGCAATGTGCCCAGCTTTTTTATTTTATCCGCGAGTAATATTTGTCCAACACCAATACCNCCCACGATTCCGTTTTTAGCATAAATAGCATTAGCTTCTTTACTNCCTATCTGGGCATACCCGATGCCGGATGTATGAGTAAGCAGATCNTGAATGGTGATTTCCCGCTTTGNCGGAACAGTGGTATAGGTTGTGTCTTCAGCATTGAATTTATCGAGGACCNGNGGTTTGGCAAATTCAGGGATGTATTTTGAAATGGGATCTTTCAAAAGAAATTTTCCTTCTTCATACAGCATCATAACCGCAACGCTGGTGATGGCTTTTGTCTGGGAGGCAATACGGAAAATAGCATCACGTTTCAACGGCGTTTTTTTATCGAGATCATTATAACCAATGGCTTTGTGATAAACGATCTTTCCATCCTTTGCAATGATGGCTGCTCCTCCTGCTATCCATTTTTTGTCAACATACTCCTGTAATAATTTGTCAATCCTTTGCAATCTGACCGGCAGCATTCCGGCGCTGGCAGGATCAGCTTCTTTTAGCACCTGCGCGGGTGAGGAGAATGAAATAAAAACGACAAACAACGCGATGAGGGAGGCCTGAATTTTTTTCATTCAAGGAAAATAAGAAAAAATCAAATATGAGTATCGCCAGGAGTTGCACCAACCTGGCCTCAGCTAGTCATGGGAAATTAGGCTATTGAAGCCACCAGCTTTTCAATCACGCGGGGATAATGTTCGTGTTCGAGCGCATGAATCCGTTTAGCCAAAGCATCAGGAGTGTCATTGGGTTCTACCGGGCATTTTGCCTGGAAAATAATATCACCATTATCGTAGTGACCGTCTACATAATGTATGGTGATCCCGCTTTCTTTTTCTCCGGCAGCTATCACCGCACTATGCACGTGGTGACCATACATTCCTTTGCCACCATATGCGGGTAATAAGGCAGGGTGAATATTTATGATCCGGTTTGGATAGGATCGGATCAGGGTATCCGGCACTTTCCAGAGAAAGCCGGCCAGGACTATAAAATCAATTTTGCACTGATGCAGTTCCACCAGGTAGGCATCGCCCCTGAAGAAACGTTCCTTTTCGATCAGGAGTGAGGGGATATTTTCCCTGGCTGCAATCGCTAAAACGCCGGCACCAGGTTTATTGCAAACGATCAGGGCAATATCTACAGATTCAGAGTTTCTGAAATAGTCTATAATTTTCCGGGCATTGGACCCGGCGCCTGAGGCATAAATGGCTATCCGGAACTTCTTTGATTGGTTGCTTTTTTCCCTGGTTCGTTCCGAACCACCCGGGATGATCCGCATTCGTTTCCCCATTTTTTTCAAATAGCCGGTAAAAAAGCGGAACTGGCCAAAGGGTATACTGATGAGAAGGACTGCCATGGGCCAGATGAGCGTTACCAATATTATATATACAATGATCCAGACGGCCCGGGTGTCAATATCGAGCAGATTCATGATTTTTTTACCGAGCAGGCCGGTAAGACTGCCGCCAATGGCGAAAGTGCAAAGGATCAGGATAACCTGGAGGCCGGAAACCTTCCACTTTTTTTGTAATCGGTCAAACATGGTGATTGCATACCTCAACGCAAGTTGATGGCAACTGGTTCATTTGGGCAGCAAAAGTCAGGAAAAAGCTTCATAACTGTCACCGGATTTAGTTTAGAGAAATTGTTAAGATGGTTGACTAATTCATGACAAACAATTTTTACAGAGTATAAAAAATCCTCATAAATCCTTTGAAACGCAAGCTGGTAGCGGGTTAAAAATTTTTTAAGGGTGTTGGTCTTTTGTTAAGTTCGTGGCTTATTTTTGCAGCCGGTTAGCGATATTTATCCACATTTTTTCAGATCAATTGCGGCTATGATTCCTTGTAAACCAACGATTCAAAAACTGACACTACTAGTTCTTACACTTGTTGTTTCCGCGATATATGTTTCAGCCCAGGATGGAAAGGCATTATTTACAAGCATGTGTGCCAGCTGTCACCATCCGACTAAAGAAGGCACAGGTCCGGCACTGGCAGGTGTTCAGGAAAGACATAAATGGAGTGATATCAAGGAATTGACCGCCTGGGTTAACAATCCGGGTGCGTATATGGCCAAGGATGAGTATACTCAAGGACTGTTGGCAAAATACAAGTCCATGATGACGCCCTTCCCGACTCTGAAAGAAGCCGACGTTCAAGCGATTGTGGATTATGTAAATACTGCCGCACAACCTAAGACACCAACGGGTGGCGATACTGCTGCAAAACCGGAAGGAAATCAGAACGCGATCATATTTGGAGTTATATCATTGATCCTCGCCATCATCGCGCTGATCATGATGCAGGTTAACAGCAACCTGAAGAAGATGTCGGATGATGCGGAAGGTATTCAGCGTCCGGAGCCTGTTCCATTCTACAGGAACAAAGTTTATATCGCCATGATCGCCATCCTGCTTTTCATAACAGGTGGTTTTTTTGTAACAAAAGGTGCGATTGGTCTGCAAAGACAAACCGATTACCAGCCGGAGCAGCCAATTTATTATTCTCACAAGGTCCATGCGGGCATCAACCAGATCAACTGTCTTTACTGCCATGGCAATGCCTGGGAAGGAAAGACGGCCGCGATTCCTTCGGTGAATGTTTGTATGAACTGTCACAAGACTATTACCGACTATTCAGGTCCTACATTATATAATAATAAAGGAGAAGAAATTAATGGTTCAGCGGAAATCGCCAAGCTGCACAAGTACGCAGGTTTTGATCCAAAAAATCCCAATGCATGGGATGCTTCTAAGGCACAACCGATCGAGTGGGTTAGAATCCACAACCTGCCTGACCATGTTTATTTCAACCACTCACAACACGTGAAAGCAGGTAATGTGCAATGCCAGACCTGCCACGGTGATATCACCCAAATGGATGAAGTAAAACAGTTTTCAGAATTAAGCATGGGCTGGTGTGTTAACTGTCACCGCGAGACCAATGTTAATTTCAATTACGATAGTACAAAGGGCAACCAGTTCTATAGCATTTATGAGAAATTCCACAACGACATCAAAGCTGGCCGTATGGACAGCGTCAGCGTGAAAGACATTGGAGGCCTCGAGTGTCAGAAATGTCACTATTAAGAGCTGATCAGACACCTGAATTGATCAGCAAGAGAGTTCCGAGTAAGCATCAGCAAATTATCGAATTAGCACTTAGCAATTATGAGTAAACAATACTGGCAGGGTTTCGGACAGGTTAACGACCCGGAAAATTTTCAGCAAAAGGTCACGGATGAGTTTCGTGAAGAACTTCCATTCGAAGACCTGGACGGCAAGGGCATATTGGATGCCCGCACACCGCGTCGTGATTTTCTGAAATACCTGGGATTCAGCACGGCTGCAGCCACACTGGCCGCCAGTTGTAAAACGCCGGTGCGTAAAGCGATCCCGTTTGCAAATAAACCTGAGAACATTGTTCCCGGTGAAGCAAAATATTACGCTACCACATTTGTACAGGAAGGTGATGCCATCCCCGTACTGGCTAAGGTAAGAGATGGCCGTCCGATCAAAATTGAAGGCAATACCCTTGCTTCATATACAAAAGGTGGTACATCTGCCAGGGCACAGGCTTCCGTGCTGGACCTCTATGATATGTATCGTATCACCCACCCGAAAAGAAAAGTGGGCGATAAATACGAAGAGACTACTTACGAATTCATCGATAAAACAATAAGCGAAGGTTTGGCTGCTGCAGGTGGTTCCGTTGTGTTGTTGAGCGGCACCATTATTTCTCCTTCTACCAAACAAGTCATCAGCGAGTTTCTCGCCAAATACCCCGGCAGCCGTCATGTACAGGCAGATGCTGTTTCTTATGCAGGCATGCTGCTGGCCAATGAGGCGAGTGGTTTTGGCAGAAGAATTCCAACATACCGGTTCGATGCTGCTAAAGTAATTGTAAGCCTAGGAGCGGATTTTCTCGGCAGCTGGCTCAATCCTGTTGAAAATGCTGTGGGATATGGAAAAGGCAGAAAGATCGATGAGAGCAATCCGCAGATGAGCAAGCACTACCAGTTTGAAGGCCACCTGAGCACTACCGGTGCCAGCGCGGATGAACGTTTTACGCATCGTCCTTCTGAAACCGGTGCTGTTGCACTCGCATTGCTTGCAGCTATTGACGGATCAGTAAGTGCTCCTGCCATTGCAGATGCAAAATTGAAAGCAGGCATTGCTAAAGTTGCCGCTGATCTGAAAGCCAACAATGGCGCAGCACTCGTCGTGAGCGGAAGCAACGACATGAATGTACAGGTAATCGTAAATGCTATCAACAATGCCATTGGTGCATATGGCAGCACGATTGACTGGAGTGTAACTTCAAATTACCGCCAGGGTATCGATAAAGACCTGGTTGACCTCGTTGCTCAAATGGAAGCCGGTCAGGTTGGAGCTTTACTCATTGCAGATGCAAATCCAGCATACACTTATTATGATGCGGAAAAATTCAAGAACGCATTGAAGAAAGTAAAACTCACTGTTTCTTTCAGTGGTAAGATGGATGAGACTACTGAGCTTTGCCAGTATATTGTTCCCACGCATCATTACCTGGAAAGCTGGGGGGATGCCGAACCAAAATCAGGCACGATCAGTTTCCTTCAGCCTACTATTTATCCATTATTCAAAACAAGACCGTATCAAACTTCCCTCCTGAAATGGGCGGGTAACAATACGGACTACGACACATATTTCAGAAATTACTGGACATCTAAGCTTGGCACGGTTGAAGCCGTTGACAAAGCGTTGCAGGACGGTGTGATCGAAACAACGGCTGCTGGTGCTGGTGCGGGAGCTTATAGTGGTGGATCTGTTGCCGCTGCGGCAGCTGCAATTGGCACTGTAAAAGGTGGTGGTGATGAATTGGTGCTTTATCAAAAAGTGTCCATCGGTTCCGGCGCAGGTTCAGCAAACCCCTGGTTACAGGAATTGCCTGATCCCATTTCCAAAGCTACCTGGGGCAACTACGCGTTGATCTCCATGTCGAAGGCAAGTGAGCTGGGCATCAAACTGGACAACGATTATGAATATTATCCCCAGAAGCCGGTTATCAAACTGACTCTCGGAAATAAAGAAGTAGAGCTGCCTATCCTGGTGATACCGGGTATGAATGCACATACAATCGCAGTTTCTGTAGGTTATGGACGTAATGAGGCGATGGGTAAAACTGCGGCAGGTGTTGGTCAGAATGTTTATCCATTCACGTCCTTCAATGGTGTAACCTTTGATTATTTCGCTCCATCTGTAACGGTTACAGATCAGAAGAGAAAGGAAAAGATCGCACAAACCCAGATCCACAATTCATACGAAGGACGTGTGGAAGTGGTGAGAGAAACCACCCTTGCAACCTTTAAGAAAGATCCAAACGAAATACTTGCCTACCGCAAGGACCTGGCAGATAAATATGCAAAGAATACAGGCGACTATCGCAAGGAAGCCACGTTGTATGGAATGCATGATCAGCCTGGATTGAAATGGGGTATGACCATCGACATGAATGCCTGCTATGGCTGTGGTGCCTGCGTGATAGCATGTCATACTGAAAATAACGTACCGGTAGTTGGTAAGAGCGAGGTTCTCCGCTATCACGATATGCACTGGTTACGCATCGACCGCTATTTTGTAAGCGATGAACACAACCCCGATGATCTCAAAGGTGTGGTGTTCCAACCGATGCTTTGCCAGCATTGTGATAACGCGCCTTGTGAGAACGTGTGTCCGGTAGCTGCTACCAACCACAGCTCTGAAGGTATCAACCAAATGGCCTATAACCGTTGTATCGGTACAAGGTATTGCGCCAATAACTGTCCGTTCAAAGTTCGCCGCTTCAACTGGGCTGACTATACCGGAGCAGACAGCTTTGCAAATAACCAGGATCAGAAACTGGTGGGTAAATTTGATCCTGTGGTTCACCAAATGAATGATGAACTGACACGCATGGTACTGAACCCTGATGTGACTGTTCGTTCAAGAGGTGTTATGGAAAAATGTTCATTCTGTATTCAGCGTACGCAGGCTGCCAAGCTTGAAGCTAAACGTGAAAACCGCCCGTTGAGAGATGGCGAAGCGGTTACAGCATGTGCCCAGGCCTGTGCGGCGGATGCGATTGTATTTGGAAACGTTCATGATTCACAAAGCAAGGTGAGCCAGGTACGCCGCAATAATCCGCAACGCAGTTTCTATGCACTTGAGCAATTACACGTATTGCCCAATGTGACATACCTGGCGAAGGTGCGGAACACAGATGAGATCATTGAAAAAGGTGGTCATCATGCGGGAGACAAGAAACTGGAAGGTTCCATACCAGCCAGTCACTAAGAATCAGGAAAGGTGTTGATCAATAGTTGAAGCTTATATGCTTCGACTATTGGAAACAAAAGACACCGGGTAATATACCAGCAGGCCGCTCGTGAATACGGCGGCAGCGTGAGAAGGAGAAGCGGTGCGGTGTATATGATGTAAAAGAACAACGAGGAACCAAAATAGTTGAATAAAAAAAGAAAATAGCTGCATCCGTGAAAGCGGAAAAGCTCAAAGCTTAATTAATATGGGATTACTCAGATACGAATCACAGGTAAGGCCACCATTGGTTGAGGGAGGAAAGGACTATCACCAGGTGACTGAAGATATATGCCGGCCGGTTGAAGCCAAACCTTCCAAATTGTGGTGGATCGGTTTTATCATTTCGGTAGGCCTGTTGCTGTTCGGAGTGGTTTCAGTGACCATGGAGGTGATCTATGGTACGGGTCAGTGGAACCTGAATAAAACAATCGGATGGGGTTGGGATATCACCAACTTCGTATGGTGGGTCGGTATCGGTCACGCCGGTACGCTGATCTCTGCGATCCTCCTGCTTTTCCGCCAGGGCTGGAGAACGGGTGTGAACCGCGCTGCGGAAGCGATGACCATCTTCGCGGTAATGTGTGCGGGTCAGTTCCCTATCTGGCACATGGGTCGTGTATGGGATGCATTCTTTGTACTTCCTTACCCCAATACGCGCGGTCCTCTCTGGGTAAACTTTAACTCACCTCTTCTTTGGGACGTATTTGCGATCTCTACATACTTTACGGTTTCACTTTTATTCTGGTACTCTGGTCTGATTCCCGACCTCGCCACTTTACGTGACCGTGCGAAACTGAAATGGAGAAAAATGTTTTACGGTGTGGCTGCATTTGGATGGACCGGTTCTACCAAACACTGGCAGAGACATGAGGCGCTGTCACTGGTACTCGCCGGTTTGAGTACACCGCTGGTACTTTCAGTGCATACGATCGTATCCTTTGACTTTGCCACTTCAGTGATTCCGGGATGGCATACTACCATCTTCCCTCCTTACTTCGTGGCTGGTGCGGTGTTCTCGGGGTTTGCCATGGTGCAAACGCTGTTGCTCATCACACGTAAGGTGCTGGCACTGGAAGAATATATTACCATCGAGCATATTGAGGTGATGAACAAAGTGATCATCCTTACGGGTTCTATCGTTGGTATCGCTTATCTCACCGAGTTGTTTATGGCCTGGTACAGCCACGTGGACTATGAGTGGTTTGCATTTAAAGAAAACCGTGTAAACCTGAACAGTCCATATGGCTGGAGCTACTGGATTATGATGGGTTGTAACGTATTATCACCACAAATTTTCTGGTTTAGGAAAATGAGGAGAAACCTGCTGGTTACCTTCTTCATGAGTATCCTGGTAAACATCGGTATGTGGTTCGAGCGTTTCGTGATCATCGTGACGTCCATTTATCGTGACTATCTGCCCAGTTCATGGAGTACTTATTATTCACCGACCATCTGGGAAATTGGGTTCTACATGGGAACGTTTGGGTTGTTCTTCACCTGCTATTTCCTCTTCTCGAAGTTCTTCCCGGTAATTGCGATTGCCGAGATCAAGCATATCCTGAAGAAGAATGGTGATGTATACAAGGATAGTATGGAAGTGGAAGAAGCTAGATCCGTTGATGAGTTTGCGCACAAGCATACGCATGATCATCATTGAGCATTGAAAAAAAAGTCGATTAGACTGAATTGAATAAAATTAGTTGGGTTGGCCCCAGGGGTTTGCAGCTCATAGCTAAATAAAAAATACAATGGGTGTAAAGAAATTTATCGTAGGCAACTTTTATGATGAGGCGGTTTTATTTCCAGCCGTAAAAAAAGTACGCCGCGCCGGTTATAAGATCCATGATGTGTACACTCCCTTTCCTATTCATGGCCTGGATAAGGAAATGGGCCTGCGTGATACCAGCCTTCACGTGGCAGGATTTATCTATGGTATCACAGGTACGGCCACAGCCATTGGGTTTATCACGTGGATGCTTACTTACGACTGGCCATTGAATATCGGTGGTAAGCCATTCTTTTCTTTGCCTGCGTGGATACCAATTGCGTTTGAGCTGACCGTGTTATTTTCTTCAATTGGTATGGTGATGACATTCTGCTGGCTTTGTCAACTCGCGCCATTTGTAAAAAAAGACCATTTCAACCCGCGTTCAACCGACGACACTTTTGTAATGGCCATTGAGTGTACGGACAGGACGAATGAATCTGAAGCGATCGAGTTTTTAACCAGCATTGGTGCCACTGATGTGAGTGTGCAGCACAGGGAGACCGGATGGTGGCTCGGCCGTTACGACAAGGAAACAAAGGTATTTGAGACCCAAAAAGAAGTAGCAGTTCATTGATCATTATTAATAGAAGGAAATGAAAAAACTTTCGATCATAACGGTATGTATGCTGATGGCGGTGGCCCTGGTAAGTTGCGATAAGACCCGCCGTAACGCCGGCAGA
>Ga0065721_10052448_pt1 | contig 11860 bp, 12 predicted proteins | sample Mesricmetagenome_FD_59108 | JGI IMG/M metagenome (GOLD analysis project Ga0065721, IMG submission 59108) | Mesophilic microbial community from rice straw/compost enrichment Sample: eDNA_1 v2 (version 2) | ecosystem: Engineered > Solid waste > Grass > Composting > Bioreactor | place: USA: Davis...
GCCAGCGCAGCCATTCTGAACGGAAAACTCTTCCCGCCTGCTCCGCCCGGCGGTCTTAGGATAGCACGATTCTGCAACACGCCCAAACCCTTACCATCTGAATATCGGGCGCGCTGATGTTGATTTGCGAAAAATTGATGTTCCCTTGCGTTCCGGCTCATTCTGACGGCGATTGCACTCGGATTTTCCTCGGCTGTCGCAGTGCCGGCCGATGAATTTCCTGACGCAAACTCGGCCGCCGGTGCCGTTGCAATTCCCGGATGGAAACGGGGCGACCGCCCTTCGCCGCTGAATGATAGAGCGATTGAATAATGTGAACATCAATCAATCCCTCGACGCCGGACGGTTCGGGCTCGCGATTTTTGAGAATGCAATCGGAGAAATAAATCAACTCCGGTGCGAACTGATCCCGGCGCTTGAACTCACGTCGTTGCGTCTTGCTACCGACAGTCACCTCCATCTTGATCGCTTCCGAATATTCGTAGGCTGATTCCATCCGCAGCAAGCCTTTCGTACCCGCGACCGTCAATGTCGCCGTATCCGTTGCGCCGAAACTCGTGCTGAATGCCGCCAACCGATTCTCCGGAAATCGCAGAATCGCGCTGGTCATCTCATCCACTTCTGCAAACCGCGGATCATCGTTCCGCTCCGAAACCGCAATCGCTTCCGTTGGTTCGGCGCGGAACAAATAGCGCGCCGCGTTAATACAATAGATGCCGATGTCGTACAGCGTTCCGCCGCCTAATTCACGATCCAATCGAATATTCCCCGGCTTCACCGGCATTGAGAACAGCGACTGAAAAATTCGCGGTTCACCGATTTTTCCCGATTGCACGATCTTTACCGCTTCGAGATTCGCGCGCTCAAAGTGCAAGCGATACGCAACCATCAGCTTCACGTCGTTCTCAGCGCACGCACGAATAATCTGTTCGCAATCACTCTCAGTAACCGCGAGCGGCTTCTCACATAAAACATTTACGCGAGCGTTGGCCGCGCGAAGACAAAAATCTTTGTGCAGACTGTTCGGCAACGCGATGTAAACCGCGTCCACATTCCCAGCGTGCAGATAATCTTCATAGTCATCGTAACTCAACGTATCGGTGACGCGATAATGCCGCCCCAGTTGCTTGAGCTTTTTCGGATCGTCCGATATCAGCGCGGTCAGTTCTGAGTTGGGCGCGTTTTGAAACGCGGGCAACACCGCGTTCTGCGCGATATGTCCCAATCCCACGACCGCATAACGAATGACTTTGCGGCCCCGGCTGGATGCTCGTCGGAGGGTTGTGGTTCGGCGTGGCTTGAACGAGCCGCGCCGCGAGGTAGAAAATTTTTTGCTGCGCCTAAGCATGCGCCGAACATCCGCAACCCGGCTGCTTGATAAAATGGGGCGAAACCCGAAATCCTGGCGTCAATTTGCGAAACCGACGATTGATTCGCCATCACCGCAAGGAAAACGCCAGCGAGAGAGGCGAGATTTGAGATTGTCATGACCGGCTGACAGGCGTAGCTTCGGTTCATCAAGTCGTTATACAAAGTAGTTACGTATGGCGGAAAACCCTAAAGAGCCGTCGGCTGGCGACCTACTGAAGAACTCTTCGTTGTACCGGGAGTTTCAGGCTGAACGCGAAGAGATCTTGAAGCACAAGTGGATCGAGTCCGAAAAGGCGGGTTACGATATCGGATTTGAACGGGCGCTGACAGATTGGATCGTGAAACATCGTTCTAAATGGCGCAAAGCCCGTCAGTCCAATCAGCAGGCGAATAACCAACAGCCGGCTAACCAACGCCAGTAATTTTCAGTTAGACCGCACCTTTAAGCCGACCCTGCGAGGTCGCCAAGGCGCACCGATGAATCACAAACGAATTTTTGCGAATCGCTGTCCCGACGCGGTTCGCCCTTTCTATCTCCGCACCGGCAAACCGGTCGCCGCTTTCACCGCAGTTCCTTCGCACGCAATTGAAATCCAGAATTTCTCTGGTGCTCGGAACCTGGAATTTGAAACTTCTTCTCATGCCTGAATCGACCCTCATCCTCAACGCCCTCGGCATCCAGCGAGCGCTCACCCGCATCGCCCACGAAATTACGGAACGCAACGAAACAATGACCGATGTCGTGCTGATCGGAATTCAACGCGGCGGCGTGCCGCTCGCTCACCGACTTGGCACTATTCTCGGTAGCATCCTGAATCAACCCGTGCCCGTCGGTTCGCTCGACGTCAACATGCACCGCGACGATCTCGATCAACGCGCTGCTCCGAAAATTCATCCGACGCAGATTCCCTTCGATGTGAACGGCAAAATTGTGGTGCTGGTGGACGACGTTCTATTCAGCGGTCGCACCATTCGCGCAGCCATGGATGCGTTGAATGATTTTGGCCGCCCGCGAAAAATTCAACTCGCCGTCCTCGTCGATCGCGGCCATCGCGATTTGCCCATCAAAGCGGATTTCGTCGGCAAAAACCAACCCACCTCGCTGGCTGAAAAAGTTCAGGTGCGTTTCGACGAACCCGGCCACGCAAACGAAGTTATTCTGCATCGCCCATGACCTGGAAACGCAAACACCTGCTCGACATCGAATCGCTCACCGCGGACGAAATTACGACGGTGCTCGACACCGCCAAAGCTTTCAAAGCCGTCGGCGAACGGGCCATCAAAAAAGTTCCCGCACTTCGAGGCAAAACGGTCGTAAATCTTTTCGTCGAACCCTCCACCCGCACGCGCATCAGCTTTGAACTCGCGGAACAACGTTTGTCCGCGGACATCGTCAATTTCACCGCTGAGGCTTCTTCGCTGAAAAAAGGTGAAACGCTCAAGGACACCGCCAAAAATCTCGAAGCGTTGAATGCGGATTTCATCGTTATCCGCCACAGCGCCGCCGGCGCCCCGCATTTTCTGTCGCGCGTTTTGAACGCTCATGTCATCAACGCCGGCGACGGCGCACACGAACATCCCACTCAGGCATTACTCGACGCATTCACCATTCGCGAACGCAAAGGTCGGGTGGATGGACTGAACGTGACGATTCTCGGCGACATCCTGTTCAGTCGTGTTGCGCGCTCAAACATCTGGGCACTCACCAAACTCGGCGCGAAAGTTACACTTTGCGGTCCATCCACACTCGTGCCGCGTACGTTCGAAGCAATGGGTTGCCGTGTGACTCATGACGTCGATGAAGCCTTGCACGAGGCCGACATCATCCATCTCCTGCGCATTCAACATGAGCGCCAGCGCAAGACGATGTTCCCCAGCATCGGCGAATACACGACGTTGTTCGGTTTGAATAAAGCGCGCTTTGCGAAAACCAAACCCGACGCGCTCATCATGCATCCCGGCCCGATAAATCGCGGCGTGGAAATTGATAACGAAATCGCGGATTGCGGTCGCTCGCTGATTTTAGAACAGGTCACCAACGGTCTTGCCGTGCGCATGGCGGTGATGTTCCTCATCAACGGCGGCAACGGCCCGCAGGAAATTGCCCCGGGTTAATGGGAATCGTCCTCATTCTCGCAATCACGAAAATTGCGACGGGCGACGAGACGAACCGAGGACCGATGCGAATTTCATGGCGAGCCGCCTGAGACTTTTCCATACTGCGCGTCCATGAAGTCCATGACGGGCTACGGGCGCGGCGAGTGCGCTCGCGACGGATTCAATGTCACCGTCGAACTCAGTTCCGTAAACCGCAAGCAGGCCGAGATCTCGGTCAACCTGCCGCGCGAACTGGAAATGCTGGAAACCCGGATTCGCGAAACCATTCTCACCGCCGTTTCGCGCGGTCGCATCACGACCCGGGTTTCGGTTCACGCTGGCAGCGGTCGTTCCTCGGCCAAAATGCATCTCAACGTCGCGCTGGCCAAAGCTTACGCGCACGAACTCGCCAAACTCGCCAAAGAACTCAAGCTCGACGGCTCAGTCACTCTCGATCATCTCGTACGCGCTCCCGGCGTGTTTCAAACCGACGAACAACTCGCCGGACACGAAGATTTATGGCCCATCGTCGAAAAAGCGCTGCGCATCGCTTTGCAGGGATTACTGACGATGCGCAAACGCGAAGGCGATCATCTCGGCAAAGATCTGACGGGCCGCATCAACATCATGCGCAAATGTGTTGAACGCATTGCCAAACAGGCGCCGAAGTCTGCCGAGCGTTATCGGCAGCAACTCATCGAACGCATTAAAGCCGCCGGGTTACCCGCGCCGGCAGATGACGACGAGCGATTGCTGCGTGAGATCGTTTTCTTCGCCGACCGCTCTGACATTTCGGAAGAGTTGAGCCGTCTGCAAAGTCATTTCAAACAATTCGAAGCCTGCACCAAATCAGACGAGCCCGTCGGGCGCACACTGGATTTCCTCGCACAGGAAATGAATCGCGAAATCAACACCATCGGCTCTAAAGCCAACGACGCTTTGATTTCCGCCCAGGTCGTAACGCTGAAAGCTGAGCTGGAAAAATTCCGTGAGCAGGCAATGAACGTCGAATGAGCGAAGAAAAACCAACTCACCCCACCACCGGCAGCCCTTTGCTGGTGGTCATCTCCGCTCCGTCGGGCGGAGGCAAAACCACGTTGTGTCATGAAATCTTGCTCGCGCGACCGGACATGGCGCGCGCCATCACCTGCACCACGCGACCGCCTCGAGGTGAGGAGAAGGACGGCGTGGATTATTACTTTCTTGATGCCGCTTCATTTTTGAAACGCGTGCAGGCCGGAAACTTTCTCGAACACGCGACGGTTTACGGTCAGAGCTACGGCACGCTGAAATCCGAAGTGCTCGGTAAATTGCGCGCGGGCAAAGACGTTTTGCTCAACATTGACGTGCAGGGTGCCGCTGCGGTGCGCAAATGCGCTGAAGAAGATCCGGAATTGAAACGCACGCTCGTCACGGTGTTCCTGACCCCGGCATCACTGGCCATTCTCGAACAGCGCCTTCAGAAGCGCGGCACCGATTCTCCTGCGGCGATTCAAAAACGTCTCGGCGTGGCGCGACAGGAAATCGCGCAATGGAAAAATTTCGATTACCTGCTCATCAGTCGCGGCATCAAAGATGACGTGCAGAATTTGCAGGCGATTATTGAAGCCGAGAAGATGCGCACCGCTCGGTCGGTCGCACCGGAATTTTAGTTCTCAAAATTCAATTCCTGATCGTTTTCTTAATCTTAATCACTCCAGTTCACTCGAGCCGGTTTGCAAAAGTTGAGAGCACGATAGAATGGGAAAGAGCGTTATGAGCAAAAACATTGTTCTCGGAGTCACAGGCTCAATCGCCGCGTACAAAGCCGCTGACCTCACCAGCCTGTTGACCAAGGCGGGGAACAATGTTCGTGTAGTCATGACCGCCGACGCGCAACGCTTCATCACGCCGCTGCCGTTCAAAACCTTGTCGCGCAATCCGGTCGTCACCGATCTTTACGACGAAGAGGAAGGTTGGAAACCCACACACATTCGGCTGGCGGATGAAGCTGACCTCCTGCTCATCGCTCCCGCAACGGCCAACGTAATCGCCAAACTGGCTCACGGTATCGCTGACGATGCTTTGACGTGCATTGCGCTTGCGCTGAATCCGAAAGCGAAACTGCTGATCGCCCCGGCGATGAACGGGAAGATGTGGTTGCATGCGGCGACGCAGGAGAATGTCGCGACGTTGAAATCGCGCGGCGCGGAATTCATCGGACCGGAGGAAGGTATGTTGTCCTGCGGCTACGAAGGGATTGGACGTTTGTGGCCGGTGGACAAAATTGCAGCGCGGAGCGCGGAACTGTTGCGCTAATGGCGCGGTTAAATTTATGAAATCGGGGCGTTGGCAATGGCTGCGACGGATGCCGGAAATTTTGGCCGAGGCGCAACTTGAGCCGGCCGAACTGACCCGTCGTCACGTCTCGCGTCAGCGCAACATTCTCCTGCCCGCCCGCCTCATGGTCGCCGCGGTGGTGTTGTTCCAACTTTACACGTCGCCGTGGATGATCGATGTGGTCAACGCTTACGGCGTCGTAGTCGAAACGGTTCAACACGTCTTCGTCGCTTACGGCGCAGTCGTCCTGATCGCCACCGTATGCTTTGCGGTCATCCGACATTTTCCACCCGGCATTGTGCAGTGGATTGTTTTTTTCCTTGGTCTTGCCGACGGTGTCTTTCTTGGCGCGCTTACGATTCTCACCGGTGGTTTTGAAAGCAATCTCTACTGGGTTTACCCGGCGCTAATTATTCTCAACGCCGCTTCCATTCCGTTAGCCACGCCGCAAATCGTTTTAAATCTCATCCTCGCAATCATCTTCCTCGCGGCCGGGTGGATTGAAACCAGCGTGCAACAGGACCTCAATCTGCCAAGCATCCGTCGGCCCACGTCTCGAATCGCCGTCAACGATATGACGGATGCCCAAATTACCGATGCCGCGCGTTGGCTGGCACATTCGCCTCAACCATTTCGCAAACTCACCTGGGACGCGATGTCCGAATCGACGCGCCGACAGATTCAGGAATTTCTCGCTCATCCGACCAACGTTGCCGAGATGAAAGCGTTGTTACTGCGCGAAGCAGACGTGCTTTTCCCGTCTCCCAAAAGTTACGCCGCCGTCGTGGGCATCACGCCTGAACCCGTCGAGCCCACCGGTTCGCATTACGTCCTGCAGGTCACCGTGCTCGTGCTGCTGACTTTTTGCTGTTACGGCGTGCAGGTTCTTGCCGCTGGACAACGGCGCGCCGCCGAGGAACGAAATGAATTTCAGGTTCGCAACGAGCAACTTCGCTCTACCGGTCGCCTCGCCGCCGAAGTCGCGCATCAAATCAAAAACCCGCTCGCGATCATCAATAACATCATCTTTTCGCTGCAACGCAGCGTGCGCGATAAACCCGAAGCCGCGCAGCACATCGGCATCATTCGCGAAGAAGTCGCCAAGGCCGACCGCATCATCACCCAGGTCATGGGTTACGCGCAATTGACCGAAGGTCGCGTCGAGAAACTCAATGTGGTTGATGAAATCAATCGCGCCATCGAGGAAGTTTTTCCGCCCGGCGCACCGACGAAAATCCGTTTGCATCGCGATTTCGCCGGGCCGTTTCCGCCTTTGCTGCTGCAACGAAAACACTTCATTGACGCCGTCAGCAACCTGCTTCAGAACGCCCGCGACGCTTCGCCTGAAGGCGGCACGATTTACATCGCCGCGCGTTATTTGCCGGACGAATCAGTGACCATCTCCGTACGTGATGAAGGCGCGGGTATCGCTCCGGACAAACTCGAACGCGTCTTTGAAGCGTATTACACCACCAAGACTCAGGGATCGGGTCTCGGTCTTGCCGTCGTCAAACACAACACTGAACTCTACGGCGGCACGGTGCGCGTCGAATCCGAGCTTGGAAAAGGCGCGAAATTCACCCTAAGCTTTCCGTCGAAAACGTTGATGCGCCCCATCACATGACTCAACCGTTGCCTCCTCTGCTCGTCGTTGATGACGAGAAGAACATGCGCCTCTCCCTGCAAACCATGCTGGGAGACGAAGGCTACGTCGTGCTTGCGGTGGAATCGGCTGAAGCCGGCCTCGAACTCCTCGCGAAAGAAAATGTGTTCATGGTGATCACCGATGCGCGCCTCGGCGGAATGACCGGTTACGATTTCCTGCATAAAGTTCGCAGTCGCTGGCCGGACCTGCCGGTCGTGATGATTACCGCTTACGCCACTCCGAAGCTCGCAGTGGAAGTCATCAAAGCCGGGGCAATGGATTACCTCGCCAAACCGTTTGCGCCGGAAGAATTGTTACACGTCGTCGCGCGTTGTGCGGAACGCCATCGCCTGCTCCAAAGCAATGCTCAATTGCTCGCCCGCGCCAGCGAAACGTATCAACTCGATCAAATCGTCGGTGACTGCGAAAAAATCCGCGCGTTGCGCCAACTCATTCAGACCGTCGCCCCCACCGATGCGCGCGCTTTGATTCTCGGCGAAAGCGGCACCGGCAAAGAATTGGTCGCCGGCGCATTGCACAGTCTCAGTCACCGGAAACGCGCACCTTACATTCGCATCAACTGCGCCGCGATTCCGGAAACACTTCTGGAAAGCGAATTGTTCGGTCATGAACGGGGTGCGTTTACCGGCGCGTTGAAACAGAAACATGGCCGTGTCGAAGAAGCGAATGGCGGTACGATTTTTCTCGATGAAATCGCCGACATGAGCCGCCCGTTGCAGGCGAAGCTGCTGCGGTTTCTCGAAGATGGAACTTTTACGCGCGTCGGCGGCACGCAGGAATTACGCGTCAACGTCCGTCTCATCGCCGCCACGAATCGCGACATCGTCAAAGCCATCGAAGCCGGTGATTTCCGCGAAGATTTATTTCATCGCCTGAACGTCGTGCAATTCCGCCTTCCGCCGTTACGCGAACGCGAAGGCGACATCCTTCTGCTCGCAAATCATTTTCTCAAAACATTCAACGCTTTGATGAACAAAGCGGTGAAACGAATTTCCCGCGCTGCTCAGCAAAAACTCGAAGCGCATCACTGGCCCGGCAACGTGCGCGAATTGCGCAATGTCATTGAGCGCGCGCTCATTCTCGAAACCACTCCCGAAGTGCAGGCCACGAATCTTCCAGATTTCCAACTCGAAACCCGGCTCAACAAAACCGCCATACCCGCGCCGATTGCCACCGGAGATCGCGCGCTCGATGAGATCGTCGCGGATTTTGAACGCGACCTGATCAACAGCACTTTGGAAGACAACGATCACAATCTGACTAAATCGGCAGAACAATTGAAAATCAGCCGCCACGCGCTTCGCTATCGCATGCAGCGACTCAATTTAATTTCCGCCGAAGACGACAAGGATTCAGCCACGCCATGATCAAGCACTCGCTGTTTTGGGGATTAATTGCGGAACAACAACCGCGCAGTTCGACGGGACATACGCTCATCTATTGCAGTGTTCTGGCAGCAGTCGCAGCCATTATCTTTCTGCTCACGTTCGTGGCCCGCAAATCCCGTCGCCAACGCAAACGCAAATTCAAGTCGCGGAATCCAACCCTCGCAGAAACCGGAGGATTACCGCCCATTCGCGGGAGCGAAGCCCCCGACGATTCTCGCTGACGCCATGCAGGAAAGTCAGGCGATTACCCGCAACAGCGCTTCGAATCTCGCGCTCGCTTTCATCCTTTTGCCGCGCTCCAAGCGCGATGCCATGGCCGCGCTTTACGCGTTTTGCCGGCAGGTGGACGACGTCGCGGATGAAGATTGCGTTCCCCCCGAGCAACGTCGTGAACGTCTCGCCGCGTGGCGCGACGATGTGAAACGTGCTTGCGATGGCGGCACACCGCGCTTCGCAGTGAATCGTGAACTACAACCGGTCATCAAAAACTTCGGCCTGCGATTCGAATGGTTTGATGAACTTATCAAGGGGTGTGAAACAGATCTCGAAAAGACGCGTTACGAAACCGCGAAAGAACTTGAACTTTATTGCTATCGGGTTGCTTCCGTGGTTGGACTCTTAAGCATAGAAATTTTTGGCTATCAAAATCCGCGCTGTCGCGATTACGCCATCGCTCTCGGACAGGCGCTGCAATTGACCAACATTCTGCGCGATGTTCAAACCGATGCCGCGCGCGACCGCATTTATCTCCCGCTCGAAGACCTCCGCCAACACGGTGTTTCCGAGAATGAAATTCTTCGCGGTGAATATTCTGAACGCTATGCGCGATTGGCAAACGCCGTGGCTCAGCGCGCCAAAAATTATTATGCACTCGCCCGTCAAACGCTTCCCGCTGAAGATCGTCGTTCCATGATTGCCGCTGAACTCATGGGCTGCGTTTACTGGCGTTTGTTGCAGCGATTGGAACGAAAACGCTTTCACGTCTTTCAATCAAAACCCATCCGCCTGAGTCGGCCCCACAAAACGGCGTTGATTCTACGCGCTGGACTGCGACATCTCTTTCGTTGCGACACCTCGGATTACGGGCCGACGTGATATTTCTTCCGGCTCGACTTGAGCGCTTCGCATTTCAACAATCCCTCCTGTGCCGCGCATCGTTCTCGCTGACCTGAGAAAAACTTTTCGCTCCGGCGATGGAAATCACGTCGCTGCCGTTGCCGATGTCAGCCTCGAAGTTCAGAATCTGGAATGGCTCACCATCGTCGGGCCGTCGGGCAGCGGAAAAACTACTTTGCTGCGACTCATCGCCGGATTGGAAACTCCTGACCACGGCCAGATCAAATTCGATGATGACGTGGTCACGCACACCTCTCCGCAGGAACGTGACGTCGCAATGGTCTTTCAATCGCACGCCTTGTTGCCGCATCTCACCGCGTTTGAAAACATTGCGTTCGGATTGAAGCTCCGGAGCGTTCCACGTGCGGAAATTACCACGCGCGTAATGGTAATCGCGGAGCTGCTCCAAGTTCGTCACTGCCTTGACCGCCCACCCGCAAAACTTTCCGGCGGCGAACGACAACGCATCGCGTTGGGGCGCGCGCTGATTCGCCGTCCAAAAATTTTGCTGCTTGACGAACCTTTTGCGCATCTCGATGAACCCTTGCGCACTCAAATGCTCACCGAGCTGCCCGCTTTGCGAGAATGTTTCGCCACCACGTTGATTTGTGTCACGCACAACCAAGCCGAAGCACTGGCGTTAGGCGACCGCGTCGCTGTGATTCGCCAAGGCGTGTTGCAACAGATCGCTCCGCCGCGCGAGATTTACGAACGTCCTGCTAATCGCTTCGTCGCTGGTTTCATCGGCACACCCGCCATGAATTTCTGGCACGCCGCCGTAGCACAACGCGAGGGACATTTAGTTCTTGTGGGGGCAACGGACACGGATTTGGAATCGGAGCACAACGCGCTGCTGCCGCTCGGCACGTGGCGTGCGGAATGGTTCGGCGCAAATATCGGACGCAATATCTTGCTCGGACTGCGTCCGACGGATGTGCATTTGCTGACCGATCTCGCACCAGATTCGCCACGTGCTGTGGTCATCCGCACTCAATTCTTCGGAGCACAACTTTTCGTGACCGTTCGCTGGGCGAAGCGCGAATTGATCGGCTGCGCTCCGACCTCCGCTACATTTCAAACCGGACAGGAGGTTGCTCTTCGTTTCGATCTTTCGCGCGCCCACGTTTTTGACGCCGCCACGGGAATAGCACTTTTTTGAGCATTTGGCCGAAACAATTTGCGCGGTCGCAGTGGGATTTTTAATTTCTGGCCCGTGAGCGCAGACGAATCCAAATTCATTGACCGGAAAATTCCGCGTCCAGCGCTGTTGATCGAGCGCGGCGAGATGAGTTATCCCGGCGGAGAATTTGAAACAGTCGCCGAATGGCTGCGCTGCGTTAAAGAAGATTTTCCGAAATATATCCCATTTCTCACGAAGACCTGCGCGTTGGATTTTCGCGGTCGCATTCTCGAAATCGGCGCGGGCTGCGCCTGGTTGAGCGCTGAGTTATCCAAACTGCCCGCCGTCGTTGAAGTGTTTGCCACCGATGTCTCCGCACCGCTGCTGCGCACCGAAGCGCCGCGCATTTTCAAACTGCTCAAAGCCAAACAGGCGAAAATCACGCGCATGACGGCAGACTTCAGTCGTCTTGATTTTCCCGCTAATCAATTTGATTTCGTGGTCTGCTCCGATGCGATGCATCGTGCGGTAAGTCCGTTGCGAGTATTGCGTGAAGCGCGCCGCGTGTTAAAACCCGGCGGTCAGTTTGTCGCCATTCAAGAACCTGTGCGCCCGCTGATGAAGCTCAAATCCTCGGCCGCCCGCAAAAGCAAACCCGGAACACCGGCTACTCCCGGTTACGCGTTGAGCGAATATCGCGAGATGTTCGCGCAGGCAAATCTCGATCTCACCGTCAAACGCGTGGTGCTGTCGCGCGGATTCAAATTTTTCTTCGACAGCATG
>Ga0065721_10008912_pt1 | contig 11857 bp, 14 predicted proteins | sample Mesricmetagenome_FD_59108 | JGI IMG/M metagenome (GOLD analysis project Ga0065721, IMG submission 59108) | Mesophilic microbial community from rice straw/compost enrichment Sample: eDNA_1 v2 (version 2) | ecosystem: Engineered > Solid waste > Grass > Composting > Bioreactor | place: USA: Davis...
CCATGATCGACAAGTACCTGGCCAATCGATGATCGAAGTCCTCTCGGTCACCTCCGAGATCTACCCGCTGGTCAAGACCGGGGGGCTCGCGGACGTCACGGGCGCATTGCCGTCAGCCCTTGCCGAGCGCGGCATCTCGATGCGCACGCTCGTTCCCGGCTATCCGGCGGTCAAGGCGAGGATCTCGGGCGGCCGGGTCGTCGCCGAGTTCGCCGACCTCTTCGGAGATGGCGCAAAGCTCGTCGCGGCGCGGGCCGAGGGGCTCGACCTCATCGTCGTCGATGCGCCCGGGCTCTACGATCGACCCGGCAATCCCTATCTCGGGCCCGACGGGCGCGACTGGCCGGACAACTGGCGCCGGTTTGCCGCGCTCTCCTGGGTGGCGCACGAATTGGCGCTGGGACTGGTCGAGGGCTACCAGCCGCAGGTGCTGCACGCGCATGACTGGCAGGCGGGGCTGGTACCGGCTTACGTCAAGTTCGGACCCTCGGACCGGATCAAGACGGTGATGACGGTCCACAACATCGCCTTCCAGGGACGGTTCGGGCCGGAGATCTTCGGCTACCTGGGCCTGCCGCCGCATGCCTATTCGATCACGGGCGTCGAGTACCACGCGGGCGTCGGGTACCTCAAAGCCGGGCTCGAATGCGCCGACATCGTGACGACCGTCAGCCCCACCTATGCGGCGGAAATCCGAACGCCCGCCTTCGGCATGGGGTTCGAGGGGCTGCTCGACAACCGCTCCGCCACGGTTTCGGGCATCCTCAACGGCATCGATACCGATGCGTGGGACCCGGCGACGGATACGGCACTGGCGCAGACCTATGCGACGAGCACCATCCACAAGCGCGCGATCAACAAGGCGGCGCTGCAGGAGGCGTTCGGGCTCCACAAGAGCGACGGGCCGCTCTTCGGCGTCGTCAGCCGGCTCGCCTGGCAAAAGGGCATCGACCTCATCATCGCCTGCCTCGACATGCTGGTGGCGGAGGGCGGGCAGCTTGTGGTGCTCGGCTCGGGCGACCGCGAGCTCGAGGCGGCGCTGCGCGCGGCGGTGCTGCGCTATCCCGGCAGGGTCGGGTTCGTCACGGGGTACGACGAGAAGCTCAGCCACCTGGTGCAGGGCGGGGCCGACGTGATGATGGTGCCCTCGCGCTTCGAACCGTGCGGGCTGACCCAGCTCTATGCACTGCGCTACGGGTGCATCCCGCTCGTCAGTCGCGTCGGGGGGCTCAACGACACGGTCATCGACGCGAACGTTGCCGCGCTGAGCGCAGGGGTGGCGACGGGGGTGCAGTTCGCCCCGCCCGATGCGCACGCGCTGGCCGACGCCATCCGGCGCACGCTCGATCTCTACCGGCAGCCGGAGACGTGGAAGAAGATGCAGCGCCGGGGCATGAAGTCGGACGTCTCGTGGGAGGCGAGCGCGGGCCGGTACGCCGAAATCTATGCCAACCTGTTGGGACTGAAGCATGACGATCAAGACGATTGAGACGACGCCATACGCCGACCAGAAGCCCGGTACGTCGGGGCTGAGGAAGCGCGTGACGGTCTACCAGCAGCCCAACTATGTCGAGAACTACATCCAGGCGATCTTCGACAGCCTCGAAGGATTCGAGGGGCAGACGCTGGTGATCGGCGGGGACGGACGCTACTACAACGACGTCGCCATCCAGACGGCGATCAAGATCGCTGCGGCCAACGGGTTCGGGCGGGTACTGGTGGGGCAGGGCGGGTTGCTCTCAACGCCGGCGGCGAGCCACGTCATCCGGCACCACAAGGCGTTCGGCGGGCTGGTGCTGTCGGCCAGCCACAATCCGGGCGGGCCGGACGGCGATTTCGGCATCAAGTACAACGTCTCGAACGGGGGACCGGCGCCCGAGAAGATCACCGACGCGGTCTTCGCGCGTACCAAGGTCATCACCAGCTACAAGATTTCGGACGCCGGCGATATCGATCTGCTAACGCTCGGCACCCGAAACGTTGACGGAATGACGGTCGAAGTCATCGATCCGGTGGCCGACTACGCGGCGCTGATGGAGACGCTCTTCGACTTCGAGGCGATCCGCGCGCTCTTCGCTTCCGGCTTCCGCATGAAGTACGATGCTCTGCACGCGATCACCGGCCCCTATGCCACGGCGATCCTCGAGGGCAGGCTGGGGGCGCCCAAGGGGACGGTGGTCAACGGCGTGCCCTCGCCCGATTTCGGCGGCGGGCACCCGGACCCGAACCTCGTCTACTGCAAGGACCTCTACGACGAGCTGATGAGCGCCGACGGGCCTGATTTCGGCGCGGCCTCCGACGGGGATGGGGATCGCAACCTCATCATCGGCAGGGGCCGGTTCGTGACGCCCTCGGACTCGCTGGCGCTGCTCGCGGCCAACGCGCACCTGGCGCCGGGCTACAGGGACGGCATCGCGGGGATCGCACGCTCGATGCCGACGAGCGCGGCGGCGGATCGCGTCGCCGAGAAGCTCGGCATCGAGATGCACGAGACACCGACCGGCTGGAAGTTCTTCGGCAACCTGCTCGACGCCGGGCGCGTTACCATCTGCGGCGAAGAGAGCGCGGGAACGGGATCCAATCACGTGCGCGAGAAGGATGGGCTCTGGGCGGTGCTGCTCTGGCTCAACATCCTCGCGGTACGCAAGCAAAGCATCAATGACATCGTCACGGAACACTGGGCGACCTACGGGCGCAACTACTATACGCGCCATGACTACGAAGAGGTGGATGCGGGCATCGCCAACCAGCTCATGGACGACCTGCGCGCGAGCCTGCCCTCCCTGCCGGGCAAGAGCTTCGACGAGATCAAGATCGCCTATGCGGACGACTTCACCTACCACGACCCGATCGATGGGTCGGTCAGCGGCAGGCAGGGCGTGCGCATCGGCTTCGAGGACGGTTCGCGCATCGTCGTTCGCCTTTCGGGCACCGGCACGGTGGGTGCGACGCTTCGTGTCTACCTCGAAAGCTACGAGGCGGTTGGTGGCCGCCACGACCTAGAAACCCAAACCGCTCTCGCCTCTCTCATCGAGACGGCCGAGACGTTGACACAGATCAAGAAGAGAACCGGACGCAGTGAGCCAAGCGTTATCACCTGATACTTCCACCAGTCCCAAGCCCCAGATCGTGCCCCGCGGCGGCGATACCGCCGTGCTCGGCGCGAGCGTGGTGGAAGACGGGATCAACTTCGCCGTCTACTCGGAAACCGCCTCGGCGCTCTGGGTGTCGATCTACGACGAGCTCGACCGGGAGACCGACCGGTTCGAGATGGATGTGCACAAGGACAACATCCATGCCGTGCGCATCGCCGGGCTGATGCCCGGCACGCGCTACGGCTTTCGCGCGGACGGCGAGTACAACCCGGCGCAGGGCTATTTCTTCGATCCCAACAAGCTGCTGGTCGACCCTTACGCGCGCCGGCTCGACCGGGTGTTCGTACGTTCGCCACGCCTGCGGCTACCGCGCGAGGATGCTGTCGACACCGCTCCGCTGATCCCCAAGGCCATCGTGGTGGGCGAGCGCAATCCGCCCGTGAGCCCGCGGCGCAGGGCCCCGAACCTCTTTTACGAGCTCAACGTGCGCGGCTTCACCATGCAGCACCCGAGCGTGCAGGGGCCGCTGCGCGGCACCATCGCGGGGCTGACGACGCGGCGGGTGATCGAGCACTTCAAGTATCTCGGCGTCGACGTCGTCGAACTGATGCCGACAGCGGCGTGGATTGACGACGGGCACCTGCCCTCGCTCGGGCTGACCAATGCCTGGGGCTACAATCCGGTCACCTATTTCGCCATTGATCCACGCCTTGCGCCCCGCGGCCCGCAGGAATTGCGGGTGATGACGGACCTCTATCGCAGGAATGGCATCTCGGTGATCCTCGACGTCGTCTACAACCACACCGGCGAGGGCGATGCGGAAGGGCCGATCCTCAGCCTCAAGGGGCTGGACGCGCGCACCTACTACCGGCATGTGGAGGTCGATGGGACGCAGCACCTCGTCAACGACTCCGGTACCGGCAACACGTTGCGCTGCGACCATCCTGCGGTGCAGCGGCTGGTCATCGAGAGCCTAAGGTATTGGGTCGAGGAGATGGGCGTCTCGGGCTTCCGTTTCGACCTTGCCACCATCCTCGGGCGCGAGCCGGGGTTCAACCCGCATGCGGCGATGCTGGAGAAGATCAAGGCCGATCCGGTGCTCTCCAAATCCATCCTCGTTGCCGAGCCGTGGGATCCGGGTCCGGGGGGCTACCAACTCGGCCAGTTCGGGCCGGAGTTCCGCGAGTGGAACGACACCTACCGCGATGAAGTGAGGAGCTTCTGGCGGGGGGACGACGGCAAGATCGGAGCGCTCGCCGGCAAGGTCGCCGGATCGTCGGAGATCTTCGACTTCAACGGGCGCAAGCCCAGCCACGGCGTCAACCTGCTCGCGGTCCACGACGGATTTACGCTGCGCGATCTCGTCAGCTACCACGACAAGCACAACGAGGCGAACGGCGAGGACAACCGCGACGGGCACAACCACAATTCCTCATGGAACTGCGGGTTCGAAGGAGAGACGGACGACGAGACGATCATAGCTGCGCGCAAGCGTGACGTGCGGGCCCTCCTTGCAACGCTCTTCTTTTCGCGCGGCACGCCGCTCATCCAGCAGGGCGACGAGATGTGGCGCACGCAGCGCGGCAACAACAACGCCTACGCGCAGGACAACGACATCACCTGGGTCGACTGGGAAGCGGCCGACGGCACGCTCGTCGACTACGTCTCGGCCCTCCATGCATTCCGCAAGGCGCATCCGGCGCTGACCAACGATCAGTTCTTCAGCGGTCAGCCGCGGCAAGGGGTGCGCGACGTCATCTGGCTGCACCCGGACGGGCGCGAGATGACCGAGGGCGACTGGTCCGAACACGGTGCATCGGTGCTCGGCATGCAGTTGACCGTCAAGAAGGACGTGGTGCTGGTCTGGTTCAACCGGAAGGCGGAGGCCGTGGTGGCGCGGCTGCCGGAGGGCAACTGGACGGTCGGCTTCCAGTCGGACACGGCCGAGATCAAATTCGCCGGGGGCGCGGCAACGCTGCCGCCGCGCTCGGTGGTGGCGCTGGTGCCGGGCGAGCAAGGCCAATGATCATCGCGCAGCTCAGCGATATCCATATCGACGACGACGCCTCCTGGGCGCGGCTCGAACGGGTGTTGCAGTGGCTGCGCACGATCGGCCCTGACGCGATCGCCGTCAGCGGCGACCTCGCCAACCACTCGCACCGCGCCGCCTACGAGGCGCTGAAGGAGCGGTTCACCACCTTCGGCGTCCCGCTTCTGGTGGTGCCGGGCAATGTCGACGATCGCAACGCGATGCGCGCAGTGTTCGGCGGACCGGCGCAGGGACAGCTCAACAGCGTCGTCACGGTCGGCGGCGGGCTGCGGCTCATCGGGCTCGACGTGACGGTCGACGGCGCCGTGCATGGCGATGCGGCGCCAGTGCTCGACTGGCTGGAAGCCGAGCTTGGCCCGGGCGGGGCGCCGGCGTTGATCTTCCTCCACCAGCATCCGTTCAACTGCGGCATGGACGAATACGAGACCATCGAATGCCGCAACCAGGAAGCGCTGTCGCTTGCCATCGGAAAGGCGCGCGACACGGTGCTGGGCATCTCCTGCGGGCACCTGCACCGGCCGATGTTCACGCGCTTTGCCGGCGTGCCGGCATCCCTTGCACCAGCGGTCGGGAAGCCGGGCACGCTCGTCGTCGATGGCAAGAAGGCGGTATCGGGCGATCCGCCGGGACTGCTGGTTCACCACGTGAAGGACGGCATCCTCGTCACCCACATGATGAGCCTCGGCTAAACGCCGCTCAGAACGAGAGCGTCGCTGCGCCTTCCTTGATCTCGGCGTGCATTGCGCTGGCACCGGTGACGATGACGCCGTCGAGCAGGTCCTCCTGTCCGTAGCCGCGCGACTTAACGCAGGGTGGGCAGGCCCAGATGGTGCCGCCGCGCGCCTGGAAGTCCTGGATCAGAGCGGCCAGGGGCTCGAGCGGGGGAACGTGCGTCATCTGCTGCCCGCCCTTGCGAACCAGGTCGATGGCGGCGCTCGTCAGAAAGACGAAGACCTCGAGGCCTGCGGTGATGCCGCCGTTGGCGATGGTGAAGGCGACCGAGGAAAGCTCGGAATCGATGCCCCTGGTCACCAGGATGACCAGTTTGTCGTTGGGTGTTTGCATAGTATCCTTCCGGGTTGTTGACTGCACGCTGACGATAGGAAGGCGCCGACGAAGCGTCTTTGGCCGGAATGCGGGAAGCCTTGTCCGAGAATCCGAAGCCTGCGCTGGGCGTCGTCCGCGACGACGTGCTCTCGGCCCTGCTTTCGAGTATCCGTCTTTCCGGCTCGCTGCAGTTCTGCTTCATGCCGACTGGCCAGTGGCACACGGACGACAAACCTGCTTTCCGGCAAATGGCGGGAAGGGCGGTGGGCACGATGTCGTTCCACGTCGTCGTCGAGGGCAAGTGCTGGCTGAGGATGGATGGCCGGCATCTCGACCTCGAGGCCGGAGACGTCATCCTGGTGCCGTTCGGAGACGGGCATCAACTCGGCGCCGGAGCCGAGGGCAAGCTGATCGTTCCGACGCGGGACCTGCCGCAAAAGCCCTGGCGGGAAATTCCCGTGCTGCGCTACGGCGACGAGACGGTCGGCGTCCGCCTCCTCTGCGGCTACCTGCAGTGCGAGGCGCTCAACTTCGCGCCGTTGCGCAGGGCCCTGCCCAAGCTGATCCACGTGCGCACCCGCAGCGCAAACGACGGCGACTGGCTGCGGGCGACCATCCGGCAAATGGTCCAGGAGGTCGACCGGCCGCAAGCCGGCGGCATATCGATGCTGCCGAGGCTGACCGAGATCATCTTCATCGAGGTGTTGCGCCACGAGATCATGAAGGCGGTGCCGCAGCCCACCGGGTGGCTGGCGGCGCTTGCCGACCGACGGCTGTCGCGCTGTCTGTCGCTGATGCACGACGATCCGAAGCACGAGTGGTCGCTCGAAGAGCTGTCGTCCGCTTCCGGACTGTCGCGAAGCACGCTCGCCGAACGGTTCCAGACGGTGCTCGGCACCTCGGCGATCCGCTACCTGCGGGACTGGCGGCTTTATCTGGCGAGCGTCGCCCTTGCCACGACCAAAACGCCCATCGCGAATGTCGCCTACGAGGCCGGCTATGCGACCGAGGCGGCGTTCAACCGGGCCTTTGCCCGCTCGTTCGGCACGCCGCCCGCTACGTGGCGCGCCGCGTCGCAGGGCAGTTCCTGACCTGCCGCTGCCGTTCTCGCCGTCGCCCGGCTAGTGCACTTCGACCATACCGTGGCGGGCATAGAAGCGGCGGGCACCGCTGTTGCCGGCCTGGACCTTGAGGTCCACGTGGCTTGCTCCGCGAGCGGCGAAAATGGCGAAGGCGTGCTGCAACAGCCAGCTTCCGAGGCCACGGTTACGCGCATCGGGCGCGACCACCAGGTCCTTGACGAAGGCGCTGGTCCAGCACTGGATCAAGCCGGCCGGCTGCCCGGTGGGATGGGCCGCCACGATGAGGAGAGCCGGGTCGAACTCGCGATCCTCGACCAGCGGCCACCACCAGTCGTCGAAGTCCGGCACGCTTCCGCCGCCGTCCGCATAGGCGGTCCGCAGGAGGGCGTGGAGGGCGGCCGGCCTGGTCTGCCAGAGCGGCAAGATGACGAACCCGTCAGGAGGGGAGCTCTCCATAGGCTCCCGGTCCAGGGTTCTGCGCAGGCGCAGCGGTGCGGTCACCGCTATTCCGCCGCGTCGGCCGCGCGCAGTCCGCCGGCCTTCTCGATGTAGGCGATGATCTCGTCGAGGCCTTCGCGGCGCAGGAGGTCGGTGAAGACGTAGGGGCGGCCTTCGCGGACCTTCCTGGTGTCGGATTCCATCACGTCGAGGCTGGCCCCGACGTAGGGGGCAAGGTCGGTGTGGGTGATGATGAGGAGGTCCGAGCGGGAGATGGCGGGGCCGCCCTTGCGCGGCACCTTTTCGCCCTGGGCGACGGAGATGACGTAGAGCGTCATGTCGGCAAGGTCCGGCGAGAACGTCGCGGCAAGGTTGTCGCCGCCCGATTCGATCAAGACGATGTCGAGGTCCGGGAACTTGCGGTTGAGCTCGTCGATGGCGGCGAGGTTGAGGGAAGCGTCCTCGCGGATGGCGGTGTGCGGGCACCCGCCGGTCTCGACGCCCACGATCCGGTCCTCGGAGATCGCCTGGGCGCGGGCGAGGATCAGCGCGTCCTCCTGGGTGTAGATGTCGTTGGTGACGACCGCCATGGAGTAGCGGTCGCGCAGCGCCTTCAGGAGCATCTCGCAGAGCGTCGTCTTGCCTGAGCCGACGGGACCGCCGATGCCGATGCGCAGGGGGCCGTTGAGCGATTTCATTGCCGATCTCCTTAAGCGAGCCGCAGGGCGACGAGGACGAGGAAGCCGAGCCCCAGGGCGATGCAGAGCGGGGAATAGACCCGTGCGTCGTTGAGGCGGAAATTGGGCTCGGGCGTGCGCTGCGCCCACCAGGGCGTGTAGCCGACGATGCCGCGGGCGAGGAAGACGGCGGCGGGGATGAGCCCGAGGAGCGTCAGCCAGAGGCCGCCGGCGTCGTGGTCGGCGAGCGACAGGGCGAGGATGCCCGCGGCAAGGGTTGCGATGCTGACCGCGAACGAGGCCAGGCGCGGGGGCATGCGCTCGATGTCCCTGGTGCCGACGACCGTCTGGGCGAGGAGCTTCTCGTTGCGGATGGGCCAGGTGCGGCCGAGGGACCAGAGGAAATGCGCGACGCTCACTGCAAGCAGGGCGACGAAAACGAGCGAGGAAACGAGCATGCTCATGACCGGAAAATCCTCGTAGGCAGCGTCTCGTGGCGCATCTGCGCGATGTCACTGGCGTAGGCGATCCCCCCGATATCCGCAAGTGCGGCATGTTGCGCGGCCTCGGCTTCGGCAGCAACCACCGGCTCCAGGGCGGCCTGAAGGGCGAGGCCTTGGCTCTGGCCGATGGGCACGAGGCGCAGGGCGACGGAGACCTGCGCCTGGACGGCGGAGGTGAGGAAGGCGATGAGCGTGTCGCGCGCCCCGATCCCGTGGGCGGCGGCGATGGCGCCGACCGCGATGGGGTAGGGGCAGGGCGAAGGCAGGGCCGCATAGTGCGGCGAGGGCCAGGCGCGGGCGGCGGTGACGAAGGCCTCGCCCATGGCGAGCACCTCCTGCCGGCGCTCGCGCGCGGGGGTGAGGGCGAGGCAGAGGTCGGCGAGCTCGCGCAGCGCTTGAGGCTCGGCGAAGCCGTTATGGGCGTGGGCGAGGAGGATGGCGTCGGTGCGGATGGAGCCGTGGCGCAGGCTTCCCTCGATCCAGCAGCGGGCCGCGGCAGCGTCGCGCACCGGACCATCGACGATGGCGGTCTCGAGGCCGGCCGACCAGGCGAAGCCGCCGACCGGGAAGGCGGGGGAGAGCCAGGTCAGGAGCCGCTGCAGGGCGGCGGGATCGGTCATTTACGGTAGAGGAGGGCGTGGCCGGCGTCGGCGTGGCCGTGGCTGTGGCTGTGGTAGGCGCCGTGCTCGGGAGCGAAGGGTTCGGAGACGTCGCGCACCGCGGCCCCAAGGCCTTCGAGCATGGCTTTGAGCACGTGGTCGCGCTGGATGAGGATGCGTGCGCCCTCGAGTTGGGCCGGCGTGTGGCGGTTGCCGATGTGCCAGGCGAGGCGCATCAGGTGCTCGTGGTCGCGCCCGCGCACCTCGTGGAGCTTTTCCTCGGCGGCGACGACCTCGACGACGCGTCCGTCCTCCAGCAGGAGCGCGCCGCGGTCATCGAGGGTGACGGTCTGCGGGAAATCCACGAGAACCTCGTCGCCGTGGACGAGGGTGAGGAGCTTGCGGCGCAGGCGCCGTTCGTCATGGGCGAGGACGACGGTGTCGAAGGGGGTGCCGCGGCCGTGTCCGGCGGGCAGGTGGGCGGTAGCACGGAGCATTCTAGTCCTAAGTCTGCGAAGCTTCCCGCAACGACCATAGCGGTTCAGTCGAAGGTGTAGAAGAGCCTCACGATCCAGGATGCCTGATAGATCAGGTGGACGACGATGAGCGCGAGGTGGAAGCGGCGGTCGCCGCTCCATATGGCCAAGATGCTCAGCGCCACGCCGATGGGCGTCTGGATGTAATACTCGTAGCCGAAGCGGGCGAAATGCTCCTCGCCCTTGACCAGTGTGTCGATGAGGTCGAAGACGAAGGTGATACCGAAAAGGGCGAAGAACCACTTGCGGCGCTTGAGGAAGAAATCCTCGTAACCCTTGTATTCGGCAAGGCTGTCCGGAAACAGGAGAGCGGCCATGAGGAAGAGCACCACCGCATAGCCGACGACAAAGAGGAAGAGGGCGAAGTTCCACTGGTGGATGGCGAACAGGGCGAATTGCCACCACCAGAAGAAGATGAGCTCGACGAGGGTCGAGAACGCCCAGAGGATGTGGATGAGCGACACCCTGGCCCGGTTCGGGTGCTGGACGAGGCCGGCGACGCCCATCAGGATGCGGGTGATGCCGAGGCCGATCACCATCCCCATGACGATGCGTATGTGGGGAAAGAGCTGGTCGGTGAGCGGCAGAGATTCCATGCGCGCTGGCTAGGGGGTCTCGGTGAACTCGAGGCAGGTGGCGACCGGCTCGGCGTCGGGCCCCTGCGTCAGGTCATGAAGGCTCGCTTCCGGGCCGGAGGTCCACCACTCCCAATGGCCCGAGGCATAGCGGGCGCCGGAGGCGGAAAGCACCGACGAGAAGATCAGCGTCTCGCCATCGACGGGCACGAGCGCCAGGAAGTTGGGCGCGGCGTTGATGTACTCGACCGAGAACGGCTCCAGGCCTTCGCATTCGTAGCGGATGACGCGCTTTTCGGCGTCGCCGTCGGTGCCGAGGGTGAGGACCACGGTCGACTGCACGGCGATGGCCGGCTGGGCATGGGCGGTGGCGCCCAGAAGCGCGAAGGCGGCGAGAATCGCGAGAGCGGGCTTGGCAAGGGCGGTCACTGACATGGCGGGTCCTTTGCGATCGGGAGGCTGGCGCGAATCGAAGGCTGGCCAAGAACTGTGACGCGCATGTGTTGCCGACGCTATCCTAAAGCACCTCGACCCGCTCAGAATGGACGATCTCGATGCCGATGTCGGCCATGTAGGGCTTGGTCGCCTCGCGGAAGGCGATCATGTGCGGGGCGCCGAGATGGCCGGTGAGCTGCTCGCGCGTCTGCCATTGCGAGACGAAGATCAGCGTCTGCGGATCGGTGAGGCTGGCGCCGAGCTCGTAACGGATGCAGCCGGGCTCCTGGCGGGCGGCGGCGATCACGGGCTGGGCGAGGGTGGCGTAGATTTCGAGCGCGTCCGGGCGGATGCGGACGGTGGCGATGACGTAGATCAACTCGTATCTCCCTTGCGCGAAGGCTAGCGCAAGGGAGCCTCGCAAACCAGCGCGGAATTCGCCTTCAGGTGACTGACATCACGATGAGAATCGCCGCGACGATGGCGACGACGTCCTCGATGAGGGCCGCCGGCAGGTCGCGCCCGAACGCGGCGGCGAGGCGTGCGCGTACCGCAGCTCCGCCGAGCGTGCCGATCACGGCGCCGACAGCGCCGGCGGCGAGCCCGCCGATCCATTCGCCGCCGGCGAGCCCCAGCACCGCACCGCTGAACGCGCCCATCAGGACGCGCGCGCCGAATTGCATGGGCACCTTGCGGCTCGGCGTATTGGGCAGCTTGTCGCCGACGAGTTCGGCGAGGGCGGCGAGGGTGAGGATCCAGGGCGTGATGGTGGCACCCATGAAGGACGCCCATGTGCCCGAAAGGTCGATCCAGCCGATGG
>Ga0065721_10052456_pt1 | contig 11855 bp, 11 predicted proteins | sample Mesricmetagenome_FD_59108 | JGI IMG/M metagenome (GOLD analysis project Ga0065721, IMG submission 59108) | Mesophilic microbial community from rice straw/compost enrichment Sample: eDNA_1 v2 (version 2) | ecosystem: Engineered > Solid waste > Grass > Composting > Bioreactor | place: USA: Davis...
TGCTGCTGGCCAGCGCCCTCCTGGCCGCCTGCGTGACGCCCAGGTACGCGACGGAGGGCGGCAAGGGCGGCCGCCCGCCGGCCACCGCCGGGGCCGGCGGCTATAAGGTGGGCAAGCCCTATCAGGTGGGCGGGGTCTGGTACGTGCCCCGCGAGCAGCCCAACTATGACGAGGTCGGGATCGCCTCGTGGTACGGCGACGCCTTCCACCTGAAGGCCACCGCCAACGGCGAGATCTTCGACATGAACGCGGTGACCGCCGCGCACACGACCCTGCCGCTGCCGTCCATCGTCGAGGTCACCAATCTGGAGAACGGCCGCAAGATCCGGGTGCGGGTGAACGACCGGGGGCCGTTCGTGGGCAACCGGATTATCGACCTTTCCCGGGAAGCAGCCCGGCAGCTGGGCTTCGAGCGGGCGGGGATCGCCCGGGTGCGCGTGCGCTACATCGGGCCGGCGCCGCTGCTCGATCGAGACGCCGGGGTGCGCTACGCCTCGGCGCCCGTTCGGCCTGACCGAACGCCGACGCCTGCTCCGGCGCGGGCCGCACGACCGCAACAGCCGGCGGTCACCGAGGTGGTCAGCCGCTTCCCGTCCCCTGAACCGATCACGGCGGCGCCGCTGGCGGCCCCGCCGGCCCGGCCCGCGCCCGCGCCGATGCTGGCGTCCGCAGCCCCGTCGGCCTTCCGGATCCAGGCCGGCGCCTTCGCCAATCCCGGCAACGCCGAGCGCGCCGCGGCCCAGCTCGCCTTCGCCGGTCCGGCCACCATCGAGCCCCTGCAACGGGCCGACGGGGTGACGCTCTACCGCGTGCTGCTGCCTGCGCCAGGGGACGAGGCCCAGGCCTACGCCCTGCGTGATCGGGTGGCGGAAGTCGGCTTCGCCGACGCCCGGGTGCTGAGGTCGTTCTAAGCGGCTGGACATCCGTCGCGAACGGGCCATTTTGGCCCCCGTGGCGCGCGGGCGGTTCATCACATTGGAAGGCGGCGAGGGGGCCGGCAAGACCACCCAGGTGAAGCGGCTGGCCGCGCGCCTGGGCGCGCAGGGGCTCGAGATCGTCACCACCCGTGAGCCGGGCGGCTCGCCCGGGGCCGAGAGCATCCGCGATCTCGTCCTGAACGGCGCGGCCGATCGCTGGAGCCCGGTCACCGAGACCCTGTTGATGTACGCCGCCCGCCGGGATCACATCGAGCGGGTGATCCGGCCGGCCCTGGATCGGGGCGCCTGGGTGATCTGCGACCGCTTCGCCGACTCCACCCGGGCCTACCAGGGGGCGGCCGGCGGGACCGATCCGGCCCTGATCTCCGCCCTGGAGGCCCACATCCTGGAGGACGTGCGACCCCACCTGACCCTGGTGTTCGACCTTCCGCCCGAGGTGGGCCTGGAGCGGGCCCACGCCCGGGTCGGCGGCGAGATGCGCTTCGAGAGCAAGGGCATGGCCTTCCACACCCGCCTGCGCGAAGGCTTCCGCGCCATCGCCGAGGCGGAGCCGGAGCGCTGCGTCCTGGTGGACGCCACGCAGTCAATGGATGCGGTGGAAGCCGCCGTCTGGCAGGCGGTGGCCGAACGGCTCGCCGTCCATGGCTGAAACCCAGGTCCCGCATCCCCGCGAGGTCTTCCAGCTGCAGGGCCAGGGCGGGGCCGAGTCCGCCTTCGAGGAGGCCCGCGCCCGCGGCCGCCTGCACCATGCCTGGCTGCTCACCGGTCCCGAGGGCGTCGGCAAGGCCACCTTCGCCTACCGCGCCGCCCGCCGCCTGCTGGGCGCCCCGCCGGCGCCGGCCTATGGCGGGCTGGGCTCCGATCCCGAGCATCCCGTCAGTCGACAGGTGGCCGCCCGCAGCCACCCCGACCTGCTGGTGTTGGAGCGGGAAGGGGCCGACGGCAAGCCGCGCAAGGTGATCCCCGTGGAGGACGCCCGCCGCCTGGGCGAGTTCTTCTCCAAGTCGCCCGCCGCCGCACCGCACCGGGTGGCCATCATCGACGCCGCCGACGACCTGAACGTCAACGCCGCCAACGCCATCCTCAAGACCCTGGAGGAGCCGCCGCCGCGGGGGGTGCTGTTCATGATCTCCCATTCGCCGGGGCGGCTGCTGGCCACCATCCGCTCGCGGTGCCGCCGGCTGGCGTTCCATCCGCTCGAACTGGAGGACGCCGCGGGCTTCGTGCGTCGCCATGCCGACGTGAACATGGAGGAGTCCCTGCGCCTGGCCCGCATGGCCGGAGGCGCGCCCGGCCGGGCCCTCGCCCTGGCCGCGGCCAATGCGCTCGCCGTGGACGACGCCGCCCGCGAGCTGATCGTCGACCTTCCCCGGGTGGACGAGGCCCGCGCCCTGTCGCTGGCCGAGAGCTTCCGGGGCGGGGAGGGGCCGCAGGCCTTCGCCCTGCTGTTCGACCGCCTGGCCGACCGGGTGCACGCCATGGTCGCCGATCGGGCCGCCCAAGGGCTCGGTTCCCTTGATCGCTGGGTCCAGGCGTGGGAGACGCTGCAGCGCCTGCCGCGGGAGGTCGAGGCCCTAAATCTCGACCGCACCGATGCGCTGTTCGCGGCGCTCTCGGAACTGAAGCAGGCCGCCCAGGCCTAATTTTCCCATGCTCATCGACAGCCACGTCAATCTGCACGCGCCGCAATTCGATGACGACCGCGAGGCGGTGATCAGCCGCGCCCTGGCGGCGGGCGTCCGGCTGATGGTCAATATCTGCGACCGTGTCTCGAACTTCGAGGCGGTGCGGGCCGTGGCCATGCACCCGGACATCTGGTGCACCGTCGGCACCCATCCGCATGAAGCCAAGGAGAACCCCGAGCTCGCCGCGGCGACGCTGGTCGACCTGGCCCAGGACCCCCGCGTGGTGGGCATCGGCGAGTGCGGCCTCGACTTCCACTACGACCTCAGCCCGCGGGACATCCAGGCCAAGGTGTTCCGGGTCCACTGCGAGGCGGCGCGGGAAACCGGGCTGCCCCTGGTGGTTCACACCCGCGAAGCCGACGACGTCATGGGCCAGATCCTCGAGGAGGAGTACGCCCGCGGCCCGTTCCGCATGCTGATGCACTGCTACACCTCGGGGGCGGACCTGGCCCGCAAGGCGGCGGGCCTCGGAGCCTGGTTCTCGGTGGCGGGGATCGCCACCTTCAAGACCGCCGATGACGTGCGCGCCGTGATCGCCGAGATGCCCGCCGACCGGATCATCGTCGAGACGGACTGCCCCTACCTGGCGCCCGTACCGTACCGCGGGCGGCGCAACGAGCCCGCCTTCCTGCCGCACGTCCTGGCCAAGCTGGCCGAAATCCGCGGCTGGACCCTGGAAGAGGCCGAAGCCCGCACCGAGGACGCCTTCTTCGCCCTGTTCGACCGGATTCCGCGGCCGTGAGCGGGACGCTGGAGGTCGTGGTCCTGGGCAGCGGCTCGTCGGGGGGCGTGCCGCGCGCCGACGGCGAATGGGGCGCGTGCGACCCGGCCAACCCCAAGAACTTCCGCACCCGCTGCTCGCTGCTGGTCCGGCGCAAGGGCGAGGGGCCGCAGACGACCCTCCTGGTCGACGCCTCGCCCGAGCTGCGCATCCAGACCGCCCGGGCCGGGGTGAAGCGGGTGGACGCCGTGCTGCTCAGCCACGACCACGCCGACCAGGTGCATGGTCTGGACGACGTGCGCGCCTTCTATCTGCGCCAGCAGGCGCGCATCCCCTGCTACATGGACCCCGCCACGCACGGGACGATGAAGCGCCGCTTCGGCTACATCTTCGAAGGCGAGGGGGGCTATCCGGCCATTTGTGACGACCGCCCGTTGCCGCCGCACGGCGAGGCCTGGGCTGTGGAGGGGCCGTCGGGACCGATCCCCGTGGTCACCTTCGACCAGGACCACGGCGGCGTGCGCTCGGTGGGCTACCGGTTCGGCGGCGTGGCCTATTCCAGCGACGTGGTGGGCCTGGACGAGGCCGCATTCGCCGCCCTGGCGGGCGTGGAGGTCTGGATCGTCGACACGCTCCGCTACCGGCCGCACCCGACCCACGCGCACCTGGATCTCGCCCTGGAGTGGATCGACCGGGTGAAACCCAAGCGCGCCATCCTCACCAACCTGCACATCGACCTCGACTTCGACACCCTGGCGGCGCAGCTGCCCGAGGGGGTCGAGCCGGCCTATGACGGCCTGGCGTTCGAACATCAGCTCGGACCTGAAAACCTGTGATTTCCCGGCCCCTTAAGATCGGTTTTCTCGCGTCCGGGAACGGTTCCAGCGCCCGGGCGGTGACCGAGGCCATCCGGTCGGGTGATCTCGCGGCCGAGGCGCGGCTGCTGGTGACCAACACCCGCAAGGCCGGGGCGCTGGAATGGGCGCAGGCCGCGGGCCTGCCGACCCTGTGCGTGCCGACGGCGGCTGATCCGGAGGCCGCGGACGTGCGCTTGGCCGAGGCCATGGCCGAGGCCGGGGCCGAGCTCATCGTCATGTCGGGCTACCTGCGCCGCCTGGGACCGGTGACGCTCGGGCGGTTCGCCGGGCGGATCGTCAACATCCATCCCGGCCCGCTGCCGGACTTCGGGGGCCAGGGCATGTACGGCCGCCGGGTGCACGAGGCCGTCTTGGCCTCCGGTCGCGCCCACAGCGGCATCGTCATCCATGTGGTGGACGAGGAATACGACCACGGCCCCGCGCTCGCGACCCTCGACGTCCCGATCGCGGCCGGCGACACGCCCGAGGCGCTGGAGGCGCGGGTCAAGGCGTTGGAACCGGCGTTCTTCGTCGATACGCTCCGGAAAATCGCCCAGGGCGAGCTGGAGCTGCCGGATGTGGCTGGATCGTAGAGCCTTCGCCCTGGGGACCGCTGCGCTCGCGGCCACGCCCGCCGCGACGGCCGAGGGAGCGTCGCGCATGTACGGACTGATCGGAAAGATGCTGGCCAAGCCGGGCCAGCGGGACGCCCTGATGGAGGCCATGCTCTCGGGCTCGAAGGGCATGCCCGGCTGTCTGAGCTATGTGGTCGCCGCCGACGCGGAGAACCCCGACGCCGTCTGGGTCACCGAAGTCTGGACCGACGCCGAACATCACAGGGCTTCGCTGCAGCTGCCGCAGGTCCAGGCTGCGATCGCCCGGGCCCGACCGCTGATCGCCGGCTTCGGCGAGCGTTTCGAAACCATCCCGCTGGGCGGCGTCGGCCTCTGATCCGCCCGCCCGGCCCGGCCCGGCCCCTCAGGCCGACGCGCGCGCCCGCTGGACCAGCCCTTCGATCCGGGGGTCCGGCGTATCCGACGGGCGGGCGCCATAGGCCCCAGCGGCGGGGAGCTCCACGCCGAACAGGCGCCGGGCGAGGGCGGCGGCGTCGAGGGGCGGCGCGACCTCATCCTCCGCCCTGCGGACCGAAACCAGGGCCAGGACCTCGCGCCGGCTCGCCCCGCCGCCGCGGACCGACAGGCCTGGAGCCTCACCCGAGACGAGGGAGCCGCTGCGGCTTTCCCGCCGGGTGAGCGATCCGGTGGAGCCGACCAGCACGGCCTTGCCGAACGGCACGCGGGCCGAGACCTCCACCCGCGACTTGTCGGTCTGCAGGAGGCTGGCGCCGCGGCCGGCGCTGTTCACGCTCTGGCCGGTGATGTTGGACAGCTCGAGGGTGACGGCCAGATCGACCTCCTCCGCGCCGATCCGCTCGGGGGTGACCTCGAGCACGATGCCCACGTCGCGCTCGACCGGGTCGCTGTCGTCCGCCAGCGGGACGATGAGGACCGAACCGCCCTCCAGGAACTTGGAGGTCTTTCCCTGGCGCGCGAGGACCACGGGACTGGCCTCCAGGGACACGCGCGAGAGATCGCGGCTGGCGAGGTTCAGGGAATAGGTCACCGCCGGAAGGGTGATGGCGACCGAACCGCTGGTCCCCGAGGAGTCGCCGCCATAGCTGTAGTTGACCAGCGTCCCCTCGAACTGGAGGGCCAGGCTGTCCAAAAGGTTCAGGCCCTGGTTCAGGTTGGCGCTGCGGCTGTCGCGGATCAGAAAGGCCTCGATGAGGATGTTGCGCTCCGCGTCCGGGACAGGCGCGGCCGGGCGCGACGGCTGGGCGGGCGCCGGACGCCAGGCGCCGCCGCCTTCGAACGCACGACGGAGGAAAGCTGCTTCCGGCGCCATGGCGGCCTCCGGCCCGGCGGCGGCGAAGGCGAGGCGCGCCAGCTCAGGCTCCTGGGCCCGGTAGGCCAGGAGGGCATAGGGGAGGGCGAGGTCGCCGAGACTCCCCCGGCGTTCCACGGCCTCCGACAGGGCGGCGAGGGCCTCGCGATATTCGCCCAGGCGGTAGTGGGCGGCGGCGAGGGCGGCCATGGGCTCCCACAGGTCGGGGGCCAGACGCCCGGCGGTGGCGAAGGCGCTGCGGGCGATCTCCACATCGGCCCGGGTGCGGCCGGCGCGGCCCATCAGCCCCAGCCCGGTGACGAGGTGGGCCCTGGCGTTGAGCGGCTCGCGCTGGGCGACCTCGAAACCGGCCGGCTCGGCGGGCGCGCCGGTCATGGTCATCGCGCGTTCAAGACTGGTCGAGACGCAGCCGCCGAGCAGGCCCGCCGCCAAAAGCGTGACCGCGAGAGGCGCGGCCGTCCGGGGCGACGGGCGCCGCTTGCGAAAGTCCGCCATTCCAAGATCCCCCATCACCGGTCCGGCGATAGGCGTCCGGGCCGCTGCGGCCCATCCCATGTTTATGGGACGCCGGCGTCCGCCTGAGGTCGCCGCGGGCCGTCCGCCGCGGCCTCGGCGGTCATCGGCAGGCGCAGAATGACGCAGGTCTCGTCGCCTTGGCGGCCGACGCTGAGCTCGGCGCCCAGCCGCTCGGCCCGCAGGCGCATGTTGCGGATGCCGGCGCCGCTTCCACCGGGGTCGAAGGCGTGCCCGTCGTCGCAGATCGCCAGGGTGATCGCGCCGGCCTCGGTGGAGACGGACACCCGGAGCCGCCCGGCGCGGGCATGTTTCATGGCGTTGGTGGCCGCCTCCTGGACGATGCGCAGGATGTCGAGCGCCTGGGCGGGGCCGAGGCCGGGGAGCTCGGGCACGTCGTCCACATCCCAGGCCAGGGTCAGGCCGGCGGCGCGCAACTGCGGCTCGGCCCGCTCGCGCCAGGCCCCCAGCACCAGGGACAGGTCGCCCCCGTAGTCCTCCAGCGAGCCGATGATCAGCCGCATGTCGGTGAGCGCCGCCCGGGCGTGGGCGGCGATCTCCGGTGCGGAGGGCTTGGGGGCGTCGGACAGGGCGAGGATCGAGGCCAACTCGCCGCCGAGGCCATCGTGCAGGTCGCGCATCAGCCGGGCCCGCTCGCGCTCGACCGCCTCGGCTTCGCGCCGGGCGCGGAGCTCTTCGTAGGTGGCGCGCAGTTCGGCCTCCACCTCGGCGACCCGCTCTCGCAGTACGATGGCGGTTTCGTCCACCCGGCGCATGGCGCGGATGAACCGCAAGGTCATGAAGGTGGCGACGGCGGCGAGGAAGCCCAGGTAGGCCGTCCGCACCAGGAAGACCCGGCTGGGGTCGGCGTTGAGCGCCATGGCCACATCCCGGGCCCCGAAGGCCAGCAGCATGATCAGCCCCGGCGCCACGAGCAGGGCGTCGCGGTCGCCCCGCCGGGCGGCGTAAAGCAGCGTCACGGTGGAGGCGGCGAAATAGAGGCCGACGGCGGCGACGCAGGCGAGGAGCGCCCAGTAGGCGATCTCCATGGGGGGCTGGATCACGAAGAGGACCGTCGCCGCCGTCGGCGGGGCCGCGAGCAGCCAGGTTCGCCAGGTGGTCGGCCGGCGGGTGAGCGCCCGGCAGAACATCAGGCAGGCGGCCGCCTCCCACATGACCAGGACGTTCCAGTAGGGGCGCTCCAGGGCCGAGATGCCGAAATCCGGCATCAGCACCGAGCCGCGCAGGGCCGCCAGCCCCAGGGTGGCCGCGATCCACCCGAATTCGGTCTCCCGCGGCCGGGCCACCCAGATCAGGCCGAACATGCAGGCCAGGGCCAGCTCGGCGCCCACGGCGACGGTGGGGATCACCGCCGCGGCGAACCAGCGGGCGTGGTAGAACGGCTTCAGCCGCGCGCGGTCGCCGATGAACACCCGGTTCAGCGCCAGGGCTCGGCCAGGCAGGGTGGTCACCGTCACCCGGAACTGGTTCGTTCCGGGCTCCAGGACGTCTCCCAGTCGCGGGAAATAGGCCGGGAAGGTGGCGAAGCGCAGGTCGCGCATCATGTAGAGGTCGGCCACCGCCACCCGCCGGCCATTCACCTCCAGGGTCACCGAGTCGGCGAAGGAGGGGATCAGCATGGCCGCCGCGCTGACCTCGTCTTCGGTCAGCGTCAGCTCGAACTCGCAGCGCAGGGTCCGCCGCTCGGAGGCCGGCGCGCCGGGCTCCACATAGGGCAGGTGGACGATCCGGCCGGCGCCCTCCACGCCCGGGGCGGGCAGGCGAAGGCACTCGGCGCTCTGGACGGCCAGGCTGTAGTCCGGCTCGCGGGAGGCGGCGACCAGGGCTACAACCCCGAAGACCACAAGGGCGACGATGAGCCAGGCTACGGCCAGGACGTGGCGCCAGGCGGCGTTGCTGGCCGCCTGGGGCCTCAGAGCTTGATCAGGCCGCACTGAATCGCCTCGTAGACGGCCTCGCCGCGGGTCGCGACCTGAAGCTTGCGATAGATCGCCTTGATGTGGCTGGGCACGGTGTGCCGCGAGAGGCCGAGCCGGTCCGCGATCTCATTGTAGGTCAGCCCTTTGGCTATGCCCCACAGGATATCCAGCTCCCGGGGCGTGAGGCGCGGGGCGGGCGGCTCCTCGGCGGCGGGAGCGGGGGCGGCCGGCGGCTCACGCATGCGCCGGACGATGAAGCGGGCGATGGACGGCGAGATCGGCGAGCCGCCGGACAGCACCTCGATGGCCGCGGCGTGAATATCCTCGGGCAGGGCGTCCTTCAGGATGTAGCCCGAGGCGCCGGCGGCGATGGCGGCGAGGATGGTGGTCTCGTCCCCCAGCACCGAGATCACCAGGATCTCCACCGCCGGATACTGGGCCCGGGCCTCGGCCAGGAGGTCGATCGCGAGGCCATCGGGCAGCCGCAGGTCGGCGACGATCAGGTCGAAAGGCTGCCTGGCCAGCAGCGCACGCCCCTCGGCGAGGGTGCCGGCGGTGGCCACCTGACAGTCGCCCGGGGCGGCGAGGGCGTCCCGAAGCCGTCGGCGGATCGCCCGGTCATCCTCGATCAGGAGGACCTGATGGACCCCGGCCCCAGCCAACTCGGTACTCGCACCCGTCATGGGGGAAGCTTAGGCGTAGGCGAGCCGCCGCCGCCACCCCATGAATCAGGGACTACGTTCATGGGATACCCGCCGACCGCCGCCGCGCGCATTTCCGGACCGCCCCGAACTGGGGGGAAACGGAGCAAACGAGGTACGACATGCGCACCATCTTCACCGCCGCGGCGGCCGCCGCCCTGATGATCGGCACGCCGGTCCTGGCCAAGGACATGCACTGCAATGTCAACGCGGACTACGCGCCGATGCTCAACGGCAAGGAAGTCAAGGTTGGCGGCACCACCTACAAATTCAAGGTCAAGGACACCTTCCAGGGCGTGCCTGAGAGCGTGTCGAGCCGCGACTATAACGGCTTCGTCAACGTGAAGTTCGGGGCCGAGCGGACCAGCAGCAAGTCGGTCAACGTCCAGGTGCGCCCGCGCAAGTCGAGCGAGTGCCTGAACGGCGTCTATGACGACAACAAGAAGCAGATCTGGGGCGGCGCCTACTGCGACACCAGCAACCACAAGAAGGCCTCGAGCCTGACGCTGCGTGCGGCCGACGACAAGCACAAGCTCTACATCGCCGGCGGCGCGGCCACGACCACGTCGAAGCAGAACCACCTGATGGGGCTCTACATGAGCCAGGGCTCGCAGTACGTCCTGACCGGCGTCTGTGTGGAAGACAAGTAGCCATCTGCGCCCCGTCCGTCGGCGCAGGCGGACGGACGGGGACATCGGCTGGGCCCGATCGGATGAGGCGCGCCCGAAAGACGGCCCAAAGCGCCGAACGTCTCGTAATAGCCAGAAGCGAGCCTGGCATTATTTCTGATAATATTCCTTAGGCGAGAAGTTGGCGGGGCTCAAAAGCGCGGATGCGCCTGCCCCGGGTCCCGCCCCCTTGGCTTCCCGCTCCGGGTTCACGCCGCAGCCTCTGCCATCACGCCGTACGCGAGGCGGCATTCGGTCACGACAGCAGCCCGGCTCGTGGTGGTCTCGCGTCGTCCCGCGGTAACGCCTTGAGGCCGTCCGCTTTCGAGCGAGCGGACCATCCATAGGACTGGACGGCGCGCGCGCCCTCGCCCACAACGCGCGGCGTGACCGAGCCCTTGCCGGACGAGACCCTCGCGCGCGCTGTCCTGCAGCGTCTGCCAGATCCCGTTCTGATCGTCCGGGGCGAGCCGCCCGAGATCACTTGGTCCAACACCGCGGCGCGGGAGCTGTTTCCCCTGAGCCGCGCCCATGCGCCGCTGGAGGCGGCCCTGCGCCAGCCGGACCTGCTGGAGGCGGTCGATGCGGCCCGGGCGGGCGGCGCCGCGCACGAGGCGGCGTTCGCGACGATCGGCGCGCCCCCCAGATTCTGGCGGGCGACCGTCCGGCCCCTGGGTCCCGGTCGGGCCTTCATCGTCCTGCACGACGAAACCGTCGCGCGGCGGACCGAACGGATGCGGGCTGACTTCCTGGCCAACGCCAGCCACGAACTGCGGACGCCGCTGGCCTCTCTGTCCGGCTTCATCGAAACCCTTCGCAGCCACGCCAAGGACGATCCCGAGGCCCGCGACCGGTTCCTGGCGATCATGGACGAGCAGGCCGGCCGGATGCGCCGGCTGGTGGACGACCTGCTTTCGCTCAGCCGCATCGAGATGAACGAGCATGTGCCGCCGGCCGACGAGGTCGACCTGGCCGGCGTCGTTCGGGACGTGGCCGGAGCCAGCGCGCCGATCCTCGCCGCGCGCAGGCTGACGCTGGAGGTGGATGCGCCCGCTCCGTTGAGGGTCGTCGGCGACTACGACCAGCTGGTGCAGGTGGCGCAGAACCTGGTGGACAATGCGTTGAAGTACTCCCCCGACGGCGGGGTCGTGCGGCTCGCCGCCCGGGCGGTGACGGCGCAGGCCGCGCGAGCGCCCTTACGGGAAGGCGCCGTCTCGCTGTCCCTGCTCGATCCCCAGGGAGACGCCAGGGGGCTCTATGGCGCGATGTGGGTGATCGACCAGGGGCCAGGGATTCCGCGCCAGCACCTCCCGCGCCTCTCCGAGCGCTTCTATCGGGTGTCGGGACAGAGGACCGGCGGCACCGGCCTGGGGCTCGCCATCGTCAAGCACATCGTCAACCGCCATCGCGGCGGCCTGGTCGTGGAAAGCGCCGAAGGGATGGGAACGACGTTCTGCGCTTATGTCCCGGCGGCGGACTAGACGCTGTCGCAAAACTGTCGTGGAAGCCCGCTAGAAGCGCGTCGGGAGATTCCTGATGTCCGAGACCGCCCGCCCTGCGGCGACCGAGCTGCGCAGCCTGAGCGCCGACCTGATCCGCATGGGAGGTCTCGCCGAGGCCCAGGTGGTCGACGCGGTGGAGGCCGTGGTGCGCCGCGATGTCGCCCTCGCCCAGGCCCTGATCGTCCGGGACCTGCGCCTGGACGCCCTGCAGGTGGACGTGGAGCGCCGAGCTCTGGCGCTGATTTCCCGACAGGACCTGGCGGACGACCAGCTGCGGGTTGCAGTCTGCGCCCTCAAGCTGGCCGGGGCGCTGGAGCGCTGTGGCGACCTCGCCCGGAACATCGCCAAGCGAAGCCTGATCCTCTCGGCTGCCGAGCCCGCCACCGGCCTGATGGGGGCGGTCGAGCGCATGGGCCGGCTGGTGG
>Ga0065721_10052458_pt1 | contig 11854 bp, 11 predicted proteins | sample Mesricmetagenome_FD_59108 | JGI IMG/M metagenome (GOLD analysis project Ga0065721, IMG submission 59108) | Mesophilic microbial community from rice straw/compost enrichment Sample: eDNA_1 v2 (version 2) | ecosystem: Engineered > Solid waste > Grass > Composting > Bioreactor | place: USA: Davis...
GAGCCGCTGCACCGGCCGAGAGATGCTGATGGAGATGGACAAGGAGATCGCGACGGCCAGCACGAGCAGGACGAGATCCAGCTGGATCGAGTATTTCCCGACGGAGACGATCCGGTCCATCAGATACGAATAGGGGATCGCGCTGACGACGTACCAACCGGTCGCGGTCGACTTCGTGTACGAGATCATGAATTTCTGGCCTTCCAGCGAAGAGGCGAACACGCGCGGATCCCCGTCTTCGGCATGCACGATCGTCGGCACGAACGAATACTCCGCGGGTTGGGTCAGCTTTTTCTTGCTCAGGTGGGAGACGATTTTCCCTTCCTTGTCCATGATGAACACGAAGCCGTTCGGGCCGAGATCGATATAGGAGAACGTGTCCGCGAGCGCGAACTCCTTCGTTCCCAGCACGAGCGTCGCCATCACCTTGCCGCTGGACGGGTCGTACATTTTGCGCGTCAGCGTCGTCAAGTACTCGTACAGCATGGACGGGCTTTGGTTCCGGGTCGTCCCCCGCCAATAGACCGGTTCCGGCCTGGCCAGCGCTTTCGTGTATTCCTCGGACTTCTTGTAATCCTCGGGAACCATCCGCTCTCCCGACGTGATCGCGAGCTCGCGGTCGGCCATCAGGATCTGGGCGCCTACGATCTCCCTCTTGGAGCTTAGAATTTGGCTCAGCTTCTGCCTAAGCTCCGCGGCGAAGCTTCGATCCGCCGCGGAATCGCCGGAGCCTGCGATTCCCGCGATCAACCTCTGAATGTCGACCGAAGAGACGATTTGCAAGCTGATATCCTCGATTCCCGTCAGCAAGGCGTCCAGCCTTCCGGCCGATTGGACCATGATCTGCTCGGAGTACAGCCCCGTCTTTTCCTCGATTCCCTTGTACGCGTTGTTATACAGGACGTAACCGATCAGGATCGCCGGAATAACCGTCAAAACGACGAAAAACACGAACAGCTTCCACTGCAGCCTTCCGAAGAACGAACGGGTCACGCGGTTCCATTGCCCGAACATCCCGACTCCCTCCTTATCTTCCTATTCTGAATGCGCTTGCATTTTTGCGCGCATCGAACGCAAGTCTTTCCCGCCCGAATTCGATCTTCATCATCAAAGCGATAATAACGCCTCGTCTCCCTAATTGTCGGTAGGAGTAAATCATAGATGATCGCGCGGCCATTCCGCAATCCCCCCTCCCGGAAAACCCGATCTCCGCGCAAATCCAGGAAAGGGATTGCCTTTGTATACGTTTTCTTGATAAGATAGGACCACATCGCCCTTTGCCGCGGAGCAGCGAACCTGCCGCCGGGCCTGGGATTTGAGGGATCCGCCGTGAACCGATACGAAGCCGAATTCAGCAATCTCGTGAAAGCATACCGGAAGAAGCATATGGGCAAAGGCCCGAGCCGGATCGTCACGACGTTCTGCAAGAACTGGGCCATCTGCGAGATGGAAGGCAACCTTTCCCCCGTCGAGAAATTCATGGTTTCCGCGCAAGAGGGCAAGAGCATGATTCGCGACGCGCGGACGCTATGGGTCAAGGACATTTACCGGAAAAACCCTCCCGTAGAGATGGAGGCGTTCTTGGGCGCGAAATTTATGGATCTGTACCTGGATATCGACGTGGAGAAGGACTTCGGAATGTCGATCTTCGTGTTCGATCAAGACCTGCAGCGCAAATTCGGTTCGTCTTCCTGAGGAGGGCGAATCTATCATACCGACAGGATTGGAACCCGGCAGCGCACCTGCGAGGGACTAACCGCCAGACTAGCACTCTTCCCGACGAAGAAGGCATAGGCTCGCGGTTTTTATTTTGGGGAAGAGACGAGGGATGAGACGATGGGCACGACCAAACATACCGGCAGAACGAAGCTGCCCGGGCGGCCGGATCCGAAGCTTTGGGTAAGCAAAGTACCGTTCGGGCTTGGAAAAATAAAACCGAAGCATATCCGCGAAACGATGAAAGTGATGTGGACCAATCGCGACAATCTTCCGTATGCGTACCGGATCTTGACGCAAGGCGTGTGCGACGGTTGCGCGCTCGGCGTCTCCGGTCTGTACGACCAGACGCTGACCGGTCCGCATCTGTGCACGACGAGGCTGAACGTGCTTCGTCTGAACACGATGCCGGCGATCAAACCCGAGGTTCTTCACGCGGACATCGACGAGCTTCGGCGCCTGAACAGCGCCCGGCTTCGGGATCTGGGGCGAATCCCCTATCCTCTCGTCCGCGGGAAAGGCGAGCGTTCGTTCCGGCGGGCGACTTGGGACGAGGCGCTGGATCGGATCGCGGAGAAAATCCGCGGCATCGATCCGAAGCAATTGGCCTTCTATCTCACCGCCAGAGGCATCACGAACGAGTCCTACTATGCCGCGGCCAAGGCGGCCCGTTATATCGGCACGAACCATATCGACAACGCTTCTCGGATCTGCCACTCCCCGTCGAAGACGGCTTTGAAAAGGTCGCTCGGGATCGGCGCCTCCAGCTGCAATTACAAGGATTGGATCGGCACGGACGTGCTCGTGTTCTGGGGCAGCGTCGCGGCCAATAACCAGCCGGTATCGACCAAATACATGTACGCGGCCAAGCGCCGGGGGACGAAGATCGTCGTCATCAACCCTTATCGCGAGCCCGCGATGGAAGGCTACTGGATTCCGTCGATCCCGGAGTCGGCCCTGTTCGGAACGAAGCTTGCCGACGATTTCTTCCCGGTGAACATCGGCGGGGATATCGCCTTCATGAACGGCGTCATGAAGACTTGGTTCGAGATGGAAACGGCCTCGCCGGGATCGGCTATCGACCGCGCGTTCGTCAGGGAGCACGCCTCGGGCTACGAAGAGCTGAAGGCACACGTCGAGAGCCTGGATTGGGAAGCGCTGGAGCGTTCATCGGGTTTGACACGCGGCCGCATCGGCGAATTCGCCCGGCTGCTGGCGGCCTCCCGATCCGGCGTGTTCGTCTGGAGCATGGGGCTGACGCAGCACCGTTTCGGAACGGACAATATTTCCCAGGTGGCCAACCTGGCTCTGCTTCGCGGCTTTCTCGGCCGGGAGCATTGCGGGGTGATGCCGATTCGCGGGCATAGCGGCGTGCAAGGCTCCGGGGAGATGGGCGCCGATCCGTTCAGCCTTCCCGGCGGGGAGTTCGCCGGCAAGGATATCGAGCGGATCGAGAAGCTGTGGGGCTTCGAGCTGCCTCGCTGGCAAGGCGACATCGTCGGCGTTACGCTGGAGAACGCCTTGCTGCCGGACGATCACGAGCGCAAGCTGAAAGTGTTTTACACGTCCGGAGGCAATTTTCTGGAGACGATGCCCGAGCCGGATTTCGTCCGGCAGTGCCTGGAAAACGTCGAGCTTCGGGTGCATCAGGACATCGTGCTGAATACGTCGACGTTGGCCGACGCCAAGGAAGAAGTGTGGGTGCTCCCCGCGATGACCCGCTACGAGCAGCCGGGCGGCGGGACGTCCACCTCCACGGAGCGGATGGTCTACTTCTCGCCGGAGATCGCCGGGCCCCGGGTGGCCGAGGCGCGTCCGGAATGGGAGATCTACGGCGAGCTGGCCGCGAGGGTGAAGCCCGAAGGGCGCGACAAGGTCGCGTTCCGGAACGCGCGGGCTATCCGGGAGGAAATCGCGCTGGCCGCTCCCAACTACGACGGCATTCAGCATCTGTCCCGGCAAGGCGAAGTGTTTCAATGGGGCGGCGCGTGGCTGTGCGAGGGAGGCGTCTGCCCGACGGACGACGGTCGGGGAAGGCTGATTCCGATCGAGCTGCCGGAGCTGCGGAAGCCGGAAGGCCGGTTCTACGCGACGACCCGGAGAGGCAAGCAGTTCAACTCGATGGTATACGGGTCGACCGATCCTTTTAACGGAGCGGATCGGTACGACGTGCTCATGAACCGCTCGGACGCGGCGGGATTGGGGATTCGTGAAGGCGATGCGGTCGTCGCGTACAACAAGTACGGCGTTTTTCACGGGCGGGCGAAGCTGGAGGATATCGCGGCCGGCAACGTCGAATTTTACTGGCCGGAAGGGAACGCGCTGCTTCCCAAGGGCGTATACGAGCCCTATGCCGGCATCCCGGAATACAACTCGGCCGTCGTCGTCGAGAAGGCGGAGACGTATCACGCGCTGAAGGACGCCCGTTACGTGGAGAAGCGGATCGAAGAACTGGAGCTGGATCTTCCGGGATAAGGAGGCTTCTAGTCGGACATGGAACGACAACCGGACAGCGTGGCCTGGACCACGATTAAATATGCCGGCGGGCAAGCGTTCGAGACGGACGACGAGATTGCCGCGGAATTTCCGCTTACGATCCGGCTCGACGGGGAAGAGTTCGCTACGCTCGTCTGTTCGCCGAGCGACATGACCGATCTCGTCGTCGGCTTCCTCGCTTCGGAAGGCATCATCCGAGCTTACTCGGATATCGAGCGGTTGACGCTCGACGAGGAGCGCGGTTTCGCGTACGTCGAGCTTCTTCGCCCCCAATCGACCGCCAAGGAGCTGCATTCCAAGCGAATCATCGGCTCCTGCTGCGGCAAAAGCCGACAGTTCTATTTCCATAACGACGCCCGGACGGCGAGGACGATCGTCGGCGGGCCATCGATCCCGGCCGAGCGCTGCTTCGAGCTGATGAGACGTCTTCAGGCGGGCTCGGACGGCTTCCGTCAGACGGGCGGCATTCACAACGCCGCGCTTTTCGACGAGGACGGCGGCATGGTCTCCCGCTCCGACATCGGCCGGCACAACGCCCTCGACAAGCTGTTCGGCCATTGCCTGAGGCAAGGCGTCGCGACCAAGCGGCTCGTTATCGCGTTCAGCGGACGGCTCTCTTCCGAGGTCGTCCTGAAGGCGGCCAAGATCGGCTGCCCGATCCTGCTCTCCAAGTCGGCGCCGACCGATCTCGCGCTTCGTCTCGCCGACGATCTCGGCCTTACTTGCGTCGGCTTCATTCGCGCGGATTCGATGAACGTGTACACGCATCCGGGGCGAATGATGTAAGAGGGGCGCCGCTCAAGCCGGCTCCCCTTGGATTCTCACGTACACCGAGCCCGATTCGACCTTCACGGCATAGGTTCGCAGATCGGCGCAAGCCGGCCTTCTTATCGCCTTGCCGGTCGTGTAGTCGAATCGGCCGTTATGCTTCGGGCATTCGACGACCGGGCCCATGACGAGACCTTCCGACAGATGGACCTTCTCGTGCGTGCAAAAGCCGTCCGTCGCGTAATAGTCGCCATCCGCGGAACGGTAAATCGCGAACGATCGGCCGTCGTGATCGAACCGGATGACGTCTTCCTCCTCGATATCGTCCGCCGCGCAGGCGGCCACCCAGTTTTCGTCCATTTCGAGTTCTCTCCTCCGTCGCGCGATGCGATTAAGCGGTCGTCGGTTGCTCTCCGGGCGCCTCCGGGCTCCTCGGCTTCGGTCCGTATTGGTAAGGCCGGGCCGTCGGCGGCAGCTCCCGGCGGATCGTGTAGTTGCGGTCCTTGCGCTGCTTCAACAGCGCGCGGATCACCTCCGAGAACGCATCCCACGTGCTCCGGTTCGGCTTGGGACAATCGGCTTTCATCTCCTCGTGCAGCTGCGGCAAAGCATGATACGGAACCATCGGAAACATATGATGCTCGATATGGTAATTCATGTTCCAATAGAGGAAACGGAACGCCCGGTTCATATAGACCGTGCGGGTATTCAACCGGTGATCGAGCACGTCCTCGTGAAGGCCGAGGTGCTGGGTCATGCCGAAGACGACCATCAGCACCGCGCCGTAGAACGTTGGTAGGACGACGAACATCGCCGGCAGGAGACTGGACGCATAGACGCAGGACGCGATGACGAAAGCGAAAACGAGCAAGTAAACGCGCGATTCCCAGAACGCCTTGCGGTATTCGGTTTCGGGAATGTACTCCTTCTCCTCTTTGTCCATCCTTCCGAACGCGTGCAGAAACATCCGCCTGATGTCCCGGGGTCCCCCGACAAGGTGAGCGAATTGGATGAGGATCCGGCGCCATACCGGCGGACGGGGCTGATGGATTTCGGGATCCCGGCCTACGACGTAGGTGTCGGTATGGTGGCGGGCATGGCTCCATCGCCAAGGCGTCGCCGGCCTTAAGACGAGAAACGAGGCAAATTGATAGACGGCCTCGTTCATCCACGGAGTCTTGAAGGCGGTGCCGTGTCCGCATTCGTGCCAACGCGAATCACCGGGGGAAGTATACAAGATCCCGTAAACGAAAAACGCCGGCAAGGCCCACCAGGTTCCCCAAGAGAAATAGGCCAAAACCCCCGCCCCCGCCAACAGCGCCAGCCAAAGGATCGTATCGCGAATCGCCGGACCGTTCTTGCGCTTCATCAGCTCCTTGAGCCGCTTCCGCGGAATCGGCGTCGCGTACCATTCGGCCGCCGCCAGACCGCGTTCCCGGGCCTTTTTCCCTTCCGGTCCCGTCAGGCTGTAGTCCCTTCTCGCTTGCGAGGCATCCAACTCGATCCCCTCCGTCCATGGCGATTGCTCGCTTCTTGAGTCAAATTATAAGCGCTTTACGAACGGCTGTATTTGGTCCAGAGCGATAATCCTGTGTCCAAAATCGCGGTTCGAAAGCCGTTTCGCGCCTCTCTTTTCCGCACATGGTCCGGATGGGCGTGAGGATTGCGATACGGGGGTTCAGGCATTCCCGGGGCGGTTGTTCGGTTCGGGCGGTTTCGAGCAATCCTTCGATTCAGGCGAGGGTTTGGTTCGGTTCGGTAGTTTCGAGCGACCTTTCGATTCAGGCGAGGGTTCGGTTCGGGCGGTTTCCGGGCGATCCTTCGATTCAGGCGAAGGTTCGGTTCGGTAGTTTCGAGCGACCTTTCGATTCAGGCGAAGGTTCGGTTCGGGCGGTTTCGAGCGATCCTACGATTCAGGCGAGGGTTCGGTTCGGGCAGTTTCGAGCAATCCTTCGATTCAGGCGAAGGTTCGGTTCGGGTAGTTTCGAGCGACCTTTCGATTCAGGCGAGGGTTCGGTTCGGGCGGTTTCCGGGCAATCCTTCGATTCAGGCGAAGGTTCGGTTCGGGCGGTTTCGAGCAATCCTTCGATTCAGGCGAAGGTTCAGTTCGGGCGGTTTCGAGCAATCCTTCGATTCAGGCGTAGGTTCGGTTCGGGCGGTTGTTCGATTTTGTTAGAAATTTCATACATATGTTGGGATTTATCGGCGAAATCGAGGCTTATGTCTGAAAAATCGCCTATATTTTCGACCCTCCTACAAATATTCGGTAATTATGTACGATCTTTCGACTAGAATCCTCCTTTTCGCGTTCGGAGGGAAATTTATAGTCGAAAAATCGATCTTATCGGCGTCCTCGCCCAAATAGAACAACGATGGCGAGATTCCCCCGTCCCCAATCGCGCCGTCCATCTCGCCTCCCCCCTTTCCCCCTGGTCAAGCTGCCGTGGACGCCAATTCCGAATGACGATAAAACTCCCCCGCGGTCCGCGAGGGAGTTCAAGGGCAATCGAGCAAGGCGTTCCGTTAAGCGCCTTTGCGGTCCCACAGGAAAACGACGGCGGCCAGCGCGCATCCCAGCAGCGACAGCAAGGCGCCCGCCCACGGAAGCGTTCCGAGACCCGAATGGGTAATGACCGTTCCGCCAAGAAAAGCTCCCCCCGCGTTCCCGAAATTCAACGCCGAGTGGTTGGACGTAGACGCCAGCGCCGGAGCGTCTTTGGCCAGCGTCATGATGCGCACCTGCAAGCCCGGCAATACGGCGAACGTGGCCACTCCCCATACGAAGATCGTGAGGACCGCCGCGACGGGCGACTCGGCGACCAACGCCAGCAAAGCCAGGATGACGGCCAGCGACGCGAAGCCGACGATCAGCGTCGGCATCAGCTTCCAATCCGCGAGCTTCCCGCCGACGATGTTGCCGACCGTCACGCCGATTCCGAACAAGACGAGCACCCAAGTGACGCTGTGCTCGGCGAAGCCGGTCACCTCTTGCAGGAGAGGCGCGATATACGTGAAGACGACGAACAGACTGCTGCAACCGAACGCGCCAGCCAGCAGCACGACGAGCAGCTTCGGCTGAAGAAGCGCCCGGATTTGCCGGAGCGCGCTCGAGCTCTCCTGTTGACGAATGTCGGGAATTAACGCGAGTATGCCGATCAGCGTGACGATTCCCATGACGACGACCGCTCCGAAAGAAGCGCGCCAACCCAGATGCTGACCGATGAACGTCCCGAACGGAACGCCGACGATGTTGGCGACCGTCAGCCCCGCCATCATGACCGATACCGCCGCGGCCCTTCGGTTCGGCGCGACCAGATTGGATGCGAGGATCGAACCGACTCCGAAAAACGTGCCGTGGGCAAGCGCGGTAAACAGTCTGGCGCCCATCAGAACGGCATAATTCGGCGCGATCGCCGCGATTCCGTTGCCGACGATGAACAGCAGCATTAGCAGCGATAGCAGTTTTTTCTGCGGGATTTTATGCGTCGCGACGGCCAAGATCGGCGCCCCGATCGCCACTCCCAAGGCGTATCCGGTAATCAGCTGCCCCGCCTTCGGGATCGATACGCCCAGATCGGACGCCACGTTCGGCAGCAGCCCCATAATGACGAATTCCGTCATGCCGATGGCGAAAGCTCCCGCGGTCAGCGAGAACAGCGCCAGCGGATAACGATCCGACGCCTTCCCGGCGACGGACAAAGTTTCCGTACCCAATGCGTTCGAACCTTCCTTCTGCCTGACAAGTAAGCAATCTCGTTCCTCTGTCGAAAGCGAGTATGCTTTACTAGAATATAGGCAAATCGGCAGATTCACAATATCCGGTTCGTTAACTTCTCATCGCGATCGTATTTCCCGACGCGTACCGGCGAAGCCCGAATCGAAAGAGCAGCGCCGCCGCCAGCGTCAATCCGGCCGCAACGCCCGTCGCCGTCGCGGCGAAGCCCGGATCGAACGACTTCAACATCCCGATCGGCATATAGCTGATGAAGCCCGCCGGGATGATCGTGAACAACGCGGCCTTGGCCAATCCCCGGAAAATATCCGACGGATACGTCGTCAGCGCGATGAAGCTCCCGAACGCCTGCTGCGTCATCCCTTCGGCGTTGCCGATCCAGAACGCCGAGCATCCGACGATGACCATGACGGAGATGAACAGCAGGCCGCTGACGAGCAAGGCCAGCGCGAAGAGCATCATCCCCCGCGGCGATAAGTCCCCGACCATCAGGTAAACCACGATGCCGAAGACGAAGTCTCCCGCCGCCGTCACGGAGCACCGGCTGACCAATACGCTGAGCAGCACCGGCCTCGGCTGGGTGAGATAGACGTCCAGCTGGCCCCCGGCGACGATGCCGGCGATCCTCGAGAAATTGCCGAACAGCATCGCCGCCCAACCGAAGCCTGCCGTGCTGACCGCCCAGAGCAGCATGACGTCGCGAAGATCCCAGCCTTGGACGACCGGGAATCTTTCGAAGAACAACCGCCAAAAAAACAGCCAGATGAAATTGTTGACGAACATCATCCCCGCCAGCAGCAGAAAGCTGAGCCGGTACTCCATCGCCGACGCCAAGTTCGCTTTCCACGAGGTCCAGACGAATCGGGCGTTCGCCCCGATCTTCTTATCCGCCGTTGACATGCAGCTTGGTCACCCCTCTCCGGTACATTCGGTTCACCGCGATCGCCAGGACGGCGATCCACGCCGCCTGAATCGCAAGCTGCCTCGTTAGCAGCTCCCCGTCGAATTGCACGCCCATACGCGCGGGAAAGTACAGCGCCGCCTGGAAAGGCAGCCACGCGCATACGCGCTGAAGCCATTCCGGCATCAGGTCGATCGGCAGCAGCATGCCTCCGATCGTGAATTGCAGCTTCTGCAAGACGAAGTACAACCCGCTCGTCTCCTCGACCCAGAACGCGCATAGCCCGACCAGCATCAGCAGCAGGAACGTCACCGTCAGCGCTCCCGCGCTTAGCGCCAGCAGGCCGAACCAACCGTAGCCGAAATCCGGCGGCCCGACGAACGGCCAAGCGATGGCGCTGCCGACGGCCAGGTGGACGGCGAACCGCGTCAGCGCCTCCGAAGAGAAGACCGAGAAGTGGTAATTCAAGTAGGATTGGGGACGAACGAGACGTATCGCGACGTCGCCGTTTTTGACCTCCTCTTCGATCCGGGAGCAGACGGGCGGAGCCGCCAGCGTCAGCGCCTCGGTAAACACGAGGTACCAGACGATCTGCTTCAGCGTGAAACCGGAGATGACCTTCTCGAAATCTCCGCCGTAAGCCGCCGACCAGAGCTGGATGAAGACGAACAGGATGAACAGGAGGAAAAAACCGCGCAACGCGAAGTCCGTCTTGTAAGCCAGCTGATGCCGGAACGCGATCCTGCCGACGGCTGCCGCCTTGCGTCCCGCGGATGCCCATCGGGCGCCGGCCGGTCTTCTTGCGAACGCCCATCGGCCTCTCGCTTCGCTCATGGCTCCTCCTCCTCCGTCCTCGCCTTTAATCCATAAATATGCTTGATGATCTCCTCCAGAGGAGGATCCTCCACGTTCACGTCCGTGAAGCCGACGCGTCCGATCAGCTCTCCGAGCACGCGCTCGATCGTCGTGCGCTTCAGGTCTACCGCGAGGCAATAGCCTCCGTCCGCCTTCTCCCATTCGGCGCCGTCGATTTCCGGCAGACCGGACGGATCGGCACCCTCCGCCAGCTTTAACGTAACGTTCTTGCGGCTCAGCACTTCGCGCCTCATCCGCTCGACCGGTTCGTCGAGAAGCACGCCGCCGTGATGAATGACGATCGCCCGCGAGCATAGCGATTCGACGTCCCCCGCGTCGTGCGACGTGAGGAAGACGGTCGTCCCTTCCTTGCGGTTTCTCTCCCGGATCAGCTCGCGGATGCGCTGTTTCACGACCGCGTCCAGTCCGATCGTCGGTTCGTCCATGAACAGCAGCTTCGGGCGATGCAGCATGGACGCCGCAATCTCGCACCTCATCCGTTCCCCGAGCGACAGCTTGCGAACCGGCGTATGCAGGTAAGGCCCGAGCTCGAACCGCTCGATCAGGTCGTTCCGGCGTTTAGCGAATTCATCCCGCTTCAGCTCGTATACGGTGCCGATCAATTCGAACGTATCGATCGGCGGCAAATGGTACCAGAGCTGCGACTTCTGGCCGAACACGGTGCCGATCCGGTACGCGAGCTCCTCTCGCTCCTTCCACGGCGTAAATCCGAGCACTTCGGCTTCTCCGTAGGACGGGTGCAGGATGCCCGACAGCATTTTGATCGTCGTCGACTTGCCCGCCCCGTTTGGGCCGAGAAAAGCGACCGTCTCTCCTTCCCGCACGGTCAGATCGATGCCCCGCACCGCTTCCTTCGTCTCCCAGTTCGGTTTCCAGAGCGACCGGAAGCTGGCGGACAGCCCCGCTTCCTTTCTTTTTACACGAAACGTCTTGCCCAAGCCTCTCGTCCTTAACGCCAGCGTCCCCATGCCCGATTCCCCTTTTCATCGCTCTGCCCTGGTAAAGCAAAAAAGACCTCCAGCCCGAACCGCCATGGTGCAGCGGAACTTGCCGAAGGTCTTTTATCCCTCGCGGTGTAAGGCGGCCTGAGCCGCCGTCGGTTTCGCTCGGTTCGGCGAACGCGCGTCGCGGCGTAACCGCCCGGCGCTATCCCGGCTCCCTAGAAACCCTTCCGTTTGATGTTAGATTCTACCGCTCCCGGTTATCGTTGGCAAGAGGAAATTTTCGATGGATGCCATGAGCGTCTTCGATAGCTAACTAACCGGCAGCTCTGAGCTGTTGGGACCCTCATTCCGTATTACGGGCTCACGAGGGCCTTGCCCCGCTGATCCAAACCAAGCAAAAACGCCTTCGGCGTCCTTGGG
>Ga0065721_10008003_pt1 | contig 11853 bp, 9 predicted proteins | sample Mesricmetagenome_FD_59108 | JGI IMG/M metagenome (GOLD analysis project Ga0065721, IMG submission 59108) | Mesophilic microbial community from rice straw/compost enrichment Sample: eDNA_1 v2 (version 2) | ecosystem: Engineered > Solid waste > Grass > Composting > Bioreactor | place: USA: Davis...
CGCACATGCTCTCCCATAGCTTCGAGCGTCCCGGCGATGGCATGCACACGATCCGCAGGGATCGGGGCGAACACCGGTATCAACCCGCCGATGGAAGGACTACCGACCAGCTCGCCGCTTACACGGTCGCGACAGAGGTATTGGCCGTGCTCGGCACTCCAAAGTCCGTCGAGGGCGGCGAGGCCCCGTTCGACGCGCATGCGGTTCCTGCCCGCGATCTCCGCCTCCCCCAGCGCTTCGGCGAGCTCCGCGATCTCAAGACAGGAGCGGATGAGAATGGCGTTGAAACCGGGGTCGACGATCCGGAATGGCGAGGCGTCGTGCAGGCGGCTCGTGTTCCAGCCAAGATTGCGGAAGTGCTGGACCAGCCAGAGGTAGCGGTCGTACTGCGCCTTGGTCGGGCGTGTCGAGGGATCGGCGTGCTTCAGGTCGTTGCGCTCGTAGGGCATCACGCCCTTGGTCGGAACGCGCTCGAACGCCTCGTCCCAGTCGATTGAATTGTCGCGGGATTCCCATGGATGGATGATGGCGACGAGACCTTCGCCTTGGGGATCGCGGGTGCGGAAGAACCAGTCGTGCCAGGCATCGGCCTTGGCCAGCAGGGCGCGGGCACGTGCCTCGTCGCTGCTGCGCTGCCACAGCTGATTGACGGCAAAGCCTGCGATGGGCAGCTGTGTGATGCCGGAGGTCGGCGTCGGGCGGCCGGTGCCCCACACATCCGGTCCAGGGAAGTAACCCGGCGCCGGCTCATGGAACACCATGTGCGGCACCATGCCGTCCGGCCATTGGTGGGCAAAGAGCGTCTCGATCTCGGTCCAGGCCCGATCGACGTCGTAGTGGGACTGGCCAAGGGCGGTGAAGCACGAGTCCCAGTTCCACTGGAAGGGATAGAGGCCCTTGGTCGGCACGGTATAGCTGCCGCGGTCGTTCTCGCGCAGCACTTCGATCGCCCTAAGCCTGGCATCATGGTCGTGGGCGTTCATTTACACCGCCGCCGTCGTTTCGGGATCGAACCAGCGCACCCGGTCGGGCTTGGGCACGAGGCTCAGCTCGTCGCCCGGCGAGACGCGGATGTCGGAATCGAGGACGGCGCGGAACATGGCGCCGTTGACCTCGGTCGTCACCAGCGTGTGTGCACCGAGCGGCTCGACGACGCGGGCCGTGGCCTTGAGCCCGCCGGGTGCAACCTCGACGTCCTCGGGGCGGATGGCGAATTCCAGCCGGTCGCGGCCGGCGTCCGGTCCGGCGACGGTGATGCCGGCGACGTTCCACCTGCCCTCGCCTTCCCTGGTCGCTGGAATGAAGTTCATCGGCGGATTGCCGATGAAGCTGCCGACGAACCGGGCGGCGGGGTTACGGTAGACCTCGACAGGGGTCGCGGCCTGCACAATGCGTCCCTGGTTCATCACCGAGATGCGGTCGGCAAGGCTCATCGCCTCCACCTGGTCGTGGGTCACGTAGATGGTCGTCGTCTTGCTCTCGGCCAGCACGCCTTTCAGCTCCGCCCGCATCTCGAGGCGCAGCAGCGCATCGAGGTTGGAGAGCGGCTCGTCCATCAGGATCACGTCCGGTTCCATGGCAAGCGCCCGGGCAACGGCCACGCGCTGGCGCTGGCCGCCCGAGAGCTGGCCGGAATAACGCTTCAGGAGCTGCTCGATATGCATGAGCTCGGCGGTGCGGGTGACGCGCCGGTCGATCTCCTGCTGCGGCAGCTTCTTCATCCGCAGGCCGAAGGCGATGTTCTCGAAGACGGTCAGATGCGGGAAGACGGCATAGTTCTGGAAGACCATCGCGATGCCGCGCTCGCGCGGCGGCAGGTGGTCGACCCGGCGCCCGCCGATCCACACCTCGCCCTGCGTCGGCGTCTCGAGGCCGGCGACGATGCGCAGCAGTGTGGTCTTGCCGCAGCCCGAGGCGCCGAGGAGCACCATGAACTCCTGGTCGGCGATCGTCAGATCGATCGAGTGCAGCGCCTTGAAGCTCCCGAAGCTCTTGGCGACGTTCTTGATGATGATCTCTGCCATGTCTGGCTCCCTTAGCGGTTTGCGATGCCCCACATCGCAAAGAGGTACTTGCGCACCGCGAAGATGAAGATGAGCGCCGGAATGACCAGCGCCGCGCCGCCGGCGAACTTCAGGTGCAGCGGCGAAACGTTGAGGCTCTGAATGAGGAAGGCCGTGAGCGTGCGGTTCTCGATGGTCATGACCGCTGCGGCGAACACCTCGTTCCAGGAAATGGTGAAGGCAAAGACCGCCGAAGCGGCAATGCCGGGCAGCACCAGCGGTAGAACGACCTTGCGGAAGGCCTGCCAGCGGTTGCAGCCGAGCGTCCAGGCCGCCTCCTCCAGCTCGATGGGTATCCCCGAGAACAGCGAAAAGGTGATGAGGACGGCAAAGGGTATGGCGAGGACTGTGTGCACCAGCGCAAGGCCCAGTGCCGTATCGTCGAGGCCGACACGGATGAACATCACCGCCAGCGGCAGCGCGAGGAGCGGCAGCGGGAAGGCGCGGGTCATCACCACCAGCATCCGGAAGACTTCCTTGCCCGGAAAGTCGAAGCGGGAGAGCGCATAGCCGGCGGGAGCGCCGAGGCCGATGGAGAGGACCATCGTCAGCACGGCCACCAGCACCGAGTTCCACAGCGCCCGCGCCACGCCGGCAAAGGAGATGAAGAACTGCACGGAGCCGAAATCGAAGGACGGAATGCCGGTCTTCGGGAAACCCGTCACTTCTGCGGGCGAGGAGAGCGTGTTGACGATCAGGAGGTAGATCGGCACCAGCACCCAGACGCAGAGCAATACCGTCGAGGCGATGAGCAGGAACCGGCCGGCGGCGCGGGCATCGCTTACCGAGCGCGGCACGTCGGTGATGACGGCGTCGGTCATATCCGGGCCTCCTTGGGAACGCGCAGGACACGCAGGAAGAAGAGCGTCGAGGCAATGGAGATGGCGAGGATCACCAGTGCATAGGCCGAGGCCACGTTGCGGTCCTGAAGCGCAAACTGCCACTGGAAGGTCTCGCCCATCAGCACGGGCAGCGTGGTGCCGCCCAGGGCGACGACGACGGCGAAGACCTCGAAGGCGGCAAGGGTTCTCAGGATCAGCGCGGATTGCAGGCTCGGCCGCAGCATCGGCAGGGTGATCTTGACGAAGCGCTTCCACGGGCTTGCGCCAAACACTTCCGCCGCCTCGTAGTATTCGCGCGGGATCAGGCCCATGCCGGAGACGAGGATCACCATGACGATGGCCGTCGCCCGCCAGACCTCGGCGATGATGACGGCGAGGAAGATCACCCAGATGTTCTGGTACCCGAGGAAGAGGATCGGCTGCTCGATGATCCCGAGGCCATAGAGCACGGAATTGAGGAAGCCCGACTGCTCGAAGATCGCCAGCCAGATGATGCCGGCGGCAAGGTCCGAGAGCCCGAGCGGAATGGTAAAGATATAGAGGATGGCGCTGCGGCCGGTCTTCAGCTTGGTGACGATCGAAGCCATCGACAGCGCCATGACGAGCTGGATCGGCACGACAATCGCGGCCAGCACGATGGTGTTGGTGAGCGCGGTGCCGAATTTCCAGTGCGAGGTCATGGTCTGCACGTGCTGGAGCGTGAAGCCTTCCGGCCCCGAGAACGCCAGCACCGCGATCTGGACGAACGGATAGAGAAAGAAGACCAGCAGAAAGAGTGTTGCCGGCAAAAGCAGCGCATATGGCAGGAACCGCGGAGACATCGCCTTTCCCCATCCTTCCGTTTCAATGCGGGTGCCGCCCGGCGCCGAAGCGTCGGGCGGCGGGGAGGAACCTATTCGACCGGGCACGGCCCTTCGGACGGCTCGTCGGGGATCCAGCACGGCGCGTTGGCCTGTTCCATCAGGCTGCGCAGGGCATTGGCCTGTTCGTCGAGCACAGCGCGCACGTCCTGATTGGCAAGGACAATGCGCTCGAAGGTGTCGGTGTAGACCTGGTTGAACTGGCCGCCGAGATCGCCGAGGCCGACGGGCAGGAGCGCCGGAAGCGCATCCTCGGCACCCGTCATCGTCGAGATCGCTTGGCCGAGCGCCTGGGCCGAGGGCGGCAGGTCATCCGGCAGCGGAGCGTCGGTCACCGGATAGAAGTTGGTGGCGAGGAGCGTTGCCACCTGCGTTTCCGGCTGCATCATGTAGGCAACGAGGGCCTTGGATTGCTCGACATCGGGCGCGCCCTGCGGCACGGCGATACCGGCGAGCACCGGCATGAAGCCGCGGCCGGCCGGACCCGATGGCGCCGGGAAGGCGACGAACTCGTCCGGGCGTTCGTTGAAGGCGTCGGCAAGCCGCGCCACGTGGTCGAAGGCCACCCAGACGTCGCCGTTGAGCAGCTGCTCCTGCATGAAGGCATAGTTGGTCGAGGCGGGATTGGTGTACTGCCAGAGCTCCTTGAAGGTGTTCCAGGCGGTCTCGGCCTCGGCCGAGCGGAACTTGGTCACCGTCGATCCGGTGTAGGATGGCAGCAGGAAACCCTGGAAGAAGCGGTGCTTCAGCCCCTGCGGGCCGGCCGGGAAGCCGAACTTGGGCGAGCCTGTTTCGGTGGCCAGCACCTCCATCCAGTCGACGAGCTGCTCGTAGGTCAGCGCGTTGATATCGACGCCTTCAGGCAGGTACTCGAGCGCCTGCTTGTTGGCGGCCATAACGTAGTTGGCCTGCATCCACGGCATATAGAGCTGCTGGTCAGTGCCGAGCTTGCCGAGCTCGAGGAAGGTCTCGTTGACCTGCACCTCGCCCAGGTCGACGTCCGAGAGGTCGGCCCAGCTATCGGCATAGGTCGAAAGCTCGCCGTGCAGCGCGCCGACGACGCCGATGCTGCCCGAGCCGGCTTCGAGCTCGGCCTCGAGGCGGGTGACGAACGGGCCGACTTCCTGCGGCTGGAAGTCCACCCCACCCTCGAACCCCGCCAGCACGTTCTCGCGCATGGCCTGGGTTTCCTCGATGGGCGAGGCCTGGGTCGACCAGAACAGCACCTGGGCCGAAGCACCGACGGTGCCGGCCGCGGCCAAGGCGCTTGCCAGCGCGCCGGCCAGCAACAGCCTAGATTTGGTCTTCATTGTATTCCCTCCCTATTAAGTGGTTGCGTTCGGTCCGGCGCGGGCCCGTGGCTGGCGCGCAGGATCAGTTTGGGCCGGATCAACCGGGTTATCGGCTGTTCCGGCCGGGTTTCGATGACATCCACCAGCATGTGCGCGATCTCACGGGCACAGGCGCGATTGTCGGAATCGAAGGTGGTCAGCCCCGGCGGCGCGTAAGCGCTGGCGGTGATGTTGTCGAAGCCGACGACTGAGAGGTCGCGCGGGATCGAGAGCCCTGCCCTCGCGGCTTCCTCCATCACGGTGAGCGCAATCTCGTCGAAAAGACCGATGATCGCCGTCGGGCGCTTCTCGGCATGGAGCATGCGGTTGATGGCGGCGACGCTCGCGCCACGATCGAAGCGAGGAAAGGACTCGACCTCGAGCCGCACCGCCGGATCGCCGCGCGCGGCGATGGCCCGGTGCAGGCCCGTCTCGCGATGATGGCGGAAGGTCATGGCGTCGGAGATGGTGACGAGCCCGATATGCCGATGCCCCAGCCCGTAGAGCAGGTCGAACGCCTCGGCGAACGCCGTCTCCCCGTCGCTGTCGAGCCAATGGTGCCGGGCGCGCGGATCGAGCAGCCGCCCATGGGCGACGAAGGGAAAGCCACGCCCCATGAGATAGTCGAGCCGCGCATCGTTCTCGGCGATGCGTGGCACCACCACCCCGTCGGCGCGCCCACTCTCGACCACGTGCCGCAGCACGGTAAGTTCGTCTCGCCCCTGGGGNACAGTGGCGAGGAAAAGGTCCATGCCGTGGGANACCAGCCCTTCGCCCAAGCCGGTNATGAACTCACCCAGGTAGGAGTCGGCGAAGTTGAGCCCNCGGATGGGCATGACGAAGCCGGCAAAGCCGCTGCGCCCCAGAACGAGGTGNCGGGCCGCCTGGTTGGGCACATAGCCGAGTTCGCGCGCCGCCTCGGCCACGCGCTGGCGCGTCTTCAGGGCAATCTGCTCATGGCCGGCGAGAGCGCGCGAGACGGTCGTGATCGACACGTCCAGCCGCTCGGCCAGCTCCTTGAGCGTCTTTGCCCGTTGAGAAACCAGTATCGCCTCCCTGCGATTTTGAACGTTTGCAATTGCTGATTTTCATTTTGCAAACGCTTTAAATTCGTCTCACGTGTTTGCGGGGATGTCAACCGCAGCAGAAGGAATGTGAAAGAGCCCGACATAGGCGCCGTATGATCCGGGCTTAAGGCCTCCGACAGGCTCGTCACGCGCCGTTGATTCAATCAGATAATCTGATACAGATGGTCGCATCTTTGCTTCCATCCGAAGTCATTTGCCATGAGCCGCAATTTTCTGGTTGTCGACCCCGAGGAGGGCATTGAGGTCCTCAAGGGGCTCGCCTCGACGATCCGCGTGAAGATCCTCAAGCTCCTGCACGTCGAAGGCCCCATGAACGGCAACGAGATCGCCGAGCGGCTCGACCTGCCGCAGTCGACGGTTTCGACCAACATACAGATCCTCGAAGGCGCCGGACTCATCCGCACCGAGACGCAGAAGGCGCGCAAGGGCAACCAGAAGATCTGCCACTCGACGTTCGACGAGGTGCTGGTCATGTTCAAGGAGGACATCAGCCCCCTGCACTCCAACGCCGTCGAGGTGGCAATGCCCCTGGGGCTCTATACGAGTTGCCAGGTCTCGGCGCCCTGCGGTCTCTGCTCGAGCGAGGGGATCATCGGCCTTCTCGACGTGCCGGATACCTTCCTCGATCCCGAGCGGATGAAGGCCGGGCTCATCTGGTTCACGCGCGGGTACGTCGAGTACCAGTTCCCCAACAACGCCAAGCTGTCGCAAAACAAGATCGAATCGATGGAGGTCTCGCTCGAGCTCTCCTCCGAAGTGCCCGGGACCTCGGCCGACTGGCCATCGGACATCACGCTCTCGGTCAATGGGACCGAGATCGGCACGTGGACTTCGCCGGGGGACTTCGGCGACAAGCGCGGCGTCTACACGCCCTCCTGGTGGAAGCTCAAGGGCAGCCAGTACGGCAAGCTCAAGGGGTGGCGGGTCACCGAGAACGGCACCTATGTCGACGGCCTCAAGATCTCGCCGGTTTCCCTGAAGGACCTCGACCTCGAGAACCACCACTCGATCCGCCTGCGCATCGCCGTCAAGGAAGACGCCAAGCACCCGGGCGGCCTCAACATCTTCGGGCGCGGCTTCGGCAACTACGACCAGGACATCGTCCTGCGCCTGACGACGGCGCGCTAGCACCCCACATCTCCCTCGATTTTTCTGCCGCATCCCCCTTGCGCGTGCCCGCGCACGTCATGTACAACCGCCAACACTGATACAAATCAGAATATCGGGTTGATTGGGAGGAGAGGGTATGAAGGCGACCGTAACGGCCCACAAGGACTTTACGATCTCAAAGATCGATGATCGAGTCTATGGGGCATTCCTCGAGCATCTGGGGCGCGCCGTCTATACCGGCATCTATGAACCGGATCATCCCACCGCCGACGAGAACGGCATGCGCTCAGACGTGGCCAAGCTCGTCAAGGACCTCAATGTACCCGTGGTGCGCTACCCCGGGGGTAACTTTGTTTCCGCCTACAACTGGGAAGACGGCATCGGGCCGAAGGAGCAGCGGCCGGTGCGGCTGGACCTTGCCTGGCATACGTCCGAGAGCAACGCGGTCGGCATCCACGAGTTCGCCGACTGGTGCGCGACGGTCGGCACGGAGATGATGCTGGCGGTGAACCTGGGCTCGCGCGGGGTCGACGAGGCCCGCAACTTCCTCGAGTACGTGAACCATCCCGGCGGCTCCTACTGGAGCGACCTGCGCATCAAGAACGGGCGCAAGGAGCCGTGGAACGTCAAGCTCTGGTGCCTCGGCAACGAGATGGACGGGCCCTGGCAGGTCGGCCACAAGGACGCCCACGAGTACGGCAAGCTCGCCGCCAATACGGCGCGCGCCATGCGCATGTTCGACAAGTCGCTCGAGCTGATCGTCTGCGGCTCATCCAACTCGGACATGCCGAGCTATCCCGACTGGGAGCGGATCGTGCTGGAGCACACCTATGATCACGTCGATCATATCAGCCTCCACATGTATTTCGCCAACCGCGAAGACAACACGCCCAACTATCTCGGCCTCAGCCACAAGCTCGACCGCTACATCGAGACGGTCGCCTCCACCATCAAGCAGGTGAAGGCCAAGAAGAAGTCGAAGCGGGACGTCTATATTTCGTTCGACGAGTGGAACGTCTGGTATCACTCCAACAAGCAGGACCGCAAAATCCTCGACGGCAACGACGGCTGGCCGCACGCGCCGGGCCTGCTGGAGGACATCTACAACTTCGAAGACGTGCTGATGGTGGGACTGATCCTCAACACCTTCATCCGCCGCTCGGACGTGGTCAAGATCGCCTGCATCGCGCAGCTGGTGAACGTCATCGCCCCGATCATGACCGAAAAGGGCGGTCCGGCCTGGGCGCAGACCATCTACTATCCCTACTATTTCGCTTCGGTCTATGGCCGCGGCACGGCGCTGCAGCTCCTCACCAGCTCGCCGGGCTACGAGACGACCCACGAGGCGGACACCCCCTATGTCGACGTTTCGGGCGTGCACAACGAAGAAGAAGGAACGCTGACCTTCTTCCTCGTCAACCGGCACGCCAGCGAAAGCATCGAGACGGACGTGAGCCTGCAGGGCTTTGGCAACGGCACCGTCATCGACCACCAGGTGATGACGCACCCGGACCTCAAGGCCGTCAACACGGCCAAGAACCAGCAGGAGGTGGCGCCGCGCAAGGGCGACGGGGCCAGGCTCGAGGGCGGCAAGCTGACCGTCTCCCTGCCCCCTTATTCCTATCAGATGGTGCGCATCAAACTGTAACCGGGACGGACCGGTACACACGCCATTCGTTAACCGAATGCTACTCAAGCGTTAACGCTGAGGGCGCGCTTCGACAAAGAGCGCGCCCGACTGCTTTCTATATCATGTTTTCGGGTTTGCATCACAATATGCGTTGACAAGCGTGCGTCCGTGGGTAGCATGCAAACCGGAGTGCTGGAGGGCACTCCAGACAGCGGGGAACAAGCCCCGGACAAGGGAGGACATCGATGGATAGACGCAGTTTTCTGACCAGCACTGCCGCGGGCGCCCTGCTGCTGGCGTCGGGCCGGGTGAGCTTCGGCCAGGAGGCCGAGGGCACGGCACCGGACCTGACGGAATTTCCCCGCAACGAAACGCTGATCGTGCACAACCCGGAAGGCGTGATCCGCAACCCGACCTGGTTCAATCCCTGGGTCAATGGCGGCGGCGGCCTCAGCAACGGCCTGCACCAGCTCACCACCGACACGCTCTGGTTCATCGATCCCGACGCCGGCATCGAGGGCGCGAGCGAGAACGCCATCTACTATTCGCTGGCCGACGGCCCCTGGGAATACAACGACGACTTCACCGAGATGACGGTGAAGCTGCGCCAGGGCATCATGTGGAGCGACGGCGTCGAGTTCACCGCCGATGACGTGGTCTTCACGGTCGAGACCCAGGCCAACACGCCGGGCTTTACCTGGAGCGGCGCCTTCTCGACCCAGGTCGAGGAAGTGACGGCGCCCGACAAGTACACCGTCCACTTCAAGCTCAAGGCCCCGAACTCGCGCTTCCACGCGGTGTTCTCGGTACGCTGGAACGCGGCCTGGATCATGCCCAAGCACGTGTTCGAGACGGTCGAGGACCTGCTCACCTACGAGAACAATCCGCCGGTAAGCCTCGGGCCCTACACCCTCCACTCGTCCGACCCGAACGGCACCTGGTACATCTGGGAAAAGCGCCCCGACTGGGACAAGACCACGATGGCACTGGTGGGCGAGCCCAAGCCGCGCTTCATCATCTACCGGAACAACATCTCCACCGACAACCGCCTCATCGAGATGCGCAATGGCAATCTCGATATGATCCATGACCTCTCGCCGGAAGGCACGTTCTCGATCGTGCAGCAGGACCAGCAGACGCAGGGCTGGTTCCCGGGCTTCCCCTACGCCCATCCCGATCCGACGCTGGTGATGGCGGTGTTCAACCACCAGAACCCGCTGTTCCAGGACAAGCGCGTGCGCTGGGCGCTGACGCTGATGCTGGACGCGCGGGCCATGTCGATGGCCTCCTACCGGGGCGCCGCGACGCTCTCGGCCATCTCGGTGCCGCCGACGGGCACGCACCCGCGCGACTACCATGGGCCTCTCCAGGAGTACCTCGCCAATTTCGAGGTCGACACCGGCACCCAGAAGGTCAAGCCCTACGACCCGACCATCGGCATGCAGATCGCCGACATGGTGCGGCCGCAGTTCGGCGAGGCGGTGCCGACCGACGAGGCGGCGATCCGCAACGCCTTCGGCTATGGCTGGTGGAAGCAGGACCTGGCAGCGGCCGAGCAGCTGCTGACCGCGGCCGGTTTCACCAAGCAGGGCAACCAATGGATGACACCGGAGGGTGCGCCCTTCGCGTTCAGCGTGCTGATCCCGCAGGAAGGCGTGGTGAACCGGCTGGGCGTGATGATCGCCCAGACCTGGGCGCAGAACGGCGTGCAGGCCTCGGCGGAAGTAGCAACCGATATCTGGGACCGGACCGGCGCCGGCAACTTCGAGGTGGAGATCGGCTGGGCGGTGGAAACCTGGGGCGGTCATCCCGACCTCAGCTTCTTCCTCGACAGCTACCACTCGGAATACGTGGCCGAACCCGGCTCGATCCAGCCGGCGCGCAACTGGATGCGCTGGACGAACCCGCAACTCGACGAGATCATCGAGAAGATCCGCGGCATCGACTTCAACGATCCGGCCGGGATCGAGTACGGCCACGAGTTCGTCAAGCTCCACCTCGAGGAGATGCCGAACATTCCGATCATGTCCTACAACGTGTTCTCGGTGCAGTCGAACCGGTTCTGGACCGGCTGGCCCAATGCCGAGAACCCTTATGCCAACCCGGTAACGAACTGGTCGAACGGGAAGTACATCTTCACCCAGATCACGCCGGTCGAGGCATAGCCTCCTCCCGGAGCGGCCCGGTCCGCCGGGCCGCTCTCGACTTCGGTGGGGTAGCAGGTACCCTGACCTCCTGCACGAGTGACCCCACCGACTCTTTTTCCCGGCAGGCGCATGCCAGGCGCGGCCGGCGGGAGGCATCTATCGAGGACGGTTGAGGAGTCCGTATGCAAGGATATCTGTGGTTTGTCGGCAAACGCGCGCTGCTGTTGCTGGCGGTCGTGTTCTTCGGAGTCTCGGCCACGTTCCTAGTGACGCACCTGTCGCCGATCAGCCCGGTGGAGGCGGCGCTGGGCCGCATGACGGCGCGGTCCAACTTCGCCCCGGAAGCGATCACCGCGATGCGCGAGGCGCTGACCGAGCTCTACGGCGTCAACGAACCGCTCTTCAACCAGTACGTCAATTTCTGGACGCGGCTTTTCCGCGGTGACCTCGGCCCGTCGCTCCTCGCCTTCCCGACGCCGGCCATGACACTAGTGATGCGGGCGATGCCCTGGACGGTCGGCCTTCTCGTCACGGCAACGCTCATCACCTTCGTCATCGGCAACCTCCTCGGAGGCCTTGCCGGCTACAACCAGGACAACAGGTTCTTCAAGGCTTTCGGCATCGTCGCGATGGGCCTGCAGCCCATCCCCTACTACATCGTCGCCTTCATCCTGCTCATCATCTTCGGCTTCCTCTGGCCGGTGCTGCCGATCTCGGGCGGCTTTGCCATGAACGTGACGCCGGGCTGGAACTGGACGTTCGTCGGCTCGGTGCTGACCCAC
>Ga0065721_10052459_pt1 | contig 11853 bp, 9 predicted proteins | sample Mesricmetagenome_FD_59108 | JGI IMG/M metagenome (GOLD analysis project Ga0065721, IMG submission 59108) | Mesophilic microbial community from rice straw/compost enrichment Sample: eDNA_1 v2 (version 2) | ecosystem: Engineered > Solid waste > Grass > Composting > Bioreactor | place: USA: Davis...
CGCTGTCGAGCGCCCGCATCCGCTTCTTCAAGCGGCTGGCCGGGCTGCATGGCCCGAGCGCGACGTCGGCCTGCGGCCTGCATTTCATCATTCACCTGCGCGCGGACATGCTGCGCTGGTACAAGAAGATCCCGGGCCTGCGCGTGCTCGACGAAGACCTGGAGGGCCTGCTGTCGAACTGGTTCGACGTCGGCCTGCTGGAGCTGCAGCCGATCACCTGGGATTCGCCGGCGTCGCTGCTGGAAAAGCTGATCCGCTACGAGGCGGTGCATGAGATCGCCTCCTGGGCCGACCTGCGCAACCGGCTCGATTCGGACCGCCGCTGCTACGCCTTCTTCCATCCGCGGATTCCGCGCGAGCCGTTGATCTTCGTCGAGGTGGCATTCGTGCCGGAAATGGCCGCCAACGTGCAGAGCCTGCTCGACGAGGCGGCGCCGCAGGAAGACCTGCGCCGCGTCAAATGGGCGATCTTCTATTCGATCTCGAATACGCAGCCGGGCCTGCGCGGCGTCAGCTTCGGCAATTTCCTGCTCAAGCGCGTCATCGAGGAATTGCAGCGCGAATTCCCCAAGGTCAAGCAGTTCGCCACGCTGTCGCCGATACCGGGTTTCGCCGACTGGCTGCGCAAGCAGGACGGCGATACCGTCGCCAAGGTGCTGGGCGGCAAGTGCATGCAGCGCTGGAGCGCACGCGCGCCGGCTGCCGGGGAAGCCAGGCCGCCGGCGGTGCCGGCGACCGGCGCCGAATGGCTGGCCGCGCTGAACGCCGGTTCGGACGACGCGCTGGTGCGCGACAGCGGCCTGGCGCTGGCCGCGCACTTCCTCGTGCACGCCCGCAACGGCGCGCTGCCTGCCGATCCGGTGGCGCGTTTCCACCTCGGCAACGGCGCCTGCGTCGAGCGGCTGAACTGGGGCGCGGACCTGTCGAGCAAAGGACGCGCGCAGTCGTGCGGCATGATGGTCAATTACCTGTACGTGCCGGAGGCGCTCGACGACAATCTGGCCAAGCTCGGCGAGGGCAATCCGCGCATCAGCCGGTCGGTCGCCAAGCTGCTGGCGCGCTCCTGAGGGAGCACGGCCGGCAGGGCTCGCATCACCGGATGGCATTACCGGATGGCATCACCGGATCGCATCACCGCATCACCGCATCACCGCATCACCAAGTTTCGCAGTGCTTTTTCGACGGGAAGTTCCAACGCGGTTCACACCAGCAGTTCACATCGCATTTTCATAAGACAAAGCGAGGAGACACACCATGGAACGTAGTCAGTTCAAGCGGACGGCGCGGATGCTGGCAGTGGCCGGCGGCATCGCCATGATGGCGCTCGGCCCGGCAGCGGCGCAGGAGCCCTGGCCGTCGCGGCCGGTCACCATCGTCGTGCCGTTCCCGGCCGGCGGCGGCACCGACGCCTTTGCGCGCCCGCTGGCGGCGCAATTGTCCAAGCAGCTGGGCAAGCAGTTCGTCATCGACAACCGCGGCGGCGCGGGCGGCACGGTCGGCGCCAGCCTCGCCTCGAAGGCCGCGCCCGATGGCTACACGATCTTCATCGGCGGGGCGCATCACGTGATCGCGCCCTCGTTCTACAAGAAGCTCGACTACGACATCGAGAAGGACTTCGTGCCGATCACCGTGATCGCGCAGCCGCCGCAGGTGGTGGTGGTCAACCCGACCAAGGTCCAGGCCAGGACGCTGCAGGAGCTGATCGCCTACGCGCGCCAGAATCCCGGCAAGCTGAACTACGGTTCGGCCGGCAACGGGTCGTCGCACCATCTGGCGGGCGAGCTGTTCAAGATCCAGACCAAGACCTTCATCACGCATATCCCGTACAAGGGCGCGGGCCCGGCGCTGTCCGACCTGATCGCCGGCCAGGTCGACATGGTGTTCGATGGCCTCGGTTCGTCGGCCCAGCATATCCGCGGCGGCCGCATCCGGGCGCTGGCGGTGGCCGCGCCCAAGCGCTCGCCGGCCTTCCCTGACGTGCCGACCGCGGCCGAAGCCGGCGTGCCGAACTACGAGGTGTCGACCTGGTATGCGCTGTGGGTACCGAAGAACACGCCCAAGGAGATCAGCGACAAGCTCTACGCCGAGGTCAACAAGGCCCTCAATACGCCGGAGCTCAAGCAGATCTGGCTGAACAACGGCTCGGAGACGCCGTCGTACACGCCGGACCAGTTCGCCCAGTTCCAGCGCGCCGAGATCAAGCGCTGGGCCCAGGTGGTGCAGCAGTCCGGCGCCAAGATGGATTGATGGCGATGATGCCGACAATGACGTCGATGGCCGCGTTGAATCCGCGGGGGGTACTGTGAGCGGTGCGGTCAGTTTCGAGCGCGATGGCGACATCGCGCTGGTCACGCTGTCGAATCCGGGCAAGCTCAACGCGATCTCGGAAGCGATGTGGCGCGCGCTGACGGATGGCTTTGCGCGCCTGTCGGCCGACCGCACGCTGCGCTGCGTGGTGCTGCGCGGCGCCGACGGCAACTTCGCCGCCGGCGCCGATATCGCGGAGTTTCCGCGGCTGCGCGGCGATCCCGCTTCGGTGCGCGCCTACCACGTCGACCTGCTGGCGCCGGCGCTGGCCGCGATCGCGGGCTGCCTGCATCCGACCGTGGCCTGCATCGAGGGCGTCTGCGTCGGCGGCGGGCTGGAGATCGCCTGCCATTGCGATCTGCGCATCGCGGCAACGGACAGCCGCTTCGGTGTGCCGATCAACAAGCTGGGTTTCCCGATGGCGCCCGGCGAGTTGCGGGGCCTGCTGGCACTGGCCGGGCGCGCGGCGACGCTGGAAATCCTGCTGGAAGGCCGCGTGTTCGATGCCGCCGAGGCGCAGGCCAAGGGCTTGCTGACGCGCGTGGTGCCGCGCGGCGACGTCGCCGCCGAGGCGATGGCCACCGCCCGCCGCATCGCCGCCGGCGCACCGCTGGCCGCGCGCATCAACAAGGCCACCATCGCGCGCCTGTCGCCGCAGCCCGCGCCGCTGTCGGCGAGCGAGCTCGATGCCCATTTCTCTTACGCGGCGAGCCGCGACCATGCCGAGGGCGTCGCCGCCTTCCTGGCGCGCCGGCCGCCCCGTTTCGACGGACAGGAGGGCGCCTAGCGCCGTCGCTGCCGTTCCCCGTTTTCTTCTTATCCCTCCAAGCTTTTATCCGCTGATCGCATGAACGCCAATCTGTTCGCCCTGTTCGAATCCCGCTTCCCCGCCAAGCGCGAGGCCTGCTGCATCGAGACGCACGACGGCCTGTACTACAGCTGGGACGATCTCGATCGCGCCACCGCCAAGCTGGCCAACCTGCTCGCCTCGCTCGACCTGCCGGAAGGCGCGCGCGTCGCGGTGCAGGTCGAGAAGTCGCCCGAAGCGCTGTTCCTGTACCTGGCCACGCTGCGCGCCGGCTATGTCTATCTGCCGCTGAACACGGCCTATCAGGAAGCGGAGATCGACTACTTCATCGGCAATGCCGAGCCCGCCGTGGTGGTCTGCAGCAGCGCCAATTTCGGCTGGGTGTCGAAGCTGGCGTTCCGCCACGGCACCGGCCATGTGTTTACGCTCGACGACGACCGTGGCGGCACGCTGCTGGCGCGCGCCGCGGCGCAGCCGGACCGCTTCGACACGGTGCAGCGCGAGCCCGGCGATCTGGCGGCGATCCTCTATACCTCGGGCACCACGGGCCGCAGCAAGGGCGCGATGCTGACCCATCGCAACCTGTCGTCGAACGCGGAGACGCTGCACAAGGCCTGGGGCTGGCGCAGCGACGACGTGCTGCTGCACATGCTGCCGATCTTCCATGTGCACGGGCTGTTCGTCGCCTCGCATGGCGCGCTGCTGGCGGGCGCCAAGATGATCTGGGCGCCGAAGTTCGACATGGAGCAGGTGCTGCGCTTCCTGCCGCGCTCGACCGTGATGATGGGCGTGCCGACCTACTACGTGCGGATGCTGCAGGACCAGCGCTTCGACGAGGACACCTGCCGCCGCATGCGCCTGTTCGTGTCGGGCTCGGCGCCGCTGCTGCTGGAGACCTTCGAGGCGTTCCGCGAGCGCACCGGCCATACGATCCTCGAGCGCTATGGCATGAGCGAGACGGTGATGCTGGTGTCGAATCCCTATGACGCCAGCGAGGGCGAACGGATCGGCGGCACCGTGGGCCGTCCGCTGCCGGGCGTGTCGGTGCGCGTGGTCGATGGCGAGGGCAAGCCTTGCCCCGCCGGCGAAATCGGCGCGGTCGAGGTCAAGGGGCCCAATGTGTTCAAGGGCTACTGGCGCATGCCGGAGAAGACCCGCGAGGAATTCACGGCGGACGGCTGGTTCAAGACCGGCGACATGGGACGCTTCGGCGGTGCCATCGTCGGCATGTCCGGGGAGCGCAAGGTGCCGGACGACTACCTGACCATCGTCGGCCGCAGCAAGGACCTGATCATCTCCGGCGGCTACAACGTCTATCCGAAGGAGATCGAGAGCTTCCTCGACGAGATGCCGGGGGTGCAGGAGAGCGCGGTGATCGGCGTGCCGCATCCGGATTTCGGCGAGGCCGTGGTGGCCGTGGTGGTCGGCAAGCCCGGGGCGGAGCTGAACGAGCAGGCGATGATCGGCACGCTGAAGCACCGCATCGCCAACTTCAAGGTGCCCAAGCGGATTCACCTGGTCAGCGAATTGCCGCGCAATACGATGGGCAAGGTGCAGAAGAACCTGCTGCGGGAGCGGTTCAGCGGCTGATTGGGTCTGGGGGAGTCTGGCGCCCCTCTCCCGCGCGTGGGAGAGGAGCGGGGGGAGGGCACGCGCTGGTCGTTGCGCCGCGCGCCGTTTGAAACCACCTCCCTCTCCCCGACCCTCTCCCCTCACAGGGGAGAGGGAGTACGCATCAGGCAGCGCAGGGCCTGCCGCGCCTTACTTCAGCATCTGCACCGAGCCGTTCACCGTCACGGTGACCTGGGCCTTGCCGCCCTCCATCGGCACCGGCGCCGCCTCCGCGGCCATCGCGGCCTTGGCGTACATGCGCGGCATCGGCGTCACGGTGCCGGCCTCGCCGACCTGCACGCTGCGGATCGTGTAGCTGCCGTAGCCGAACAGCTTGGTCGTGGTCTGCGCCTTGTCGCGGAACGCGGCGACCGCCTGCTCGGTCAGCTTGCTCTCGGCCGCGAGTCGCGCCTCGCGCGACAGCGAGAAGCTGATGTTCTGCACCTGCATCTGGCTGGCCAGCTCGCCGGCGAGCTTCGAGGCCGCGCTGAAATCGCGCGACTGCAGGATGACCTCGGCGCGTCCGCGCCAGGTGCTGATGCGGCCGTTGCGGTCGGTGCTCGGATAGATCGTGAAGCCGCCCGATTCCGCCTGGATGCCGGATTCGCGCTTGGCGCGCGCGATCACCTGCTGCGCCTTGGCCGACAGCGCCGACGAGATAGCGGCCGGCTCGGCGCCTTCCTGCTCCGCGGCCAGCGTCACGCGCACCACGTCGGTCGGCACTTCCGCCGCGGCCTCGGCCGACAGCGACAGCACGCCCGCGGGCGGCTGCCATCCCTCGGGCGGCGTCGGTCCGCCCTGTGCGGAGGCGGCCAGTGCGGTGGTACCGAGCAGGGTAGCGGCGAGCAATTGCTTCATCGAGTTCTCCATGACAATGTGATGGTGATCAGACGGTCACTGGCAGCGCCGGGTTCCCTTGCGTAGCCGGGCGCTTGTATCGGCGTATTACCGGGCCGACGCGGGCCGACGCGGGGCCGACACGGGCGGACGTGGCCGACACGGGCCAACGCGGACCGACGCGGACCGACGCGGACCGACGCGGACCGACGCGGACTGGCGCGGACCTCACGCCCTGGCCAGCTTGCTCAGAACGTCTGCCAGGCCTTCCACAGCATGTAGGTGGCCAGGCAGAACAGCATGCCGGCGAAGATGCGCTTGAGCTTGCGCACCTCCATCCGGTGCGCGGTGCGCGCGCCCAGCGGCGCGGTCAGCACGCTGGCGATCGCGATCACGGCCAGCGCGGGCAGATAGACATAGCCGAGCGAACCGGCCGGCAGGCCGGTCATCTGGTAGCCGCTCCAGACATAGCCGATCACGCTGGCCGCGGCGATCGGGAAGCCCAGCGCGGCCGACGTGGCCACCGCGTGGTGGATCGGCACGTTGCACCAGGTCATGAACGGCACCGAGACAAAGCCGCCGCCGGCGCCGACCAGGCTGGACAGGAAGCCGATTGCCGAACCCGCGCCGAACATGCCGGGGAAGCCAGGGAGCTGCCGGGTCGCCGACGGCTTGCGATTGCGCAGCATCTGCGAGGCCGAGAAGCCGACGAACAACGCAAACAGCAGCGACAGCCAGCCGGTCTTCAGCGCGGCGAACACCTTGCCGCCGCCGATCATGCCGCCCAGCAGGATGCCCGGCGCCAGCGCCAATACGATCTTCCAGCGCACCGCGCCCTGCTTGTGGTGGGCGCGCACCGACGACAGCGAGGTGAACAGGATGGTGGACATCGAGGTGGCGATCGCCATGTGGACGATCGCTTCTTCGGGAAAGGCCAGCCAGCTGAAGGTCAGCGTCAGGAACGGCACCATCATCATGCCGCCGCCGACGCCGAGCAGGCCGGCGCAGAAGCCGGTGAACGCGCCGAGCAGCAGCAGCGCGGGAATCAGGGAGAGAGTCATGCGTGGATCGCTTCGTGATGTTTTTCGTTATGGTTATCTCGCGGGCGGTGGATGTACCGCCCACGCGCATCGCACGCGGTTCAGCGGCGTCCCATCAGCCGCGTGGTGATGAATTGCCATTCCAGCGGCGTGACCGGCGTGATCGACAGCCGGTTGCCCCGGCGCAGCACGATCATGTCGGCCAGCTCTTCATGCTCGCGCAATTGCGCCAGCGAGATCAGCTCGCACTTGTCGACGAACTTGACGTCGACCAGCTCCCAGCGGGGATGCTCCGGCTTCGAGGCCGGGTCGTGGTACTTGCTGTGGGGATCGAACTGGGTGGGATCGGGGTAGGGCGTCGAGCAGACCTCGGCCAATCCCGCGATGCCGGGCTGCGGGCACGACGAGTGGTAGAACAGCACGCCGTCGCCGATGCGCATCGCGTCGCGCATGAAATTGCGCGCCTGGTAGTTGCGCACGCCGGTCCAGGGCAGCCGTCCCTGCTCGGCCAGCGTATCGATGCTGGCCTCGTCGGGCTCGGACTTCATCAGCCAGTACTGGCGCGCGCGGGACGCACCCGCGGCCGGCTTGTCGGCGGCCTTCGTTGCGGACCTTGGGGCCGATTTGGCAGCCGATTCAGCAGCCGATTCAGCAGCCGACTTTGCAGCCGACTTTGCAGCCGATTTTGCGGCGGACTCGGTGGCCGCCTTCTTGTCGGAGGGACTCATGCTCGCACGTCGTGGATGGTCGGAACGGCATCGCGAAGACGCGGCAAGGGCCTTGCAGCGGCGGCGCGACGCGGCAAGCATACCGTGAAAGCGCCTTCGTCGCCCGCATTGGCATCGTAGGCAAAAACGCGCGCAACAGGGCAGGGGGCTGCGCCGGCAACGGAGCTCTGCGGCTGCGCGGCAGAAATGGGGGGAAATGCGGGGGAAATCCGGGGAAATGCGGGGGGAAAACGCGGGCAAAAACACCGGCAAAAAAAGAGGCGATGGTCCAAAGACCATCGCCTCTTGCTGTAGGGTCCCCGCCTCGGCCGTTGGGTCGGCATCCTGAACCCAAGTGAGGTTCAGTGTGGCTGCGGAAGCCGTATTTCGGGTACATCACCTATTCAGGGAGCCCAGGTTCGAGACCTACGCTATGAACACTGTGACGCGCTCGCCCACACGGCATCATCCCGCACCATGCAATGCATATCGGTTCAAGGAGTTTATGACCTTCGCGAACCAGGCAGGGAAACTGTCAAACGTCTGACTATCCAATTGGGCCCGGACATCGAAGTCCGGGGGAGGTCAGACGTTTGCCGTTTCAAACTGGGATGGGAGGAAAACGGCGGCCGGGCGCGATAACCCGACCATGTTTCTGCACCTTGGTACCCCCGTGCAGTGGCTCCACTATACACCGGGCTTTCTCGCATACCAAGCGCGTCTTGGCTTGTCGTTACATTTTGCGTGGCAGCCGCGGCACGGTCTTCACATGCCCTTCATATCCGGTCCATTTGCCCTATATCGCTATGGTGAAGGGCCTTGCACAAGGGCCCATATGCGGGCCCCTGCGTGCAATTCAAGGGGTCAGGATTGCGCCGGCGAAACGGTATGGGCAGGGCCGGTATGGGTATGGCCCACACTGCCGCCGCCCATGCTGGTGCCGACATGCGCGTACTGGCGCAGCGCCTCGTCGGCGCGCTCGTTCAGCTCGCGGATGCGAGCGCGCACGGCGTCCACCGGAATCGCGCCGTCCTCCTGCTGCTTGCGCTTGAGCGCGAGCAGATCCGAGGCGATGCTGATCGCGGCCATCACCGCGACCCGTTCGACGCCCTTGGTCGAGGCGCCGGACTTGATGCGCGTCATCTGGTCGTCGACCAGGGCCACCGCTTCGAGCAGCGCGGCCTCGTTCTCGGGGGCGATCGCGAAGCGGTAGGGCTGCCCCGCGATATGGACTTCGACTTGCTTGTTGCCGCTCATGCGTGTTCTCCGGAAGGCTGGGCGCCGCGCGGCTCGCCCTGGATGCGCTCGGCGGGAAGCTCCCCTTCCTCGAGCAGATCCAGCTGGCGCGCATCGGTGGCCGTGGGCAGCTTGTCCAGGATCGACTGGATGCGCAATTGCGCTTCCTCGATCTTGATGTTCAGCAGTTCGCGATCGGCGGCCATCGCCTCGCGATCGCTGCGCAGCTGCGCGGCCTCCGCCTGCAGGCGTTCGATCTCCTCGCGCAGCCGCTGGTTTTCTGCCGCCAGCGTGTCCGCGTGGTGCAGCACGCGGCCGATCTTGGCGGCCAGTTGTTCGAGTTCGGTCAGCATGGGCCTGTCGTGTTCTCAGGGTGTCAGGTAACGGGATTCTAGCCGATGCATGGTCCGCGTCATCACTGCGGGAAGCGATTGTGACCGTGCATTCCCCTCGAAGTTGCATCGATCGTCGGCCAATGGCCTCAATGAGCGCACCCCAGGGGCACGCTGCAGCGCAATGGGCCGAGGGCGCCGCCAATTTGACGGGGGCCGCCAAACTGCCTACACTCACGCGCGTTTTCAGGTGCTCGCGATCCGGTCTCCATCGGATTGCAGTTAAACGGGAAACAGGGAGTCCGCCACGCCGCCGCGCGATGCCGGGCCAACCTGTGCTGCCCCCGCAACGGTAAGCGATTGCGATCGCCGCCGCGCCCCGAGCCGATCGGCACGATCGGCTCCACGCCCGCCGGCTTCGCCTCACCGCCCCACATGCCACTGGACCGATGGTCCGGGAAGGCGGGCGGTGCCGATCGCCAGCCCGGATACCGGCCTGGATGCGGGCATGCCGGTCGCCATCGCGCTCGCGCAGCCTCACCGCCAGACGGTCCGCGGGGGAACGGGCCAGGCTATCACTTCCGCTCGAGCACCATGCTTTCATCGTCTTCGAGGTCGCGTCGCCTGGCACTGCCAGTCCCGCGCCCCGCTGCGCGCGTCCGCGCCCATGCCATCGTCCGCCGTCTTGTCGGGGATATTGCCCGCAGTCCTGCCGCCGATATTGCCCGCAATCTTGCCGGCGATATTGCGCGCGCCGCCCCCGGCTCGCCCGCGCAGGCCGCGCTGTTGTCCGCCGCCACGCTGTGCGCATGGCCCGCGCTGGCGCAGCAGCCCGCGCCGTCGGCGGACACCACGCTGGCGCCGGTCGTCGTCAGCGCCACGCGCACCGCGCAGCCGCTGGACGAGGCGCTGCCCCATACCACCGTGATCACGCAGCAGGAGATCGCCAACAGCCAGGCGCCCGACCTGCGTTCGCTGCTGCGCACGCAGGCCGGCCTGGAACTGGCCGCCACCGGCGGCATGGGCGCCAACACGACGCTGTTCATGCGGGGCGCCAATTCGAACCAGACGCTGATCCTGATCGACGGCGTGCGCATCGCCTCGGCCAGCAGCGGCACCGCGCAACTGGCCAACATCCTGCCCGACGAGATCGACCGGATCGAGGTGGTGCGCGGCAACGTCTCGGCGCTGTACGGCTCCGACGCGATCGGCGGCGTGGTGCAGATCTTCACCAAGAGCGGCGCCGGCAAGCCGCCCGCGGCCAACGCCCAGGTCGAATACGGCAGCGACAATACGCGCCGCGCGACGGTGGGGTACGGCGGCCAGGTCGGCGACACCTCGTTCAACCTGACCGGCTCGATCTTCAAGACCGACGGCTTCTCCGCGGTGAACACGCGCCTGCAGCCGCGCGCCAATCCGAACGACAACCCGTACGAGAACAAGAGCGTATCGGGCCAGATCAAGCATCGCTTCAGCGCGGACTGGGAGGCGGGCGTCGCGGCCTACTACAGCAAGAGCAAGCTGTCCTACGACAGCACCTTCGGGCGGCCCACCGACGACTGGCGCAGCGACAGCGAGCTCTATACGCTGTCGGCCTTCGTCAACGGGAAGCTGGCTCCGGACTGGACCACGCGCTTCAAGGTCGCGCAAAGCGAGGACGACAGCGACAACACGCTCAACGGCGTGTTCGACAGCCGCTTCAAGACCCGCACGCGCCAGTTCACCTGGCAGAACGAATACGCGCTGGCCAAGGGCCATCAGCTGATGTTCGGCACCGAATATCTGCAGCAGCAGTTCGACTCGAACTCGTACGCCGCGCCGAGCCGCAACGTGGTGTCGGTGTTCGGCGGCTACGACGGACGCATCGGCAAGCACCAGCTGCAGCTGAACCTGCGCAACGACCACTACTCGGACTTCGGCGACAAGGGCAGCTATTTCGCCGGCTACGGCTACTACGTGACCGAGCAGTTCAAGCTGCTTGCGAACGCGAGCAACGCGTTCCGTGCGCCGACCTTCAACGAGCTGTACTACCCGAACTATGGCCAGCCGAACCTGCAGCCGGAGCGGGCGCGCTCGGTCGAGATCGGCGCGCAGTACGACAGCAAGGGCGCCGGCCTGCTGCGCGTGACGGCCTTCCGCACGCAATACGACAACCTGATCACGTCCGCGCTGCAGCCCAATGGCATGTTCCTCGCGCAGAACGTCAGCAGCGCCAAGGTCGAGGGCGTCGAGGCGTCATGGCGCGCGCGCCTGCTCGGCACCGACGTGACCGCCAGCGTCACGATGCAGAATCCGGTCGACGAGCAGACCGGCACGCAGCTGATGCGCCGCGCGCGCCGGCATGCGGCGCTGGACCTGGGCCGCGATATCGGCAACTGGCGCTTCGGCGGACAGTGGATCGTGTCGTCGTCGCGCCGGGACAGCGGCTCGCGCACGCTGGGCGGATACGGTATCGTCAACCTCAACGCGCGCTACAACATCGACAAGCAATGGTTCATCGCCGCCCGCGTCGAGAATCTGTTCGACAAGGACTACCAGCTGGCCTATCCCTACAACACGCAGGGCCGGGCAGGCTTCATCACGCTCGGCTGGCGCCAGCGCTAAGCGGCATCGCCGGAACCAGGGACCATGATGCGGACCGCGGCGTCGGCGGGCACGACGGCAGGCAGTTCGATGCGCGGCGCCGCTGAGATGCGGCGCGCGCTGGCCGTGTGCGCGCTGCTGGCCGGTGCCGCCGTGGCGGTGTTCCTGCTGTCGCTGGCGGTCGGCAGCGTCGGCCTGTCGCCGAGCGAGGTCTGGCACGCGCTGTTCGGGCTGACCGATGCATCGGGCGATTCCGACGGGGCCAGCCAGACCGCCGTGGCCATCGTGCGCGAGCTGCGGCTGCCGCGCGCCGCGGCCGCGTTCGCCTGCGGCGGTCTGCTGGCGCTGTCCGGCGCACTGATGCAGGTGCTGCTGCGCAATCCGCTGGCCGA
>Ga0065721_10052460_pt1 | contig 11853 bp, 10 predicted proteins | sample Mesricmetagenome_FD_59108 | JGI IMG/M metagenome (GOLD analysis project Ga0065721, IMG submission 59108) | Mesophilic microbial community from rice straw/compost enrichment Sample: eDNA_1 v2 (version 2) | ecosystem: Engineered > Solid waste > Grass > Composting > Bioreactor | place: USA: Davis...
GGCTCAAGCCGGCTTCGGCCCGCCCGTCAGGGCGCGGTGTCGAAGAAGGCGAGCCGGGTGAGGATGGTATAATCCGCTTCCGAGACCATCAGGGCGGTGAAGACCAGCACCAGTACCGGCGGCAGCAGGATGGCGTAGACGAGCGCCAGCCGCTCCCAGGCCATGTGCATGAAGACGGCGACGATCAGTCCGGCCTTCAGCATCATGAACAGAAGGATCAGCGACCATCGCGCATAGCCCTGGATACCGACATAGTCGACCATGTAGGAGAAGGCGCTAAGCACGAAGAGCAGGCCCCAGACGAGAAGGTAGAGCCGGATCGGATGCTGTTGTCCGCTGTGCGCCTGCGTGGGTGCCTGTATGTGCGCTGTCGTCTCGCTCATGACGATATTCCTCACCACAGATAGAAAAACGCGAAGATGAAGACCCAGACCAGGTCGACGAAGTGCCAGTAGAGCCCCATGATCTCGACGGCCTCGTAGTGGCCCTTCCGGCTGGTGAAGAAGCCACGCCTTTCCTCGTCGAAATCGCCTCGCCAGACCTTGCGGGCGACGATGAGGAGGAAGATGACGCCGATCGTGACGTGGGTGCCGTGGAAGCCGGTGATCATGAAGAAGGTCGATCCGAACTGCGCCGCGCCCCACGGATTTTCCCAGGGGCGCACGCCTTCCGATATCAGTTTCGTCCACTCGAAGGCCTGCATGCCGACGAAGGTCGCGCCGAGAAGCGCGGTCACCAGCATTAAAGCCGCTGTCCTGGCGCGCTCCTTGCGATAGCCGAAATTGACCGCCATCGCCATGGTGCCGCTGCTCGAGATCAGCACGAAGGTCATGATGGCGATCAGGATCAGCGGAACGTCCTGCCCGCCGATATGGAGCGCGAAGACCTCGCTCGGATTGGGCCACGCAACGGGCGTCGACATCCGGGCTGTCATATAGGCCAGCAGGAAACATCCGAAGACGAAGGTGTCGCTGAGGAGAAATATCCACATCATCGCCTTGCCCCAGGACGCGGTCTTGAAGGCCCGCTGATCCGAGGAAAAATCGGCGGCCACACCCCGCAGGCCGGCTGGCCGAAGGTCCGGAGCACTATGGGACTGGATAGACTGCGCCATCTGGAAGTCTCCCTAGCTGAGCAGTTGTCGGCAGAGATCGACGAAATCGTTCGCCCACCCGGCAAAGAGTGCGAAGAGTATGAGCCAGACGGCGAGCATGAAATGGAAATACACGGTGCAAAGACCGGCGCTGAGCCTGAGCCGCGCCGACGGGGCGTCAGCCGCAAATGCCCTGACGGTCGTGCGTCCGACGACGACAAGCCCTCCGAGAATGTGCAGCCCGTGCAGGCCTGTCAGCATGTAGAAGAAGCTGTTGGCGGGATTGTCGGTCAGCAGATAACCGGCAGCGCTCAATTGCCGCCAGGCCTCAATCTGTCCTGCGAGAAAGAGCGCACCAAGAATGAAGCCGGCGACAAGAGCCAGCCGCAGGGCTTCCATGCGGCCATGCCGCACCTCTCTTTTCGCCCATTGCAGGGCGACGCTGTCGCTGGCAAGCAGGGCGGTGTTCACCCAGAGCAACCGCGGGAGCGGCATGCCCCACCAGTCTGCCGATTCCATGCGCATGAAATAGGCGCTGATGGAGAGGCTGAAGAGCGCGCCGACCACACCAAGAAACACGTATAGACCGATTTTCACCGCCGGGGCAGGCGGGTCTTCCCGGCCCGCGATTGTCGTTTGTGCAGGACTTGCTTCAAGCCACGGCTTTGAGGTCAGCCGCTGGCCTGCCATCCACCAGGCGATGACGGCGCCGACTGCGGTAAGGAAGAACAGCGTCACGTTCATGCGATGGCCTCCCGCGTGGTGCCGCCGGTTGCCGGTTGCGTCTGCGGAATGAAATCCTCGGGCGCCCCCGGCACGCTGTAGTCATAGGCCCAGCGGTAGACCACCGGCAGCTCCTTGCCCCAGTTGCCGTGGGCGGGCGGCGTCTCGGGCGTCTGCCATTCGAGCGTCGTCGCACGCCACGGATTGCCACCTGCCTCCCGGCCCCGGAAAAGGCTCCAGATCAGGTTGAAGAGGAAGATCATCTGTGCCGCCCCGACGACCAGCGCCATGACGGTGATGAAGACGTTCAGCGTGTGGGCCGAAGGTGGGACGAAGGCTGTCTCTCCCAGCTCGTAGTAGCGGCGCGGCACGCCGAGCAGGCCGAGATAGTGCATCGGAAAGAAGATTGCGTAGGTGCCGAGGAAGGTGGTCCAGAAGTGGATATGGCCGAGCGCGTCGTTCAGCATGCGTCCGGTCACCTTGGGATACCAGTGATAGATCGCTCCGAAGATCACGAGGATCGGCGCGACACCCATGACCATGTGGAAATGCGCGACGACGAACATCGTATCGGAGAGAGGAACGTCGACGACGACATTGCCGAGGAACAGGCCGGTCAAACCACCATTGACGAAGGTGACGATGAAGGCCAGCGCAAAGAGCATGGGCAACGTCAGGTGGATGTCGCCCCGCCAGAGCGTCAGCACCCAGTTGTAGACCTTGATCGCGGTGGGGATGGCGATGATGAGGGTGGTGGTGGCGAAGAAGAAGCCGAAGGCCGGGTTCATGCCGCTGACATACATGTGGTGCGCCCAGACGATGAAGCTCAAGGCGCCGATGATGACGATCGCCCAAACCATCATGCGGTAGCCGAAGATGTTCTTGCGCGCATGTGTGCTGATAAGGTCCGAGACGATCCCGAAGGCGGGGAGCGCGACGATATAGACCTCAGGATGCCCGAAAAACCAGAACAGGTGCTGGAACAGGATCGGGCTGCCGCCGCCATGTTGCAGTTGCTCGCCCATCTCGACGATGGCCGGCATGAAGAAGCTTGTGCCGAGCAGGCGGTCGAACAGCATCATGACGCAGGCGACGAAGAGGGCGGGAAAGGCCAGAAGCGCCATCACCGTGGCGGTGAAGATGCCCCAGACGGTCAAGGGCATGCGCATCAGCGTCATGCCGCGCGTGCGTCCCTGCAGGACCGTCACCACGTAATTCAGGCCACCCATGGTGAAGCCGATGATGAAGACGATCAGCGAGGACAACATGAGGAGGATGCCCCAGTCCTTGCCGCCCGGCGTGCCGGACAGAACGGCCTGTGGCGGGTAGAGCGTCCATCCGGCTCCCGTCGGTCCGCCGGGTGCAAAAAAGCCGCCGACCAGGATCAGCACGGCGATGAGATAGACCCAATAGCTCAGCATGTTCGCATAGGGAAACACCATATCCCGTGCACCGACCATCAGCGGAATGAGATAATTGCCGAAGCCGCCGAGGAAGAGCGCGGTCAGCAGATAGATCACCATGATCATGCCGTGCATGGTGATGAACTGATAATAGCTGTCGGCATCGATGAATTCGAAATAGCCCGGAAATGCGAGCTGCAGGCGCATCAGCCAGGAAAGGACGAGTGCTACCAGGCCGATCGAAATCGCGGTGACGGAATATTGCACCGCGATGATCTTGGCATCCTGGCTGAAGACATATTTCGTCCACCAGCTTTTCGGATGATAGAGTTCCACATCTTCGACTTCGGCGGACGGGACGGCGCCTGCGCTGCCGGCTGGAATTTCGACCATGATGTCTCCTCCCTTTCCTTCCGATGCGGCCTTTCTGCCTGCTCAGTCTGCCGGCTGGGGCTCCCTCGCTGCCAGAAGCTGGGTGAACGTCTGTTGCTGTTCCAGCCACGCCTGATAGTCCGCCGCCTCGTCGACCACGACGGTTCCCCGCATCTGCGAGTGGCCGACGCCGCAAAGTTCGGCGCAGAGAATTTCGAAGGTTCCCGTCCGCGTCGGCGTGAACCAGAAATAGGTGACCATGCCGGGGATCATGTCCATCTTGGCGCGGAATTCCGGTACGTAGAAATCGTGGAGGACATCGATGGAGCGCAAAAGTATGCGCACTGGCTTGCCGACCGGCAGATGCAGCTCACCGCCCTCGATGATGACGTCGTCGAGACCGGCCGTGTCGTTCTTGTTCAGACCGAGCGGGTTTTCCGGAGTGACGTCACGCGTGTCCGAACGGCCGAGCTTTCCGTCCGCTCCCGGCAGGCGGAAGCTCCATAGCCACTGCTGGCTGACGACCTCGACCGGCGTGGCATCGTCAGGCACGGTGATGAACTGGTTCCACACCACCAGGCCCGGCGCGAGCATCGCTGCGACGCCGACGGCCGTTCCGGATGCCAGCCACCATTCCAGCTTTCGGTTTTCCGGCTCATAGGCTGCCTGGTTGCCCGGCCTGTGCCTGAAGCGGTAAACGCAATAGGCCATGAAACAGATCACCGCCACGAAGACGATACCGGTGATCCAGAAGGTGATGATGAGCGTGCTGTCGATATAGGTCCAGTTGGACGCGATCGGCGTCCACCACCAAGGGCTCAGCGCGTGGAACAGCACAGAGGCCAGCACCAGCAAGACGAGGATCAGCACGACAGCCATTTCCGCTCCTCCCTGAGCCGACCCGACCGTGGATATGAAACCGCGTTCTACAAATACATGCTCAGTATCTCACAAGCGGAAAGTGTGGGCAATTACCGCAATTTGCGGATGAGCCCCTGACACTTGGCAGTCTCTCTTCCGACGTTATGCTTGGGAGGGCGGTTCCCTATTTCCGGTGCGGGCGCTGACAGATCACCGAGAGGAAGCTGCTGGCCAAGGCGGAACTGCCAGCGGCGAAAACGCCCCGCGCTATCGATCGTCACCGCTGGGTTCCTTCGATCGAGGCCTGTCATTTGAGGTCGAAGGCAGGGATTGGCGAGCCTTTTGCCTTGAAGAGGCATTCCAGTTCACCGATATCGGGGCATGCAGGAGGATTGGCCAATGTTTTGGAAACCGTTTCATCGAGAGGCAGCGCCATTGCAGCGGTAACCAGCACCGTGGTGCCCGGCGCGATCTCGCCGCGCAGCTGGGGCAGCAGGGTCTTGGCGTGGATGAGATTGGTGTTGGCGATCGGGCTCATTGCGTGGCCTTCCCGTTTCAGGGCGGGAGAGAGGTCGATGATGGCGCTGACGTCCGTTTGTCCGTACCAGACCGCGAGGCCCTCCGACTGCTCCGCCCGGTCGACGTTGAAATCGGCACGTTCGATGGCAAAGCCGCCTTCGGCGGTTTGAAGCGCTCGCGGGGTGACGATCCGGTGAACGCGCATATGCCAAGGATTTTCGGGTACAAGCCAGGTCTCGACGACAACGTCGTTCCAGGGGCGCCAACGCGAATAGAGCCGGTCTTCGGCAATCAACGCCTCTTCCAAAACCTCCCGCATGCGAAAATGCACGCCATCGTCAGACAAGCCTAGCATCCCGTCGAAGCTCGCGGCAGTGAAATGCCGGTCATCCGCTTCGATGTTGAAGGCATAACGGGTCGAGTAGACGAATTTCGAATATTTCTCGTTGGCTCCGCGCATCCTGTCGTGCTGCTGTCCGGACGACAGGATCACGACATTGCCGGGCGTATGCATGGCGATCATCCCGGGTTCCTTGAGGGGAACGGGGTCCGGAAATGTCGCCGCCGGGGCTTCGTTGGCGGTCCAGAAGAGATGATCGTCCGGCAGGGCTAGGGGCAGGAAGAATTTGAGCGCCCAGTAGGGTGAGCCTGCCGAGTTGTAGCTCTCGCTCATCAAGAGGTTCGGATAGCCGTAGCCGATCGAAAGAACTCCGTCGCGATCGGCGATCGGCATCCTGGACCACCAGCGGATATGGCGCATGTAGTAGCCTTTGATCTCCGGCCAGGGCAGGGCCTCGACACCGGCAAAGGCCAGTGCGCCCCAGAAGCCGCCCGCCGCGAACCGATAGGTCTGGCTGCGCCCGAAGGCAAGTGCTGCTCCATCCGGACCGAACCAGTGGCGAATATCCTTTGCGAAGATACGAGCCCGTTCCTGATAGGCTGCCCCGCGCACTTCATCTTTTCCCGCCAGAACCGAATAGATAAGGGCGTAGAAATGCATCGCGAAGGGAATGTAGTGATCGACCCGCTTGACGGGCCCGTCGCGGTACCATCCTTCATCAAGCCTAAATGCCTCTACCTCGTCGAGATAACGTTCGGTCTTCGATCTGTCGAAGTCTATCCCCACGCGTTCAAGTCCGAGATCGATGAGAACGCGGAAGAATTTCCAGTTGTTGTCGATGAATTCCTTGTCGCGAGCCGAAACGAGGTAAGAGGCGACGGTTTCCTTCTGGGCATTGGTGAGGGGTTCCCAGATGTGTTCGGGCACCATCGAGAGTGCGAAACCGACGGCTGCCAATTCGACCTGGCGCTGGTCGCGGTCGGAGATATCGCCCCAATATTCGGAATGGGAGGGATCGGTCCCGTTCGCCAGGCCGCGCCGGTAGAGCTCCCAATGGGGAAAGTGCGCGCCCCCCGCTGCAAGCGGCACGAGACCCCAGAGCGGCCGCGCAAAACCTTCGAGATCGGCAGCCGCGCGGTCGAAATGCGCAGCCGTTGCGCTCAGGCGAACCCTTGCCCCGCCCTCGGAGAAATAGGGAAGCAGGGGCGAAAACAGATCGGCCACCGCCTTTTGCAGGTCGGCGCGCGTAAGCAGCGGATTTCCGTATAAGGGATTGGCGCGGACGGGATCGTAGAACACGGGTGCAATCCATTCGTCATGAAAGGCAAAGCGCCGCGGAGGAGATCTCCCTCCGCGGCGGACGATGTTGTTACTTGATGGCCTTGACGCCCTCGGTCATTTCCTTCAGGCCGTCATCGATCGAGATATTGTCCGTCATGATCGAGTCATGCGCGCGGTTGAGAACGACCTCGATCTTGGCGGCGTTCGGGTTGACCGCCATTTCCAGGAAGGACTTGCCGGCCTGGAGCGCATCCTTGCTTGCCTGATCCTGCGGGAAGCCCGGCAGGGAGGCGATCTTGGCGGTGACTTCGGGGGTACGCACCGTCGGGATCGTGCCGGTGGATGCGATGATCGCAGCACCTTCCGGGCCGGTCACGAACTTGATGAAGTCCAGCACCTCGGCCTTGTGAGCCGAATTGTCGTTGACGGCCAGACCGGAAATCTGCGCGGCCGTGGTGCCGGCCGAGACGCCTTCCGGATGCGGGAACTTCACGATACCCCAGTTCTTGCTCTTGGATTCACCTGACTTCACCTTGGCGATCTGGGTGCCGATGAACCAGGTGCCCATCGGCAGCATGCCGATCGTGCCGTTGAAGAACAGGGCGGAATAGTGGGTGTTCGAGGTTTTCAGCGAAGCATAGGAGGGAACCACACCGTCCTTCTGCAGAGCGAGCGCCCGCTCGTACCACGGTTTCAGGAACGCGTAGTCCGGTCCCGCGAGCGTATGCTTGCCATCCAGGATGCCGGGAAGCTGGACCGTGGAACGCCAGGTATGGAAGAGAGCGCCATACGTCTTGTTCACGCCCATGCCGCCGGTGAGCTTCGTCGCGATCGCATCGAACTGCTCGTAGGTCATGTCGTTGGTCGGGTAGGCAACGCCTGCCTTGTCGAAAATGTCCTTGTTGTAATAGACGACCCAGAAATCCGAGCGGAAGGGTAGGGCATAGACCTTTCCATCCACCTTGAGCTCGTCGACGAGGCCGCCGAAGGAGGCCGGATCGATCTTCTGCTCCGTCATGAAGCCGGTAAGGTCCGAGATCGAACCGGCTCGCACCAGGTTCGTATAGTTCGGAACGTCCTTGACCGTCACGATATCGATGTCCTTCGAGCCGCCTGCAAGCTGCGTGGCGATCATCTGCTGATAGTCTTGCGAACCGAGATCGACGGATTCGAATTTCACATTCGGATGCTTCGTCTGATAAGCCTCGATCAGGGGCTTATAGTAGGCGACCTTGTCCCAATCCCACAGAGCCCATTTAAGCGTTACTGCATCGCCCGATTGGGCGAGCGCGGAGCCGGCGGTCGTGGCCGCGAGAGCAAGACCGGCCAGGGCGAGTTTCACTGACCTCCCAAATTTATCCAAAGACATTCCAATTCTCCTTCCCTGAGTGTTTCTGGATTAGATATTCTGCGTAGCGTCACGGGCATGCGGTTCGCGTTTTTCGTGCGTTGCAATTGGCAGGGCTAGAACCATCACCGCTGCCCGATGGACGCCGAATGCGACGGCGAACATTCCGAGTGAAAAATTGAGCGTTGCCGGCATGAAGACGGAAACCGGATAGAATATGATGTGAGCAAGCCAGAGGGCCGACACGAAGGCGAGGGCTGCGAGCGCCGGTAACGGGCGCAGGACAGAGGCGATCGCCGCGAGGCGCAACAGTCTGAACGCGGGAAGATCGCGCATCACCATCAGAATGATGAGATGGCATGCGAGCACCGCGATGAAACCGGTCACGACGATGCTGACGGTGAGCGGCACGGCCAGGACGAGATTGTCCCGGGCGGCGGAGACATAGGCGGCGGTTGCGTATACCCCGGTGCCGAGGGCGGCGGTGAGGGCAAGTCCCCAGGCCGAAGCGCGCCAGAAATAGCGGACGAAGGCTTCCGTAAAATCCCGCAGCAGATAGGTATTGCGGTCTTCGACGAAGGCGAGGCAGACGCATGCAGTCGCGGCCAGCGCGGCCGGAATGGTCACCACGAACATGGCCGCCAGAATGAAGAGGATGTTGAGCTTGACCATCTCCCACCATTCACGCGCGAAGATTTCCGCGAACAAAGCAAGGCCGGTCTTCTTCGGAGCGTCTTTCGAGATGCCCGGCCCCTCCCTTGTCCACATGTCCCGCAACCACTGCATGGCCTCTCTCCGGTCGGCGCCTCAGTACAAGATCGAGCGTTCGGTTTCCTTGTCGAACAGCTGCACGTTGGTCATGTCGGCGACCAGCGCGACCTCGTCGCCGATGCCCGCCTTGAAGCGCGGCGATACGCGCGCGATCAGGCCGCGTCCGCCGGCGACCATGTTCAGATGCACCTCCGAGCCCATCGGTTCGGCGAGCTCGACGACCGCCTTGAATGGCGCCAGGTTTTCGGGCGAGATATCGGCGGGCGGCAGTTCATGGAAATTCTCCGGCCGGATGCCGAGCACCAGCTCGCGACCTTCGTATGGCGCGATCCGGGCCTTGTCGAAATGTGCCGGCAGCGGAAGTTCGCGATTGTCGAAGATGGCGACATATCCGTCGCCCCGGCGCTCTATGAGGGATGGCAGCATGTTCATCTGCGGCGCGCCGATGAAGCCTGCGACGAACATGTTAACGGGCCGGTCATAGAGGTTCTGCGGCGTATCGACCTGCTGGATGTGGCCGTCCTTCATGACCACGATCCGGTCTGCCATGGTCATGGCCTCGATCTGGTCGTGGGTAACGTAGATGAAGGTCGCGTCGAGCCGCTTGTGGAGCTTGGTGATTTCGGCACGCATCGTGCCGCGCAGTTTCGCGTCGAGGTTGGAGAGCGGCTCGTCCAGCAGGAAGACGGCCGGATTGCGCACCATGGCACGACCGAGCGCCACGCGCTGGCGCTGGCCGCCCGAAAGCGCCTTGGGTTTGCGGTTCAGAAGATGCGTGATGTCGAGGATCTTGGCCGCGTCCTGCACCTGGCTGTCGATGAAGTCGCGCCCCGCCTTGCGCAGCTGCAGACCGAAGGCCATGTTCTTGTAAACGGTCATATGCGGATAAAGCGCATAGTTTTGGAAAACCATCGCGATATCGCGGTCCTTGGAGGGAACGTCGTTCACCAGGTCTCCGCCGATCCGCAGTTCACCGCCGGAGATTTCCTCCAGTCCGGCGATCATCCTCAGCGTCGTCGACTTGCCGCAGCCCGAAGGACCGACGAGGATGATGAATTCCTTGTCGGCGATTTCGAGATCGATATCGTGCACGACGGTCAGCGCGCCGTAGGTCTTGTTCAGTCTCTTCAGTGAAATGCTGGCCATCAGGTCCTCTCACCAATAGGAAGACCAGTTGCGCGAAAGGCGCGTCAAAGCTTCCATGTAATAGTAGTCGCCCCAGGAGACGCATTCGTCGACGCCTTCGCCGCGGCAGGTGTTGAAGGGTGACTTCTTCGAATAGGTACCGTGAAGAACCAGCCCGTTCGAGACGGCCGGGTCCTTGACTGCATAGTGATCCGCAAGGCTCTTCATCATGCGGCGCGCAAGCTCGCGATAACCGGCGGCTGTCTCGGTATCCACCAGATCGGCCATTTCGAGGAGGCCGCAGGCGACGATCGAAGCGGAGGAACTGTCACGGGGCTCCCCGTCCTGGTCGGAAAAGACGAGGTCCCAATAGGGCACCATGTCGGCCGGGAGGCGCTCGATATAGAAGGCGAGCAGGCGATCGAAGGCCTGACGGTATTCCTCCAGCCGCTCGTAACGGTAGGAAAGCGCCATTCCGGCAATGCCCCAGGCCTGCCCGCGCGCCCAGGCGCTGTCGTCGCGATATCCCTGTTTCGTGGCGCCTCTTACGGGTGCACCGGTCACCGGGTCCATATAGAAGGTGTGATAGGTGGAATCGTCCGGACGAACGGAATTCGCGAGCGTCGTGCGGGCATGGATCAGTGCGATATCGCGATACTTCGGATCGCCCGTCTCGTGGCTCGCCCAATAGAGAAGGGGCAGGTTGAGCAGGCAGTCGATGATGAAGCGGTATTCCTCCGCCACGCCCTTGCGGCCCCAGGCCTGGATGAACTGGCCGATAGGCTGGAAGCGCTCGATCAACTGGTCGGCCGCGAGAACGGCGGCCCTTCGGCCGTCTTCATCGCCGACGAGCTTCCATGCAGCGATGCAGGACGGCGAATAGAGAAACCCCATGTCGTGATGATCGGTCTCGATGCGGTTGACGATCCGGTGCAGGAAGCTCTGGACCTGGATCTGCGCCGCATGTTGAAAGACCTTGTCGCCCGTGTGCTCGAAAGCGAGCCAGATCTCTCCCGGCCAGAAGCCCGCGGTCCATTGGTCGTTCTCGACCGCCGGATAGAAATTGCCGACGCTCGAATGGTTTTGCGAGGCATAGGTGAACTGCGGAAGGTTTCGCCGGACCTGTCCGACAGCGATATCGAGTGCCGCTTTCACTTCCGTATCGGTGATCGGTTGCGGAGCGAAGGATGGGATGGCGTTCATGGATTAACCCTTGAGGCCCGACGAGGCGACGCCCTCGACGAAGAAACGCTGCAGAGACAGGAAGACGACGAGAACCGGGATCAGGGCAACGACCGAGGCGGCCATGATCAGCCCGTATTCCGCAGAATATTGCGAGATGAACATGCGCAGGCCGATCTGGATCGTCTTCAGCTCGGTCTTGGTGAGATAGATCATCGGCCCCAGGAAGTCGTTCCAGGTGGTGACGAAGGTGAAGATGGTCAGCGTCGACAGAGCGGGCTTCGAAAGCGGCAGCATGATCTTGGCCCAGATCTGGTATTCGTTCATGCCGTCGATCCGCGCCGCCTCGCAAAGCTCGGTCGGGATCGACATGTAGAACTGTCGCATCAGGAACACGCCGAAGGCCGTGAAGGCCTGCAGGCAGATCAAGGCTAGATGCGTATTGTTCAGTCCGAACTCGCGCATCAGCAGGAACTGCGGCACCATATAGATCTGCCACGGCATGGCGATCGTGGCGATATAGCCGAGAAACAGCGTGTTCTTGTAAGGAAAATCGAGCTTGGCGAAGGCATAGGCCGCGAAGCTGGACGTCAAGAGCTGCAGCAGCGTCACGATAATGGTCAGCTTGGACGTGTTGTAGATGAAGAGCGCCAGCGGGATCTTCGTCCAGATGTCCACGTAGTTCTGCCATTGCGGCTCGGACGGGATCCATTCGATCGGAAAGACGAAGACGTCGCGGCTGAGCTTCAGCGAGGCGGAGAGCATCCAGGCGAACGGCATCAGCATCACGGCAGTGATGACGATCGCAAGCGCATAGATGGCGACGGTTTTGGTT
>Ga0065721_10052461_pt1 | contig 11851 bp, 9 predicted proteins | sample Mesricmetagenome_FD_59108 | JGI IMG/M metagenome (GOLD analysis project Ga0065721, IMG submission 59108) | Mesophilic microbial community from rice straw/compost enrichment Sample: eDNA_1 v2 (version 2) | ecosystem: Engineered > Solid waste > Grass > Composting > Bioreactor | place: USA: Davis...
CCGTGCTTCTGCTCGACGAGCCGCTGGAAGGGCTGGCTCCGGTCATTTGCGAGGAACTGATGGCAGCGTTCTCCACGCTCGCCGGGTCCGGCGAAATGACCATTCTGCTCGTCGAACAGCGCATCCAGAGCGCGCTCGATTTCGCCGACGACGTCATCATTCTGGAACGCGGCCGCATCGCCTGGCAGGGCACGCCACAGGCGCTCGCTGCCGATCACGGCACGGTCGAACGGCTCCTCGGCGTTGGCGGCCTGCATTGAAGAGTGCAGGCCGACTGCGTTCCCCTCGACCTGTCACGCCCCAGCCGCCTTCACCAGTTCTTTCAGATGCCCGGCAATGGTTGCGGGCACTTCGAGCGGCGTGAAATGCCGCACGCCGTCCATGATGAAGAGCGATGCGCCGGGGATGTTCTCCGCCATATAGCGCGCCATTTCCGGCGGGGTCGCATAGTCCTCCGTACCAACGGCGACGCGGCAGGGGAAGGCGAATTTCGGGAGAGCAGCGCGCAGATCGGCATTGCCGAGCATGGCGCAGGTCGCCGCGTAAGCCGGCAGATCGTTCTTCAGGAAAACGCCGATCGCCTTTTCGACCACATCCGGATTGGCGTCGCGGAAACCATCGCTGAACCAGCGGGTCTTCTGGAAGCCGACGAGTGCACCCATGCCTTCGGCAAATGCCTTGTCGGCGCGCTCCGCCCAGGCTTTCGGAGCATCCTCGCCATACCAGGCGGTCGTGTCGAAAAGGCCGAGCGCTTCGACGCGCTGCGGATGGCCGGCGGCGAAGGCAAGCGCCACGCAGCCGCCCATGGAGGCGCCGGCAACCACGGCCGAAGGCCAGCCGACATGTTCCATCAGATCGGCGAGGTCGTCGGCGAAAAGTTCGACGCTGTAGGGGCCGGCGGGTTTGCCGGACGCGCCGTGGCCGCGGCAGTCGTAAATCAGAGCGTCGGCGAAACCGTCGAGCGCTGCCGCCGTCGGCTCCCAGAAGGTTTTGTCCATGGCAAGCGAATGCACGAGCGCGACACGCCCCCGGCCGCTTCCCTTCACGAGGCGGTAGGAGATCTCGGTGCCGTCGCGGGTGGTTGCGATGCTGTTCAACTGGTCGTTCACTTCGAAATCCTCCTGGAGGCGTCTTCCATCATATTGTATGACGATCATATAAAACGGATCGAACCCCGGAGACAACAGCCGATCTGACGATTGTCGTTGATCAGTGTGGGATTCAGTCGGTGGCGGAAAGCGCCAGCCCCTCGGTCCCGGTTTCTTCGGCAAGCTGGCGGGAGACCTGTGCGAGCTGGCGGCGCAGCCATTTGTGGGCGGGAAGATCGGTATGCACGTCGCTCCAGACGGCCGTCGCAGAAACCCGCATGTTTGGCACCGGCACGGGACAGAAGTAGAAACGCGATGGATCGAAGATCGGCGCCATCTTCTCGAACACCAATACGATGAGATCGGACCGGGAAACGATCGCCGGTGCGGCCAGGAATTGATGGACCGTGGTCGCGACGCGCCGCTTCAGGCCGGCCTGCGCCAGGAACCGGTCGGCGCGGCTCACGTCGCTCATGCCGGGCTTGACGGCAAGCTGGTCGGCAGCCAGGAACTCGTCGAGTGTGATCGGACGGCCGGCGAGCGGGTGGCCCTGCCGCATCATGCAGAGATATTTGTCCTCGAAGAGCGCCATGTGCTTGAAGCGGCGCGGCAGGTTGGGAATGACGCCGACGGCGAGATCGATCTCGCTGCTGTCGAGCAGCGCCGGCAGCTCCTCGTTCGGCCGTGACTGGATCTGGAGGCCGACCCGGGGTGCTACGCGGCCGATATGTTCGATCAGCAGCGGCAGCAGCACCACCGAGGCATGGTCGGATACCGCGAGGCTGAACGTCCAGTCGGGGTCACCCGGTTCGAAGGCGGTCGGCTCCAGCGCCTCCTCGATCTGCCGCATGGCTGCCTGAATGGGCCCGGCGATTTCCAGCGCCCGCGGGGTGGGGCGCATGCCGTCCGCCGTGCGCAGGAAGAGCCGGTCGTTCAGGAGCAGCCGCAGGCGGTTGAGCGCGTTCGACAGGGCCGGCTGCGACATGCCGAGCCGTTCGGCGGCGCGGCTGACGCTGCCTTCCGCGATCATGGCATCGAAGACCACCAGGAGCTTGAGATCGATGTTCACCAAATTCATATGGATGATAATACTTTTCGTTTTTTGAATTTGCCAATAGCTGCCTGGTCGGTTCAACATTGTCGTACAAAAATACAATACTACACAAGCGCGTGTGATGGGAAATCACATGTGCGAGTGCATGCGTATTTGGACGGCCCCTCGACCCGAGGCGTTTTGCTGGCGGATGCCGTCCCCGGGTGATAGCTCCGGAAACGAGGGAGGAGGCGCCTCGAAAAGCGCTAACGAACAATGAGCCTCGCGGGCCGCGGGGCGGTGGAGGACTTATGCATCTTCTGGAACAGGCCATGGCGGCGTTTACGGTCATTTTCGACCCGATGCGCTTCCTGATCATCATGCTGGGTTGCTTACTCGGCCTTTTCATCGGGGTCATACCCGGCATCGGCGGTCTGGCGGGCATGGCTCTGCTTCTGCCGTTCACCTATACGATGGACCCCTATACGGCGCTCGCCTTTTTGATCGGCATGTGGGCGGTGACGCCGACGGCCGATACGATCCCCTCCATCCTGATCGGGGTGCCGGGAGCCGCCGGCTCGGCGGCGACCGTCATGGACGGTTATCCGATGGCCCGCCGCGGGGAAGGCGGACGGGCGCTCGGCGCGTCCTACACGGCCTCATTGATCGGCGGCATTTTCGGCGCCGTCCTGCTTGGTCTGGCGATCCCGATCCTGCGCCCCTTCATGATGGCCTTCGGCACCCCGGAGCTTCTGGCGCTTTGCGTGCTTGGCCTGACGCTCGTCGCAGCCGTCAGCCAAGGCAACATGATGAAGGGCCTGGTCGCCGCCTGTTTCGGCGTCGTCATCGCCTCCATAGGCGACGAGGCGCAGACCGGCGAACTGCGCTGGACTTTCGATTCCATTTTTCTCTGGGAAGGCGTTCCACTCGAAGCGCTGGTGCTCGGCCTCTTCGCCGTGCCGGAACTGATCGAGCTCGGCGCGGCGCGCCAGTCGGTCGCGCTCCATCGCAGCGAAAGCATTCTGCGCGACCAGTTCCGCGGCGTGAAGGACGCGATCCAGAACATCCGCCTCGTCTTCCAGAGTTCTTGGCTCGGCGCCATCCTCGGCTCCGTTCCCGGCCTCGGCGGTCCGGCGATCGACTGGATTGCCTACGGTTCGGCGGCAAAATCGGTCAAGGGCGGCACCGAGAGCTTCGGTACCGGCGACGTGCGCGGCGTCATCGCCTGCGAGGCGGCCAACAATTCGCGCGAGGGCGGCGCGCTCATCCCGACGCTCGCCTTCGGCATTCCGGCGAGCGCCACCATGGCGATCCTGCTCGGTGCCTTCATGATGCACGGCATTCAGCCGGGCCCGAAACTGCTCACCGAGCAGCTCGACATCACCTATACGATCGTCTGGAGCCTGATGATCGCCAACATCATCGGCGTGCTCATCTGTTTCGCCTTCGTGTCGCAGCTTGCCAAGCTGGCGCTGGTGCCGGCCGGCATCCTGGTGCCGACGGTGCTCGCGATCGTCTTCATCGGTGCCTATTCGGCCACCCGCGACATCGGCGATATCATCGTGCTCCTGATCTTCTCGGTGATCGGCTGGGGCATGAAGCGCTTCGGCTGGGCGCGCGCGCCCGTGCTGCTCGGCCTCGTGCTCGGCGGCCTGGTGGAGCAGTATCTATTCATCTCCACCAGCCGTTACGGTTCCGACTGGCTCACCCGTCCCGGCGTCGTCCTCATCCTGGCGATCCCGGTTCTCTATTTCGCCTACAGTGCGGTAAAATTCTTCCTGAGGCGCCGCACGCCGGCTCTCGCTCCGGTCGGAGCTGCCGTCAGCGAACCGGCGCCGCCGAAGCAGGCGGAGCCGGCCGGCCCGATTTCCCTGGTCGACCGCATCATGCTGCCGGGCATGTGGATCCTCGCCGCGATTCTCTTCGCGACGGCGCTCGCCACCTCGACCGAATGGGCGCTTGCCGCAAGGTTGATGCCGCAGACGGTCTCCGCGGTCGGTCTTTTCGTGGTGATTTGCTCCGGGATCGGCATCTACATGAAGAAGCGGGCCGGCGAGACGATCGTCAAGCCGCGCAAGGTGAACGAAACCGATCCGCTGGAAGCCATGCCGGACCGCGAGCTCTACAAGCGCATGGGCATCATGTTCGCCTGGGTGCTTTCGGTCTTCGTGGGCACGCTGCTGATCGGCCTGCTGCCGACGCTGCTCGTCTTCATGATCGGCTATATGCGCTTCGAGGGCCGGCAACCCTGGATCCGCACGCTGGCGATCGCAATCGTCATCTGGATCGCCATGTTCATCCTCTTCGACAACCTTTTGAACATGCCCTGGCCGCAATCCTACTTGGGCGATGCCTTCCCGGCGCTGCGCACGATGGTCTCGGACATCATCTGAGGCACGGTCATTCGAACTGAAAAAGGCCGGAGCGGCATCGTTCCGGCCTTTTCAGTTGCCTGCTTTTGTGGGTTACGGAGCACCACGGAAAATCGCGACCGATACTATCGCTGAGCAAGAGTAAGCAGCTTAAGCTAGATCGTGAAATCCCTAGGCTTAGCAGGCTGCACCATTCCGGCATTTGACACTTTAGCGGACTCAAGAGATCCCAGGTCAAGCATCTTCCCTGCGAGGTTGAAAACGCGACCTTCGAATTGTACGCGGAAGGTATTGAGGTCTTCACCGGCTTTGAGGCGCTCGGCTGCTATCTGCTCTTGAAGTGTGAAATTGGCCAAGAGATAGTCCCGATTTGACATATGCACTTGCTTTTTCTGCAGCGCCTCAGCCTCGGCCAACAAGCTGATCAGCTTGTCCGACTGCGTCTGGCTTGACGATGTGGTCGGTTGTCTCACTTGATCAGCGAAATCGGTGTTAGAGCTCTTCCGATTCACTTCGGCATATCGCTGCATTGTCGAAAAATAAGGCATTGAGCTAATTGTCGTCATGGCTGCTGTCTCTCCCTGAGGTCAAGACAACTCTCTCATGCAAACCCTGCCTCGAGCTTGTATTGTGCATCAACTCGAATGATGCCAACCCTTGCGGAACGAGAGGCAGACGAAGCCTCATGAGTGAAAAGAAGCGCCGCCGGCTGGCCAAAACCTGACAGAAATCCCGGAGGTGCTTCGGAAAGAGGTTTGCGGCGGTGAAAATGGGGCTCAAAAAAAAAGCTCCGCTTGGCGAGCGGGGCTGAGGCACTGGGAGCTCTATTCGGTCAAGCGAGTTCGACCATCGGGTCGCGGCAATATTCCGGCGGGACACGGACGTCGATCACCCAGGGTTGGCCTGCCTTCACCTTCTCGATGCCGCGCGTGAGCGCGCCGGCGAGGTCGGCGATGTCGGTGATCGGGCCTTCGCCGTCGATGCCCTGCGCCTTCGCCAGCATCAGCAGGTCCGGGACCGGATCCTGCAGGCGCTGGCCCACCCAGGCGTTTTCCGGCGGACGGCCGCGGCTCACCGCCACCTGAGCCTGGTGATGCTCGTCGTTGAAATAGGAATTGTTGTTGGAGATGACGTAGAGCAGCGGGATACCCTGCGACGCCGCACTCCACAGCGCCGTATTGCCCATGGTGAAATCGCCGTCGCCGACGATCGCGACCGGCACGCGCGGGGACTTCATGTCGCGCAGCGCCAGCGCCGCGCCGATGCCGATGCTGGGACCGGAGCCCACGCCGCCGCCGCCGTTATGGCCGAGGTAGTCGTGCGGATGCTTGAGCTCGTTGGCATTCACCGGCCAGCCGAGCGGACGCGAGGTGAGGCAGACGTCGATGTCGCGCGTCACCTTGTTGAAGACCTTGGCGAGGTCCATCAGGCTGATCTCGCCGGACGTCTTCGAAGGCTCCGCATCAAGGCGGCGCTTTTCATATTTCTTCGGCGCGGGCAGGCGTGGGGTCAATGCTTCAAGCAGCCGCGAGACGGCGGTTTCCGGCACGGTGGGCAGGTTGACGTCCACGGCCGGCAGGCCCTGGTAATCCATGTTCCAGCCGCGGTGGATGTTGAAGTCGTTCGAGACGCTGATGACCGGAGCGCTCGGACTTCCGGCCGGAAAGACCTGGTTCATGGTGCCTGCGAGATCGAGCCAGTCGAGCGATAGGATCGCGTCTGCTTCCGTCAGGTGCTTGAGCAGGTTCTTGGAAAGCTTCCAGCCGGTCTCGCCGATGAACAACGGGTGGGTGGTCGGGAAGCTCGTCGCCAGCTTCACATGCGTCAGCACCTTGGCGCCGATGAGTTCGGTGAGCTTGACCCGATCGGCCCAGCCTTCCTCGCTGCGCGAGGTGCGGCCGCAGAAGACGACGGGGCGCTTCGCCCTGGCGAGGATCTCGACGGCCTCTTCCAGATCGCGGCGCGGCGGCTCGGGGTCGGCCGGTGCCTTGAAGCGGGAGATGTCGTGCAGCGCCGGAACCTTGTCGAGCTCCATTTCCTGCACGGTGACGTCGAGGTTCACATAGGTCGGGCCGGAGGGACGGGCGGTCGAAAGCATGGCGGCGCGACGGATCGATTCGACCGCCGCTTCCGGCGAGGCGGGTTCGTCGTCCCATTTGGTGAAGTCGCGGACAAGACCGCCCTGGTCGATCGTGCAGTGGATCCACTCGATCCAGGGCCGGCGCTTGGTGGCGTCGAGCGGGCCGGTGGCGCCGATCACGACGACCGGCACGCGGTCGCACCAGGCGTCGAAAATGCCCATCGTGGCATGCATCAGGCCGACATTCGAATGGACCGCAGCGGCAAGCGGCCTGTCGGTGATCTTCGCCCAGCCTTGCGCGATGCCGATCGCGTGCTCCTCGTGCATGCACAGGATGATCTTCGGCTTTTCGTTGCCGAGATAGTTGACCAGACTGTCGTGCAGATGACGGTAGCTCGCTCCGGGATTGAGGCAGATATAGGGGAAACCCTGTTCCCGGATCGCCGTGGCGATCAGGTCGCTGCCGTATTTGGGCGCACCGGTTTCAACCGGGACGAAATGCTTCGTGCCCTGGTGGTCCATGGTCGGACTCCTCGAATTTTTTTGGAACGGAAAAGACAAAAACGCCCGAAGGCAAAAACCGCGCGGTGCTCACACCGCGCGGTTGATCGCATCAGTTATTGAAGCCGTCTGCGATCGCCTTCTGAAGTGTCGCGACCACTTCCGGCGGCGTGGAGATGATCCTCTTGACGATCTCGTCGACCTCCTTGCCGGTCATCGGTACGATCGGGATCGAGCGGGCCTTGGCGTCGGCAAGGAAATCCGGATCCTTCATCAGCTCGTCGAACGCCTTGGAAAGGCCTTCGATCCGGTCTTCCGGAGTGCCGGGCGGGGTCATCAGCGCGCGGCCGATATCGCCGCCGGCGCCGAAGAATTCGATCGCCTGCTTCTTGGCGGGATCGTTGGTCAGCTCGACGGCCGTCGGGGTGTCCGGCAGGTCCGGCAGGCGCTTTTCGGAGAACTGGACCACCGGGACGACATCGCCTGCGGCAAGCTGCTGGGCGTAGTTGACCGACCAGTTGGCCCAGACCGTGGTAGTCAGATCCGCTTCGCCGCGGAAGACGGCGAGCGCGCTCGCGGTTGCGCTGTCGTAGCCGCAGACCATGTTGAACTTGGAGCCGATTAGCGATTTCAGCACCGCTCCGGTCTGGGCGCTCGACGTGGTGCGGCCGGAGCAGCTCACGTTGGCTTCGGTCTTCAGCGAATCCTCGATCGATTTCACCGGCGAATCCTTGCGGGCCATCATGACCGAGGTCACGTCGGCGGCACGGCCGATGAAGCGCATCTTGGAAACGTCCCAGCGGCTTTTCTTCGGGTCGAGGACCTGGTCCTGGGCAAGCGATTCCGGCAGGAGCGCCACGATGGTGCCGTCCTTCGGCGCCTTGGTGTAGAAGTGCGCGGCCGCAAGCGAACCGCCGCCGCCGGGCATGCCCTGAACGATCACCGTCGGCTTGCCGGGAATGTGCTTGCCGAAATGCTGGGCGAGCAGCTGGGCGTAAAGGTCGTAGGAGCCACCCGGCGGATGGCCGATCAGGATCGTGACGGTCTTGCCGCTATAGAAGTCGGAAACGGCGTCGGCCTGAGCCGAGACCGCGCCGAAAACGGTGGCACAAGCCGTGGCCGCGGCGACGGTCAAAAGGCGAATCGATTTGAGCATTCAGAACTCCCTCCCTTGGGCCGGCCCTCCCGGCGCGGTCCCGCATTGGTCAGATACTATGATGATAGTACTGTATGACAAAGAATGGGCAAGCGCAACAGAGAAAGCGGATGGCTTCGGGCACTGTCGATGAATGCCACCGCGCTGCTTCCTTCGAAAATCAGCGCACTTTTGCCCTCGAAACTTGCCTCCTTTGCGGCCCAGCTGATAAGCGCAGCAGGTCTGGCTTGAAAAGGGAGAGGCGCTATGACGGCCGACGGTCGGGAGGGACTTTGGGATTTCGCGCTGCGCCTCTATGCCGCGCCGGACGTGGCCGATGCCTGTCTCGTCCTGCAGGACGAAAGCGGCGTCGACGTGCCGGTGCTTCTCTTTTCCGCCTGGCTCGCGAAACGGCATTCAGTAACGCTGACCGAGGGGGAGCTTGCGCGTATCGACGGCCTCCTCGCGGACTGGCGAAACGAGGTGGTGAAGCCGTTGCGCGCCATCCGCCGCCGGCTGAAGAACGGGCCGTATCCGGCGCCGACGAAGGAAACCGAGGCACTGCGCAACGGCGTGAAAGGCGCCGAGCTCAATTCCGAAAAGATCGAACTGGCGGTGCTGGAAATCGAAGGGGCGACACTGATTGCGGCAGGCTCCGGTTCCGGCGATGCCGGGGAAAATCTCTTGCGCGTGCTGCGGTATTTTCGCGGCTCCGAGCCGGATGCCAGAGCTTCCGAAGCGCTTGCCGTGATCGAAAGGGCGCTTGCTACGCTCCGACCCTAGTGCTGGCCCAGCCCGTCCGGACCTTCCTTCCAGCGCTTGACCATCGGCAGGTGGATGTCGAAGAGGTCGAGCGCGCGGCCCACCGTCTGGGTCACCATGTCGTCGAGCGTCTTCGGCTTGGAATAGAAGGCCGGCACGGGCGGCATGACGATCGCGCCGTTGCGGGTCGCCTGGTCCATCAGCGCGATATGGCCGGCATGCAGGGGCGTTTCGCGGAAGAGCAGTACCACGCGGCGGCGCTCCTTGAGACAGACGTCGGCGGCGCGGACGATCAGCTCGTCATTGTAGCAGTTGGCGATGCCGCTCAGCGTCTTCACCGAGCAGGGCGCGACGAGCATGCCGGCCGTTCGGAAGGAGCCGGAGGAAATCGCCGCGCCGATATCCTTGTAATTGTAGAGCACGTCGGCGAGACCCTTGATCTCGTCCGCGCTCATGTCGATTTCGTCGGTCGCGGTCCGGAAAGCCGAAGGCGAGATGACCGCATGGGTCTCGACATCTTCGACCTCCCTCAGGAGCTGAAGCGCGCGGACGCCATAAACGACCCCGGAGGCTCCGGTAATGGCGATGATGATGCGGCGCATGGATATGAGTCCCAAACGTTATCGCGCGCCGTCGGCCGCCCGGAAAGCGGAGACGGCCGAATTCGCCACATGCTTTTCGGCGGCGGCCTTGGCGGCGGTCTTGTCGCGTTTGACGATCGCCGCGACGATGGCGTCGATCTCGGTGATGCTCTGGCTTTGGCGCTCCGGGCGGACGACGGAGCGGCGGCGGAGCGGGGAGGTGAGAAGCGTCAGCTTCTTCAACAGATCGAAGGCGATCGGATTGCGGGCGCCGGTGCAGATACGGTCGTAGAAATCGCGCTTGGTCGCCACAATCTCCTCGGCATTTCCGCCGCGATAGGCCTTTTTCAAGACTTCGCTCTGGGCCTTCAGCGCCTGGACCTCGTCGTCGGGAGCGTTTTCGATGAACTGCTCGACGATCAGCGGCTCCAGCACGCCGCGGATGCGGTAGATGTTTTCCGCATCGGAGCGGGTGACGGTGGCGACCGTGAGGCCCCGGTTGTTAAGGTCCGTCAGGATGCCTTCGGCCTGAAGCTGGCGCAAAGCCTCGCGCAGCGAGGTGCGGCTGACATTGAGCCTCTCGCACAAGTCCTTTTCCACGAGGCGGGTGCCCGGCTCCAGCACACCGGTCTCGATCGCTCGCCGCAGGGAGTTCATGATCTTGTTCCGCAGGGGAGCAGGCTCGTGAACAAGCGGGTTGAGAGGCTCTGCAAGCGGATTGGCCATATGTCTCCTCGAGTACGACGGTGTTCAAACCAGTGTGATCACATGTCTGTCATACAAACAAACTTGCGATCCGTCACCTCTCCATTCAATCGATATTTCCAAAAGGATATACCGGGCTCAGAGTACCGATTCCTCCGTACGTTGCATTTGCAGCCGGCGCCAGACCCGTTCGGGCGTGGCGGGCATATCGATGTGCCTGATGCCGAAAGGATACAAGGCGTCCGAAACCGCGCTGATGACGGCAGAAAGCGCGCCGACCGTGCCCGCTTCGCCGGCACCTTTGACGCCGAGCGGGTTCTGGCTGGTCGGAACGGGGAAGCCGGCGATCTCGACACCCGGCATGTCATGGGCGTGCGGCATGGCGTAATCCATGAAGGTCGCCGACAGGAGCTGTCCGGAGCCCGGATCGTAGACGGCGTTTTCCATCAGAGCCTGACCAAGCCCCTGCGCGACGCCGCCGGTGATCTGGCCCTTCACCAGCAGCGGATTGACCATGCGACCCACGTCGTCGACCACGGAATAGGCGGCAAGCTCCACATGGCCGGTCTCCGGATCGATCTCCACCTCGCAGATATGACAGCCGTTCGGAAAGGTAGCGCCTTCGTTGCCGACGAAGTTCTCCGCCGACACCGGACCCGATTCGCCGGCGACCACTTCCGCAAAGGAGACCGCGCGGTCCGTGCCGGCGATCCTGTATTCGCCGGCTTCGAAGACGATGTCCGCCTTGTCGGCTTCCAGGCGCTCGGCGGCCCGGTCCTTCAGCTTTTCAACGATTGTGTCGGCAGCGGTCCAGATGGCGCCGCCGGCAGCCGCCAATGTCCGCGAGCCGAACGTGCCGGTCCCTTGCGGCACTTCATGCGTATCGCCGGTGATGATCTCCATGGCTTGCGTGTCGAGCCCCAGCCGGTCGGCGACGATCTGCCTGAAGACGGTGCCATGGCCCTGGCCGCTGTCCATCGACCCCACATGGATGTGCACCTTGCCTTCGGGAGAGATTTCCATCCTGGCAAACTCGGGATTGGGTTTCGCCGCCGGGCCGCCGGCGATCTCGATCGGATTGGCAATCCCGATGCCGCGGAGCTTGCCGCGCGTCCTGGCTTCGGCGCGACGAGCCTCGAAGCCGGTCCAGTCGGCCATTTCGAGCGCCTTGTCGAGAACGCCGGGAAAGTCGCCGGAATCATAGGTGAAGATGAAGCCGCTCGACCAGGGCATCTCTTCCTTCGGCACGAGGTTGCGGCGGCGCAGCTCCGCCCGGTCGATGCCGGTTTCGTAAGCGGCAAGGTCGACCATCCGTTCGATGATATAGGTCGCTTCCGGCCGCCCGGCGCCGCGATAGGGTGCGGTCTGCTGGGTATTGGTGAAGACGCCGTCCACCTGAGCGTGGATTTTCGGGGTTCGATAGACACCGGCAATGCCGCCGATATTGGCGACAGGCGGATGCACCGTGGCAGGACCCAGATAGGCGCCGAGATTGGCGCGAACATGCACGTCAAATGCCAGGAACTTTCCGTCCGCGTCGAGCGCGAGCGCGGCATCGGCCCACATGTCGCGGGCATGGGCATCCGACTGGAAG
>Ga0065721_10052462_pt1 | contig 11850 bp, 6 predicted proteins | sample Mesricmetagenome_FD_59108 | JGI IMG/M metagenome (GOLD analysis project Ga0065721, IMG submission 59108) | Mesophilic microbial community from rice straw/compost enrichment Sample: eDNA_1 v2 (version 2) | ecosystem: Engineered > Solid waste > Grass > Composting > Bioreactor | place: USA: Davis...
GCGGGCAAGCTGCGCACCGCGGCCGGGGACATCAAGCTCGCCCACTCCGTCTTCGCCCTTCCTTTCGCGATCCTCGGCGCCCTCCTGGCGATCGACGCGGCCCCCTTCGCCGGCTTCGGCCCCGCCCGCATCGCCGGGCTCCTCGCCCTCGTCGTCCTCTGCATGGTCTTCGCCCGCACCTGGGCGATGCTCGTCAACCGCGTCCTCGACCGCGACATCGACGCCCGCAACCCCCGCACGCAGCGCCGCGCCTTCGCCGCCGGGCATCTCTCCCCACGCGACGGCGCCCTCCTCCTCGCCGCCTGCGCCTTCGCCTTCTGCGCCTGCTGCGCCCTCTTCTGGCTCTTCTTCGCCAACCCCTGGCCGCTGATCCTCAGCCTCCCCGTCCTCGTCTGGATCGGCTTCTACTCCCTCACCAAACGCTTCACCGCCCTCTGCCACGTCTTCCTCGGCGGGGCCCTCGCGGCCAGCCCCCTCGCGGCCGCGATCGCCGTCCGCCCCGAAGCCCTCGGGGAAACCCCCGCCCTCTGGCTCCTCGCCGGCATGGTCCTCCTCTGGGTCGCCGGCTTCGACGTCATCTACGCCCTGCAGGACCTCGACTTCGACCGCCGGACCGGGCTCCACTCCATCCCCGCCAAGCTCGGCTGGCGCCGCGCCGCCTGGGTCTCCCGCGCCATGCACCTCGGCGCCGCCGCCTGCCTCGTCGCCGCCTGGCTCGCCGATCCCCGCCTCGCCCTCCTCTTCGGCCTCGGCGTCGCCTGCACCGTCGCCCTGCTCGTCGCCGAGCACGCCGTCCTCGCCCGACGCGGGCAGGCCGGGCTCGACATGGCCTTCTTCACCCTCAACGGCGTGATCTCCCTCCTCCTCGGCCTGCTCGGCTCCCTCGACGTCTTCCTCTGAGATGCCAGCGGGTCGGACCGCCGGCCGGGGAGGACGCCATCGCCCCGCCGTGCCGTCCGGGCCCGTTTCTCCACCACCCCTCAACAAGCCCCCCACACTCGGCGGCCGACCCAGGGTTTCTGTACCATGCCGCCGCACGGGCCAGACGGCCCTTCCTCCGCCCCCGGAACGGCGGCGAGCGCGCTCCGGCGCCTCGCCGCCTTTTTCATGCGCGGCAGCCGGCACAGTGGACGTGCCGGTCGCTCGGCACCGGCCTTCCACTTCCTTCCCAGTTGCCGCATGCCGGCTCCCGGCTCCCGGCTCCCGGTTCCCGGTTCCCGGATGCCGGATGCCGGATGCCGGATGCCGGATGCCGGATGCCCTCCCCTTTCAGAATCTTCTGAAAGCTCGTTGACCCTCCACCCCCGCGAACGCATACTTCCAGAGATGTCCGAACCCCTCTCCACCTCTTCCGACGCTCCCGGCGATCCGGCCGTGCGCCACGCCCAGGACCGCTTCGTCGAAGCCTGGGGCAAGATGGGCTCCGTCTGGGGCATCTCGCGCACCATGGCCGAGGTCCACGCCCTCCTCTACATCACCGGCGAGCCCCTCTGCACCGACGACATCATGGAGCGCCTCCAGATCTCCCGCGGCAACGCCAGCATGTCCATGCGCGCCCTGCTCGACTGGGGCGTCGTCAAACGCGCCCACAAACGCGGCGACCGCAAGGAGTACTTCGAGGCCGAGCAGGACGTCTGGACCATCTTCCGCGCCATCGTCCGCGAGCGCATGAAACGCGAGGTCGACCCCTGCCTCGCCAGCCTGCACGAACTCCGCGACGAGGTCGCCTCCGCGGCCGCCAAGGCCCCCGCCCCCAAGCGCCACGGGCGCGCCCGCGGCCCCCTCGACGACGTCTCCGCCCGCCTCGAGGCGATGATCGACTTCTTCGAACTCGCCACACGCCTCGGGCACCGCTTCACCGGGCCCACCGGCCCGGGGCTCCAGATCGCCGCCACCCTCCTCTCCAAGAACCACGGCGCCAAGCGCGACGCCCGCGACGCGGCCGAGGAACCCGCCGTCCTCCCCCGCCTCGTCAACCCCGAGGAGCCCGACTGACATGCCCGAGCGCCCCGCCCTGCACCCGCACGCGGCCGTGGCCCTCCCCCCGCTCGCCGAGGAGCGCCCCGCCGCACCCTCCGCCCTGTCGGTCCGGTGGACGATCTCCCGCGCCGCCGCCGCGCGCCTCGCGCCGGGCCTGGCTCCCCGCGGCCCGGACTGCGAGCTGGCGATGACCCTCTCCGCCGGCGCCCCCCGCGCCGCGGCGACGCTCGTGCTGGTCGACCGGGGCGCCGCCCACACCCTCCGCTCGGCCGCGGTTTCGCTCGCCTTCACGCCCGACGGGGACCTCCGCCACGCCGAGGCCCCCGGCTGGCTCTCCTGCACCTGGCGCCACGCCGGCGACGCCCCCGAAGCCGACCTGCTCTACCTCCGCTCCCCCCTCCTCGCCGACCTCGGGCTCCCCGGCGGGCGGTACGAGCCGCTGCGGACCGTCCGTCTCGGCGGGCTCTGAACGCCCGTCGTGCATCCCGCGCCCGCCGCCCGCGAACTCCCGCCGGCGCCGCTCCGGCGCGAGGAGGGCGGATGGCCAAACCCGGTGCACGAACCCCCAGGCGCTCCCCGTGGGACCGCCCGCTGCGGCTCATGAGCCGACTCGGGCGGCACGACGCCGCGCTGCTCGTCGGCCTCGCCCTCGTGGCCGGGGCGGCCTGGGTCTTCCTCGCCATCGCCGACGAAGTGACCGACGGGGACACGCACGCCATCGACGAACGCATCCTGCTCGCGATGCGCACCCCGGGCGATCCCACCGACCCCCTCGGCGCCCACTGGGTCGAGGAGGTCGGACGCGACCTGACCGCCCTCGGCAGCAACGTCATCCTCGCGCTCGTGACCGTCGCCGTCTGCGTCCACCTGATCCTGCTCCGCAGGCTCCGCACGGCCGGGTTCGTCGCCGCGGCCGTGGTGAGCGGCACCCTGCTGAGCTTCGCCCTCAAGAACGCCTTCGACCGCCCGCGCCCGGACCTGGTCCCCCACGGCACGTACGTCTACACCGCGAGCTTCCCGAGCGGGCACGCGATGCTCAGCGCCCTGACGTACCTGACCCTCGCGGCCGTGCTCGCCAGGGCCCAGCCGCGGCGGCGCCTCAAGGCCTGCGTGCTGCTCACGGCGATCCTGGTGACGGTGCTGGTGGGGGTGAGCCGGGTGTACCTGGGCGTGCACTGGCCGACCGACGTCCTCGCCGGCTGGACCGTCGGCGCCGGCTGGGCGGCGCTGTGCTGGGTGATGGCGACGTGGCTCCAACGCCGCGGGGCGGTGGAGCCGGAGACGAGCCCAGATTTACATGAGGACGACTCGCAGATCACCAGTTGATGCGACGACGAACCAAACCTGTTACGAGCAACAAAACGGAACATTCATGCTCCAACCGCACCCACTGTTCCTTCAGAGGTCTGCGGCGTCCTCGACATGCACCGGGATCCAATCAATCCGCACACCAAACTGCTCCATGATTCGGCGGAACGCACGAGACACAATCAACGGGCGATCTCGATGCGCCGAACCCCTGGGCGCCTCGTGCGTTCGTGCCGCATCAAACGGCCCGACGACAGCGAGATCGCTGCGGAGATAACGCGGTTCGGGCGGAAATAGTAGTCCGTCGCTAACCCAAACTCCATCAGACGTGCCAGGCGGCACGGGCTGCTTCTTCCGATTCAGAAGCTGGGCTCTCGGTGACATCGGAGGAAGAACTACGTCACATGTCAACTCCCACCAACGGTCGTCTTCTTTCTGCACAACTATCGCAGGACCACGCTTGCCCACCACCGCGACGTCCCGAAATCCCACACCACGCAAGCCCGCCGCCTCAATGGCACGCTTGATCGGATCTCGGACGAGAAATGCCGTCACATCCGACACTGCGATCATCCGCGATCCTGCCGCGCGGGCTTCACTGGCAAAGAGGACGATCTTGTCAGAAGATCCTTCCGATCTCCGTCCGCCATCCGGGCTAATCTGGTCCATCTTAAGAATGGGGAACTCGACGTACTCAAAATTATCTATTTCTTCTCCAGAATACTCGCGAACAAACTGCAACACGACATCTCGATTGTCGCCGGCCGGATTGCGCCACAGTCGAACATCGAATCCCGCTTTCGCGATTGTCCGAAGAATCTTCGGCAACCTTGCATCATCCATCGAGAGCCGCAACGCCACCGAAGCTCCGGAACAGCCTTCCGGATAAATGGCTCGAATGCCGTCAAAGGCCTCAAATCCCAACTCCCTCTCTGTCAGCGGAAGCGATTGCACACGGATCCGCATCACTCGTCACCGCCTAGGTCCAAACCTTGATCAATCATCCATCTGCGGACACACTGCCAAACGAGCGGCCCACGCTCCGGATCCCACGAAGAATATGCCCGCTCCATCGCCCTGGCTACCAACAAAGCATCGGTTGGGTCGCTCACGAGTCTCATCTGATAGTTGAGGTGCCTGCCAAACGCGACATGATCCGTCGGCCTGTTCAGCAGAATGCCTGGCATAGAGTCTAGCAATTCCCGATCAAACGCAATTGATTGTTGTTTGAACAGCACCTTGATCTGAGCCTGCGCCGCCGTGTGATGGACATCGAATCCTCCGCTCCGCGCCCGACCGTTGCTCCAGAACCTCACTCCAACAGCCCCGTCATGAGCAAGGAACTCCCTGCGACTAAATCCCAAAGCCTCATACATCTCCGTGACGGTTGGCACCTTGGAGAGATCGACGCCGTCCCGTGTCGCCAGCTCGTAGGCATCGCGCATGCAGATCTCGGACGCCAAGATCAGGTGGGAGTCTAGCCTCCTTCCGGCGGCATGTTCTGTCCTTGCGAGCAAGCTCCTGAACGCGGGCCAGGGCTCCTCCCCTCGATCGCGGAGACGCTGGTAGATCGAGGCGAGGCGGGAGCACGTCCGGCCGCCACGGTTGTGAACCCAAACGCCGGCATCCGCAACGAAATACGTGTGCCAACCGTCAACCTCGAAGTTGTAAGTCACCACGTCGTTCGATACTGGCCCCATAACGAGGCCTTCAACAACGGCGACCGAGCCATCCGCCAAAGCCAAGGCATCGCCAACAACCAACTCACCCATGGGCACAAATCGGCCGGCGGACATCGACCAGAACGGATGCTCCGGCGTGCCCGTGATATTCCCGACCTGCCCGCCCGCGGCACGAAACGTCAGGGTGCAGATAGACTCCGGACGCGTCACGACCGTCTCGACAACGGGCCTGTAGCCCTGTGCTCCGGTCTGCTCACAGCGAGCCAGGACGAGGTCGCCGGGGCGGATCTGCTCGATCGGCACAGGGCCCGCGATCGTCCAGACGGGCGTACCGGCCGTGAAGCAGAATCCCAGTCGGATAAGGCGGCCGATCTCATTGTACTTCTCGACCGCGAAATCGATCACGTTGACGAGACGATCCATGTAGCGGACCGCCCGCAGCTTCTGGAGCACCTGAGCGACCGTTGCCGCCTTGGCCGCCTGGGCTGTGCCCCCCGTCCAGAGCAATGTCAAGAGTTCAACAGTGACCTCGGACGTGACCCGACCGACGATTCGGCCTTGTTCGTAGTCGTCAAGGTCCTCCAATCCAGCGATCTCAGCCTTGACGGCGGCGAAGAGTTCCGCTCCGATCTCGAGCACCCAGGCGTAGTCGTTCGAGAGAGCGTACAGCTCGGCGACGTCCCCGGTCATAACCGCGGTGAAGAAGTCGACACCGCCCTCCCCCAGCAGCCGCATGATGTCCGCCGCCTGCTGCGCCCCCGCCCAAGCGGCACGGAGCCGGCGCTGATCGTCGGCCAGAACGATGGTCTCCCCATCACGGATCCTCAGCGTGATCGCAAACGAGTTGTACCGCTTCGCATACTCGAAAAGAGTCTCGGCCGCGGCGCCGAGCAGTTCGGCAGCATCGCCGATGGCGTGCACGCGAGCACTAATAGTGTCCGCGTATCCATGGAGGAGTCCATCGAAGAACGCCTTGTCGCCCATGCGAGGCAGGTCGGTCAAGTACACATCGGCATCGAATGATGTGCCAGGACCGGCTCCGGCGATGAAGCGCCCACCAAACAGCACGACTCGCGACTCCTGATGCCATGACGCATCCAGAGCCGAGTGTTGCAGCCCAGCCAGCCCCAGGCTCTCTAGCAGGTTCACAGCCTCCGACGGCGCTTCCACACCAAAGGCAATAACGAAGAGCTGCCCCGGGCCACTCGCCTCGATCCCCAGCGGATCGCCTGCACCCAAGGAGGCACCGCTTAGGTCATCTTGGTCTTCAAACAACCGCGCCTCATGCCCTTCCATCATGATCTGGCCAGTTGGATCCGCCCCCTCCGCCACACGCACGATGAAGGTGCCATGATGCAGATGGTCATAAATGTCCGGATCAAGCTTGATGATCGCGGCCGTTAGGTCCTCCGGTACGGGGTAAAAGTCGAGGTGATGCACCAAGACCGGACCAGGACCACCATCTCCAGTGGCAATGCCACCGATCCACGTGGTGCCGTATCGGATGCCCGAGCCCTGGTATGACGCGTCTCGGTACAAACGGACCTCATCGACGACCTGATCATCGACGGAGATCGTCAGATCGAGCGGACCATCCGGTGCATACTGCGGATGCCCTTCAGGAAATCCGATCTCAACCACGGTAACGACGGGATCAGGCGGCGTGACGACGACGTCCACGACTGCCACAGCCGTACCCGTATACCCCCCGCTGTTCATAGCGACGAGGGTGACGGCGTTCACCCCCGGCTGAAGCACAAAACCGTCTTCTCCCCCCCCCATCTTACCCGACTCGATGACGGTACTGAACGTCGCCGCGAACGGCCATGGTGCGAGCGCCGAAGACGCATCCTCCTGATACGACTTCACAACCTGGGTCGGCAGGATCGCCACCGGCTCCTCTAGGCTATTCAGAAAGACATGGATCTCACGGATTTCCCCATCCTCACCTGGAACCAGATCCGACAGAGCATCGCGCAAACTCCCCGAGATGTGTATGTCACCGAGAATCCGTTTGCTATCCGCAGAAAGCCTGAGGTTAGCGACAGAGACCTGCACTCCGGAGAATACCGGCCCGGCCGTAGATACCGGGATCGTGTCGAGTGGCGAGGTCGTGCCGTCGGCATGCACACGCCGCATCCCGAACCGCACAGGAGAAATGCGAACTCGATCGGTTGCGGCGGCGACCCCATCCTGACACGGATTGCTCACTCCACCGACGGAACCGAGGGACACGACGATCTCGGCGACATCCTCCGGAACGGCGACGGCCTCGACGTAGAGCGTGCGAGGGAGTTCCGAGGCCGGCACCGCGATCCCGGTCGGCACGAAGTGGCCGCCATCTGCCACCGATCGAGGATCTCGCTCCTCCCAGCCGTCCCGCGTCCAGATCCGCAGAGTCCCCGGCGGCAGACTCGGCATGTACGGGTCCGATCCGACTTCGACTGCCGCGGGATCGGATGCGTCATACGCGAACGTTACGGTTGTGGCTTCAAAGTCGATGTTTTCCGATACCACGAGCGACATCGGAACAAACTTCTCCGCGGCAGTCGTTCGGTACAGTTCGTCGAGTGCCGAGTCGCCGGTGATCAATCCGAATCCATCCGCGTAGTCGGGCAAACCATCGCCATCATCGTCATCATCGTTGACGAGAAGGATTTTCCCCGGATCGCCGGCCGCCTCCTCACGATCCTCCTCGGCTTGGCTGCTCTCCAAGCCGTTGGCGTTGTCGCTGTCGATGTCGAGGTCGACAAATGGCGTGCACAGGTAGGCGACCTTGCCCTCGAACGGATTACAGCCATTGTCATTGCAGGCATCATCATAATACCGCAACAGGCTCTGAGGATCATAAATGAATGCACTTCCGGAGGGATCGTCCACGATGGTGGCTCGCGCCTCACCGTCCATATCTGGCGGGCTTTGCTTCGACCCGAGATGCACCATCCGCATCTCGTACGTCCTGCCGCGCCGGAACTTGAACCGCGTCGGCGGCGTCAGCTCGCCGTACCCGGGCGCCGTCACCCGGATATCGCCGACGACGAGCTGCCACCGCTCCGAATGGCTGCCGCTGTCATCGCCAACAACAAACTCCACCTCGACGAGTTCCTCCGGCGACGGCGCGACGCCTCCGTCTGAGGCGTCGTTCGGGTTGCTTCCCTGCCCGACCTCCGTCGCGTCGTTGACGCCGTCGCCGTCCGTGTCGGCCTTCGTCGGATCGGTGCCATACACGTGCTCTTCGAAGTTCGTGAGCCCGTCGCCGTCGAGGTCACCGTCGCCGTCCGGCGTGAGCGGATTGCTGCCGACACCGACCTCCGTCCCGTCCGGCAGGCCGTCGTAATCCGAATCGAAGTAGTTCGGGTCCGTCCCGAGCGTGCACTCCTCGAGATCGTTCAGCCCGTCCCCGTCGGTGTCGGGCAGATCGACGGGAGCCACCGAGCAGTTGACGGAACCCAGATACTGGTACTCGCACAGATCCGAGATCCCGTCCCCGTTGCAATCCCCCGGCCCCGGGATCACCTCGAACGCCGCGATCGCGTGCTCCACGCACCCCTGCGAGAGCGGGTGCGTATACGAGGCTCGCACGATCACAGGCCCGATTCCCACCCCCTCGAACGCGAATGTCGCCCCGGCCTGATCCGGGTCCCAGGCGATCACGTCCTGCCCCGCAAGAACCTCCCACGTGAGCGTTCCTCCCGCCGGCGCGACCGATGCGGCGATCGCCTGCCCCGGCCCCAGGCCGTACACCGGAGCGTGCTCGAGCGCGATCACCGGGCACGCACTCACGGGAACCACCGCCCGCCCGCCGATCGGGCAGTCCATAGCCCCGCCGGTCAACCCCGCACCCGCCCGGACTGCGATCTCTCCCGGCGTGAAACCGCTCCGCACCCGGACTCCGACGTCCGGCAGCAGGCTCCAACTGTCCAAGGCCCCGGCGGGAAGCCCCAATGCACCCCACCCGCCGAACAGATCGATAAGATCGTTCGTGAGATAGACAGATCCGTACGGAACGACCTCGAACTCCTGATCGAGCGTCACACGATCGGGGTGTTCGAGCATCACGACGAGCCCGCACGGCTCAAACTCATCGTCCTCCAGAACCCCACCCGGCGTCACCCCGCCATCCATATGCATCTGACCATGCGGGGTCTTCTTCGTGCCAAACGCTCCGCTGCTGCTCCACGGCGGGACGCCGGCGGTCAGGTGACCGAGCAGACTGCCCGTCGAAGACTGCGAGGCCATCGCGCTCGCCACACGGTCCAGCCATGCCGGCTCCTCCGTGCCGATGCGCAACACCACCTCCACAAGGTCCAGTTCGTTGAGCACCCCATCGAGCGCCACGTCTCCCGCGTCACCCGGTTCGATCGGCGTGTGCAGCACACTCTGCAGCGTCCCGAGATCGCTGAAAGTCACACGCCCATTCGCGTCCACATCTGCTCGCGGGCGGGGCTTCGAGACCCCAGCCGGGGGCCAGTCGACGATCCGCTCCCACCACCGTTCCGGCATCAATCCCCACCCGAGGAACGTCCCGTCCGCTCCGGAGAACAGGCTCCACCCGTCGACCAGAGTCCCCGACCACAGCACCAACGACCAGACCGCGATGTCTCGCACACCATCGGCGTTCCAATCTCGCGTCGGCGCCATGCGCCAGCCCAGCGCCAGGTAGTTGGCGCCCCGCAGCTCGTACAGCAGGTCGCCCGTCACCGCATCGAACACATCGACCCGCCCGGGTGCGGTGCTCTCCCAGTCCGCCCCCGGCGCGGCCACCGCCACGTCCCGCACGCCATCCCCGGTGACATCACCGATCACGGCCGCGCCCACACCGAACTGCTCGGACGCAGACCGTCCGACCAGCACCCGAAGTTCTTGCCCGCTCAGGCCCGAGATGATCGAGACATGCCCCGGCGCCGCACCGGCAGGATCGGTGAGCGTGGAGACGAGCACATCGGAACGCCCGTCACCATCGACATCGAAATTGACCGTCGGCTGCCCCCAGGCGGGCGTGATGATGCCGGCAAACCCCACCGCTGCGAGGGCGAACGCCCGCGACGCGAACCTCTTCATGGCCCAACCTCCATGCAAATGCAGGTGGGCGCAGTTTGCCGCAGCGCGGGGTGGCAAGCAAGCTGATTTTCGGACGCCTCCGGAGTCCGGAAGAAGGCAAGGCCCGCCGCCCCACGGGGTCTACGGCCGCGGCTCTAGACTCGGCGTCGGCAACCGGAACTCACGGGGTCGCCCGCGACACCATACGACGGCTCTTGTCCGACCCGCGAGCAACCGACAGTCAATCCTCACAGGCGAAATGCCGCTTCACGCAGAAACAGGCTTGCCCCATGGAGGCTTGAAGCGGCGCAGCCGACCTGCAAAGCCGGCAGCTCGCAATTGATCTCGCACGCATCCTTCGATACGTCGCGGCCGCGGCGATGCCGCTCCGAATGAACGCGGCTCACGCGTTCCGCAGCAGCAGCCAGCCGATGATCGCGCCGAGCAGCGCCACCACCAGACCCGCGCCGCCGAGCACGTACAGCGCGTTCGTCCCCAGCGGCGCCAGGATGTGCCCCACGCCGGAGTTCGCCAGGCCCAGGATCGCGACCCCCGCCGCGATCAGCAGCGCCACGATCGCCCCCAGCGCCAGGCCGCCCGCGATCCCGCTCCACGGGCCGTCGTACGGCTCCGCCGCCGCGATCGCCACGGCCGAGGGGCCCGTCTCCGTCTCCCGCGTGCTCGTCTCGAACAGCGCGACGTTCGGATCCGCGATCCCCGTGTCCCCGGCGCTCATGCCCACCCCGGCCGTCGAGCCCGTCTCCTCCGCCCCGTACACGTCCTCCAGCAGGTCGCCCCCCAGCCCTCCGCCGAGCCCGCTCCCGCCGAGGTCGTACAGCCCGGACCCCGACGCCGCCGAGTCCATGTTGAACTCCGGCGCGATCGCCCCGCTCGTCACCTGCGTCTGGGCCGACGGGTCCGCGTGCTCCGTCTCGTCCGTGTCGAAGATGCTGATCCCGGTCCGCTCCTTCGGGTCGCTCGCCTCGCGGGCGTCGACCGCGTACTGCGAACCGCTGCTCTCCAGCCCCAGCGGGTCCAGCTCGCCCGAGTCGGCCAGCGCGATCGGAGCGCCCGTGTCCGCGCCGCCCCCCGAGAGCAGGTCCACCTGGCTCACCTTGAACACCAGGTTGTCGTTGTCGTCGCGGAACTCCTCGAGCTGCCCGCTCGCCGCGAGGTCCTTGACCTCGCTCTCGCTCATCCCGAGCTTCGCGGCGGTCTCCGCGACCGTGTAGAACATCTTGGCCATCGCGCCTGACTCCGATCTGCCGCGGTCCGAGCCGCGTTCGGCCCTCGAATCCACTCCGGGCCGCCCCGCGGGGACGCCCTGCCCGCGCCCGTCCGCGGACGCCGGCCCTCCCCATCCTCGCCGACGCTCTCCCCCCGAACCCCACCGGCCCGCCCTCCGCGGGAGGCACAAGGTAAGGCACCCGGCCCGCCCCGGCAAGCCGGACGGCAACCGGCAGCGCGTCTCATCTCACTGCCGGCCCACGGCTCCCGCCTCCCCGCCCCAATCCTACTCTCCTCCACACGTGCCGCCCCTCCTGGACCCGCGAACCATCCCCGTATTCGGGCTCCCCCCGGAGGCCGCCGGCCTGCGGATCCTCCACCTCACCGACTTCCACATCCGCGCGGGCAAACGCTCCTGTCCCCCGCCCATCCTCCTGCAACGGCTCGCCGACGAGATCAAAGGCCTCGACCGCCCCATCGATCTCCTCTGCATCACCGGCGACCTCGCCGACCGTCAGGGCGACGAACGCGCGGCCGTCGAACGCCTCGCGCCACTCCTGAACGCCATCCTCCCCCGCGTCCGCCACGGCGCCTTCGGCATCTTCGGCAACCA
>Ga0065721_10052464_pt1 | contig 11849 bp, 7 predicted proteins | sample Mesricmetagenome_FD_59108 | JGI IMG/M metagenome (GOLD analysis project Ga0065721, IMG submission 59108) | Mesophilic microbial community from rice straw/compost enrichment Sample: eDNA_1 v2 (version 2) | ecosystem: Engineered > Solid waste > Grass > Composting > Bioreactor | place: USA: Davis...
ACGCGGCGAGTCGGGCGCCGATGTCTTCATCGCCCGGCATCCGGAACTTGCCGCCCCAGCCGTTGAACTCGAAATCGACGAGGGCGCGTGAACCGTCAGCGCCCACAATCCCGATGGGGGCCGTATCGCGCAGCCAGATGTCGCCGAATGGCTCGAGGCGAACCTCGACGCCAGGGGTGACGAGGGTGTGGGCGAGGGCTGCGTCTTCCGGGGTGCGGGCGAGAAGAGTGACGCGCTGGCCGCGCTCGCCAACGGCGTTCGCGAAAGCGCCTGCCTGACGCTGCGCATCAGGCAGGCGCGCCGGCCATTCAGCGGGGTCGCCGGGAAAGCCGATCCAGAGATCAGCTTGTGGGGACCATTCGGGGGCCACTTTTGGTGTCATCGTTGCTCGTCCGTCCATCAGTCGGTAAGTTGACGTGCGAGTATTACCGGCGTGAAAAGTTGGCTCAGGATCTGAATAAACTTAGAAGGCTGGTTGGCTGCAGCATTGCCAACGTAAAGTAAGTCCTTGTCCCGCATCGCAAAACGCTGAGATACAAAAAACGACCGCGGCTGCATCATATTAATATGAAAGGCTACGGGTCGCTCGGTGCCATCAGGTGCTCGCACAAACCGAAAAACGAATATTGCCTTGGGATCGCCGAGGTTCGGGTTCGATCCTCCAGCAATTGCTAGCGCTTCAGTCAGGGAAAGCTGTGAAGCAGGAAAGGTGAATTGCTGTGCTCTACCTGGCGCACCCATCACGGCGAAGGTGAGCGGTTCCCTCACGAGGGTTATTCGATCACCAGGCTGGACGGGAAAATCACTAATGATCGCGAGCTGAAGGTCAGTTAATCTAAATTCCTGTTCGGTGCTTTGACGCTGGACCTTCACTATGAGGTCCTTCGCTTCGCCCCGGTAGCCACCGGCAAGAGCGATGGCATCGAGCAAGGTTTCTTCGTTGGTTGGCAAAGATAACCGTCCAGGTCTGCCGATCTCGCCCCCGATGATGATGCTGTTGCTGACAACTTCCTGGATCGACACCAGAATCTGTGGATTCTCCGACATGCCCCGCAAAGCTGATCGAATATCCGCTTCCAACTCGGAAGTTGTCCGACCACTGGCCTTGATCGAACCTGCATAAGGAATGTTTATGTTTCCGCTACTATCGACCCGATAAAGAGGAAGGCGCTCCGAGGGGCTTGCCGTCAGCCCTTCTGCTCCGCCAGTCTGGAACAGTGCAACGCCGGCTTCGTAGATCGCAATTTCCAAAACGTCGCCGGTGCCAATCAAATTTGTTGGCTGAATCTGGTGCGGCGGCAGCTGGAACGGGGGGGTGGCCGATGGAGCAGGCACGTCTGAAAGGTCATTCAACGGCACGATGTCGAAGCCGGCCCCGGCCGCATCGGACTGAGCCGCCCGTTGGATCTCTCGCCCTGTCGGGCCGCTCGAAGGCAGCGTCGCGCAACCGCACAATAACGCTATTAAAAATGACGAGGTGCTCAGTCGTTTGAACGGGGGAAATGAAAGCGCTGAAGGCGTCCTGTGCATGAAATGTCCGGCCATGGGATGTAAAGACGGTTGGCCTTAATCCGATCAGACAGCCTGCGCAATTATGTAGCCGTCGGGAGTGTGCATCTTGCCGCATTTTGCCTGCCTTTCTCGGCAGCTTTGCGATTTTGGCTTGGCGGCTTGCCGAGGCGAGGCTTGTGTTACAGAAGGTCGCCGCCGAAGTTTGAGTGTGGGCAGGGAGCCGATGGGATTTTTCGAAGAGTTTCGAGCAGCTTTTTTTTACGATCCGATAAAGGCCCTAAACGCGCTCTATTGGTATCTTACGCGGAGGAGGGTTCGGGCGCGCAACCGGCTCAGGCAGATATCCTCCAAGACCCCGTATATATATCAAATATGGATAGACACTGTCGAGCAGCTCGAGGCGACTGCTCACAACGCTCCTCAGCACATTGCTGGATGGCATTGTCGACCGAGGTTCTCGTTGATCGTACATGCTGATGAGGGGGCTACATCTGATAGGTTGCTTGCCCTGCTCAGATCGGCTGAGGTACAATGTTACACCGACTGGGAGTTGATAATCGTCGGTGATCGAGCGGCATTTCCGGCTTGGAAAGACTCGGTCGGTCGCGTCCGATGGCTACAGTTGGAGCGCGGCTCCGATGTCGATGCTTTGCAAGCGGGCCTGCAAGATGCTCGCGGCGACTTCGTCATGTACATTGCCCCGGGCGCTTTGCTCTCTCCGATAGCGTTGTTCAGAGTGGCGGAGGCTCTGCAGGCTGATCCTGCAGCAACTGTTCTTTATGGCGATCACGACCAGATCGATGGCAACGGCCGCAGAACACTGCCGTGGTTTAAGCCCGCATGGAATCCTGAATTGTTCCTGGCCCAGGATTATGTTTCGCCAGCTTACGCAATCGACGCAAACGTTGCCAGAGAAGTGAACGAGCGTGTCACCGGGGTTCCCGAGGCCGCGAGCTTCGCTCTGCTGCTTGAGGCGACAGCAGTGGCTGGCGCGAAAGTGGTCCACGTTCCCCATATCCTCTGCCATCACGTGGACGTGATGGGGGTGGATAATCAGCTGGCAAGGCAGGAAGCTGTCACTCAACATTTACGCCCTCACGGAGGTGAGGTTCGGGCGGGCCGCCATGGCCTTGTCGAGGTGAGATGGCCGTTACCCAAACGATTGCCCCAAGTCAGCATCCTTATTCCAACCAAGGACAAGGCGCCGTTGCTACGCACTTGCATCGAAAGTTTACTTCGCTTGACTCGCTACAAAAATTTCGAGGTGATCGTCATTGATAACGGCAGCGTAGAAACAGATGCATGTAATTATCTCAATGAATTAAAAGAAAATACAAAAATAAAGATTCTACATCATGATAGGCCATTTAATTACTCTGAATTGAATAACATGGCTGTTTCATATTCTGATGGAGAATTTATTTGCCTTCTAAATAATGACACTGAGATTATTTCACCAGATTGGCTCGAGGAAATGGTGCGATATGCCGCCCAGGATGACGTTGGAGCGGTGGGTGCAAAGCTCTTGTATCCGGACGGTACCATTCAGCATGCAGGCGTCGTTATCGGAATTGGCGGTGCAGCCGGGCATGCGCACAGATTCTTGCGGAATGACGCTCCGGGGTATTTCGGCCGGGCACATGCTGCTCATCACGTCAGTGCCGTCACCGCAGCCTGCCTACTGATTGCGAAAAGAAAATTTCTTGCGGTCGGAGGATTGGATGCAGAAAACCTGAAGGTGGCCTTCAACGATGTGGACCTGTGCCTTCGACTGCAGGAGGCCGGTTGGAGAAACGTCTACGCGCCTCAAGCTGTCCTGATACATCATGAATCAAAATCGCGAGGGAGCGACCACACTCATAAGAATATTCAGCGCTACCTCGGGGAGTTGCACTTCCTGCAGACACGGTGGGGAACTGAAAATTGGTTGGATCCGCTTCATCACCCTAATCTCGACAGGGCAAGCGAGACGTACGTGATCCGAGTTTAGCAGGGGGACGTCGGCACGCTTCTGATTTTTGCCGATGATTTTGTCAGGTTGGAGCTGACGATGTGCTGACTGGATGGCGTAATTGACGCACCTTCTCCTGGGCGGTATCGCCGTTGGTGATTTTGGCATGCTTCGGTGTTCGGTAGAGCCGAGATTAAGTTGATCGCAAAGGAGCAGCGCCTGTCTATCAACCTTTAATACTGGATCTCGAGGCTTTGGCGACGACGTTGAAGGGCCTGAGGCAATGGAAGCCGTCTGGAGGTGAGGTCCATGATTGGAAGTCTTTGGTGGCCGCTCCTGCAGGTAAAGCTGAGCTGTTCTAGATATAGGTTAAGCGGATGGGTGGACGTCAGGGGTGCTTGAGGTTTTCGCAATATATAACGTTAAACAAGCCCGCCCCTTGGATCAGGGATTTTAAGGACGAGACATGACGTTGGTCAGACGTGCCAGTAAGAATCTTCTTCTAGCAATTTTTGTTATTTTTCCGACCGCTATTTCTGCAATATACTATTCATTTATCGCTGCAGATCAATACTATTCGGAGGCTCGGTTCGTCATCAAGGCACAGGGCCGGCAACAGCCCCAAGTCTCTACGCTGGCAAATTTAATTCAGACCACTGGCCTGTCGGCTGGCCAGGAGCAGGCTAACGAAGTTCTGAGCTATATTGGTTCCCGGGATGCCCTCCGGGAGATCATGCAGCGAGTGGACGTAAAGGCGGTCTACCAAAAGCCTGCCATCGATTTTTGGGCTCGCTATCCCGCGCCTTGGCGGGAAGATCGGTTCGAGAATCTGTTCCGATATTATACCGGGATGGTGGAGGGTCGGATTGACCACGATACGGGGCTTGCCGTTTTGACTGTCCGTGCTTTTGATGCGGAAGACGCGCAACGTATCAATCTGACCCTTCTTGATCTCAGCGAGCAGCTGGTTAACCGGCTCAATGACAAGGCCCGCGAGAACGCCATATCAGAAGCGCGCCGCTCGGTTGTGGAGGCCGAGGATCGTTTGCGATCCGCGCGCCTGCAACTCGCAAGCTATAGAAACGAGCAGCAATTATTGGATCCAGCTAGCCAGGCGCAGGGCGTGCTGGGCGTTGCCACCACCCTTCTTGGTGAGCAGGCGTCGTTACAGGCTCAGCTCGCGGTTATGCAGAGATCGACGCCTGACAATCCTCGAATACCTGCGCTCCAGCGCCGTATTGCTGCGGTCCGTGCGGAAATTGCTTCTCAGACCGGGCGGGCGGTTGGAACGCAAACCGGAATTGCCTCCAAGCTTGCCGAATATGAGAAACGCCTTCTGGAGCAAGAATTTGCGGCAGGGGCCCTGACCGCGGCAAATGCGGCATTGGAGCAAGCTCGTGTCCAGGCGCAGCGTCAACAATTCTATCTTGAGCGCGTGGTTGAGCCCAATCGACCGGACCTTGCTCGACTGCCAAATCGACTGTTCAATGTGCTGACGGTATTCGGCTTGGGGCTGTGTCTTTATCTTGTCGCCTGGATGCTTGTGGTAGGCATACTTGAGCACTCGCCGGAGGACTGATGTTGTGGCGGGATTGACGGAAGGTTGGCGTATTCAAGTCCGGGTCATCATCGCCCTGATGATCCGGGAATTGACCACTCGGTTTGGGCGAGAGAACATTGGCTTCCTTTGGGTAATGGTAGAACCATTGCTCTTTGCTGGTCTCGTCGCCATTGTGTGGGCGGCAATGCGGGGAAGCGAGACGCACGGGATCAGTATCATTTCCTTCGTGATCACCGGATATATCCCGCTGACTTTATTTCGGTCTGCAGTCTCGCGTTCTGTCAAAGTGTTCGAGGTGAACGGTAATTTGCTGTATCACCGGCAAATCAAACTGATAGATTTCATCTTCGTTCGTTTTCTGATCGAAATGATCGGCTCGCTCTTCGCGTTGATGTTTATCGGCACCGCTCTTTATGTCGTCGGCATATTCCCGCTGCCTTACTCGTTTGGTCACATACTGCTCGGTTGGCTCCTCTATTCCCTGTTCACATTTTCGATGTGCCTCGTGATCGCGCCACTTTCCGAGATGTCGGACATTCTGGAGAAGTTCATTCCCGTCGTTACTTATCTCATGATCCCGCTGTCCGGGACATTCTTCCTCGTGCAGTGGCTGACCCCCTCTATGAGAGAGTTCATCCTGTGGTCGCCTCCGGTCACGGCCATGGAGCTGCTACGTTTCGGTCTGTATGGGCATTCGATGAGGCCGTATTACGACATATCGTTGGTCGTCATTTTCTCGCTGATCATGACGGTGATCGGCTTGGCATTATGTCGCAAGGTTCGACGGACATTGGTGGTGGGATGATTATCTGCGAGGATATTCACAAGCACTACCCCCTCGGCCACGGCCGGAAAAACGTGCTCAACGGCGTGAATTTCACGATCCAGAAGGGGCAAAAGGTCGGCTTGCTCGGGCGGAATGGCGCTGGCAAATCGACCCTGATCAAACTCCTGGGTGGCGTCGAATTTCCGTCATCCGGTCGGATCCGTCGACACATGAGTCTTTCCTGGCCGCTCGGTTTTGGCGGAGGCTTCCAAGGCAGTCTTACCGGCTACGACAATGCGCGCTTCATTGCGCGCATATATGGTCAGGACTATGATGCGATCAAAGACTTTGTAGAGGATTTCACGGAGCTTGGCCGGCAGTTGAAAGCTCCGGTGAAGACCTACTCATCTGGCATGCGCGCGCGTCTGGCTTTTGCCTTGTCGCTCATTATCGAATTTGATTGTTATCTCATCGATGAGGTCATTCTGGTTGGGGATCAGGATTTCCAGCGGAAATGCTATCACGAGCTATTTGAGAAGAGGGCGGATAGAACACTTGTGATTGCTTCACACAATCCTGCAACAATCCGTAAGTATTGTAGCCAAGCTCTCATCATCCACGATGGATTGGCTCATTTTTACGAAGATGTTTCAGAATCTCTTGAGGCATATAGCGCCCTTTGAAAATACTATCGCACACAGCAGGTCTAGAAGAAACGTTATGGGAATCGATCAAAGTCTTAAAAATTTCATCGGCGCAATGAGGAAAAACGGCGTTTTTTCTGCTGCAGCTGTATCGAAAGATCATATTGAAATATGCAGGGCATATTTCGATGTATCGTACTATAGAAAAGAGTCGGGTAAATATAGTTTATCAGAAGATGATGCTATTACAGATTATTTGGTATCTGGCTGGAAATTGGGGCTAAATCCGTCTGAAAAGTTTTCTACAAATGGATACTTGAGAATGTATCCTGATGTTTACGAAGCAAAAATAAATCCACTACTTCATTATGCCCTTCATGGATTTTATGAAGAGAGATCTATTCCTTGTCCCGGGAGTGGGTACTCAGTGTCCGTTGAAGAGATCAGTTTATTTAAACTGAAAGGGTACGCAGTAAACAATGAAAATCCCGGAGAAGATTTTCCTATCAAAGTTATGATCGATGGAGTTTTATACGGAGAGGTCAGTAATGACGTCCCACGCGGTGATTTGAAGCGCCGCGGTTTAAGTTCAGGAAGAGGAGGATTTGAAATTGATATTCCCTTCCATTGTCTTGAGGCTGGATCGCATACAGTTGAACTGGCAATTCCAACAGGGGAAGTTTTTACAAAAATTATTAATGTGCCACGTAAAGTTATTGACACTAATAATAATTTATTTTGGAATATCAATCATTTTAAAGGGGTTGATTACAAAAAAATAAAAGTAATTGTGCCAATATATAATGCATATGATGATCTTTTGGTGTGCGTTGATAGATTGAAAAAATTTACGCCTAAAGATGTTGAAATATTTCTAATAAATGATGCGTCGACCGACGAAAGAATTGAGGAAATTTTAAGAAGTCTTGATGGAGATGATCAGTTTAAGATCCACAGGAACCAAGAGAACCTGGGTTTTACACGAACTATCAACTTTGGCTTTGCATGCTCTGGGCAAGCAGACGTTATAATTCTTAATTCCGACGCGCGGGTCACGCCCGGGTGGGTCGAGGGCTTGTATACAGCAGCGACGTCTCGTGGACGTGTGGCGACCGTCACTGCAATGTCCGATCGTGCCGGAGCTTTTTCTGCTCCAGAAATTGGAAATGACAATTCGTTGCCGCCTGGGATTGCTGAGGTGGATTACGCTCGTGCCTTTCGGCGGCGTAGCCTTAGGTTGTATCCTGAGGTGCCGACCGGAAACGGCTTCTGCATGTTTATATCTCGCGCTGCTATCAACGAGGTCGGCGTTCTGGATGCGGATTCTTTTCCCCGGGGCTACGGAGAAGAAAACGATTTCTGCATGCGTGCGCTACGGAAGGGATGGATCCACCTCGTCGATGATTCAACATACGTGTTCCATGACCGTTCAAAAAGTTTTGGCGCCGAAAAACAGGCCAATTTGGAAGCAGGCAGAAAGATTGTTGATCAAAGGTACCCAGAATACAGATTTCTTATCCGCACCTTTCAGACAAGCTCAAAATTACGATTGGCTCGTTTTCGGGCACGGCAAGCCATTGAAGATTGCAGTTCTGGAACAGGTATTAAGCCTCGTATCGTTTTTGTGCTATCTACGCGTACTGGTGGAACACCGCAAACAAATGGGGATCTTGTCTCGATCTTGCAAGAGGATTTTGAGTGCTGGGTTCTACGGTGTGATTCAAAGATTCTGGAGCTATCTCTGTACTCTGCCGGTGAGATGGAGGTCGTATATCATCACAATCTGATCGAGAAAGTCGATCCTTTGACGCATCGTTCAACTGAATACGATGCGGTGGTTCATGAGTGGCTGACGTCAATTGGGCCAGAAGTTGTTCATATTAGGCACTTGGCGTGGCATAGTTTAACGCTAGCAGAGATTGCAAAAAATAGCGGTGCCAAGGTTTTCTATTCTTTTCATGATTTTTACACGCTTTGCCCTAGTCTGAAACTTCTCGACGACAACGCGCATTTTTGCGGTGGTCAGTGTTCTGCAGGATCTGGCAAATGTCGAATTGAGCTGTGGCAGGGAGATCATTTTCCTCCGCTTAAAAATGATTGGGTTTATACGTGGCGCGACAATATGTCTCGCGCTCTAGCCTTCTGTGATGGCTTCGTCACAACCTCTTTTAGCGCCCGCGAACGCATCGTCCGTCAAATGCCAGCGCTGCCGGCAAGCAAGTTCCATGTCATTCCACACGGCCGGGATTTCCCGGCATTTGAACACCTTCAGAGATTACCTGATGGCAGCGGCCCGATCCGAATTTTGGTTCCCGGCAATATCGACGAGGCAAAGGGCCTAGATTTGATTGCTGAGATATTGCGCTTGGACTCTGCCAAGCATTTTGAGTTCCATGTGCTTGGCGGTGTTCATTTAAGCCGCCTTGCAGGAGAAAAATTTCCTCGTTTACGTCTGCACGACCGTTATGCCCGCGAAGATTTTGCAGAACGAGTTAGGGCAATCGCTCCACATATCGGCGTGGTGTTATCCATATGGGACGAGACCTATTGCCACACATTAACGGAGATGTGGTCTGTTGGGTTGCCAGTGGCGGTTTTAGATTTTCCTACCTTACGTGACCGGGTCCAGGGTGCTGGCGCCGGGTGGGTGATTGAGGATCGATCGCCATTAGGAGTGTATAATAAGCTTCTTGAAATTACTGCAAATTTCGAGGATTTGATGGACAAAGGGGCAGCAGCCATTCGCTGGCAGCGGCTCGAAGGGGCAGGGCAAACTTGCCGGCAGATGGCTTCGCGTTACCTTGATGTTTATCGGGGCTCTGATGTCGGAAAGGAATGTCCTACAATTGCCGTCGTGTGTCCGGCAAACAAGTCTCTGCAAACAGCATATGCTTCCACTGAAATTCGGATATGGGAACGGACCCGGAATGATCTTGATCGCCCGGTAAACTACATCCGTGCAAATGTAAGCAGTTTGCTAGCTCAGATGCGGATGGGCGTCATATCAGGAGCAATTATTCAGCGTACAGCTGTGCCGGCAGGATTCGTTGCGGAATTTCTTGCGGTAGCGAAACAAACTGGAACGCCGTACATCTTTGACATGGATGATCAATTGTTTCGTGTTCCCGGCGACAAGGATCCCGATGGATACTACAAATCCTATGCTCCTTATCTGGAGCAACTGCTATCTCAGGCGTCGTGCGTAACGGTCTCGACCAAGTATCTAGCCGAAGATATCAATAAGTATAACAATAATATTGTGGTTATGCCTAATAGACTGTCGTCCAGGCTTTGGGGAGGTGTTCAGGTTCGCGCGCCTAATCATGATCCCTGCCTCCTTTATATGGGAACCAAAACCCACGACCAAGATATGGATTTTATTGTTCCCGCTTTGGAGTTAGTCAGGAAGAAATTTCCGGGTCTATCTCTTAAGCTTATAGGTGTTACAGGAAGAAAAGCACTTCCGGGTTGGATTGATATTATCGAGATTCCGGAAGAATATAAAAGCTATAGTAATTTTGTGCCTTGGCTACGCAGGCAATCACCAGAATCTATTTTGGGACTGGCTCCTCTGGTAGAGGGAGATTTCAACAAGTATAAATCTGCGCTTAAAATTTTGGACTATGGCGCACTTGGGTTGCCGGTTGTTGCGTCAAACGTACCGGTTTATGCAGATATTCTGAAAAATGGACGGTTAAAAGGTGTAACACTGGTTTACAATGATCATAAGGCTTGGGCGGATGCCGTTGCAGCAAAGCTCGAGAATTATGCTGCACTGATTGAAGAGGGTCAGGCGTTACGTGAATGGGTGTTTAAGAACCATGGTCTTGAAGAATCCATCAACGATTTCGACAAGGCGGTGCAAGCAGTTTTGCGTTGAATGAGTGCTCGATCTGACGTGCTCCCCTGATTGTTACCAGTCAGAGGTGGAGACCGGCTCCTTCATGATGGGGATGACAATGGTCCTGGGGCGTGCCCCCAGGACCATTGTCCGGCGATCTCGGGGGGGGGGGCGCCCATGACCTGACCCCCAGCTTTCCTCCAGCTGGGGTCACGTCACCCGCGCCAAGGATGTGCCGGAAGTTGAGCGTAGCGTTACATGGAAAAATTAAGCCTACTATACCTTCGGGGCAGGGTACACTGTATCTCCTACGATATCTTGAAGCCCGGCGCTTCCCCACTCAAAATTGGGTACGTCGCGTTCTTTGACTGCGTAAAGATTGCTGTGACAAAAAAGTCCATTGATACGTTTACGACGCAGGTATTCGTCGGCCAAGGCCGAAAATTTTCCGACCATTGGATTGCACATTCCGGCTTCAATACATCTAAAGCCAAGGGCGGGAGAGAACAGAGTTCTGAGGCCCATGTCGCTGAACTGAAAAAAGTGCCACGGTCTTTCGTGGGACGAGTATGAGAAATGGGTTTCCACTAAAATCGAGGCATTTACGTTCATGATTTTCGCAATTTCTGTTGCCACTACCCACGGCATAGCAAGGTGCTCAAAAACAGCGGATGAATAAACTACATCGAATTTATAGTCAAAGTAATCACTAAGCTTGTGCGCATCACCTACTACGTCGACATTTTCTCCTTCGTAAAAATCAAATCCTACATAGCTTCCACCCGCCAGTTCTATGCTATTTCTTATCTGACTTGGGCCAGTTACATTTCGACTGCCGACTTCAAGGAACTTCACTCCTTCAACGCAACCCAGTTTCTGTGCTAGTTTTTTGATATTACTATGGTTAGCGATTTGAGATAGAGGTACACTGGCCGGTAACCTTGACCTTTCCAATTCTAAATCGGATTGAGAAGGGATAATTTGTCTTCGTGCCTCTCGCTGGCCATATTCTAGAAAGTGAGCAAAAGCTGACTCAACTCGTCCATCTATCACTGCAATGGCTACATCTGGGTTTGACACTAGATATGAAATTTCATGAAAGTTTTCTGTAGTAACCAGATGTGTTTCGAATTTTTCGTCTATTCTTAATTTCATTTCTAAATCCCACTTAATTTATTGAAGTATTTATTTAATATTTTTTTGAAATTACTATTCTGATGCGGTGATCTGAGTGCCGATTCTCGGTAACATCGATCCAGCGCCTGCATCAAAGGATTTTTCGTATTCAAGATGTCGATGACATCTAGAAGCTCTTTAGGTCCAATAACACCGAATTCGACATCTTGCATGAACAGTTCAAATTCCTTTTCACTCATTACTTCCGCGAGGGTGAAAACGCCGTGGACGCCGAAATGCCCATCATAGGCTGGCTCTCGTTCGCGTGAGAAGCGGCGAGCTGTCTCGGCATCGGCGATCCGAAAGTGCCGCGCCAATAGCGCATCGCGATTGCTGTGGCATATGCACAGATCTTCGGGATGGGTGATATCGAACCACGGTTCCATACCAGCTTCAAG
>Ga0065721_10007094_pt1 | contig 11848 bp, 7 predicted proteins | sample Mesricmetagenome_FD_59108 | JGI IMG/M metagenome (GOLD analysis project Ga0065721, IMG submission 59108) | Mesophilic microbial community from rice straw/compost enrichment Sample: eDNA_1 v2 (version 2) | ecosystem: Engineered > Solid waste > Grass > Composting > Bioreactor | place: USA: Davis...
CCACGTAGGCGGCGCCGGCTTTGTGGCGGATGGAGGCGGCGAATTTGGTGAAATCGTCTTTGACGATTACGGCTTCCACTTCTCTTTGTGAATACCAATAATCTTCATCCAATTCCGTTTCGAGCTCGCACCAATACAAGCGGAAATCCGCTTCGCGGTCGATTTGTTTTTCACCGGCATCAGAACGCAATACCAGACCTTTGCGGGTCTCTGGTAAAAATCCTGTGGATGCAAGGAAAGACGAGATGTTTTTCAGCGCTGGGTGATGGCGTGTGACGTTCGCGTCAATTAATTTTCCTCTCGGGCGATCATCCTGCGAACAGGCTTCCACACCTAATTTCGCATGCTGTTCACTGAGTAGTCGCAGAGCTACAAATAGCCTCATAAATCTCAATTGTCTTTTATTAGTGTTTTAAGGGAACCCGCAAAAGGCGAAAATCGTTTCCTTCCGTCGATTTTGCGGAGCAGAAAAATAGCGATGAGGTCGGCGACAGCGATGGTCATGGACCGGTATTAACCTGAGTATAGATCAGCCCTTACCGTGTGCCATATGTGTACGTTTGTCGCCGACCTATGGCAATTACGGCGCCATCCGTGGCTTGCAGAGGGGTTTTATCTCGGAATCGGCCTGCCGCGATGCAGCCATTCGTAGAGCACCGGCAATAAAAATAAGGTGAGCAGCGTGGAGGACACTATGCCGCCGATGACGACTGTAGCCAGTGGCCGCTGCACTTCCGCACCGGTGCCGGTATTAAATGCCATAGGGACAAAGCCAAGGCTCGCCACCAGCGCCGTCATCAGCACTGGGCGCAGACGTATCAAAGCGCCCTCCACGATTGCGCGGTGCAGATCGCCCTGTTCACGCCAGCGATCACGAATAAAACTCACCAACACCAAGCCGTTGAGCACGGCTACACCGGAGAGCGCAATAAAACCAACACCGGCCGATATGGACAGCGGCATATCACGCAGCCACAGCGCGAGCACGCCTCCGGTCAAAGCGAGTGGCACACCGGTAAAAATAATCAGCGCATCTTTAATGGTTCCAAAAGCGAGAACAAGCAACCCGACAATCAGCAGCAACGTCAGCGGCACAATCCAGCCGAGTCGCTGCGCCGCCGATTCCAATTGCTGAAATGTGCCGCCGTAATCCAGCCAATAACCGCTCGGCAAATTCACTTGTTCTGAAATTGCACGTTTAACCTCGGCCACAAAACTGCCCAGATCGCGATCGCGCACGTTGGCGGTCACTAATATGCGGCGCTTGCCATTTTCACGACCAATTTGCGCAGGTGCAGGGTTGAACTCCAGTGATGCCACCTCCCCCAACGGCACATAACCGCCATCCGGCAATGGCACGGGCAGAAATACCAGTTTGTCGATATCGTTGCGCCGGTTTTCCGGCAGACGCACGACCAATTTGAAACGCCGGTCGCCCTGATAAATAAGGCCGGCATCTTCACCGCCGATACCCGTGGCGATAAAACGTTGCAGCGCTTCAATAGTGAGTCCGTAGCGGGCTAATTCCAGGCGTCGTGGCATAACAGAAAGCACCGGCAAACCCGTCACCTGCTCTATTCCCACATCCGCCGCGCCCGCAACTTTTTCCACGACTTCCTGAATGGCATTGGCGGTGGTGACAAGTGTGGCGAGATCGTCGCCAAATATTTTGACGCCCAAATCCGCGCGCACGCCGGAAATCAATTCATTGAAACGCATTTGAATGGGCTGCGTGAATTCGTAGTTATTGCCGGGCAACTGGCGCAACTTCTGCTCAATCGCCGCAACGAGATCTTCTTTTGACCGCTGCGGTTCCGGCCACTGATCTCGCGGCTTCAGAATGACGAAATTATCGGCCACGTTGGGCGGCATGGGGTCGGTCGCTACTTCTGGCGTACCGATTTTTGCGAACACTCGATCCACTTCCGCAAAAGAGCGCAATTGTGTTTCGAGCAATTCCTGCATTGCGACGGATTGCTCCAAGCTGGTTCCCGGAATACGCAGCGCGTGCAAGGCGATGTCGCCTTCATCGAGCTGTGGAATAAATTCCGCGCCCAGTCGCGTCGACAACCATGCACATCCCAACACCAATAAAACTGCGCCGGACAGCACCAGCCAACGCGCCCGCAATGCCGCTTGCAATAACGGTCGATAAAACGATTTTGCAGCATGGATTGCTGGGCTTTCTTTTTCCGCAATTTTGCCATCCATAAAAATCGCCACCGCTGCGGGCACCAGCGTTAGCGACAGCACCATGGCGGCCAGTAAGGCCATCACCACTGTCACCGCCATAGGGTGAAACATTTTGCCCTCGACACCGGTGAGGCTGAAAATCGGGATATACACCAGGGTAATAATGGCCACGCCAAATAAGCTCGGGCGAATAACTTCATTGGTTGCGCGAAATACCAGCGGCAGGCGCTCCGCGATAGATAAAATACTCCCTCTTTGCTGCTGGGCTTCCGCCAAGCGACGGATGCAGTTCTCCACAATAATCACCGCGCCATCTACAATCAGGCCAAAATCCAGCGCACCCAGACTCATTAAATTGGCGGACACTTTCATCTGCACCATGCCGCTGATAGTAGCCAACATGGCGAGCGGAATAACTGCGGCGGTAATCAATGCAGCGCGCAAATTACCGAGCAATAAAAACAATACGGCGATTACCAACAGCGCGCCTTCGAGCAAATTTTTTTGCACAGTGGCGATGGTTTTATCGATCAGCGTGGTGCGGTCGTACACCGCTTCCACGGTAATTCCCGGGGGCAAAGAGGCTTTTACCTGCTCCAATTTTTGCGCGAGATTGCGCGCGACGGTGCGGGAGTTTTCCCCCATCAACATCATCGCCGTGCCCAATATGGTTTCGCGGCCATCGCGGGTGGCAGCGCCAGTGCGCAACTCTTTGCCGAGAGCCACTTCCGCCACATCGGCAATTCGAATCGGAATTCCGTTGGCAAGCGTAATCACCAGCTGTTCGATATCGCGAATTTCCGCCAGCTGTCCCGGCGAGCGCACCAATAGCTGTTGGCCATTGCGCTCCACATAGCCGGCACCGCTGTTGCTGTTGTTCGCGCGCAAGGTCTCCACAACCTGCTGCTGAGTGATGCCAAATTCCAGCAGGCGCTTAGGATCCGGCATCACGTGGTATTGCCGCTCAAAACCGCCGATGGTGTTGATTTCCACCACTCCGGGTACCTGCGCCATTTGCGGTTTGATAATCCAACCCTGTATTTCGCGCAGATCCATGCTGTCGTAGGGTTGGCCATCGCTCCTGCGCGCTTCCGGCAAAGCTTCCACCGCGTACGTAAAAATTTCGCCGAGCCCCGTGGCAATGGGGCCCATGGTGGGTTCGAGCCCCGGAGGCAGCGCGCTGCGAATAGCGGCGAGGCGCTCACTAATTAAATAACGCGCGTGGTAGATATCCGTGCCCTCGCGAAAAACCACGGTCACCTGAGAAAGGCCGTAGCGCGACAGCGAGCGGGTGTATTCCAGGTCAGGCAGTCCGTAAAGCGCCGTTTCCACCAGAAAGGTAATTTGTTGTTCCGCCTCCAGCGGCGAATACCCCGGCGCTTCGGTGTTAATCTGCACCTGCACATTAGTGATATCCGGCACCGCATCAATTGGCAGGTGGCGGAAACTCCACACGCCGGATCCTATTAACAACAGGATCATGCTCAGCATCAGATAGCGCCGCTCTATAGCGATGCGCACGATTGTCTCAATCATCATCGCTCCCTCAGTGCTGGTGCGCAGCGCCGGCTTTTTCCAAGTCGGCTTTGAGCAGATAGCTGTTATCCACCACGTAAGTCTCGCCCTGCTGCAAACCTTCGAGGACTTCGGTAAACCGCCCGTCACTGCGTCCCAGAACTAACGGTCGTGGCTCGTAAATGTTGCCCTCACGAACAAATACCACAGGTTTTTCTTCGAATATTTGCAGCGCTCTATTCGCGACAACCAAAGGCGCTGTGCGGGCGTCGATAATGATTTGCGCCTGCGCCAAGTCACCGGCAATCAGCTGGCGATCTGAATTATTCAAAGGCACTCGCGCAATGACAAAAGGCGTCGACTCTGCGGCTGGCAACAACGCGGCAACTTCTCCCTGAACGGAGGTGTCACCGATTAGCAGATGAACAGTTTGGCCTGCTGTCACAGCAGCGCGATTACGGGGGAAAATTTTCAGTTCCGCCCACAATTGCCGGTCGTCAATCACTTCGAATAAAGGGTTTTCGCCAGTCGATTCACCGATATTGGCAACACGGCTTTGTACCCAGCCATCAACAGGAGACTTGATGTCGTAGGGACGCAGACTGTCGTTGGATTCAATGGTCGCCAGTACCTGGCCTTTCACAACACGGTCACCGGCATTCACTCCCACCTGCGCGACCACGCCAGGATAGCGCGCCTGAATTCGTGCGCGCTTCTCCGCCGGAATGACCAAGCGACCAAAAACTTCAATCGCATGCGCGACTTCACCCGGCCCCGCTTGGGCCACCGTAATGCCGGCGGCAGCGGCCATATCCGCGGACAACACAACCGCTTCGGGATGATCGTGGTCATGGCCGTGCTCGTGATCCTCGGAATGTTGATGCTGAGAAGAACCGCTGCTGTGCTCGTGGTCGTGGTCGTGGTCATCATGGTCATGGTCAGACTCCGCCAACGCAAACAAGGACAGCAGGCTGACGAAAAAAAGCGGTAACCAAATGGACTTATTGTTCATAGGTCAATCCTGGATCGATTCAATAAACGAGGTGGCGGCGAGAGGCTCAGCGGTGAGTTGTTCAATAAGAGCCTGCTGCAAAAGCGCGGTAGTGGCGGCGTCGATCAAGGCCATTTTGGCTTCTAGGAATTCCTGCTGAACCCCGGCCCACTCCACGTAGCTGTACCGGCCGCTCTCATAGGCTTGCCGAGTCTGCTCCAGCGCACGAGCGAGCACTGGCAGGACTCGCTCGCGCAATTGCGCTACCGCCTGCACGCCTTGCTGATGACTTTGCCAAGCGTCGAAGAGCATGGCGTGCAACGACAGCAGCGCAGCCTCCCGGCGGTGATCCACCAATTGCCGTTCCGCCTTGGCAGATTGAACATCGCCGCGATTGCGCGCAGCCGGGAACAAAGGAATGGAGAGTCCTGCAACCAAGGCGATATCGTCTGTTCCGCCAAACTGGCGGATTCCGGCGCGCCACTGGATATCAGTTTTGGAATGGACCCGGACCAGTTCGAGTTCTGCCTGGCGAACACGTGCCTCATCGGCGAAGACCTGAATTGCCGGCGCCTCCGCCGCCCGCCTGTATAAGTCATCAAAGTCGGCCAGTTGAGCAAAGCCAAACAGAGCCCCTTCCACTTCCACAAAATCCACGTCGCGTCCGCCCCATAGGGCGGCCAGGGCAACCTTGCTGCTCGCCAATTGCGTGGCCACCACCTGCTGCCGCAACTGTGCCTGTACCAGGGCGGCTTCCACGCGCAGTACATCCGCCTCTGCCACGGCGCCGCGCTCATACCTGCGGCGCAACATATGTTGAGATGACTGGGCCAATTCGGTGGCCTCCTCCAGGACCTTGAGTTTTTCCCGCAGGGCCAATACGACGATAAACCGCTGAGTGACGCTGCCCAGCAGATCCAGCGCCGCAGCTTGCCGTTCGGATTGGGATAAGGTCAGGCGGGACTCTGCAGCAGCAGTGCGCGCGCCGCGTTTGTTGCCGAGCTCGATAACCGATGAAATAGCCAGGGTAATTTCCAGGTCATCTGAATCGCGCCCGATATTCTCTGCGTCGAGATCCAGCTGATAACCGGCGGCTTGGTCCGCCGCAAGTATTTCGCCGCGCAGTCCGTGCTGACGCCACGCAAATACCTGCAGCTCGGGGTTGTGCTGTAAGGCTTTGCGCATCGCCTCCGCAAGAGTCAGCATCTTTGGCGCTGCATCCGCAAAAGCGGCAATTGGCCACGCGAGCAATATAAGCAACGCGCACACATGCCATGGGCAGCGCCTGCCATAGGTCGGAGAAAAAAACATGACGAAGATCCTGTCGTAATTAAACGAAACCTTGGGAAACGGGAAGCAACAGGATCAGAGAATGGGAGGGCGATAAATGGCGGCGATATGGCCGGTGACGGCGGCAAATAGATTCCGGCAGAGTGCGTCAGATGGGGTATCCGGGAACGATGTGAAAAATCGGTTTAAAAGTGCAAGGTGCGACCCGTGGCTGTGGCCGTGGCACTGACAGCAGTGGTCGCAATTGGCGGGATGATCACCTGCGGAATGCGCAGCAATATCGACCGCTGTATCCGCGGAATGGGCGTCATGATGCATTTCATGATGACTGTCCGTTGTGACAGCCCCGCTCACCTCCGCTTTTGCCTCCACCGCAACGACCAAGCACTGCACGAGCATCAGCACCAGCATGCACAGCGCTCTCGTCCGGGCTTTTGCTAAACAATTGATCGATTGCATAGGTTGGAAGATGCAGTGGTTTAACGGGAGACTAGCACATCCCTATGCGGTCGTATAAACCGGATTGTCGACTGCGTTGAATTGCGCGCACAAAAAAGCCCGCGAGTGCGGGCTTTTCCGAAAACCGGATGTAACAACAATTACAGCGGTTTTGCGGTGGTGAGGTCGTAACCGCAGCGCTGCGGGCTCTTACCAGTGTTTTTCTTGTCGTAGTCGTGGTAATTAACCAACACTTTGGCGAAGCTCAGGCTGATGGATTCAACCGGATCGCTGTCGCCGCCGGCAGAGATGGAGTAACTGCTAACCAAGCAATCTTCCAGCTCGTAGTCCATAAAGGTGGTGACCTTGTCAGCACCAGTTTGTACGAACTTGATCTTAACTTTTTTACCGGAGGAGCCAGTTACAGATTCTTTGAACAGCGGAGTGCTGGAGATATCAGCCATTTTGGTGAAGGTAACTTCGCTCAGACTGGGGCGAGTGGCTTCACGGTTGGCCATATGACCTGACTCCATGGAGATTCCGCGACTGACACCGAAGTTGAGGGACAACACTTTGATGTGGTCCGCAAAACCGTCTGCAGTTACGTTGCCTTTGATTCCTTCGAATTCGATATAAATTGCCATATGTAAATGCTCCTTCGTATGTGATGGCGGGACACTGTTAATCAGTGTTGGCGGCCATATTATCCAGACGGACCAGGGTATTCAACCGACTTATGCCCATCTTTTTGTGAGATTTTAGCTATAGACAACCGGGAACTTGTCGGTGGTCAGATATAGCCCTGACTTCTGTAAAACGCTTGTCTAAGGAAGCTTAGGACTCTTTATCACTGCGATTGCGCTGATGCTGCCACAATGAGTGGTAATAGCCCTCCACCGCCAATAATTCTGCATGCGTACCCTGCTCTACGATCTGCCCTTGATGCAGCACCAGAATTCGATCCGCATTCATCACCGTTGACAGCCGATGGGCGATGACCAAAACCGTGTGCCGCACCGCCAATTCGTCCAATGCAGAGGAAATCACCCTTTCCGCTTCGGTATCCAAGGCGGAAGTAGCTTCATCAAAAAGCAAAACCGGAGGGTTTTTCAATAACACCCGGGCGATGGCGATGCGCTGTTTTTCGCCACCGGACACTTTAAGTCCCCGCTCGCCAACGGTGGTTTGATATTTTTTTGGCAGGTGATCGATAAATTGCTTTAAATGCGCGGCCTCAGCCGCTTTATACACCTGCTCTTCAGTCGCATTGGGATTGCCATAAGCGATGTTGTAGAAAATCGTATCGTTAAACAGCACGGTATCCTGTGGCACTACACCAAACTGTCGGCGCAGCTCCTGCAGGGAAATATCGCGGATATTTTCGCCATTCATATAAATTCCGCCGCTGTTCGGGTCATAAAAACGGAAAAGCAGTTTGGCGATCGTGGACTTGCCGGCGCCGCTCGATCCGACGATCGCCACCTTTTGACCCGGCGCCACGGCAAAGCTGACATCCCGCAAAATAGGCCGGTCGGGATGGTAGGAAAACGACACATTGCGAAATTCGATCGCGACATTGCGCTCGGCAGTGAGCGGAAACGGTTTGGCCGCCGTAGTTTCAACGATTTTGGGTTCGACGCGCAGCAATTCAAACATGCGCTCGACATTGATCAGCGACTGGCGGATTTCCCGATAGACAAAGCCGAGAAAATTCAGCGGGATAAACAGCTGAATCATATAGGCGTTGATCATGACAAAATCCCCGAGGGTCATATTTCCGGCGGCAACACCCTTGGCGGCCATGATCATCATCAGGGTGACTGACGCGGCGATAATCAACGCTTGGCCGGAATTGAGCGCGGCCAGCGATAAGCGGTTTTTCAGCCGGGATTTTTCCCAATTGGCCAAGTGCTGGTCGTATTCTTTTGCCTCATAGTGTTCGTTGTTGAAATATTTGACCGTTTCATAATTCAGCAGACTGTCCACCGCGCGGGTATTGGAGCGGTTATCCTGCTCGTTGGCCTCGCGCACGAACTTCGTTCGCCACTCGGTAATCACCACGGAAAAAACAATATAAATCAATATAGCGACAATTACCGTCAAGCAATAGGCCATGGAAAATTGTTTGAACAAAATGACCGCGACTAGAAACAGCTCAAATAAAGTGGGAATGATATTGAACAGCAGGAAGCGCAATAAAAAACTGATGCCCGATGTGCCCCGCTCTATATCCCGCGATAAGCCGCCGGTTTTGCGGGATAAATGAAAATCCAGATCCAGCGTATGCAGATGCTGAAACACTTCCAGCCCTACTCTACGCATAGCGCGCTCTGTCACCCGGGCAAAAATGGCGTCGCGCAGCTCACCGAGAAAAACTGATGCAAAGCGCAGAAGTCCGTACGCGAGCAACAGCATGATAGGAACCACAACTGCAGCCGTTTTGGCGAGATCCAGATCATCGACAATCAGCTTGAGCACCCACGGCATGGCGACGCCAGCCACCTTGGCCGCAATCAGAAAAGCAAATGACAGAACCACCCTGCCCTGGAACTCTTTTAGGTAAGGGGCAAGTGACAGCAAAACCCGCCAGTTGGGTTTTACATCCGACTCAGAAAAGGAGCTGCTGGGGCGCACTAAGATATCCTTGAATTAGACAGAGAAAGATTCCGCAGCGCCTGCTGCCGCTTATCAATGAGTGCAGGCGCCGGAACAGAGACGCTAAGCGACGCGGGTCTTTAGTTCATGAATGGCATCGCGAAGGCTCGCGGCTTTTTCAAACTCCAGATTTTTTGCTGCGGCCAACATTTCTTTTTCCAGATTGGCGATCTGCGCCCAAATATCTTTGGCCGGATCGATTTTCTGCAGATAGTCCGCCGGCTTTTCCGCCACCATGCGTTTGCGCCCGACCTTGGCTCCTGGAACGCGCGCGCCTTCCATAATGTCGGTGACATTTTTGCGTATGCCTTTCGGCGTAATGCCGTTATCGGCGTTGAATTGAATCTGTTTATTGCGGCGGCGCTCAGTTTCATCCAGCGCGCGCTGCATGGATCCTGTAATCGCATCCGCATAGAGAATCGCACGGCCGTTAACGTTACGCGCCGCGCGGCCAATGGTTTGAATCAGCGAGCGGTCGGAGCGCAGAAAGCCTTCTTTATCCGCATCCAGAATCGCCACCAAAGCGACTTCCGGCATATCCAAGCCCTCGCGCAACAGGTTAATGCCTACCAGTACATCAAATTCGCCCATACGCAGATCGCGGATAATTTCCACGCGCTCCACAGTATCAATATCGGAGTGCAGGTAACGTACTTTTACACCGTGTTCCTGCAGATATTCCGTCAAGTCTTCGGCCATGCGTTTGGTCAACACGGTGATCAACACCCGGTCGCCCGCCTGCACGCAGGCGCGAATTTCTGAAAGGCAATCATCCACCTGAGCCGCCGCCGGGCGTATTTCCACAATGGGATCCACCAGCCCCGTCGGGCGCACCACCTGTTCGACAACGGCGGCCGCATGCTTAGCTTCGTAATCACCGGGCGTTGCAGAGACAAAAATCATTTGCGGGGCCAGTCGTTCCCACTCGTCAAAACGCAGCGGCCGGTTATCCAGCGCTGAAGGCAAGCGAAATCCATATTCGACCAGCGTTTCTTTGCGCGAGCGGTCGCCTTTATACATAGCGCCGATCTGCGGAATCGTCACGTGGGATTCGTCGATCACCAGGAGGGCATCGCGCGGCAGATAATCAAATAAAGTCGGTGGTGGTTCCCCTGGATTGCGGCCGGATAGGAAGCGCGAATAGTTTTCGATGCCGTTGCAATAACCCAACTCATGCATCATTTCCAGATCGTATTTCACCCGCTGCTCCAAGCGCTGGGCCTCGACAAGTTTGCTGTTCGCGCGGAGATTTTCCAGGCGCTCGCGCAATTCCTCCTTAATTTGATCCACTGCTTCCAACACCCGACTGCGCGGCGTGACGTAATGGCTTTTAGGATAAATAGTGACGCGCGGTACGCGGGCATGAATCTCGCCGGTCAAAGGATCGAACAAGGATATCTGCTCGATCTGATCATCAAATAGCTCAACCCGCACAGCTTGGCTTTCGGAGTCGGCCGGGAAAATATCGATGACATCGCCGCGCACTCGATAATTTGCGCGAAAAAAATCCATGTCATTGCGGGTGTACTGCAACTCCGCCAAACGCCGCAAAATACTGCGCTGATCGATCTGATCGCCACGCACTAAATGCAGTACCATTTTCAAATAAGCTTCCGGGTCGCCCAAACCGTAAATCGACGATACCGTGGCCACGACTATGGCATCGCGGCGCTCCATCAATGCCTTGGTTGCCGATAAGCGCATTTGCTCGATATGTTCGTTAATCGACGAGTCTTTTTCGATAAAAGTGTCCGAAGACGGCACGTAGGCTTCCGGCTGGTAATAATCGTAATAGGAGACGAAATATTCCACCGCGTTATTGGGAAAAAATTCTTTGAATTCCCCGTACAACTGCGCCGCCAGGGTTTTGTTATGAGCCATTACCAAAGTCGGCCGCTGCACCTGAGCAATTACATTCGCGATAGTGAACGTTTTACCCGATCCCGTAACCCCCAGCAGCGTCTGGTGGGCAAGGCCCGCTTCAATGCCGTTTACTAGTGAGGCAATCGCAGCTGGTTGATCGCCGGCGGGAGCATAGGCACATTTCACTTTAAATAAATCGCTCATAGACAAACCTTATTTCTGTTGCAGCAGAAAACAGCGGTGAATTTTGCTGTTGCGGGCAAAATCCTGATCAATTGTCTGCTCGGATATATCCTCAATGGTAAAACTGTCCAGGGCATCAAAATCCAATTTAAAACTGCGCAAATTGGTAGAGAAATACAATTTCCCTCCCCGGTTGAGCAACTCCATGCAGCGTTTGATCATCGCCACATGATCTCTTTGCACATCCAGTACACCGTCCATACGCTTGGAATTCGAAAACGTCGGCGGGTCCAGCATAATAAGGTCAAACCCCTGTCGGCATTGCTGTAACCATTTCAAACAATCAGCCTGCACGAGTTGATGACGGTCGCTGTTGATGGCATTGAGATCAAAGTTGCGCTGCGCCCAGTCCAGATAAGTATTTGACATATCCACACTGACACTTTGAATCGCGCCACCCAGCGCGGCATGTACCGTGCCACTGGCCGTATAACAAAATAAATTTAAAAAGCGCTTGCCACCCGCCTCGGCATATATGCGCTTGCGCAGCGGCCGGTGATCCAGAAATAAACCCGTATCCAGATAATCGTGCAAATTCACCCAAAACTTGCCCCGACCTTCATTGACCACAAAAAACTCGCGACTTTCATTTAATTTTTCGTACTGCTGCGTGCCTTTGTTGCGCTGGCGAGTTTTCACCGCAATATTTTTTTGCGGCAT
>Ga0065721_10052465_pt1 | contig 11848 bp, 10 predicted proteins | sample Mesricmetagenome_FD_59108 | JGI IMG/M metagenome (GOLD analysis project Ga0065721, IMG submission 59108) | Mesophilic microbial community from rice straw/compost enrichment Sample: eDNA_1 v2 (version 2) | ecosystem: Engineered > Solid waste > Grass > Composting > Bioreactor | place: USA: Davis...
GGCTGATCAATTCGTACAAGGAAATCATCTTGTCCGAGGCCATCCTGAACAAGGTTGCCGAAGCCAATCCGGATTTGAACATGACCGGCAAGCAGCTGATGGGATCCGTAGCGGCCGGCTCGTCGGAAGACTCGCAAATCATGACGGTGACGGTCTACAACGAGAATTACCAAACGGCCGTCAGGCTGACCAACGAGGTGGCCGAAACGTTCCGCCGCGAAATCCCGAACATTATGAAGCTGGATAACGTAACCATTCTCACTCCGGCGGATCCGAATGCCCCTCCCGTCAATTTGGCCGCAAATCCGATGCTTAACGTTTTGCTGGCGTTCCTTTTGTCGAGCATGTTATCCGTCGGCATCGTCGTTTTGCGCAATTACCTGGACGATTCGGTAAAATCGGAAGCCGATATCGAAAAAACGCTCGGCTATCCGACTTTATCCGTCATTCAAGTGATTCGCAACAAGGATTTGAAGCCTCGAAGGAGAAAGGACTTCCCTTCTCAACCATCTCACAAAGCAGGTGAACAGCCGTATGCCGCAGCAAACCGCTAATCCGAAGCTGATCGTGCACCGCAACCCGAGCTCGTCTTTATCGGAGGCCTACCGGGCTCTTCGAATGAACATCCAGTTTGCCTCCGTCGAGGCTCCCGTTCAAACGATCATGGTGACCTCGGCCGGCAGCGGAGACGGGAAGTCGACCACGATTGCCAATCTTGCTATTGCCTATGCGCAAGAAGGGAAAAAAACGCTTCTGATCGACGGGGATATAAGAGATCCGTCTCTGCACCACCTGTTTTCGCTTTCCAACGTGTCCGGCCTGACGAACGCGTTATTGAACGAAAAGGGATGGAAGTCGGTTATCCAGGAAACGCAGATCCCGAAGTTAACCGTCATGACTTCCGGCATCGTCCCTTTGCACCCGTCCGATTTGTTCGCTTCGGAGGAGCTGCCGCAACTCATAGCGGACATCAAGCAGCATTTCGACATCGTCCTTTTCGACTCGCCGCCGCTGCTGACGGTTACCGACGGTCTGAAAATCTGTTCGTTATGCGACGGCGTATTTATCGTCGCAAGCCAGGGCAAGACCAAAAAAGCATCGCTCAAGAAGGTAAGGCAGTCCCTCGAGCATGCGAATGCCCGCGTGCTGGGCGTGGTTTTAAATAAGACGAAATATTCAAAAATTTTATAGTTTAATAGGTTCTTGCGAACGCGGATGGCGAAAGCGGCCATCAGGGAAAGCCTGCTGACTCCTTTATCACTGCAGGCACTCGGTCATGCTGTGGGTTCATCGGACCTTAGACGTTCATCGTCGAGGGTATGACGTGAGGGGGGGTTAAATGCCCCGATTATCCCTTTCTTTGGGAAAGCTTGACCTTTGCCGCTCTATTGCAAGGATAGGGAGACAAAGGTCAGGCTTTTATAAAAATAACGGAGTGGATACGAGATGAACATCATCCTGCTAGCCGGAGGAAGCGGAACGAGGCTTTGGCCGTTAAGCCATTCCGACTTCCCGAAACAATTCGTGAAATTGAAAGGCATGCCGAAAACGATTTTCCAAATGACGGTAGACCGCTGCCTGAAGCTCGCCCCGCTTGAAAATGTATATGTCGTGACAAACCGCTCGTACGCGGGAATCGTACACCAGCAAATCGAGCAAATGGGTTTCCGGATTCCGGCCTCGAACGTCCTGGTCGAGCCTTCCGGCAAAAACACGTTGCCCGCCATCGCTTTTGCCGCGCAGCACATTCACGCGAAAGGAAATCAATTGGCTTTGGTCCTGCCCTCGGATCACATTATCGAGGACGATCGAAAATTTGCGGAAAGAATCGAATTATCCCTGCCGCTAACCGATCAACGATTGGTCATTTACGGAATCAAGCCGAGCAAGCCCCATTCCGGATACGGATACATAAAGCCGGGAGCCCCCGATTTAATCGGCTTCCGCGTAGAGGAATTCAAGGAGAAGCCGTCCGAGGCGCTGGCGGCGGAGCTGATTTCGGAAGGCTGTCTATGGAACAGCGGAATCTTCGCGTTTCAAACCGGCGTTTTTTTGGAGGAGCTTAAGGAACATTGTCCCGACGTTTACGATGCGTTTCTCCTCCCGTCCGTTCAGCAAAAATATGAAAACACGCCAAGCATTTCGATCGATTACGGGGTCATGGAACGTTCGAGACGGGTTTCCGTCGTGCCGATGGACGTCAGGTGGAACGACCTTGGAAGCTTCGACTCGTTTTTTGACGAATACAGGCCCGACGAGAACGGAAATATTACGTTTTCCGATGAAGTGCTGATCGATTCGACGGGAAATTTGGTTTATTTGGAGAAGGATCGAAACGTGGCGTTAATCGGCGTGGACGACCTGATTATTGTCGAGAAGGACAATTTCTTGCTGATCTGCAAAAAAAGCCAGTCCCAGAAAGTGAAGGACATCGTTCAGCAATTGAAACTGCGGGCGGCCGAGGTCGTTACATGAAGTTCGGCTCTTTGCGGCGAAGCTTGTCCTGGAGCTTGATCGGAAATGTGTATTTCGCCGCGGCGCAATGGCTGCTTCTGGTCGTTATCGCCAAGTTCGGGTCCGCCGCGATGGTCGGTCAATTTTCGATCTGTCTTGCCATCGTCACGCCGATCATGACGCTGACCAACCTCCAGCTTCGGGTCGTTCAAGCGACCGATACGCAGAATCAATATATGTTCCGGGACTTGATGGGACTTCGTTTGCTTACGATCGTCGTCTCCGTTCTGCTGGCGCTTATCGCCGTGTTCGCGTTCGGCTACGATTCCGAAACGGCAATGGTCCTCGGGTTCGTCTTGCTGGCCAAAGCGGTGGAAAGCGCAAGCGACGTAAGTCATGGCGTCTTTCAAAAGCATGAGAACATGAGAGCGCTGGCCATCTCGAAAATCATCAAGGGCACGATCGCGATTCCGGTATTCGCCGCGATCCTGCAAACGAGCGGCAGTCTCGTGTGGGCCGCGTTCGGATGGATGGTTTCCTGGCTGATCTCCCTGTTCATTTACGATCTGCCGAAAACGAAACGCTACGAAGCCGTATTTCCCCGAATTCGGTGGAAAGAGTGCCTCCGGGTCGTAAAAATCTGCTTGCCGCTGGGAATCGTGTTTATGCTGACTTCGCTGAACACGAATATACCCCGATTTTTCATCGAGCGTTCGGTCGGAGTCGAGCAATTGGGGCTGTTTACCGCCGTTTCCTACCTTCTGGTTGCGGGCAGCACGGTCGTTTCCGCTTTAGGGCAGGCGGCGACGTTTCGTTTGGCGAAAAGCCTGGACGACAAGGAGTTCGGGCATTTTTACCGGCTCACGTACAAGTTGATGGGACTGGGATTGGCGTTGGGGCTTCTGGGCATTGCCGCGGCCGCGGTCGCCGGCAAGACGATCCTTACGCTCCTGTACACCGCGGAGTATGCGCAGTATTCGACCGTATTCCTCATCGTAACGGTAGCGGGTCTCATCGATTACGTTGCGGTATTCGGGGGCTACGGGCTTTCCGCGACGAAAAAATTCGGCGTTCAGCCCTATTTGGGCCTGATTTGGACCGCGGCCGTCATCGTCTCCTGCTTTTTTTTGGTGCCGGCCTACGGGGTGGAAGGAGCCGCTTACTCCCTGGTGGTGTCAAGCTTCGTGCGGTTGGTCGCGCAATGGATCGCTTTGCGGCTCATCACCTCCAAAATGCGGAAGGTGTCGAATCGAGAGAGGGTGATTTTGCATGAAACTATTGTTTGATCTGATCGCGACCCAGCCTTGCGGAGAATCGAAATTTCACGGGGGCGGGGAGTACGCGAAAATCGTATTCAAGCATCTTGTCGCCAAAGCCGACGCCGGCAGCCTGGCCTGCTTTTACGACAGCGGATTGGAATTGGACGAGGAGATTCGCGACCTGGCGGAACGGAACCGTCTCGAGCTGATCGCGCTCAGCACGAACGAGGAACTGTCGGGCTTGCTGAACAAGGGGAACTATTCCGTCTTTTACAGCGCCCTGCCTTATCGGTACCACGATCTTAAGATCGAGCGGGCGGACGTCAAACTGATTTATACGATTCACGGGCTGCGAGAAATCGAGCTTCCGACCGACCGCTACGAAGGCAAGTATCGCCAGGGCGTTTCCGAAAAAATGAAGTTCGTTCTGAAAAGCTTGTTCGGAGCTTCTTACATCCGGCACAAGAAAGAACAGATCGAGAAACTGTTGAAGTCGAAAGCCCCGCTCGAAATCGTCGTGCCTTCCTTCCATACGAAATACAGCTTGATCAACTATTTTCCCGAGTTCGACGCCTCGAACGTGAAGGTCATGTACAGTCCCCGAAAAACCGAGGAAAGCGACAAGTTTTTCGATTTGTCGCCGTATGGCGTCGAGCCGCGCGGCTATTTTTTGCTGATCAGCGGCAATCGATGGCTGAAGAACGGATACAGGGCGATTCGGGCTCTCGACGAAATTTACGGCGCGTTCCGGACGAATGTCAAAACGGTCGTACTTGGCGTGAAAAATAGCGACATGTACAAAAAAGCCATCCGAAATCCGGAGCAATTCGTGTTCCTGGATTACGTAAGCTCGGAACAGCTCGATTTTTTCTACCGTCAGGCCTTCTGTTTCGTTTATCCGACGCTTAACGAAGGATTCGGCTATCCTCCGCTCGAAGGAATGCGGCACGAAACGCCGGTGATCGCTTCCTCCATCACCTCCATTTCCGAGGTTTGCCGCGACGGGGTCATCTATTTCAACCCGTTCAGCATCGAGGAGATGAAAAACAGAATCATCAGCGTCCTGTTCGATTCGGACATTCGCGAAACGTACGCCAGAAGAGGAAGGGAAGTGTACGAAGCCGTCTCCAGCAAGCAGGACGAGGACCTGGATCGATTAATCGGGCTGCTCCTCGGAGAGGAACGGATTTCCGAACCGGCAGGCGGCAAGGATCCGGAATTGGAGGAGCTCGAAAAAGCGTTTGTCGTTTAACCATCGTTAGAAGGGAGGGTAATTGCGGCAATGGAAATCTTGAAAAATTCATCCCCGTTGCATCCCTCGGATCTGCCTCTCGAGCTGCCAAGGATTCATCCGACGAATAAAACGTACTGCAAAATCGTCAAGCCCGCTTTGGATAGAGTACTCGGCTTTGTGCTCATCGTCGTTCTTTCCCCGCTGCTGGCGCTCATCTATGTGCTTATCCGGCTCGATTCGAAGGGGAACGGAATTTTCAGGCAAGAGCGGATCGGCGCCGGAGGAAAAGTGTTTACGATTTATAAGTTTCGGACGATGTATGCCGACGTCCCCAAGCAGGGGCGTTCTCCGGAAAGGGGGAACGACCCGCGGATCACGAGAGTCGGCCGGTTCCTCCGGAAAACGAGCCTTGACGAGCTGCCGCAGCTTTTCAACATTTTGAAGGGAAACATGAGCTTTATCGGCCCGCGTCCGGAGCAGAGATCGATCGTCGAGGCCCATTTTTCGAATCAGGATTACTATCGCTTTCTGGTCAAGCCCGGGATAACGGGGCTTTGGCAGACGAGCGAGGACCGGAAAAAGCCGATCTACGAAAATTTGCATCATGATTTTTATTATATCGATCAAATCTCTTTCGCGATGGACCTGAAAATCATTTTTCGAACCGTCAAGGTTATTTTTAAAAGCAATACCTATTAATAGCTGCTCCTGCGCACGGAGGCCTGCTGAATGATTAATAAAAGTACGGTCGTGACGGCGTTGCTGCTTTTCGCGGGCAGCGCGCAGTTGTCGTTTTTCGGCTTGCTGCCTTACAACTACAAGTTTATCGGGGACGCCGCCCTCGTAGCGGTTTGTTTCCTTTCTTTGCAGCAGGGATGGCTTCGCCCGCTCCCCGACCGATGGTCGAAAGCCGTTTTTCATCTTGCTTCGCTTTTTGTCGGATTTTCGTTCTTTATCGTCCTTTACTCGATCGTGATTTGGGGCGATTTATTTCAAACCTTGACATGGTCCAGGAGGTGGCTCGTTTCCGGCGTTTACCTGATGCTGGCTTCGTCTCTGCTGATCCGTCACCTCCATTGGAAAATGGCGAAGACGGCTTTTTTTATCTTTCCGGCCTTCGCGGCCGCCATCCAATACCTGGAGCGAAGCCAAATCGTCGATTTTGCGGGCATTCGTTCCAATATGGAGTGGCAAGGCGGATACCAGGTTATCAAAATGTATACGCCGACGGCGGTCCTGATTACCGTCGCCTTCATTTTGAGCGTTCATCTGTTTTTTACGCGCCCAAGATTGCTCAGCGGGGTTCTTTTATTGGGCTGGTCCTATGTTTTTTTCGACCTTATCAATTTTCGGGGCTATTGGATCGCGGGTCTTCTGTCCATCGTTTTGACGATGGTATGCGTCCTGCTCTTCAGGGGAGACGGCTTCAAAACCGTTCGGGGAAAAATGGCCGCGACGATTTTAGGCGCGATCGCGCTGTCGCTGGCCATCGGCTATAACAGCCTCGCGGAAAATCTGGAAGGGAGGATCGAATGGCTCCAATCGGCGGTCACGGACGCGAATGAAGGCTCGGGAAATATTCAGTGGCGCCTGGAAAACGACGCTTCGAGATTGAATGAAATATGGGAAGGACCCGTATGGTTGTACAAAATTTACGGAATCGGATTCGTGGGCGAAGGCTCGTCGGGCTTCGAGCGGCTGGGATTCACCTCGGAGACGAACGATTCCGGCTGGGTCGAAGTGCTCCTTACGGGCGGAATACCGGCAGCCCTCGTTCTTCTGCTTCTGTGGAGCGCCAATATCATCCGTTTCTTTTCGCTTAGCCGACGATTGGCAACCCCCTACATGCTGGCCGGCTTGTCAACCGTCCTGGCTACGGCGGCCATGATGTATACATCGAATTATTTGCTGTGGGATTTCGGATTCGTTCCGGTGTTCTGGGTTCAGGTGCTGGCTTTATCTTCCTACCAAAAATCAAGCATAGAGGAGGCGTATCGATTTGAAAAGAGCGCTTATTACGGGAGGCAGCGGGTTTATCGGGAGTCATTTGATTGAAGTCTTGCTGGACGAAGGCGGCTGGGAGGTCACTTGCCTCGACAATTGGGATCCGTTCTACGATTCGTCCATTAAAGAGAGCAATATGGAGAAGGCGCTGAAGCACGAAAATTTCCGATTCGTGAAAGGCGATTTGTTGCAGCTGGATCAAATCGGCAGCGAGCTGGACGCCCCTTACGACGTTATCGTTCACTTGGCGGCAAAAGCAGGCGTCCGTCCGAGCATCGAAGATCCGGTCGGCTATTACCGGACGAACGTCGAAGGGACGCAGCGGCTTCTCGAGTGGGCCAGGACGCGGGGAGTTCCCCAGTTCGTCTTCGGATCGTCGAGCAGCGTGTACGGCGTGAATCCGAACGTCCCCTGGCGCGAGGACGATGATGTCCTGAACCCGATCAGTCCTTACGCAAGCACGAAGGTAAGCGGCGAACTGCTGGGCCATGTCTACAGCTCTCTGTATAACATCCGGTTCGTTGCCCTGCGTTTCTTTACCGTTTACGGTCCGAGACAGCGCCCCGATCTGGCCATACATAAATTTACGCGCTGCTTGTTCGAAGGCAGACCGATTCCGAAGTTCGGCAACGGAGAAACCCGTCGGGATTACACCTACATCGAGGACATCGTTTCGGGCATTCGCCATGCCATGGATTACGATCAATCGTTATACGAGGTCATTAATCTGGGGAATAACGATTCGGTCACCCTGAATGAGCTTATCCGCACCCTTGAAGAAGCATGCGGAAAAAAAGCGTTGATCGAGCAGCATGACAATCAGTTAGGAGACGTTCCCCAAACGTATGCGGACATCGGCAAAGCCTCCCGTCTGCTTCATTACGCTCCCCGCACGAACATCAAGGACGGAATCGCCAAATTCGTCGAGTGGTACGTCGAAAAGCACGGAGTGGTCAATTATGCCCCTTAAGATTTTGTCGATTCACAATACGTATTTGATTCGGGGGGGAGAGGACGGCTCGTTCGCCGCCAAGAACAAGCTTTTGAAGGATAAGGGGCACCACGTCGTCATTCATACGGAATCGAATACGAGAATCGAGCAGCTGGGAAAAATCCGCACGGCCGCGAAAACGATCTGGTCGAAAGAAACCTCCAAATATTTCAAAAAATTGCTGACCGAACAGCGGATCGATCTGATCGAATGCGAGAACACGTTTCCCCTCATCTCGCCTTCCATCTATTACGTTGCCAACGAAATGGGCGTTCCGGTCATCCAGAACATCAGGAACTACCGGCTGCTATGCCCCAACGCGCTGTTTTTCCGCGAAGGCCGGGTTTGCGAGGATTGCATGGGGAAGTTCGTGCCGTGGCCGGGCGTCAAAAACAAATGCTACAAGGAAAGCCTGGCGGGAAGCGCGACGATCGCGGCGATGTTGACGACGCACCGCGCTTTGGGAACCTGGCGGGACAAAGTGGATATGTACGTGGCGTTGACGGAATTCGCCCGCGACAAGCTGATCCAAGGGGGCATTCCATCCGACCGGATTGCGGTGAAGCCGAATTTCGTGCCCGATCCGGGCGAGGGAAGCGGCGAAGGCGACTATGTATTGTACGTCGGCAGATTGTCCCCGGAAAAAGGAATCGATACGCTGCTGGCCGCATGGAAGCTGCTGAAGAACCCGATCCGGTTAAAAATCGCCGGCGACGGGCCGCTCACCGAACTAGCGCTTCAGGCGGCCGAAACGAATCCGAATATCGAGTATGTCGGCTCCAAATCGATCGAAGAAGTTTACGATTTGATGGGGGAAGCAAGGCTGCTCGTTTTTCCGTCCGTTTGGTACGAGGGGCTGCCGAGGACGATCATCGAAGCCTACGCGAAAGGCACTCCGGTCGTGGCTTCGAAATTGGGAGCGATGAAGAGCATCGTCCGCGACGGGGTGACGGGAAGCTACTTCGAGCCGGGAAACGCTTCGGATTTGGCCGTGAAAATTGACGCGCTGCTGAGCGACGAGGAAAAGCTGCGACGAATGCGAACAAATGCCCGAAAGGAATTTGAAGACAAGTATACGGCGGAGCGGCATTACGACCTGCTCATGAACATTTACGATCGCGTTTTGACCCATTACCCGAAAAAACTTAAAAAAAGCCAATAAACAGGAGGAGAACCATCATGTCCATCGTCATCATTACGGGATCGGCCGGCCTGATCGGCTCGGAAGCAACGGAGTTTTACACGAACGCGGGGTACAAGGTCATCGGAATCGACAACAACATGCGGGAAACGTTTTTCGGCGCGGAAGGCTCGACCGTGTGGAACCGGCAGCGGCTGGAGGCAACCCTCGGCTCCAAATACGAGCACTACAATATCGATATCCGCAATCAGGAAGGCGTCAACGAGCTTTTTGCGAAGTACGGAAGCGATATTTCCCTCATTATTCACACCGCCGCCCAACCCTCCCACGATTGGGCCGCCCGCGATCCGTTCACGGATTTCGGGGTGAATGCTAACGGCACGCTGAACCTGCTCGAAGCGACGAGGCAGCATTGCCCCGAGGCCGTATTCATCTTTACGTCCACGAACAAGGTGTACGGAGACCGGCCGAATACGCTGCCCCTCGTCGAAAGCGATACGCGCTGGGAAGTGGCGGCCGGCCACCCGTTCGAGAACGGCATTTCCGAGGAAATGAGCGTCGATCAAAGCATGCACTCCCTGTTCGGCGCCTCCAAGCTCGCGGCCGACGTGCTGGTGCAGGAATACGGCCGGTATTTCAATATGAAGACCGTTTGCTTCCGGGGCGGCGTGCTTAGCGGCTCGAAGCAATCGGGGGTTCAGCTTCACGGCTTCATCAATTATTTGGTCAAATGCGTCATGACCGGCACGCCTTATACGATCTTCGGCTATAAAGGCAAGCAAGTGCGCGATGTCATCCATTCCAGCGACGTGATTTCGGCCTTCCATGCTTTCTTCGAACGGCCGCGCCGCGGCGGGGAAGTTTACAATCTGGGCGGAGGAATCGCGTCGAACGTGTCGATGCTCGAAGCGATTCAATTGACCGAAGAAATCAGCGGAAGAAAGCTGAGCTACCAGTACGTGGACACGGCCCGCGCGGGCGACCACCAATGGTACGTTTCGGACTTGACGAAGTTTCAATCGCACTACCCGGAATGGAAGCAGCAGTTCAACCATATTCGGCTGATCATCGAAGGCATCTTCGAAGAAAACAAAGAGCGCTGGAGAGTCACGGTATGATCGACAAAGGCAAATACCCGATCGGCGGAGTGAACATCAATGCCGCGGATTACGAAGGAGCCGTCAAGAAAATCGTTTCGGCGGCCGAACGCGGCGTCCCCTTTGCAGTTTCGGCTCTTGCGGTGCACGGCGTCATGACCGGACGCCTGGATCCCGTTCACCGGCGCAGGCTGAACGGCCTCGATCTCGTGCTTCCCGACGGCCAGCCGGTCAGATGGGGACTGAATCTGCTCTACCGGACCAATCTGAAAGAGCGGGTTTACGGTCCCGACCTGACGTTAAAAGTGGCGGAGGCCGCAGCGAGGCATAAACTTCCGGTCTATCTGTACGGCAGCAAGCTGGAAACGCTGCAAAGCTTCAGCGCAAACCTGAAAAAGAAATTCCCCGATCTGATCATTGCGGGGATGGAACCGTCCAAATTCAGAAGGCTGAACGAAATCGAAAAACGGGAGGTCGCGGCCCGAATTATCGCGAGCGGCGCCAAAATCGTCTTCGTCGGATTGGGCTGTCCGAGGCAGGAAGTGTGGGCATACGAATACCGGAAGCTGCTGAACATGCCGCTTCTCGCCGTGGGAGCCGCCTTCGACTTTCATGCCGGCACGTTGAAGCAGGCTCCGGGCTGGATGCAGCGCAGAGGGCTCGAATGGTTTTACCGGTTGACCCAGGAGCCCAAAAGGCTTTGGAAACGATATTTATATTTAAATCCGTTGTATTTGTTGACGTTGTTCGGCCAGTGGACGGGAATTTTGCGAATATCCGCGTTAGGCCCGACCGGAGACGAGCCGGAAGAATCCTATGGATGATATGGAGGGAGAAAGCGAATGAAAAAAATATTGATTACGGGCGCAGCGGGATTCCTGGGCTCCCATTTGGCCAAATCGCTTGTCGAAGCAGGGGATCGGGTCGTCGGCATGGACAATTTGTCGACGGGCAAATCCAAAAATCTGGACGGTCTGATCGGTCATCCGGCCTTCTCGTTTATCGAATCCGACGTGTCCCGGCGCGAAACGCTCGATTTGCCCGAGCTGCAGGACGTCGAGGAAATTTACCATCTCGCCTCTCCGGCTTCTCCGCGGTTTTACCAGGCATCCTCGTTGGAAACGATCAGCGTCAACACGATCGGAACGCAAAATATGCTGGAATTGGCCAAACGGACCGGCGCCAAAATTTTATATGCCAGCACCAGCGAGGCTTACGGGGATCCCGAGGTTCATCCCCAACCGGAGGACTATCGGGGAAACGTGAATACGTGGGGGCCCCGGGCCTGCTACGACGAAGCGAAAAGGCTGGGCGAGGTCTATTGCTACGAGTACAACCGGCTCTACGGCGTGAGCACCAAGGTGGTGCGCATTTTCAATACGTACTCCGCCGGCCTCCGGAACGACGACGGAAGGGTCATCTCGAACTTTGTCACCCAGGCTTTGACCGGCCAGGACATTACGGTCTACGGCGACGGCAGCCAGACCCGTTCCTTCTGCTATGTGGACGACACGCTTCGCGCCTTCCGGCTTGCCATGGATGCCGATCAGGCGACCGGAGAAATCATCAACGTCGGCAACCCCGTAGAGTACACCATTCTGGAAGTGGCGCAAACGGTGAAGCGGTTGGCCGAATCGTCCAGCCGGATCACGTTTCACGATCTTCCGA
>Ga0065721_10000035_pt1 | contig 11844 bp, 8 predicted proteins | sample Mesricmetagenome_FD_59108 | JGI IMG/M metagenome (GOLD analysis project Ga0065721, IMG submission 59108) | Mesophilic microbial community from rice straw/compost enrichment Sample: eDNA_1 v2 (version 2) | ecosystem: Engineered > Solid waste > Grass > Composting > Bioreactor | place: USA: Davis...
TGAAACTGGATAATTGTGAACTGAAAAAATACACAAGTCCGGTTAAAATGATCAGCATGATGAAAACAGACGTCATGGTGGATAAAGATCTTGGAAACCTCAGTTTTTTCTCCATAAAGGCGGCAACAGGCAAAAACAGCATAGCCATTAAAAATGCCAAAAAGAAAGGCGCTAAAATACTTTGACCTAAAGCCAGGAGATATCCGATGCCTATAATGGAAACGATAACAAGGCTGAGTTTTACTAAAAAAGGGATTCTAAAAAAATTCATGATGTAAGATATTCAGCATAAAAATAATAAAACCCCACCATTAATTTGATGAGGTTTCCTTATTTATTGAGAAAGTTAGTTATTGATTATTTTTCAATTGCAATTTCTATGACTTCTTCCATTCGGTTGACATAGTGTACTTTTAGATTTTTTAAATAATCTTTTTTGATCTCCTCTACATCTTTTCGGTTGGCTTCGCAAAGAATAACGTCTTTAATTCCGGCTCTTGTTGCCGCTAACAATTTTTCTTTAATTCCACCCACAGGAAGAACTTTACCTCTTAACGTAATTTCTCCCGTCATGGCAAGATGAGGTTTTACTTTTTTATTTTTAAAAGAGGAAACCATGGAAGTTAACATCGCAATTCCCGCAGACGGACCGTCTTTAGGTGTTGCTCCTTCAGGAACGTGTACGTGGAGGTTTTTCTTTTCTAAATCTTCCTGATCAATTCCCAGCTCATTATGTTTTGCTTTAATGTACTCTAATGCAATGGTGGCAGATTCTTTCATTACTGTACCCAAGTTACCTGTCATGGTAAGAGCACCTTTTCCATTGCTTAAAATGCTTTCAATGAATAAGATATCTCCTCCAACACTTGTCCAGGCCAAACCTGTAACAACTCCCGGAACTCCGGTGATCTCCGATAGGCTTTTTGGTCTTGGAACTCCAAGAATTTCATCTACTTTTTCAATGGAAATTTTAGGATCATATTCCTTTAATAAAGCTGTCTGTAAAGCTACCCAGCGTGCAATAGAAGCAATTCTTTTTTCTAATGTTCTTACCCCGCTTTCAGAAGTGTGAGCTTCAATGATATGTTTTAGTTCGGAACTTCCCAGTTTGAATGACTTGGCATCCAATCCGTTTTCTTCCTGTTGTTTTCTAATTAAATGCCTTTTGGCTATTTCTATTTTTTCCTCAAGAGTATATCCTGCGATCTGGATGATCTCTGTTCTGTCCAGTAACGGAGTTTGTATCGTTGAAAGAGAGTTTGCCGTCGCAATGAACATTACTTTAGAAAGNTCNTANCCCATNTCNAAGAAGTTGTCATAGAANGATTTGTTCTGTTCAGGATCAAGAACTTCCAATAGTGCGGAACTCGGGTCTCCGTGAAGTCCCTGTCCGATCTTGTCGATCTCATCCAAAACAATAACCGGATTGGAGGTTCCGGATTTCTTAATGGATTGAAGAATCCTTCCCGCCATAGCTCCGATATATGTTTTTCTGTGACCACGGATCTCACTCTCGTCATGAAGTCCACCCAGAGATAATCTTACATACTTTCTGCCTAAAGCGTCCGCAATAGATTTTCCTAAGGAAGTTTTACCCACTCCCGGAGGTCCCACCAACAAAAGAATAGGAGATTTCATGTTGTTTTTTAATTTTAAAACAGCCATGTGTTCCAATATTCTTTTCTTGATATCTTCCAGTCCGAAATGGGCTTTGTCCAAAACTTTTTCTGCTTTAGCGATATCAAAAACATCTTTGGTGTAGGTTTCCCATGGAAGGTCTGTAAAGAAATCAAGGTAATTTCTCTGAACATTATAGTCCGGNGANTTAGGNTTTTGNCGTTGAAGTCGGTTGATNTCCTTTTGGAAATGTTCCTCAACTTCNGCATTCCATTTTTTTGTTTTAGCTTTTTTGATCAGCTCTTCAACATCGCTGTCCGGTCCGCCTCCNAATTCTTCCTGAATGGTTCTGATCTGCTGATTTAAAAAATATTCTCTCTGCTGCTTATCAAGATCCTTTGATGTTTTCTGATGAATCTGATTTCTCAGTTCCAGCTTTCTGAAATCCTCATGCATCATTTCATAACACCTATTGGCTCTTACCATTAAGTGTTTCTCTTCCAAAAGCTTTTGCTTGTCCGAAGAGGAAAAATTCGCGTTTGTGCAGATGAAATTCAGCAGATCATCATTGTTGTTGATATTCTTTATCGCAAAATTGGCAGCATTAGGAATATTAGGATCAAGCTCAATGATCTTCAGGGCCAGATCTTTAATATTTTCTAATAAAGCCTCATATTCTTCTCTGTCTTTTGGTTTGGAATCCTTTAATTTGGAAATTTCAGCTTTGAAATAAGGCTGTTTTTCCACGATTTTCTTGATCTTAAAACGGTGAAAACCTTTTGTAATAGCAGTTATATTGCCTTCAGGAAGTTTAATGATCTTAATGATCTTGGCTAAAGTACCTACTTGAAAAATATCCTTTTCACCGGGTTGTTCCAGATCTGAGTTTTTCTGACTTACTATTCCAATAAAATCTCCGTTTTTCTGAGCTTCCTCAAGAAGTTGTATAGATGTTTTTCTGCCTGCAGTAATGGGAATCACCACATTTGGGAACATCACCATATTTCTTACAGGAAGAATTGGAAATATTTTCTGTTCAGAGTTTTTCTCTGTTTCTGAAAGGTCAGAAAGGTTGATCTCTTCTGCTACAATATCGAATCCGTCGCTCATCATTTCCTCTAAACTTATATCTTCAAATTCTGTCATAATAGAATGAATGACAAATTGTCATTACAGTTTTAATTCGTTAAGGTAATATTCCATAATATATCAGGAAAATGTCTTGTATATTATGTTGTCATAAATTGCACAATACTTATGCCATTTGTTTTTTAGCAAAAAATATGGTCAAAATTTCCTTTTCCTCTATAATTTGAATTTTAAATATTAAAAAAAGAATCAGGATTTCTGTAATTTCTTAAAAATGTGTATTTTCGCAAACTGATAAAAAACTATAATATATAAAATGGCAATTTTAGGACAGATTAGGAATAGACCTTGGCTATTGATGACAGTAATTGCGTTGGCGCTTTTAGCCTTCTTGGTGAATCCTGATAGTATTGAAAAGGTTTTTGGTAAAAATCCTGATGTTTTAGGAAAAGTAAATGGAGAGAAAATCACCCGAGAGGAATTTGAAGATCAGCTTTTTGTGTTACAACAGCAGGCAGAACAACAAGGACAACCAAAAACCGGGCTTGAAGAACAGGCTTGGCAATTATTGGTGCAGTCTAAATTGATCAAGCAGCAGTTTGAAGCGATGGGCTTTAAAATGACTGAAGATTATTTCTGGAGCCAACTTCAGTACGATCAGTTATTTGCTCAAAACCAGCAATTCTTCGATGAGAAAGGTAATTTTAAGACCCAGGAGCTTAAAAAGCAGATCGAGGATATGAAGAACGCAAGTCCTGAAGGATACAACCAATGGTTGAAATCCAGAAAAGCTATTGAATACAGATTGATGGCAAGACAGGTGTTTTCTAACCTTTCGGCAGGGATTACTACAGGTAAGAAGGAAGCTGAGGAATTAATGAAGCAGAGAGATCAGCTGGCGGACATTGATTTTGTTAAAGTTGATTATGCATCATACCTCCAGAAAACTAAAATAAACGTTAGCACGGAAGATCTGGCTAATTATATCAAGCAACACCCTGTAATGTTCAAAACTGAACCGAGCAGAAACTTAGGTATTGTATATTTCCCTTCAATGCCAAGTGCAGCGGATGAAGCGGCTACTCAGAAAGAGATTAATAAACTATTCTCAGGAGGTACGGATGCAAGTGGTGGACAGGAAAACTTCCANAATACTACNAATGATTCCATGTTCGTTATGGCTAATTCTGATATGCCGTATTCTGAGCAATATCTAAAACCAAATCAATTGCCTCAAACTATTCAGGGGCAGATCACGACAGCTGCAATCGGGCAGACTTTCGGACCTTACAANGAACAAAACTTCTATGTAGTATCTAAACTTTTAGATAAAAAGACTTCAGATTCTACATTATCAAGACATATTCTTATNGCATTCAAAGGAAGTCCTGCAGGACAGGATGTGAAAAGATCTAAAGAAGAAGCTAAAAAACTGGCTGATTCTATCGGAGNTATCGTAAAAGCAAATCCTGCTAAATTTACGGATTTCATTAACCTTTCTAATGACCCAAGTTCAGCGGCACAGGGAGGAAGCTTAGGGTGGACTACTCCTGAGACACCTTTCGTTCCTGAGTTCTTGTCTTATCTGGCAAATAATCCTAAAGGAGCAACAGGTGTTGTGGAAACGCAGTTCGGTTACCATATCATCAATATTCAGGATAAGAAAGCCGGAGCAATGACNTACAAAGTGGCTAACTTAGTAAAAGCGGTTAAGCCTTCTGATGCTACGGAAGCAGAGATCGGTAAAAAAGCAAAAAGATTTATCCAGCAGGTTCAGGGGAAATCTTTCAACGATTTCGTGAATATAGCTAAAAAATCCAATTATCAGTTCTCTAACCCTAAATCAGCTAAAAGATTTGACGGACAGCTACAAGGTTTAGGTACAGATAAAGATGCTGAAATCCTTGCATGGGCTTTCGATAAGAAAAGAGAAAAAGGAGATACAGAATACTTTACAGTAGACGGAACAGGAGATAAAATTGTTGTATACCTTAACGGTATTCAGGAAAAAGGACTTGCTGATCCGGAATCTGTAAGAGATCAGATTGAAGTTGTAGTTAAAAACAAATTGGCTGCAAAACAAATTTCAGACAAGATTGCTGCTGCAAAAGGAGCAGGATTGGATCAAATTGCTAAAATGTTTGGTACAACGAAGCAGTCAGCTCAGGTTAACATTCTGAATCCTTCAGTAGCAGGTTCAATGGAACCTAAAGTNGCGGGTGCAGCATTTGGAATTGCAAAAGGAAAAACATCTAACCCGGTTGAAGGAGGGACAGGAGTGTATGTTCTTGTTAAGAAGAATGAAACCGTTAATAAGCAACCTGGAGATCTTAAGCAGTTTACAGAGTCTATTACCCAAAGAAATTCAGGAATGTTCGGNCAGGCATTCATGAAGAGTTTACAGGATAATGCAGATATTGAAGATTACAGAATCGAGATCTGGAATAAACTTGGAGCTCAACAATAATCAAAATAAAATTTATTTATANTNAAAGCGGCAAAATTTGCCGCTTTTTTGTATTTAACGCAGAACAATAAAGAAAAACATTAATTTAAAATGTACTATATTTGCTCATTAGAAAAAAATTAGCAAGTGAAGTTCAGTAAAGAATTAAAAGCTGGTGTGATCGCACTTTTGGCTATTGTAGGATTTGTATTGTTATTCCAATTCATGAAAGGCAAAAGCCTTTTTACCACAGATAATATATTTTACGCAAAGTATGACAACGTAGAAGGCTTGGCGCAGTCTTCTCCCGTATCTATTAACGGGCTTAAGGTTGGTCAGGTAGACAAGATCATTCCTCAGACCACCAAAGACGGAAGAATTCATTTCATTGTTAAAATTACCGTAGACAATGATTTCCAGTTTTCGAAGAACTCTACTCTTGAGATTTTCGAACCGGGATTAATGTCCGGTAAAGAAATGAGAGTGAATCTTGCCTACGGAGGAACTACCGCAAAAGATGGAGACACTTTACAGGGAGCCTTTAAACTTTCTATGCTGAATAGCCTTTCTTCTCAGGTAGTTCCGGTAAAAGACCAGTTACAGGTAGTTTTACACAGAGTTGATTCTTTGATGGNAAATGCGAACCAGATCGTAGATGAGCAAAACAGAGCAGAGATCAGAGCTTTGCTTTCCAACCTGAACAGAACGGTTAGTGCTTTGGAAGCCACAGCAGGAAGCGTAAACTCATTGGTTGGGAATAATGATCCTAAACTTCAGAAAGTATTGGATGATGCAAGCCTTACCATGCAAAGTGGAAAAGTTACTCTGGATAAATATGGAAATCTGGCTGAAAGTATCGATACTAAAAAACTGAATGCAACCATAGCCAATCTTGATGCTACAGTTGGAAAACTGAATCAGGTGATTGTAGGTGTAGAAAACGGACAAGGAAGTTTAGGAAAGCTTATGAAAGATGAGCAGCTTTACAACAATCTGAATTCAGCGTCAAATAATCTGAATTCATTGATCGAAGATATGAAAGCCAATCCAAAAAGATACATCAACTTCTCTGTTTTTGGTAAGAACAATAAAGACTAATAGCCTTATGGAATATATCGATAACATTATTTTCTTTATTTTATTAATCGCGGGTTTCGGACTGTTTGCAAAAAGCCTGCAGAAGATTTATAGAAACATCAGATTAGGAAGAGAGATCAACCGAAGTGACCGAAAAGGAGAGCGCTGGGAAACCATGGCGAGAGTGGCAATGGGGCAGAGCAAAATGGTAAAACGCCCAATTGCGGGGATTTTACACCTTTTTGTTTATGTAGGTTTTATCATCATCAATATAGAACTTATCGAGATCGTTGTAGATGGTATTTTCGGAACACACCGTTTTCTGTCTTCGATCTTAGGACATGGTTTTTATAACTTCTTTACAGCAACATTAGAGGTTTTGGCTCTTTTGGTTGTGGTAGGAGTTGTGATTTTCTTTATCCGTAGAAATTTCTATGGCGTAAAGAGATTGACGATGAAAGAACTTTTCGGATGGCCAAAGCAGGATGCGAACTGGATTCTTATCATTGAATTTGCTCTGATGATGGCTTTCTTTACCATGAATACATCAGATTGGGTTCTGCAGCAGAGAGGATTACTTCCTGAGCATGGAAGCTTCCCGATCAGTTCGAATATTTTAGCTCCTATATTTGGAGGTTTTGGAGACAGTGCTCTGTTCTTTTCAGAAAGAGCAGCTTGGTGGTTCCACTTTGTAGGTATCCTGTTCTTCATGAATTATCTTTACTATTCAAAACATTTACATATTATTTTAGCCTTCCCAAGTACTTGGTATGCNAATCTTGAGAAAAAAGGNAAATTCAACAATTTGGATTCTGTNACNAAAGAGATCAAGTTGATGATGGACCCTAATGCAGATCCGTATGCTGCACCGGCAGAAGGAGAAGCTGAAGTTCCTTCAAAATTTGGGGCGGAAGATGTATTTGATCTGAATCAGGTTCAGTTGCTGAATGCTTATTCATGTACGGAGTGCGGAAGATGTACTTCTGTATGTCCTGCGAATATCACCGGGAAAAAACTTTCTCCGAGATTAATTCTTATGAAAACCAGAGACCGTCTGGAAGAAGTTGGAAGAAATATCGATAAAAACGGGAAATTTGTAGATGATGGTAAGAAATTACTGAACGATTATATTACTAAAGAAGAACTTTGGGCATGTACAACGTGTAATGCATGTACAGAGGCTTGTCCTGTGTTATTAGACCCCCTTTCGATTATTTTTGAAATGAGAAGGTTCCTTGTCATGGAACAATCGGCAGCTCCGCAAGAACTGAATCTGATGATGACCAATGTGGAGAATAATGCGGCTCCTTGGCAATATAATCAGGCAGACAGATTGAATTGGGCAAACGAAAATTAAAATTCTGAATTAAAAAATGGAACTCGCTATAAAAACAATGGCAGAATATGCTGCCGAAGGAAAATCACCAGAAGTTTTATTTTGGGTTGGCTGTGCGGGAAGTTTTGACGACCGTGCCAAAAAAATCACTAAAGCATTTTGTAAAATATTAAATAAAATAGGAGTTGAATTTGCTGTTCTGGGTCAGGAAGAATCTTGTACGGGAGATCCTGCAAAACGTGCGGGAAACGAGTTCATCTTCCAAATGATGGCATTAACGAATATTGAAGTTCTGAATGCATATGAGGTTAAAAAAATTGTAACGGCGTGTCCGCATTGTTTCAATACGTTGAAAAACGAATACCCAAGTTTAGGCGGAAATTATGAGGTAGTACATCATACACAATTCCTTAAAACCCTGATGGAAGAAGGAAGACTTAAAATTGAAGGCGGTGCTTTCAAAGGAAAGAAGATCACATTCCACGATCCATGCTATTTGGGAAGAGCGAATAATGAATATGAAGCACCAAGAATCCTTTTGGAAAAATTGGATGCAGAATTGGTTGAAATGAAGCGTTGCAAAACCAATGGTCTTTGTTGCGGAGCAGGAGGAGCGCAGATGTTCAAGGAGCCGGAAAAAGGAAATAAAGACATCAATATCGAAAGAACAGAGGAAGCTTTGTCTTTTGAACCTAAAGTGATCGCAACAGGCTGCCCGTTCTGTAACACGATGATGACAGACGGAGTGAAGCACTTTAACAAAAATACAGAAGTTGCAGTAAAGGATATCGTAGAACTGATTGCAGAAGCAGAAGATCTATAAGAAATTATAACAAAGAATATAGTAAAACTCAGGAGCGATCTTGAGTTTTATTTTTTAATGAATTTCTTATCCATATAAAATCGCATTTTTCCTATTCTGCTCAAAAAGTCGTAATTTTATCTAAATTTTTATTGAAATGAAAATCGAAGAATCCAACATAGTAGAAACCAACGATTATAGAGTTATTATATATCCTGCTTCCAGACCTTTCGCTACAAAAGAAGCAAAGGTTATCACCGAAAAACTATATGATTTTTTGGCAACCTGGGCAGCACATGGGAAACCTCTTTCTTCATCTTTTAAAATCGAAAAAAATCAGTTCATTATCATCTGTGTAGATGAAGAAAAAGAAATGGCTTCAGGCTGCAGTATTGATGCATTAGGAAAAGTAATGCGTGAGATCGATGAAGAATATCAACTTGGTCTGTTTGACAGGATGAAAGCGTCTTACATAGAAAACGGAGAAGTAAAAACTCTTAAACTGGCTGATTTCAAAGCAAAAGTGAGAAGTGGAGAATTATCAAAAGACACTGAAGTTTTTGATTTTTCTAAAAACACCTACCTTGAATTTTTGAGTAATTTTCTTTTACCTTTAGAGAAAAGTTGGGCAGCTTCCATAAAATAATCTCGTTTGAAAATACTCTTTATTTCTTCATGGTTTCCAAACAAACTGGAGCCTACAAACGGCAATTTTGTACAGCGTCATGCAGAAGCAGTTTCATTATTGCATGATGTTGAGATCCTGCACGCTATAGGAGATTTCCATCAGGAAGAAAAGTTTGTTTTCGATGAAAAGATTGTCAATGGGATCAGAACGCTAATTATCTATTATAAAAACTCGAAAAATCCTGTACAGAATTTTTTAAGAAGAATGAAAGCCTATAAAATGGGGTTTTCAAGGATGCAGAAACCGGATCTTGTGCATGCCAATGTTCTTCATAATAATATGCTGTTTGCTGTGTATCTTAAGAGGAAATATCACATTCCTTTTGTTGTTACGGAACATTGGACTGCACTGCAGGAACAGAATCTTTCTCAGACATCTTCCAATATCAAAAGAGTAGCAAAGTACATAGCAAAACATGCAGGATATATTTTACCGGTCAGTCATAACCTTAAAGACAGTCTGAAATTATTGGGAATCAAAACCCCGATGAAGGTCATCTCCAATGTTGTGGATACGGAAATATTTACCATCCAGCCAAAGGATGATTCCGGAGAGGTGAAATTTCTTCATGTTTCGAGCCTTATACCCCGTAAAAAACCTGATGAGATCATCAAGGCAGTACATTCGCTGCATGAAAACGGATTTAATGTAAGTCTGGAAATAGGAGGAGACGGAGATACCGTTCCATTGATCAATTTAGTAAAAGAGCTTTCTGCAGAAAGCTATATCCATGTTTTCGGGATGATCAGCTATCAGGAAGTGGCAAAAAAAATGCANNATTCCGATTACTTTCATTCTTTTCAGTGAAAATGAAACTCAGGGTTGCGTTATTCTGGAATCTTATGCATGTGGAAAACCNGTGATTTCAACTAAAGTAGGAGGAACAACGGAGTTGATCTTGGAAGGGCTAGGTGCAGGTGTTGAGAAAAATAATACAGAACAGCTTTATCAGGTTCTGGAAAAGGTCTGTAAAGGAGAGTATGCTTTCAAGNAAAAGGAAGAACTTAGGAAATTTGTAACAGATACCTATTCCAGAGAGTCTGTAGCAAAGCAGTTCACGGAAATTTATGAACAGGTGATTTCAAAAAAATAATNNNATGAAAAGCCTGAAAGATTTTTTACGAAGCTTTTTCAACAATAGTGGACATTACGTNTTNCTATCGTTTCTGATCGCGAAAATTTGTGGCTTTGTAGGATCTTTATTGGTCATAAGATTACTACCTGAAAATGAATTCGGGATTTTAAGTATTGTATTGTCTATTCTGGCGATATTCCTGCCCTTTACGGGTTTTGGAAGCGGGCAAAGTCTTATGAGATATGGTTCCATTGCAACGGACGAAGATCAGAAGTACAAGCTTTCCTCATATTTTTTCTTCAAAGGACTGTGGTTTGAGATTCTGCTGGTCGTCATCTTTTTATTGACTTCAATATTTTATATCGGAACATTTCAAAATATCTTTTTTACCTTTTTATTCTGCGGATTACGGTTGGGAGGTTTTTATTTTGTAAATCATATACAGGCGTTTTACAGGATTACAGGAAGAAATCAGACGTTTGCAAGAGTGAATAATGTCGTTAATATTGGAGGTGTAGTACTTATCCTTATACTGACTTATTTCTGGGGATTTTACGGGTACCTTACAGCTATTGCGATCAGTCCTTATTTATCACTGTTATGGTTGAGAAAAGAAATATATTCTTTTAGAGATTCTAAACCTTTACATTATAAAGAATCCTGGAGATACGGAATTTTTACCGCAGCCACTTCTTTGATCTCGGATACATTATTTTCACTGGATATCTTATTGTTGAGTTTCCTTCTGAATGAGACTGCCGTTGCCAATTACCGGGTAGCAATTCTGATTCCGGCAAACATTACTTTTCTAGCAGTAAGCTTTATGCAGAGTGATTTCCCCATCCTTTCAAAAAATTATGAAAACAAGCAGTTTTTAAGATCTTATGTAGTCAATTTTCATAANATTTTNCTTCCGATCTGCATTGGAATTTTCATTTTCTTTTTGCTGTTCACGGAGCCGGTCATGAAAATATTTTTCGGTGAAAACTATACAGAAAACAGTACTTTATTGTTGATCTTACTCATAGGTTTCAATTTTGGGATGCTGACCAGAAATTTATATGGAAATTTATTACCTGCTGTAGGAAAAATTGAAATTAATACTTGGGTAAGCGTGGGTTCGCTCATACTACTTTCTGCTTTGGCTTATGTGCTGGTTCCTTTATATGGGTTGATCGGGATGGGTATTGCAATGAGTTCAACCTTACTGATTTCCGGATTTGTTTACCTTTTATTCTTCTTTTCTTATTTGAAAAAGCTTTCTTAAGGATAAATCTTATATTTGTTGTATGAAAAATATTTTTTGGGGATTAACGGTGGNTTTTTTTGCACTTCTAAGCTGTAGNAGTGATGAAGATTCTTTACAAAAAATAGATCAGNTATTCAATCTTTATATCAAAAACAATGCAGGTCAGGATCTTTTGAATAAAGATATTCCGGATTCCTATTCTTCATTTTCCATGAATGATGTTTTGGGCGAAACAGATAATGCACCNGTGAGCGGATCNCTGAAAATGACATCAGATTCATTATACTACATTGAATATATTGCCGGAGCGAAAAGACTAACATTAGATTCGCTGAGTCCCGATAACAGAACCTATCATTCGGTGATTGCACTGGCTTTAAGGAAAACGGTAAACAATGTGGAAGAAATAACCAATGATACGCTGGAAATTCAATATCACTGGTCTCCTTCAGCATTTCAGGTTTC
>Ga0065721_10000117_pt1 | contig 11843 bp, 11 predicted proteins | sample Mesricmetagenome_FD_59108 | JGI IMG/M metagenome (GOLD analysis project Ga0065721, IMG submission 59108) | Mesophilic microbial community from rice straw/compost enrichment Sample: eDNA_1 v2 (version 2) | ecosystem: Engineered > Solid waste > Grass > Composting > Bioreactor | place: USA: Davis...
GTTATCAGAAGTATAAACAACTTTATTTTCAATAATTTTTGATTTTTGCGAATTGCAGCTTAAAATAACAGTTAGCAATAATAGAAACAGGATTTTGAATATTTTCATCATAAGATTTTTCTTTTACATGGAAACGAAATTAGAGATTTAATTGCAATACATCACAAGTCGCGAGAGTTAATTAAGTGTTAATTCTTCAGACAAAAAAATCCCGGAAAAATTTCCGGGATCAACATTTGAGATTTATAATGTTATTTTACTACTTTTTCTTTTCTTTAAGCTCTTCCTTATCTTTATCGGAAGGGTTCCATACTTTCACNTCAGAATCTTTATTAAGACCTGAAAGAATCTGCACNTTGATTCCNTCGCTGGCTCCTAATTTNACATAAACTTTTTTGAATTTCCCATCCGGCTGCTTCACCTCTACAAAGGGTCTGTCTTTTCCGTTATTCTTTTCNTACTGAACCAAAGATTCATCTAGCAATAAAGCATTTTTCTGAGAGCTTAAAAGAATTTCTCCGTTCGCAGAAAATCCGGCTCTGATATATTCATTATTCGGGTTGTATACGTTCCCTTCTACCGGGAATTTAATGGTTCCGTTATTATCTTTTCCTTTAGGTGCAATCATCGTCAGTTTTCCCGGGAATTTTTTGTTCTGTAAAGCTCCGATCACAATATTCATATCCATTCCCTGTTTCAGCTTTCCGGCTTGTGCTTCATCAATCTCTCCCTGAAATATTAAAGAGTTAAGATCCGCAATTGAGCAGATGGTAGTTCCCGCATTGAAAGAGTTGGCCTCAATAACCTGGCTTCCTACTTTCACCGGTACTTCAAGAACGGTTCCCGCTGCTTTGGAACGGATCTGAGTGGTTGCAAATCCCTGTAATTCCGGTGTAGCACCAGTTTTCACGATCTGTAACCTTTTTTGTGCCGTCACCAGTTGCTGATTGGCATTTCTAAGAGCCTGCTGCATAGAATACAATTGCTGTTGTGCATTCAGATATTCCTGCTTGGAAGCTACTCCCTGATTATATAATTTTTGTTGAATTTCAAACTGCTTCTGCATATTATCCACGTTCATTTTGGCATTGCTGATCTGGATCTGGGCAGTCTGCACATCCTGCTGAGCATTGTTCACCTCTGCAACACTTGGAATGATTCTTACCGTTGCGATCAGTTGTCCTGCCGTTACTTTATCTCCTTCATCCACTAAAATTTTGTCAATGATCCCTGCAATATTCGGTTTGATCTCGATCTCCTCTTTCGGGATAATTTTTCCTGTCGCCATAACCTTGTCCTCCATATCCTGGATAGTAGGTTTACGGGTAAGGAAAGCTTCACTCTCTTTAGAATTGGATTTTATAAGATAACCAACGCCTGAGAATAATGCCACTGCAAGTAAAAGCCCTAAGAATATATAAATGGCTTTTTTCCAGGTGAATTTCTTTTTCATATATCTAGTTTATTTTTTTATTAAAAGTTGAAGATTCAAATTATTCAGTTCTTAATGCCTCAATCGGTCGTATCTTAACCGCTCTTTGTGCNGGNATCATCCCGATGATCAGTCCTAAAACCACCATGACAGACATCGCTGCAAAAACGTTTCCATAATCCACCGTAGGATTATAGAATGGGAATGAATCCTGATTCTTCGTTAATGCATTCANTATCATAAGTACAAATATNCCNCAGATAAATCCGAGCAAACCGGACGATAGCGTGATCACCACACTTTCCAGCAGAATCTGGTTTCTTACTTCCGCAGGTTTCGCACCCAAAGCTCTCCTGATCCCGATTTCTTTGGTTCTTTCTTTTACTGTAATCAACAGGATGTTCGAAATAGCAATAACTCCGGCAAGGATCGTTAAGGTTCCNACAATGATGGTAAGAAGCTGCATTCCGGATAAAAATCCTGTCAGTTTCTTAAATTCCTTTCCTAAATTAAAACTTCCGAAAGCGTTGGTATCTTCTGGAGAAACTTTGTTGACGGATTTCAGGACCTGTTTCACACCATCTTCAACCTTATTCACATCTGCATTCGGTTTACTCACAATGGCAAACATATCGATCTGATCACCCACATTATACATCTTGGTGTAGGTGGAAAGCGGAATAAATACAGTACGGTCGTTTTCAAAACCGCCCCCTTTTTTCACTCTGAAAACACCAATCACATTAAAGAAAATTCCTTTGATATTAATAGATTTCCCTAACGGATTTTCCTGCTTTTTGGAATCAAAGAAGTTTTTGTAGATCTCTTCTCCAATTACCGCTACATTTTTGTTTCCGGAAACATCCGCATCATTGATGTAACGTCCGAATATAAGTTTCTTCTCAGAAATTTTATTTCCTACCGGATAATCCCCCGAAAGGGAATAAGTGCCACTTTTACCGTTTCTGGACATCGATTCGCCCGGAGTACCGGTAAAACTTCCTCTCGCATTCTGAGGCGAGATATAATCTATTTCCGGAATTTTTCTTTTCAGCATTTCCATATCGGAAAGGTGTAAATGCATTTGTCTCCCTTTCGGGAATCCTTCATACGGAATCGAGGTATTTTGTGCCCAAAGAAAAATAGAGTTGGTTGCAAAACCGGAAAATAATTTATCAAAACCATTTTCCATTCCTTTTGCAGCTCCCAGCAGACTTACATAGAGAAACATTCCCCAACCCACACCAATCATGGTAAGGAACGTCCTAAGCTTATTATTCCTCAGTGAATAATAAATTTCCTGCCAGGTATCTTTTTTAAATATGATGTTCACTTTTCTAAATTATGAGTTATAAGTTATAAATGATGAGTGATTAATCGTAAATTTTTAATTCTATTTTCAAATTCTCATTATCACATTTCAAATTTATTCTACTCTTAATGCTTCTATCGGTTTAATTTTCGATGCTCTGTAAGCCGGAACAAATCCTGCAATCAGACCTGAACATATCAAAGCAATGAATGCCGCAAAGATAGTTCCCCAACCTACATTCGGGTCTTTGATGAAAAACGCTTCCAGGCTATCCCCGATCATACTAAGCGCCAATACACCCAATCCTACTCCCACAAATCCTGAAACTACCGTAATCAGGACACTTTCCTGCACAATCAGACCGACAATGCTTTTCGGTTTTGCTCCTATCGCTTTTCTTACTCCTATTTCCTGAGTTCTTTCTTTCACGATATACACCATGATGTTACTGATCCCAATGATCCCTGCAAGCAAAGTTCCAAGTCCGATGAAGGTTACAATAGCCGTGATCACCGCCAGGAACATAAAGGTATCATTCATATTCTGGGCATTGTTCCAGACACGGACTCCGTTCTCATCATCCGGCGAAACACTTTTTCTGGCTTTCAACCGGTCTTTTAATTCATCTCCGTATTTGATGGCCTGTTCCGGAGTAAGGTTTTCATTATACGCTATATATACAGTGCTTACCGTATCAGAACCTTTCTTCATCTGCTGTAAAGTAGTGATAGGAATCGTGATATGTCTTTCGTCCCAATCTCCACCGTCATCAGAAAACACTCCCACTACTTTAAACATAGTTCCGTTAATATCCAGGTCTTTTCCTACCGGACTTCCGTTCTTGATCAGATCTCTTTGAACCATTCTTCCGATCACCGCCACATTCTGTTTTCTTTCCAGATCTGTAGGGGTAAGATAACGCCCGTCCAGGATCTTACGGTTTTCTATGTACTTTTCTTCCATATTTCCCCCGTTGATCTGGTAGGCTCCGCTCTCCTTTCCATATTTCACCATTAAATTGGTCGTATATCTTGGTGTGGAATACCCTACTTTTTCTTTATCCATATTGACCAGGAAATCATAGTCGTCATTATTCATGGTAACCGTTCTGTCACTTTGCAGCCCTTTATAGGCAACCGTGGTTTTCCCTGTAAAAATAGAGATCAGATTCTGGGCATCTCTTGCAAAGCCTTCGGTAAATGCATTCTGCAATCCTTTCCCAATTCCGAAAAGGACAATAAAAATAAATAAACCCAACGCCACCGTAAACCCCGAAAGNACCGTCCGCAATACATTACTGCGAATAGAACTGAATATTTCCTGCCAACGATCCAGGTCAAACATAATTTTTATTATTATTAAAAGATTGAAGAATTTAAAAATTAAAATATTATTGAATACAACTTAATTTTCAAATTATCTCATTATCAAATTTTCAAATCAACTATTCTACAAAACCACCTGTTCAATAAACTCATCACTTTCAATGATTCCGTCTTTCAGGACAACGTTTCTTTTGGTTTGGGCTGCAACATCCGGTTCGTGCGTCACTACGATAATCGTTTTCCCCTCATTATTGATCTGCTGAAGAAGTTTCATAATATCGTGAGTGGTCTTAGAATCCAAAGCTCCGGTAGGTTCATCCGCCAAAACGACTTTAGGATCGGTGATCAAAGCTCTTGCAATGGCAACTCTTTGTTTTTGTCCTCCGGAAAGCTCATTTGGCAGGTGATTCGCCCACTGAGCCAATCCTACTTTCTCCAGATATTCCATTGCTTTTTTGTTACGTTCCTTTCTTGGCACGTCCTGATAATACAATGGTAATGCAACATTCTCCAATGCGGTTTTATAACCGATCAAATTAAAAGACTGNAAAATAAATCCCAGAAACTTACTTCTGTATTCCGCCGCTTTCACTTCCGATAAGTGTTCTATAGGAACACCATCCAGTTCATATGTCCCCGAATCTTTCTCATCCAGGATACCAATGATATTAAGGAGGGTAGATTTTCCGGAACCGGAACTTCCCATAATAGAAACAAACTCTCCTTCCGCAATATTCAGATTGATGCCTTTAAGAACGTGGAGCTTGCTTTTTCCCGTATCGTATGATTTATGTAGATCTTGAATTACTAACATTAAGTGATGTATGTTTTTATGCTTAATAAGTATAAATTATCGTTAATTTGTTACGAAGATGAGAAATTTCTTTAATTAAATCAACGTTTAACTGATTTCTTATTTATTTATAAGCAATTACAAACAGGTGTTTAACTGTAACCTGCCTGTTTTATTCTTTTTTGCGTCAGAAGTGTGCTTAAGCCCACAACAGAGCAAGTTTCATGTAAATGTGGAAAACTTTTACAGTTAAAACTCAGTCATTTAGTGTTTAGCTCTTTCAAAATCAGTTCCGGTTTTCTAACTTTGTGCTTGCACGCAATAAAAAATAAAACACTGTTTTTGTGAAAAAAACCAAACTGTAAGTTTCAAAAAATCAGATCGTTAATTATTTTTTTAAGGTTTATCCACATTGATCTAATTATTTTAATTTTAAAGACATTTTTAATATGGGAATTTTTGATAAGAGAGTAAGTTACAAGCCATTTGAATATCCTGAGGTTCTTCAATATGTAGAAGCAATCAATAAATCTTTCTGGGTACATTCTGAAGTGGATTTTACTGCAGACGTTCAAGATTTTCATTCACAGTTGGAGCCACACGAGAAACACGCTGTGAAAAATGCGCTTTTAGCGATCGCACAGATTGAAGTTTCTGTAAAAACTTTCTGGGGAAATCTCTACAATCATATTCCAAAACCTGAATTCAACGGACTGGGGGCTACTTTTGCGGAATGCGAGTTCCGTCACTCCGAAGCATATTCCCGTTTATTGGAAGTTTTGGGATATAACGAAGAATTCCTGAATGTGGTAGAAATCCCTGCTGTAAAAAAGAGAATTGACTTCTTGTCAAATGTTCTTAAGCATGCGAACTCCGCAACTCCAAAAGAATATGTTTCTTCTCTTCTGTTGTTCAGTATCCTTATTGAAAATGTATCTCTTTTCTCTCAATTTGCCATTATCCTTTCTTTCACAAGATTCAAAGGATATATGAAGAATGTATCCAACATCATTGCATGGACTTCTGTAGACGAGCAGATCCACGCCAATGCCGGAATTTACCTGATCAATAAGATTCGTGAAGAGCAACCTGAATTATTGACAGATTCTGATATTGAAGATATTTATACTTTAGTTGACCAGTCTGTAGAATTGGAAGGAGAAATCCTTGACTGGATCTTTGAACTGGGAGAACTAAGTGTATTCTCAAAAGAAGACCTGTTAAATTTCATGAAATACCGTGTTGATGACAGTTTAAAGAAAATCAACATGAATACCCGTTATAATGTTTCTCCGGAGCAATACCGTCCGATGGTTTGGTTTGAAGAGGAAGTTTTCGCCAATTCATTAGATGATTTCTTCGCGAAAAGACCGGTAGATTACACCAAACACGATAAGAGTATTACTGCGAACGATTTGTTCTAATGTGGCGCGAGCGAAGCGAGCGTCAAAGCAGATAGTATTCGCGATCTCATGCTAACTTCGGGCATTAAAAAGATTTCTCATTCTTCGGAATGACAATTCACATAAAAAAATAATATGATTAATGTAATTGTAACGTACACCGTAAACCCTGAATTCGTTTCAGGAAACAAAGCGAATATTCAAAAGTTTTTAAGTGATTTTAAAAATTTAGATCAGGAAACATTTGAGTATAAAGTATATCTGAAAGAAGATGGTATTACATTTTTACATTATTCCAACTACATCAATGAAGAGGTGCAACATGAGGTNCTGAATGTTCCNTCTTTTAAAGANTTTCANAGATTAAGAGACGAGAGCGGACTGAACGGTTCCCACAAAGTAGAAATTTTACAATCAATATAAAACAAAATTCCTGACCGAGGAGACAATCAGGAGTTCGAAAATATAAACAATTATGGAAGAACAAAACACAAATATATGGTGGCTCAATGAAGAGTCCGAGCAAATGCTGAACAGAGGTTACCTGCTGAAAGGAGAAACAGTGGACGGAGCGATCGACAGAATCACGACTGCTGCTGCCAAAAGGTTATATAAGCCTGAATTACAACCGGCTTTCAAAGAAATGATCACCAAAGGATGGATCAGTTTTTCTTCTCCGGTTTGGGCNAATATGGGAACACAAAGAGGTCTTCCTATTTCCTGTTTCAACGTTCACATTCCGGACAGTATTGAAGGAATTACCCACAAAATGGGTGAAGTCATCATGCAGACGAAAATCGGAGGAGGAACTTCCGGNTATTTTGGTGAACTGCGTAACAGAGGAACAGCAGTAACGGATAACGGAAAATCTTCAGGTGCGGTTTCTTTCATGAAATTGTTTGATACTGCCATGGATGTGGTTTCTCAGGGAGGAGTAAGAAGAGGAGCTTTTGCAGCTTATCTGGATATTGANCACGGNGATATTGAAGAATTTTTATCGATCAAAGATATCGGAAGTCCAATTCAGAACCTGTTCACAGGAGTTTGCGTACCGGATTACTGGATGCAGGATATGATCGAGGGAGATATGGAAAAACGTAAAGTCTGGGCAAGAGTATTGGAAAGCCGTCAGCAAAAAGGTCTTCCGTACATTTTCTTCACGGATAACGTTAACAGAAACAAGCCACAGGTTTACAAGGACTTAGGACTACCGATCAATGCAAGTAACCTTTGTTCTGAGATCATGCTTCCGTCTTCTATGGAGGAATCATTTATCTGCTGTTTATCATCCATGAACCTTGAGTTGTATGATGAGTGGAAAGATACAAACGCTGTAAAACTAGCGATTTACTTCCTTGATGCCGTTTTATCCGAATTTATCGACAAAACAGAAGGAAACTACTATTTACAGGGAGCAAGAAACTTCGCCATGCGTCACAGGGCACTTGGACTAGGAGTTTTAGGGTATCATTCTTATTTACAGAAAAATATGATCCCGTTTGAAAGCTTTGAGGCAACTCAGTTCAATGCAAGAGCATTCAGACATATCAAAGAACAGGCGGAACAGGCTTCAAGAGAATTGGCAAACATCTATGGTGAACCGGAATTATTGAAAGGTTATGGATTGAGAAATACCACTACAATGGCTATTGCTCCTACTACTTCAAGTTCTGCAATTTTAGGACAAACGTCTCCTGGAATCGAGCCTTTTGCTTCAAATTACTATAAGGCAGGTCTTGCTAAAGGAAACTTTATGCGTAAGAATAAATATCTGGCTAAATTATTAGAAGAGAAAGGACTGGATAATGAAGAAACATGGAGAACGATCATGCTGAACCATGGCTCCGTACAACATTTGAATGAACTGACTGATGAAGAAAAAGCAGTATTCAAGACATTCAAAGAGATCTCTCCAATGGAAATCATTTCTCAGGCAGCACAGAGACAGCAATATATTGATCAGGCACAATCTCTTAATTTACAGATCCCTTCAACAATGCCTGTGAAGGATGTGAACTATCTTTATATTGAAGCTTGGAAAAAAGGCGTGAAAACCCTGTATTACCAAAGAAGCTCTTCGGTATCGAAAGAAATGATGGTCAACTTTGTAACATGTTCCAGCTGCGAAGCTTAGAATACAAATAATAAACATCTATTATAAAAAGCACGCTTTTCAGGCGTGNTTTTTTATTGTCCAATAATTTACGCATTGAAAAATAAACGCAAAGTTTTTTATATCTACAGTTTATTTAAGAAAGCTAAGTAAAGCAACAGGGTTGCTATAAAGCGATCTATGAAACCCAAAAACGTTCCTATCTTGGATTAAAGAATATTTTTTCACCGGTTTTTGTTTTATATTTGTTATAGTTTTAATCATCACAAAAGCTTCAGACATGAAATTCGGACAAGTAGAAGATCCTTCAATCATAGACTTCACATTACCTAAAGATCATCCCAGAACCAAAGAAATTTTAAGCCAAAATAAAAAGGGGACTGGAAAACATCTCTATCGGCTGTGCAAAATGGAANAAAACNGACCTTAAAGGATTTTATCCCAGGGGAACAAAAGATGAACTGACATATTACGCCACCCAGTTCAATTCTATTGAATTAAACGCTACTTTCTACGGAATGCCTACTCCGGAACAGGTTCTCACATGGAAGGAAAAAACACCGGATCATTTTAAATTCTTTCCGAAGATCACCAATACGGTTTCTCATTTCCGAAGATTGATAGATGTAACCGAACCTGTAACGCAGTTTGCAACTTCCGTGATCAATTTTGGGGACAAATTGGGAATGGTTTTCCTACAGCTTCATGATAATTTCAAACCAAAAGATTATGACAGGCTTGAAAAATTCGTGAAAGACTGGCCTAAAGAAATTCCTTTAGGAATAGAACTTAGAAATACGGAATGGTTTACAAACGAGGATATTTTCAATACGACCTGTGAGCTTTTTGAAAGCCATAACATTTCCAATATCATCGTAGACACTGCCGGAAGAAGAGATATGCTCCATATGCGGCTTACCACTCCCAATGTGTTCATCCGGTACGTAGGAGCCAATGCCGAAAGTGATTATACAAGACTGACTGACTGGATAGAACGTTTAACGGAATGGAAAAAGGAAGGACTGCAGAACCTTTATTTCTTTGTGCATCAAAACATAGAAAAGGCTTCACCTCTGCTTTCCGCTTATTTCATTAAAAAATTAAATGAAGAATGGGGAACGGACATCAAAATCCCAGAAATGGCTCCGGGAGGAACCGGAAGTCTGTTTTAAAAAAACATTTTTAAATAAATATATAAAAGGACCTTCGAAAGAGGGTCTTATTTCTTTCTTTTGAAAAGCAAAACCAGGTTAAGGAAAAGCAAAAGAAAATCCAGTGTCATCCAGATGCCCAGTTTCATATTCTCATAATTATAAGCGTCGATCTGTTTTTTTGCGGCATTCGATAGCTTAACACTCTGATTGATATAATTCTGTACCTCAACGATCTGGTCTATATTTTTATTAGGAACCGAATGCTGTGAAAAGTAAACCATGTTTTTCTTTCCTAAGAATCCCGCGATCCAATACTGATCAGATTCTTCCATCGTAAGATGCTCCACTCTGTAATGTTCCGGGCGGATCTTACCGATATGTTTTGTATTCAATGTTTCGGCTTGATCGGAATTGTGAATACTGATCACATAAAAATCCAAAGGTTGTGGAAGTTTATTGATCACCTGCAATCCCAGAAAATTGTCCGTAACTCCTACTCCGCTTTTCTTGATAAACCAGTACGTGAATACCGAAGCGGAAAAAACAACGGTTATTATTCGGAATAATTTTGCCCATTCAGCTCCTCTTCCTGATCTTACTTTTGATAAAACCAGTGAAAAGGCAAGACATAAAAATATTGCAAAGATGATCAATCCCATACAACAAATATACTTATTTTGTATATTTGAAGGGTTAATAAAAATTAAATAACTATGAAAGGAATTATTTCCACAGTTGCAATATGCTTCGCAACCAGTCTAAGTGCTCAAATTAGTTTTGAGAAAGGTTATCTCATCACTAACGATGGCAAAAAACAGGAAGTCTTAATTAAGCATTTAGATAAGCTTAATAACCCAAAAGATATTACAATTAAAACTGATGAAAACTCAAATGAAACGATCTATACTCCTAACAATATAAAAGAATATGGTATTTACAACTATGGGAAGTTTATCTCTTACAACGGGCCTCTTGATCAATCTTCAAATAAAATTTCTGAACTATCTTCACAGTATGCTCCAGACTTAAAAGAAAGTTCAATTTTCCTTAAAGAAGAAGTAGCCGGAGTTAAAAATCTTTACAGTTACACTGCAAATAATACCGTAAAATGTTTTTATTCTGGTTCTGATGAAACTTTGTATCCACTTGTGTATAAGCAATATTTCTTTGGTGGAGATGTAAATAAAGTTGCAACAAATAACACTTATTTAAAACAATTAGAGGAACTTTTTGCAGGTGATGAAAAAACTCAAAAATTAGTTTCAAGAACTAAATATACAATAAACGACTTAAAAAAAATATTCATCACATATAACCAATCACAGGGAACTACAATTGGTAATGACACCCAAGACTCGTTGTCTAAAAAAGAAAATTCTTCAAAATTCAATCTAAACATACGCCCAGGAATCAATTTCTTTGCTCCACTTAAATTAGAAAACACCACTTTTTTCAAATACTGAATTTGATGCTAAGTCCTCGTTCCGAATAGGCCTAGAAGCAGAATTAATCTTACCTTTTAACAGAAACAAATGGTCAGTTCTTTTGGAACCTTCTTATTCCCTATATTCTTCAGAAAAACAAGTTAATAAAAGTAACGAGATCTATGATTTTTCTATGGACACTTATTCTTTCATCAATGTATTTGTAGGAATAAGACATCATATGTATATAACTGATAAATCTAAAATTATTGCCAACGTAGGAGTAAATGCTGGTACATTCAAATTTGGCAAAGCGCAAAGTTATGATTTAGCTTACAATGGTGAAACATTTTATACATATCCATTGACCTCATCACAATCATTTCAAAGTTTTGTAATAGGAATTGGATATGTTTACAATAACAAATTTATGTTTGAAGCAAGATACAACAGCAAATACAATATTTTGGATAATAAAAATATATCCAAGGTAATATCTTCAAATATGTCGTATTTTTCTTTAATTTTAGGTTACAATATTTTTTAATCAACATCCCATTCTTTAATAAACTGGTCGAGGAAAGCCAGCATAAACTGATGTCTTTCTTCGGCTATTTTTTTGCCTTTATCAGTGTTCATCAAATCTTTCAGCAGTAAAAGTTTTTCATAAAAATGATTGATGGTGGTTCCGTCTGATTTTTTATATTCTTCTTTGGACATATTGAGTTTAGGTTGAATATTGGGATGATACATTAGATTATTCTTAAATCCTCCAAAGTTGAACGTTCTGGCAATTCCAATGGCTCCAATCGCATCCAAACGGTCTGCATCCTGAACAATTTTAAGTTCTACGGGAAGGTTTTGAGGCGCTTCTTCCCTATTTTTAA
>Ga0065721_10052466_pt1 | contig 11843 bp, 10 predicted proteins | sample Mesricmetagenome_FD_59108 | JGI IMG/M metagenome (GOLD analysis project Ga0065721, IMG submission 59108) | Mesophilic microbial community from rice straw/compost enrichment Sample: eDNA_1 v2 (version 2) | ecosystem: Engineered > Solid waste > Grass > Composting > Bioreactor | place: USA: Davis...
CCAAGGCCTGCAGGCTCCGTCCCAAGCCGTCCTGTGCGGGGCAGGCGGAGCTTCCGCTCTAGCCCCTGCTCCACCTCGCCGCTGCGGCCCGCATGGCCTCCTGCGCCTTCCAAAGGTCCGTCACCATGTCCGGCAGGTCGGCAAGGCTGCGCGCCAGGTAGAGGTACGGGTTCGACCTCGCCTCGTCGGCGAGCTTCGACGAGACGAGAGCCCTGCTGCGCAGGGATTCGGCGACCTGCGTCTCAGAGGCCTTCGGGTCGGCGCACGTGGCCGCAATGAGGTAGACGAGGCAGCGGCTGCGGTTCGAGCGGTAGGCGTTCAGGATCGAGAACCCGATCTCGGCGAGCGACCCCTGCCCCGTCGTCTCCTCGGTCACGGCGAAGACGACGAGGCCGTCCTTCCGCAGGTGCTCGTTCTCCAGCGCCACGAGTCCGGGATGCCACGCCCCTTCCGCGACCTGGGGGTTGAAGAAGGGTATTCCCTCAGCCGAGAACCTCTCGATGAGCGGCTCGCGCCCTCGCGACGCCCCGCAGGTGCCGAAAAGCCCCACCGTAGAGGCGAAATCCGGTTCTTCCATGTCCGCTGTCTCCATCGTGCCGATGGTTGCACGCCCAGGCACGGGCGGCTAGAGTCCTTCCCCTGACGGGAGCCAGGGCTTTGCGAATCCTAATCACGAGACAGGGCGAGGTGATCGTCGGAGAGCACGGGGAAGACCCGCGGCCCGCCGACCGCGAGGACCCGTTCGACGCCCTCAGGTGGTTCAGGGCGATGGTCGAGCTCGAGGAAGGCATCACCGCCTTCCAGATGATGCGCGCGCTGAAGCCCTGGTCCCGCGCGCTTTCCGCCGCCGGATGGATCGACTTCGACGCGTGGTTCGCCGCCATGTCGGCCCCGATGGTCCGGGAAGCAGAGGAGGACGAGGACGAGCGCCTCTCCGGAATCGAGCTTCATCCCGTCGCCTACGTGAGCCGCGACAGGCGCGAAGGCGAGAGGACGGCGTCCGTCTCCGTCGCCTGGAGGCCGCTCGGGCGCTACGCCCGGCCGAGGCAGGTCCACGGACGCACGGAGGAGCACTGCTCGGTGTCGTTCGTCGATCCCAGGCTGATTGGGCACCTGCCCCTGTCGGTCTGCACCACGTTGCAGGTCCAGGACATGCGCGCGATGCGTCCGTGGCTGGAGCGGCCCGTTCTGGCCGAGAGCCTTCCCGGGGTATACGGGCGGCTGGTCGAGCACCCTACCTTCTTCGATGCCATCGTGCTCGGCTTCCTCGACGACGTCTCATTTCACGGCCTGCCGGAGGAGACGGCGGAGGTGGCCGAGGGCCTCATCCGGGCGGTCGACGGGATACGGTCCGGCGAGGATCGGCTGGAGGAATTCCTCTCGCTGGACGTCGACGCCGGAGAGGCCGAGGCCTGATCCCTGGGCCCTTGTTAAGCATGCCCGCCGATGTTATCTACGGGGCATGATCGAACCGTGCGCACGCCTTTTCCGAATATCCTGACGTCCCTCTCCTTTGAACGGCGAGGGCGTTAGCACCGGTGTGCAGGCGGGCTTTATACCCCCGTGGCTCCTGATTAGAGTGTCCGGCTGGGTTCGACTCCCAGGACGCCTACCATTCCCCAGATGATCGCGGTTCAGGCGGCTAAAGGCCGTTCCTCCTTCGCGGCCCTTTCACGGGCGCGCCGGAGAATCCTCTCTTCGTTGTCGACGAACGAACGGGTCCGTTCCATCATCCACTTGGCGAAGAATTCCGAGAGCCTTGGCGGCACCGCGTTGCCGACCATCTTCGCGTTCTGCTGGATGCTCTTTCCGTAAAACACGTATCCGTCTGGGAAACTCTGGATTGCCGCGCCTTCCCGGATGCTGATCGCCCTGGTCTGATCGTAGTGGCCATAGCGGCCGCAGGAGGTGGCGAAGAACTTCGTCGTGATGGCCGGGGACGGCTGGTCCGGGTCCATCCGGCAGTAGACGTCCTTGAAGCCCGCCGAGTAGTTCGGGTTCTCCCCGGCCGCTTCCTTTTCCCGCATCTTGCGATGGCACTCAAGCTCGAGGTCGGTGCCCGAGAATTTCGCGTTGCTCTCGCCGGGGGCGAGGAACTCGAGGCGGCGCCTGTTCAACTCGGAAAGGCTGGCCGACTGGTGGTTCGGAATCTCGGGGTGCCTGCCGCCAGCCTCGATCGGCGGAAGGTGGCCGATGACGTCGCGCACGGTCAGCGGCTGCGCGGAAGGATCCTCCTCCGGCACGGCGAGTTGGGCGATCCCGTCGATTTCGGGCAGCGCGCCGTCCTTCAGAGCGTTCTCGTGGATCGCGAGCATGATGGAGCGCTTGCGGTTCTGCGGGATGCCGAAGCGCGAGGCGTTCACGATCGCCGACCCCACGACGTAGCCCATGGCCTGCAGCTCGCGCATGAACTCCTGCCATACGCCGCCGTACTGCTCCTTCTGGATGCCGGCGACGTTCTCGCACAGAACCATCTCGGGGCAGAACTCCCTTACGTAGTCGAGCGACTGGTAGAGCAGGCCGCGGTCGCGCGTGCGTCCGGTCGACCGCGCTTCGGTCATCTGGATCTGGGTCAGGCGGGTGAAAGGCTGGCAGGGCGCGCAGATGGCGAAGAGCAGCGGAAGGCCTGGGTGCTTCCCCTGGATGGGTTCGACCAGTTCCCACAGGTCGCGGATAAGTTCGTCGCGCTCGCCGTCGGGATAATCGTCGCTCTTCTCGAACACGTCACGCCGGAGGTAGCGGGCGTGAGCCCCGTCCAGCGTCAGGTTCACGTTGTTATTCTCGTAGGTCTCGGCGCATTCGGCCACCTTGTCGACGCCCGCGACCACGTAGCCGCCCGCATCGATCAGCCCGCGGGTGGTCCCGCCCGCCCCGCAGAAGAAGTCAACCGCAAGGAACTTCGGCTCCATCCCGCTTCGTCCGCCGACCACGTTCTCCACCGTCATGTCATCCCCTGATTCGGAGGCCTCACGCAACCCGCGTAACGGGGCCTGTCCACTGCCTGTTTCCGGAAGTGTGTCCCGAGCAGCAGCCGAGGTCAAAGGAAATGGTGCGGACCCGCGCAGGACGAGGCAATGAGTCCTACAAAACGAATCCTTGCGTGATTTTTTATCGAATCCTTTCACACAGGCTGTTGACAAGGACACACAAGGGCAATATCCGATCTGCAAGGATTCAAGAAGGGGGCATGCAATAGATGTCGATCATGGGATTCGTAAGCGAGGCTCTTGATAACTGCACGGCGCTGTCGATGGGCTGGCATTTCGAGCCCTGGAAACTCTACGGCAACGACCGCAGCCAGAGCGAGGAACGTTTCCCGCTCACGAACCGCGTGGAATGCGCCTTGCGCGAGGGCTACCAGAACCTGCTCGACTGCGGCGCCACGAAGGTGTGGATCAGGTTCTTCAAGGTCCCCTTCGAACAGCTGGACAAGGCTTTCGCCATCGGAGAGCTGGCAGCCCGCGGGCGCGAGTGCAGCGAGCCTTTCGATCTCGTGCAGGACGACGAGGGCATGGTCACCTGCATGGAGATCCGGGACAACGGCCGCGGCATCGGAGGCGTCTTCACCGTCGGAGCGTCCAGGCCCAAGGTGAAGCCCAATCCCTTCCAGTCTTACCTCTTCGGCGTCGGGAACTCCGCCAAGGAAAACGGCAACGGCAGCAAGGGCGTCGGCCGCACCGGCATCATGGCGCTCAGCACGCTCCGCGTCGTCGCGGTGGTGACGAAGCGCCGGCCCCAGGACGGCGGAGAGACGATCGCCTTCGGCTTCTCGGAACTTGACCTGCATACCTACGGCGACAAGGACTTCAAGGCGCCGGGACGCTTCGTGATCGCCCCGGCGGGGGAGGAAGGGATCCTGATTCCCGCACAGGGCGGCCAGGCCGTCGAATTCGCGGCCGGGCTGGGCATCGACTGGGACGACGACATGGTCGGCACCAGCCAGGTGTATCCTTCTCTCCGCGAGGAGGTCACCCCCGAGGCGGTGATCTCGGAGATCGTCTTGCGCCACTTCATCCCGCATCTCACCGGGCGCATCGTGACCTACGTGCAGCTCCTCGAAGGAACCGTCGTCACCATCGACAAGGATTCAATCCTCGAGCTGGCCGGCTTGCCGGAACATGGCGGCAGCTCCTCGCACCGAGAGGCAGTCGCCACCGTGGCAAGGCTGCTCGACGCCGCCAAATCCCCGCGGGATGTCGGCAGGGTCGAGGAGAGGCTCGAGGGGCATTCGTTCCCCGAGGAGGTCCTTGAGGAATTGAGCGCGCAGCTCGAGGAGGGGCTGCCCGTCGCGGTCCGCGCCGAGCACGCTCTGCGCCAGCGTGCCCGCGGCGACCTCAAGCCGGTCTCGGGCCATCTCGTCCACGCCGTCGTCGAGAACCCCGCGCTGTCCTCCGGCATGTCGATCCTGATGCGCGACGACATCGTCAAGGTCTCGAACGGACGGTCCGGAACGGTCCGCATCACCATCGCCAAGGACGAGGCCGCAAAGATGCTTCGCGACGGCGAGGACAATTCCCACGTGAAGTGGGTGGTTTCGAAGATGACCGACCGCGGCTGGCCGCTGGCTGCCGCCGGCCACGTGGCGCACGACTTCCAGTACGGCGCGCGGGCACTCCACGACCTTCTGACCGGGAACACCGAGGAGGTCGAGAACAGGGCGCTCGCCCTTCATTTCGGCGTCCCCAGCCCGGATTCCCGGAAGAAGGCGCTGCGCGGGACGGGCCATGGCGGCAAGCCTGAACCCGACGTCGACCGCGAGAAGTCCTCCAAGCCCCACACGGGTTCCAGGACCAACTTTGAGCGCGAACCCGTCCCGCCCGACGCAGAGGGCCTCTGGGGCGTGAAACTCACCTATGCCGAGATGGCAAAGGAGCGCCTGCCCGAAGCCGGCAAGCAGCATCTGATCGCCTTCGCCTACCATCAGGCCGAAGGACACCTGAAGTGGGACGATCACTCGACCGCCGACTTCGACCTGCGCGACTGCGTGTTCGTCACCCGCGGCTGTTCCGTCCGCGTTGTCGAGCCGAACGTCCTCAGCGTCGGCGTCCAGTCGCCCGACTTCTCCATCGTCGTGCGCGGGCCGTTCCACCCGGACCGCATGATCCGGGTCGCGGAAGTCGTAGTCGACGGGAACAAGGGGGAATAACGCATGGATTATCGCGTCATCACGGACCTGGGACATTTCGGCGCCACGGCTCTCGTCGAGATTCCCGCCGAGGAGCTTAGGGTCGAACAGGTCGTCGAGGACGGCGCTGGCGCCAAACTCGTGGTCGACCTGTCGGGCTTGTCCTGCCCGGTCCCCTCGGGGGCGAAAGGCCAGGTCGTCGTCAAGGACAACCTGCTGACCGTCCGCTCGGTGTTCGACCTTCCGGACGGCGCAGAAGCGCGCGCCTATGAGTTCGGGCTGGTCCGCCCCCTTCATCCGTCCCGAACGGAGATCGAAGTCTGCTTTACCGAAGCGGGTGACTCGAGGATCGTGGCCATCTGCAGGGGGCTGCGCCTTCGCGACGATACCCTTGACTGGAGCGGCGGCGTTTCCTTTTTCCGCACCCGCCGCGATCCCGGCAACCGCCGTCCGATCACCTTCCTCATGGAGGACGAAGGCCCCCTGATCCTGCTGGGCCGCCTCGGGCCGCAGAGCGCGAAGCAGGCGTCGGAGGACTTCCATTTCCTCGCCTGCGACGTGATCGCGGGCATCGAGAAGTGCGTGACCCACCTGCTGCTCGACACGGTCGACCGGTATTCGGGCAAGGACTGGGACCACATGCGTCAGCGCATCGCCGACGCCCGCGGCTTCGACTCGTGGAAGGAGGTCTGCGAGGAATACCTCCGCAACGAGGACCTCGAGGCGACCGCGCGCGAATGCGCCGAGGCGTTCTTCGCCAACAAGGCTTTCTGGAACCACGTATCGAAGCTTCATGCGGAACAGGTCCGCGCCGAGGCGCAGGAGGACAGCGAATGAGCAAGAAGACCGTGCTGGCGCGCGAATTGACCGCAGTCGGACTCGAGTACCACGAATCCTACTTCAACGGTCAGGACGAGGTGGGCAACCGGATCGGCTACGTGAGGGAGTTGCCGAAGGCGGCCGTCCTCACGGACCCGCACACCTCGAGGCCGCTGTCGTTCGACCTGGTCCTTCCGGCCGAGTGCCCGTCGGACAAGCTCGAGATGGCCAGGGTGCTCGTGGAGGCCTTCGGCGACAGGTTCGAGGAAAACCTCTTCAACCGGCCGATCTGGAACTGGATCACCCTCTTCTGGGCGAAGGCGGTCCTCGGCGGCGATCCGGCCGAGAAGCCCATCAAGCTGAGGGAATGGGCCGCCTATAACCTCTTCCCCGAGGAGGAGGCATACAGCGGAGCCGAGGGCCGCATCCGCCAGTACCGCCACCGTCTCTGGGGTCCGGCATTCCTTTTCAGCCGCGTCGGCGAAGTCTCCCGCGTCTGCCTTACGGGCGATTTCCATAAGCTCTCCGACGTCTTCGACGCCGTCATGACGCTCAACCTCCTCGTGCCCGGGGTAGTGGAGACGATCGACGCGATGTACTTCGACCCGGAGACCGGCGAGCTGACCGCCAACGTGAAGCCGGGGCTGCGTATCGGGGGCGAACTGCGCGAAGGAGCGATCCGCGAGTGCCTGACGCAGATCAGCCAGATCGCGGCGACCCGCGCCGTCCATTTGCTGACGCCGCAGCAGATCCTCGCCGCCCTCCCCGAGGCGGAGTTCGGCAAGCACGTCGAAGCCGCCCGTAGTCGCCTCGGACTTCAGGCCCCGTCCTTGGCGGCGGCCTGACCCGGCTTCCCCTTCGCCGGAATCTCGGCGGAGGGGCTTCCGCTCCGCAGCCAGTCGGCGGCTTCGGCCGCCGCCGCTTCCGTGGCGCCTTTCCCGCGCAGCCCGCACTCCCATATGGTCAGGTGCCGCCATCCCAGCGCGTCGAGGGCCTTGCGCGTGCGGACGTCCCGCTCGCGGTTCCTTCCGATCTTTTCGCTCCAGTATTCTGTCCTCGTCGCGGGAATCCTTGCCAGCGAACATCCTGCATGGCCATGCCAGAAGCATCCTTCTACGAAGATGACCGCCCTGTATCTGGGAAGGACGAGGTCCGGCTTTCCCGGCAGCCTTTTCGCGTGAAGCGAGTAGCGGAAGCCCATCGCGTGCAGGCGCTGCCTGACCGCGATTTCGGGTCCCGTGTCCTTTCCCCGGACCGCCGCCATCATTCGCGACCTGACCTCAGGGCTTACCGTGTCCGCCATCCGATCCTCCGGAGCCGGGATACATAGCGCCCTCCGCGTCCGCTGGCGAGGAGTCATTGCATGGCGCGGATCCGCTTGATTTCCCTGACGGTACGGCTATGGAGGCCGATGCCGTTCAAAGGGGAGGCAGCCCATGATCCTCGACGAGGCGCTCGCGTCACGCCAGACGGCGCTGGTGTTCAGTCCGCGGGAGCTGAAGGAACTGCAGGCAGTCCGCTACAAGGCCCGCCGCTTCGTCTTCGACGAGGACGCCTCGGTGAAGGCCGGACGCTTCGCGACCGAGTGCGCCGACCTCGTTTGCGAGAACGCCGAGTTCGCCCTTGCTCCCTTTCCTGACACCTATGTCGAGCTGGACCTCATCGCCTCGCTGCGCGCGTCCTCGAAGGTGCGGCTATCGCCTGACGTCGCGGGGAGGATCGGATTCCTTTTCCTGGCCGACGGCTCGGTGACCGTATGCATAGGCGGGAACGGCCAGGCGCCGGCATTCCTGCCGTTCCGCTACCACCGCAAGGGTGAGTCCCGAGGAATCGAGATCGCGAGCGACGGCAACGGCCTTCTCGCCTTCCTCGTGGGCGAGGTTGCGGACGACCTGCGCCCGCGCGTCTACGCGATGGGAAACAGGATGACGGACATCTGGGACGTCTCCGTCACGGTTCCGCTTTCCCAAGAGGTGTTCGAGGTGATCGCGGGAGAATGCCGCGGCCAGTTCAAGCGCGGCGTGGCCGCCCTGCTGCTGCTCAACCAGAAGCGCGGCCTCGTCATGCGGGACATGCCGCCTGCGCGCAGGATCTCGCGGGGCAAGCTCCGGACTTACATGGCTCATTCCGTCGTCTCGATCGCGCTCGACGGCCCGATGGAGATCAGGCGCGCCTTCAAGGTGGACGACCGCGCGAGCCCGCGCCGTCACGAGGTCCGAGGTCATTTCGTCCACTACGGGATCGAGGAAGGCTGCTCGCACGACTGGGAAGAATGGCAGTCGGAGGAGAGCCTCCGCCGCGACGTGGAGCGAGCCGGGAGGCCGATCCTGCGCTGGCGCTGCGCGAACTGCCAGGGCATGCGCGTCAGGCGCGAGGCGTTCCATCGGGGCGACGCGACCAAGGGATTCGTGACGAAGACCTACGAGGTCAAGGGCTGACGTCCAGGTTCAGGATAGCAGCTCTTCCGCCTCCCCGGGGCGAGGCCTGAAGAACGGGTAGCGATCGTATGTCGCCGCCACGCGAGATCTACGTGGCGGCGACTCCGGCAGCGTCGCCTTGCCGCCGATCATCGGCGCGGGACGCGGAGGCGACAGGTCGTGCGAGCCGAACACCTGCCTGCAGAAGGGCGTGTGCTCTTCCTGGAAGTAGGAAAGGCAGCCGGTCACCGAGAAGTGGCCGGGCGATGACCGCCAGCCTCAGCGCCGAAGGGAAGCAGCCTGAACTGGCCGGCTAGCAGCGGATCGGCGGCGCACCTGCCGCGCTCGATGAAGGATTCCCCTGCCGCCACCTCTTTCCAGGATTCACCCTATTACGTCCGCAACGGGCTGTTACCAAGGACTCGGTGCAATTCTGGTGCCTATCGAATCCTTTGTTTGAGGAAAAAGTGGAAGGATTCGGATGAAATTATGTTGACAGGTATAGGATTGGTGTGGCTTATGGCGGTCACGACAGGGGCTTGGTCAAGGACTCGTTGCCCCGCGCCAAAGGAGTTAGCCCATGACCGCAGTCACCCCGTTCCTCAAGCCTCAGCCCGTCGCCGCTCCCTCGCTGTTCGCCGGCACCCTCGCGATGGGCAACAACATCGGCCGCGACATCCTTTCCCGCGCCACGGATTTCCAGAAGACCGAAGTCGCGATCTACGAATATGTCGCCAATGCCTATGAGTCCTATGACGTCGGCCAGCTTCCTGTCGTGGACGTCACGGTCGAGGGCGGCAAGGACGGCTTCGTGGTGGTCGAGGACAATGGCATCGGCATGGACGCCAACGACGTCACCCGGTTCTGGTCCATGCATGCGCAGACGCTGCGCCGCGCGAAAGGCCTCAACCGCCGCGGCTACCACGGCACGGGAAAGATCGCATTCGTCGCCATCGCCAGGCAGATCCGCGTCGAGACGGTCAAGGACGGCGTCCTCAACATCACGAGCCTCTCCAAGGAAGCCGTGACCAAGGCCGCCGAGACCAACGGCCCGGTCGAGATCGACGTGATCGCCTACAACGAGCCGACCGACCGCCCGAACGGGACCAAGATCACGATCAGCCGCCTCCAGCGCAAGATCACCACCGACGACATCCGCCTGCTCCGCGAGAAGATCGCGATGGAGCTGACCCTCTTCATGAAGGGCGGACAGGTTTCCGTGAACGGCATCCTCGTCCAGCCGAACACGGTGTCTGGCGAGGAGACCCGGGTGGTCTCCGACTGCGGCAACTTCACGGCCAGCATCGTCTACAACGAGATCGGCCATCACGAGGACCTCTCGTTCGTCTTCTACGCCTGCGACGGCATCTTCATCGCCCGCGAGCAGACGGGCAAGGAAGGCCACCGTTTCAGCCACCGCGTCCACGTCCAGATCGACACCACCCCCGAGTGGGCCGAGGCCAACTTCAACCACTGCCGCGAGCAGTTCGTGTCGGAAGCCCGCGACCTCCGTCTCAAGGTCGCCGATCCTGCGCCCCGCGCGCTGCGCGACTTCGCCGAGTCCTGCGTGCGCGCCTTCATGAAGCGTCTCGACGAGGAGGACGCCCGCCGCCGCGAGGAGGAGAAGACCGAGGCGCGCAAGCAGGTCGAGAAGGAGCTGTCGCGCGTTTTCTCCCCCTTCTACACCGGCGGCGCAGGCCCCCGTCCGCACGTCATCCGCAAGGGCGACAAGGTCCGGACCAAGGTCACCGTCCGCGAGCAGTCGGGGCAGAACCCGCAGGCTGACCGCCGCGATCCCCGCGGGAACGAGGGCAAGCTCAAGTTCGACTTCAAGGACTACAAGGACTCGAGCGATCCTTACGTGATCGAGGAGGACAACCTCACCGTCCTGTTCAACACCGCCAGCCCGTTCCTCAAGTCGCTCTCGCAGCAGGAGGACCACCCTGCCCGCAAGCAGGCCCTCTACGACCTCGCGGCAAGCGCCGTCGCCTACATCGAGGCCAAGGCCGTCATCGAGCGCGACTACGCGGACAAGGCCCTCGAGGAGCCGATGCTCGTCGCCAAGGCGACGCTCGGGAAGCACGCCGAGATCCTCGCCCGCATCAAGAACGAACTGGCCGCCAACTACGCCATGTTCCACATCGCCGCGCAGGCCGGGGAAGCCTGATCCGTAGACGACTGCGAGGCCCTGCTCCGGCGGGGCCTCGGCGCATGCCGAGAGAGGAGAGAAGCCGCAGATGAAGACCTTCGCCACCCGTCAAGAGATCGAGTCCGCCGTGGACGTCCTGCTCAAGGCAGGCGTGTTCCGGACCGACTGCTTCCGTTCGCCGCTCAGCGCGGGCGACGTGGCGGAGATCGCCGAGGAACGCGCCTGCTTCCCGCTGGTCAAGGTCGGCGACGGATGGACCGTGGTCCAGTCCGCCGACACCGTAGCCGCGGTGACGTTGCGCCGGATCGCGGGCGTCCTCGACGAGGTGCCGCACTCCGAGACGTCGAAGGCGCTCGCCAAGATGATCGGCAGCGAGCTTGGCGCGGAGGAACTCTACGAGGCGACCCCGTCGCCCGCCGCCGTCCGCGCGCTCCTCGGATTCCTCGGATGCCAGCACGGCCGCGAGGGCGCCGACTTCTCGACCATGCCGGGCTGGATCGCTCCCACGGAGAGCGAGCAGGCGCTCGTCCAGGCCCTTTCCACGACGATCGACTGCAACCTCAACGCCGCGCGGCTCGTCCGCAAGCTCGGCCTCGAAGGCAGGCGCACGTGGTTCCATGACCGCTTCCTGCCCAAGGTGCCCTTCGTCATCCACGAGAAGGGTTCGCCCATCCGAATCCTCGGCTGCATGCCCAACCCGGCCCTTCACCGTCCCGAGGAAGGCTGCTTCGTCGGCCTCGAGACCTCCGAGTGCGGCACCCGCGCCATGATCGAGTACCGGGTCACCGAGGAAGCGGTCGAGACCGCCTCCTTCAACGTGTCCGCCCACGCAAAGGAAGCCGTCGCGGGCGAATACGAGGAGGTGGAGTCCGGTTGCCGGCTGACCTTCAGCCTCGAGCGCCGCAACGCCCGCAAACTCTCGGGCCTGGGCCGCGTCATCCGCCGCCGATTCCCCGAATACGTGTCCGGCCAGGCCTGCTTCGTTCTCCTCGACAAGGCCGCAGGCAAGGCCCTCGTCGAGGTCGCTGACGCCGTCGACTTCGATGCCCGCGCCCGCATGCGCTCGCTCCTGGCCTCTGGGTTCGCGCCCCAGGCCGCTCCCGTCGCCTGAAGTCAGGCCATGGACATTCCCTTCTTCTACGTCCTCTACATGTCGACCGCCGTCGTGGTTCCCGCGGCATGCGTCCTGGCGACCGTCCGCCGCGGCAGGGGCGCGGCGAAACCGCGCGCCGTGATGCGAGGGACAGGCTTCGCGGAGGATTGGCCGCGCGTCTCGATCCGGGTCCTGGCGGGAGACGAACAGGCCGACGAATCGGAGGCTGCGGCTGCGGCC
>Ga0065721_10005736_pt1 | contig 11842 bp, 9 predicted proteins | sample Mesricmetagenome_FD_59108 | JGI IMG/M metagenome (GOLD analysis project Ga0065721, IMG submission 59108) | Mesophilic microbial community from rice straw/compost enrichment Sample: eDNA_1 v2 (version 2) | ecosystem: Engineered > Solid waste > Grass > Composting > Bioreactor | place: USA: Davis...
GAGCAACTGCATATTCATATTAATACGCTGTACCAGAGAATCCGCAAAATCGAGGAGATCCTCGGCCTTTCCTTTGACGATCAAGAGAATTTACTGCGACTGCAGCTGGCTTGTTATTTAAGGCAAACATATCCCATATCCCCCCTATAAGAAGGAGAGAATATCATGGCTATCGTACAAGTCACCATCGTTCCGCTCGGAACGGGAAGCACCAGCGTCAGCGAATACGTCGCGTCTGTGAAGAAAGAGCTCGATCAAGCGAAAGAGCCTATCCGATATCAACTGACTCCGATGAGCACGATTATCGAAGGGGAATTGGACGAGCTGCTTGCAGTGGTGCGCCGTCTGCACGAGGTGCCGTTTCGGGAAGGCGCCATGCGAGTGTCGACATCGATCACGATCGACGACCGCCGGGATAAGAAGGGGACTATGGAGCAAAAGCTGGCATCCGTTGAAGAGAAGCTTGGTCGATAATTTGTCGTAACTTTCGGAAGCGCCCTATCGTCTGATGGATAACGACATTAGATAATGGGGGCGAATCTTATGATCGGTAGTAAGCGGATGCAGCTTGGGTTAATGGCGTTAACAATCTTGTTTGTCAGCGGATGCGGAGACGGACTTCGAATGTTCTCCTCCGGCAAGCCCGATTACGACTCTCTTAGCGCAAGGCTGATGGGCAAGGGCTTCGAGGAGACGCTCGCTAAAGCCGAGGTCAAGGCGCTGGGCTCTTCGGGCTCGGAGGACGAGGTCGAGCTTCAGGTAAGAAGGATCGGGGACGTGCGCAAGCCGCTGGACGAGGAGGATCTTCGGAGAGTCGAGCAAGCGATCTATGACGAAGTCGGGTACAAGTTCCATTTGGAGCTCAGCGCGCTCGATGTCGGCGGCGAACCGAATACGCAAGGCCGCGTGACAGCCGTCGACGGAACCCGCCTGCTGATCGTGGACGAGGAGCGGAGGATCGGTGTCGATAAATCGCCGGATGCCGCCTGGTATAACTTCAATACGGCGGATGCGAGTTTGAAGCTTGCGGACGGAACCGACATTGCTCTAGCCGATATCCGGGTGGGCTATCGAGTGCAAGCATGGGGTGAGGGTCTCATGCTGACCAGCTATCCGGGAATGACGTCGGGACTCGNGCTGGACGTGCTGGATCGAGATCCGGGGGAGCCGGAGATGACGGGATTGGTGNAAGGAATCCACCTGTCCGATAGTCCCGGCGATGAGAATTATCTGATGNTTGGGGTAGACAAGGTCGTTCTGACCGAAATCACCCAATATCTAGTGTNGGGGAATCTTGCTTCCAAGGAGCAGATCCATGTCGGCGACAAGGTGGAGATTCGGACGACTGGACTATCCGAATTCAAAGGCGGACCCATCACGGCAACGCAAATTAACATAGTTTAACGCATGATACCTCTAATTCACCTTTCGTGCCGAAGCCGCTCGTCCCAATCGGGGAGCGGCTTCTTGCTTTTTTTGCTCAACTATGTTGCTTTGACTAGCGAACAATAGAGTGATAAACTCATTTCTCGTGACTGGGATTCCGGATTTAGGACTCCAGGCTTATGGACAATTTTCTTGGACAAGAAACAGGGATAAACCGTTGACACCCACAAAATATTGATATAAATTTAGAACTACGAACTACATATAGTCGGTGTGAGTGCCTTGGACTTCGACAAGATTCAAGGCGCAAGAGGGAAGCCGGTTCGAATCCGGCGCGGTCCCGCCACTGTGAAGGTAGAGTTTCTCTACTAGATATAGAGAGACTCGGTCGCCTTAGCCAGAGACCCGCTCATGCCGAGAGACACACCCCCTCCTACGATGGATAGGAGCGTGTCCGATACGTCCTGCCAGGCATTCGAGGAGGAATATCTCCCCGTAATAAGCCATGGACGCGTTCGGCATTTTGAATTCCAGAAGTTGCCGGATGCGTCTTTTATTGTCAGAAGGGAAAGAGATAGAGAGGAGACGGAGCCATGCTGATCGCTTACGATTCCAAAACAGGCAACGTAAAGAGGTTTATCCGCAAGCTGGATTTGCCTGCCGTACAGATCGATGAACAGACCAAGCTGGACGAGCCATTCGTTCTGGTTACATACACCACGGGATTCGGGCAACCTCCCGCCAAAGTCATGTCTTTCCTTCAACATAACCACGATCGCATGTTGGGCGTCTCCGCCAGCGGCAACCGCAACTGGGGAGACGGGTTCGCCAAGAGCGCGGATTTAATCTCCCAGAAGTACGGCGTTCCCGTCCTGATGAAGTTTGAGATGTCGGGAACTTCCGTCGATGTAGAAAAATTCAAGAAAGAGGTGAGCCTCATTGCGTCACATTGAACTTAACAACCTGCTTATGCAGCGGGATTCCGAAGGCTTCTTCCAATTAGATAAAGACCGCGAGGCGGTAGGCGCGTTCATGGAGGAAGTGAAGCGCAAGAGCTTGACTTTCGCCAGCACGTCCGAGAAGGTTCGTTATATGATCGACGAGGACTTCTACGAGAACGTCTACGACCTTTATTCCGAGGATGCAGTCGAGCAAGTGTACGAGCTCGCTCACTCCTACGATTTCCAATTCCAATCCTACATGGCGGCATCCAAGTTCTACACCGATTACGCGGTGAAGAGCAATGACAAATCGCTGTATCTCGAACACTATCCGGACCGCGTGGCCATCGTCGCCCTGCACCTTGGCCGCGGAGACCTGGGCACGGCGCTGAAGCTGACCTCCGCGATGATGGAGCAGCGCGTTCAGCCGGCGACGCCGACGTTCCTGAACGCGGGCAAGAGCCGCCGCGGCGAGCTCGTCTCCTGCTTCTTGCTCGAGATGGACGACGCGTTGAACTCGATCAACTATGTGCTCGGCACGTGCATGCAGCTGTCCAAGATCGGCGGCGGCGTGGCCGTCAACCTCTCCAAGCTGCGCGGACGCGGCGAACCGATCAAGGGCGTGGAAGGCGCGGCCAAGGGCATCATGCCGGTTCTGAAGCTGATGGAGGACGCGTTCTCCTACGCGGATCAGATGGGGCAGCGCAAGGGCTCCGGAGCAGGTTACTACAACATCTTCGGTTGGGACGTCATGGAATTCCTCGACAGCAAGAAGATCAACGCGGACGAGAAGACCCGCCTGAAGACGCTGTCGATCGGCCTGATCGTTCCGAACAAGTTCTACGAGCTGGCCGAGAAGAACGAGCCGCTTCACGTCTTCGGACCTTATTCCGTATACAAGGCTTACGGCAAGCACTTGGACGACATGGATCTCGACGAGATGTACGACACTCTTCTGGCCGATTCCCGCGTCAAGAAGAAAGTCGTCCTGAGCGCGCGCGACATGCTGACGAAGATCGCGACGATTCAGCTGGAATCCGGTTATCCGTACATCATGAACCGCACGAACGCGAATCGCGAGCATGCGCTTAAGGGAATCGGCTCGATCAAGATGTCCAACCTGTGCACGGAGATCTTCCAATTGCAGGAGACGTCGGAGATCGGCGATTACGGCACGCCGGATATCATTCGCCGCGACATCAGCTGCAACCTGGCATCGCTCAATATCGCCAACGTCATGGACACCCGCAAGATCCGCGAATCCGTTCATGAAGGCATTACGGCGCTTACCGCCGTCAGCGACATGTCTACCGTCGCCAACGCTCCGGGCGTCGCGAAGGCGAACGATGAGCTTCATTCCGTCGGTCTGGGCGCGATGAACCTGCACGGTTACCTGTCGAAGAACCGCATTGCCTACGAAAGCGCGGAAGCCCGCGACTTCGCGCGCACGTTCTTTATGATGGTGAATTTCTATTCGATCGAGAGAAGCATGGAGATCGCCCGGGAGAAGGGTGAAACCTTCGCCGGCTTCGAACGTTCGGAGTATGCGAGCGGCGCGTACTTCGAACGTTATAAATCGACCGATTACCGTCCGGTTACGGACAAGGTGAAGGCGCTGTTCGAAGGACTCGCGATTCCGACGGCGGACGATTGGGCGAAGCTCGCTTCCGACGTTCAACAGCATGGCCTGTATCATGCGTACCGCCTGGCGATCGCTCCGACGCAGAGCATCTCGTACGTTCAGAACTCGACCGCAAGCGTGATGCCGATCGTCGAGCCGATCGAGACGCGCACCTATGCGAATTCGACGACGTATTATCCGATGCCGTTCCTGTCGCGCGACAACTTCTTCTACTACAAGTCCGCCTATCAGATGGACCAATTCAAGATCATCGACCTGATCGCGGAGATTCAAGCTCACGTCGACCAAGGCATCTCGACCGTCCTTCACGTCAACAGCGACGTCACGACGCGCGAACTGTCGAGGTTCTATATTTACGCAGCCAAGAAGGGATTAAAATCCCTGTATTACACGCGGACGAACATTCTGTCCGTCGAGAATTGCGTCAGCTGCGCGGTATAAGCACGGTAACGCCGCTTCTGCGCGGCTTGAGAGGGGACAAATTAGCATGTGCGCGATGAAAGCCGTCAACTGGAATCGTCCGGACGACGATTATACGAATATGTTCTGGAGCCAGAACATTATGCAGTTCTGGACCGACGAAGAAATCCCGCTGTCGGACGACAAGATGGTGTGGATGGAGCTGAGCGATGCCGAGCGCACGCTCTATAAGAAGGTGCTCGGCGGCCTGACGCTGCTGGACACCGTGCAAGGCGGCATCGGGATGCCGAAGATTCTCGAGCACGTGGACGGCCTGCAGCGTAAAGCCGTGCTCGGCTTCATGGCGATGATGGAGCAGATCCATGCCAAGTCGTACAGCAGCATCTTCACGACGCTCGCCACGACGGAAGAGATCGATTCGGTCTTCCGTTGGGTGGAGGAGAACAAGTACCTGCAGATCAAGGCCGATACGATCTCGCAATATTACAAGAGCATCGAGACCCGCAAGGATCTCTATCTGGCGATGGCCGCATCGGTTCTGCTCGAGAGCTATCTGTTCTACAGCGGCTTCTTCTACCCGCTCTACCTGGCGGGTCAAGGCAAGATGACGAGCAGCGGAGAGATCATCGACTTGATCCTTCGCGACGAGAGCATTCACGGCGTCTACGTCGGCCTTCTGGCGCAGGAAGTGTTCGCCGAACTCGACGAGGACGAGCAGAAGGACGCGACCGAGACGTTCAACGGTCTCCTGCAGTATCTCCATCAGAACGAGATGAACTATACCGACGAGCTGTACACCGAGCTGGGCTTGGACGAAGAGGTCAAGACGTTCGTTCGTTATAATGCCAACAAGGCGATGATGAACCTGGGACTGGAACCGATCTTCCCGGTGGAAGACGTGAATCCGATCGTCTTCAACGGCATCAGCACGAAGACGAAGCAGCATGACTTCTTCTCCAAGAAGGGGAACGGGTACGTGCGCACGTTGAACGTAGAGCCTCTGACCGACGATGATTTCAACTTTAACTTTTAATAGATAGATATGCGCAAGAACCGACTGGCTCCTGATAAGAAGGAGACGGTCGGTTCTTTACGTTACGGCTCTTGGTCAACGGCTCTTGTCGCCCGCGGCCGGCTCCAAGTGGAAATACGACTCCAGAAATTCCACGAACGAACGAGCGGCGTTCGGCAGGTAGCGCTTCTCGTTCCAAGCGATCGCGAACTCTCGTTCGCAGGTCGGCTTATCGATGCTTAGCAGCTTTACATTCTCGTCATCGACAGAGTTGGGATTGCGCGGGGTGAAGGCCAAACCGAGACCCGCTTGGACAAGGCTCCATAGAGCGGAAGGTTCGTCCACTTCGCAGATGATCTGCCGGTCGATGCCGGCTTTGCGGCAATATTCGTTGTTCAATTGCCGGAAAGGATGCTCCTCATGGTACTCGATAAAAGCTTCGTTCATGACCTCGGTTAATGCAACGCTCGAGCGATCGGCAAGCCGATGTCCGATCGGAACGGCCAAGCATACCTCGGCTTTCAGAACGGTCATCTCCCGTATCCAGGGCTGCCTCAGGGACGCCGCGATAAAGCAGAGATCCACCTCGCCTCGTTCGAGCAGGGAGATCATATCGTCGGAGGCGGCTGGCGGGATCTGAACGACCCGGAACAGCATCTCCGGGTTCTCCTTGCGGAAGGCGCTTATCGAAGAGGAGAGGCGGTTAAGCGTCGGCGTCGCCAAACGAATCGTTCCTTGCTCCTTGCCCGCCATGTCCGCCAGCTCCCGGCGGCCGTCCTCCAGAGCGCCAAGCGCCGTTTCCACCTGCTGCAAGAACGCTCTGCCGAACCGGTTCAGCCGAATCTGCCGGTTGTGCCGATCGAACAGAGGAACGCCTACGTCCTCTTCAAGCCTGGAGATCGTCTTGCTTAAGGCCGGCTGCGCGATTCGGAGCTCTTCGGCCGCTCTCGTCATATGCTCGTATTTCGCCACCGTACGAAAATAGTGCAGCTGCAGCAATTCCATGGCATATAGCCTCCTGTCCCGTACGTTCCTATCCATACACTGGAGTATATCATCATATATAATAATATATATTATTATTTATCGAACTGGAAGGGTATAGTGGGAGGTGGAAGGAATTGCAGGAGGGATCGCAGATGGCGGCAAACCAAACAACTTCCGATTTACCGAAGAACGGCGACGTTCTGATCAAAATTCTCGCGTTCACCCTAATCCTATCTTCGATGAGCGCTACGATGTTCAATATCGTCCTCCCGGAGATCCGTGCCGACTTCGGGCTCTCCGTGGCGCAGGTCAGCTGGGTCTCTACGGTTTACTTGTTGATTTATGCGGTAGGTTCCGTTATCTATGGCAAGCTGCTCGATCGATACCGGGCGAAGACGCTCATCACGTTCGGGTTGCTCGTGTTCGCGGCCGGATCGCTGCTTGGCTTGCTAGCGACCTCGTTCGTCTTCGTTCTGTCGGCGAGAGTGCTGCAGGCGATAGGAGCATCCGTCGTTCCGGCGCTGGCGATGATGATTCCGGTCCGTTACTTCCCGCCGGAGAGAAGAGGGAGAGCGCTCGGAATATCGTCAACGGGTCTGGCGCTGGGCAACGCCATCGGACCTATCGTTTCTTCGCTGCTGGTCTCGCTCGTTCATTGGCGATGGCTGTTCGCCATCCCGCTTCTCATTCTGGCCACGCTGCCATTCTACCGAAAATTTCTCGTGGAAGAGAGGAGAATGGAAGGGCGAATCGATTGGCTTGGGGGAGGCTTGCTGGCGGGAACCGTCGCTTTGCTTCTCTTGGCCATCACCCAAGGAAGCCTGACGCTCGGAGCAGGCAGTCTGGCTGCGTTCCTAGTCTTTATCTGGAGGATCCGAACGGCTGCCGAACCGTTCGTGTCTAGAGCCTTGCTCCGAGATCGTGTCTATTTAATGGGGTTAACCATTGCGGCGCTTGTCATGAGCATAAGCTATGCCTTGCCGTTTCTGACACCTCAACTCCTTGCCGATATTAATCGGCTGGAGCCTGGATGGATCGGCTTCGTCATGGTGCCGGGAGCGTGCGTTTCCGCTTATTTGGGACGCAAGGTCGGCAAGATGGCCGATATCAAGGGCAACTCCTTCGTGTACCATTCGGCTTTCGCGCTGTTGTTCGGCTGCTTCCTCGCGCTATCGTTCTTCGTCGGTAGTGTCGCCGCCGTTATCGGATTTATTTTCGCCTTCGGGACGGTAGGACAGATGTTTATGCAGATCGCGCTGTCGAATACGATCTCCCGCAGCATTCCGAAGGATCAAGTGGGCGTCGGCATGGGGCTGATGACTCTGTGCAACTTCCTATCGGGAGCGGTAGCGACAGGCATCTACGGCAAAATCATGGATCACGGGGCGACGGCGCCTTGGCTTCCATGGCAGTCGCATGAGGAGGCTTTCGTCTTCAGCAATTTATACCTGGTGCTGGCGATCGCGCACGTCGGAATCCTTATTCTCTACCGAAGCGTCTTCGTCCGGAAGAAGAATGCCCGAGCAGCTGCAACGTTACAAGCCTAAAAAAGAAGGAAATGATAACGCCGCAAGCGTTAATCATTTCCTTTTTTGTTGAATAGCCGCGCGAATTTACGATAATGCGATAGAAAATAAGAGCCGTTGTTGTGTAAGCGCTTATTTGATTATCCATTCGGCGTGGTTCCTTGTTTTCCAACGCAAATCCCTTTTGGCAATCGGAATGAGTTGCAGTATGATCATCTCCGATACTTCATATATCCGTTATCGCTGAATCTCCGTCTAGGGGATCGGGGGAACCAATCGCGGAGCCGTTTGTCCGCGCGGGGTGAATCGGAGGCGTGGACTCATGCTTCCGTAGGGCGACTCTAATCGCCCGAATCCGTCAGCTAACCTCGTAAGCGTTGTTAGAGAGGTGAAACAGCTTCGGCCGAACGATGGGCCGCGGAGGGTTCTCCGCGGCTATTAAGCATGGAATGAGGTCCAGAATTCACTAAGAACAACAAGAATGAAAGGCATGGTACCTACCTTGATTTCAGGGGATACTTCAACAAACGGCAAAATCGATCATAAGGACCTTTGAGGAACGGTGATGGGCGTGACATCCAAGATCAAACGAATCCTTCTCGGCAAGCCGCTTAAGTCGACCGAGTTAGGGGAACAAAAGCTTAGAAAAACGAAGGCGCTGGCCATTCTGTCCTCCGATGCCTTGTCTTCCGTAGCCTACGGCCCGGAACAAATCTTATTGGTGCTGGTGACGATTGGCGCGGCGGCGTTCTGGTACTCCGTCCCGATCGGGATCGGCGTTCTGATCCTGCTGGCGGCCCTGATCCTGTCCTATCGTCAGATTATCTTCGCTTATCCGCACGGGGGCGGCGCTTACGTCGTCTCCAAGGAAAATCTCGGCCTGTCCTACGGTCTCGTGGCCGGCGGCTCGCTGCTGGTCGATTATATTCTGACGGTGGCCGTCAGCGTCTCGGCGGGAACGGATGCCATAACTTCAGCATTTCCAAGTTTGCACGATTATAACGTTCCGATCGCGGTGGCTTTCGTTATTTTTATTACCATCCTCAACCTGAGGGGAGTCACCGAGTCGGCTTCGATCCTGGCTTATCCGGTCTACTTGTTCGTGTTGGCGTTGTTTATTCTCATCGGAGTCGGATTGTACCGGATCGCGGCGGGCGACGTCTCGCCGGAGCTCCACGCCTCAATCGGAACGCCGGTGGCCGGAATCAGCTTGTTTATTCTGCTGAAGGCATTCGCTTCGGGAAGCTCGGCCTTGACGGGAGTCGAGGCGATCTCCAATGCGATTCCGAACTTCAAAGCTCCGGCTCCGAACAACGCCGCCAAGACGCTTGCCGCGATGGGGATCCTGCTGGCGATCTTATTCTCCGGGATCGTGTACCTGGCTTATTATTACGGGATTGCGCCCAGACACGACGTTACGGTCGTCTCGCAGATCGCGGAAGAAACGTTCGGACGGAACTTCATGTACTACTTTATCCAAGGAACGACGGCTTTGATTCTGATTCTGGCCGCCAACACGGGATACTCGGCCTTTCCGCTGCTCGCCGTCAACTTGGCCAAGGATAAGTTCATCCCGCGCATGTTCACGGTTAGAGGCGACCGTTTGGGCTACTCCAACGGCATTATTTTCCTAGGCGTGTTCTCGATGATTCTGATCATTGCCTTCCAAGGGCAGACGGAGCACTTGATCCCGTTATATGCGGTCGGCGTGTTCATTCCGTTTACGCTATCGCAATCGGGGATGATCCTGAAGTGGATTCGCGAGAAGCCGCGAGGCTGGAGAACGAAGCTCACCATCAATTTTATCGGCGCTCTGATCAGCTTCACGGTGTCGGTAATCTTCTTCCTAACGAAGTTCCCCATGGTGTGGCCGATACTCGTCTTCCTGCCGATCATTATCTTCGTCTTTTATCGGATCAGGCGGCATTACGCGGCGGTCGGAGAACAGCTGAGGCTGGCTTCCTGCGAGCCGGCGGTGCCGATCGAGGGCAACGTGATCATCGTGCCGGTATCGGGAATCACGCATGTCGTCGAGCACTCGTTGAACTACGCTAAATCGCTTAAAGCCGAACAGATCATTGCGGTTTATATTCCGTTCGAGAGGGAAGACGAAGTACGCTTCGAGGAAAAATGGAACAAGTGGAAGCCCGACATTCGACTGGTCACCCTTCCTTCGCCGTACCGTACGATCATTCAGCCTCTCATCCGGTTCCTCGACGTGGTTCAACGCAAGGCCGGCGAGTCGAACTATCAGGTCACGGTCATTATTCCTCAATTCATTCCGAAGAAGGGCTGGCATAACATCCTTCACAACCAGACGAGTTTCATGATCCGGGCGCGACTGTTAATGCACAGCAAGGATATAATCATTACGACAGTTCCTTACCATCTGAAAAAATAACGTTCGAGACCAGCCGGCAACGCAATTGCGCTTGCCGGTTCTCCTCGGTCCTTAAGCGAGCTGTCCGTGGCCATTATCATGGTGGGAATAGGGACAATAATGCGGTTATCGCTTCGGGAGCTATCGTTACGAAGGATGTTCCTGTTAACGCGGTCGTGGGCGGAAATCCCGCCAAGATAATCAAGCAGATCGATAATGGTCAAACGAAGGCGGAATAAAAAACCAACGGCAGTCAAGGACGTAAAAGCTAGTCCAAGACTGCCATTGGTTTCTATTAGTTTACATAATATTATATATGTTACTTACATCATCACGAAGACATAGAACAGGATGGCGATCAGAAACCGGTAGGCCGCGAACCATTCCAGGCGAAGACGCTTGATCAAGTTCAGGAAGGTGACGACGGCGATCATGGCGACGATGAAGGCGGCAATAAATCCGATCAGGAACAAGACCAAACGATCGGAAGTCAGCATGTCGCGGCTGTCGTACATATCGAGCACGGTAGCGCCCAGCATGACCGGCACGGAAATGATAAACGTGAAGTCCGCGGCCGCTTTCTGGCTTGTCCCGAGCAGCAATCCGCCGGAGATCGTCGATCCGGATCTCGAGAAACCGGGCCACAGCGCCAAGCATTGGAACAAGCCGATGCCGAAGGCCTGCTTGTAGCTGATATCATCGGTCTCTTCGGCGGTTACTTTGCGCTTGACTCTTGTAGCAATGATCATAAGAATACCGCCGGCAATCAAGCTGATTAGCACGGGGGCCGGGCCGAACAATTCGTTCTTGATGAAATCTTTGGCGACCAGATAGACGATTAAAGCAGGGATCATGGCAAGGATCAGATGGAAGACGTTTAGCTTATTCGGCGTGAGCTTAAACGTAACGACGTCCTTGGCGATTCCGAGATATCTTTTCCAATAGAGAATCAGAACCGCCATTACGGCGCCTAGCTGGATGACGATCTTGAACGTGACTGTCCAATCTTCGTCGAACCCTAACAGATCACTTACGAGAATTAAGTGACCCGTCGAAGACACGGGAAGAAATTCCGTTAAGCCTTCAACGATACCCAAAATAATCGAACTAATAAAATCACTCATCTACTCAATTCACCTCATCACACATTGTAGCATACACCTATTCCATCTGAAACAGACTTTCGACCGGGTATAAAGAACGAACAATATGGAAACGGTGAAGGGAGGTTCCTTTGATCGGAGTTAACAAAGAAGCATTCTACCTCTTATTGGTATTTAGGTTTGGGAATCGCTAGCTTGAAAAGAAGCTGGGACGTTCGAATGTGATAACGCTTACATTTAGAATTCGAAGAGAGGCTCAGGAGATGATTACTCCATTTATGCGAGGCAAGGAAAACAAAGTCGGCTCAGTTGGGAAAGTTAAATGACTAAAACCAGATTAAACATTTGCCAGCGATGTTCAAGAACATCTGAAAAACCGAATCATGTAACTTATAAAAATAATATTGGCCAGATCATTTTGATAATCTAAAGAGGAAATTGCAGA
>Ga0065721_10052463_pt1 | contig 11839 bp, 13 predicted proteins | sample Mesricmetagenome_FD_59108 | JGI IMG/M metagenome (GOLD analysis project Ga0065721, IMG submission 59108) | Mesophilic microbial community from rice straw/compost enrichment Sample: eDNA_1 v2 (version 2) | ecosystem: Engineered > Solid waste > Grass > Composting > Bioreactor | place: USA: Davis...
CCCGTTCCTTCTGACTCATCAATAGCTTCTCCATCGAGGCGCCAGTTGTTATCGCAACCGCCGCCCCATGGGGACATTTTCATCGAGTCAGAAAGGGGACATTCTCAAAGAGTCAGGACAAAATTTTTTCAGGAGTGCCGGGAGGTGGCTGGACACCGAATCATTCCGCAGGAATCTTCAATGCTTCGACTTTTCAAACATGTGCGGAAAGGTGGCGTTGCAGGCATGCTGGCGGATTTGAATTTACGGCCCAGTGAAGCGGCGACGGTCATTGACGCGTTCGGAATGAAAATGTGCGTCACGTTCTTGCACGCGATGTTGGCGCAGCGCGGTGGGGCATTGCTGGTGCCGGTCGAAGGGTTGTCGTTACCGAATGGTAGCTGTAGGGTGACCGTGCATCCGCCGCTGAAAATTTCTCCGGAAGCGAGCTATAAGGAAGTTGCGCAACAGTGCTGGAATTTTTTCGAGCCAACGATTCGCGCCAATCCATCGCATTGGCTGTGGGCGTATAAACACTGGCGGTTCAAACCGGCAAAGACGACGCGCGAATATCCGTTTTATGCGCGGCCTTGCAGTGAGTTTCAACGGCTGATGGAGAGTCTGCCGATCGAAACCAAAGCGGCGGCTTGATAGAAAGTTAATCGAGTCAGACTACTCCAGCCCGAGGATGCGTTTTCCTTCGGGGGTAATCATGGAATGATGCCATGGCGGATCCCAGACGATTTCCACTGAAGCATCGTCCACGCCTTCGAGATTGAGCAGTTTCACCTGCGCATCGCCTGCGATGGCCGGGCCCATGCCGCAACCGGGAGCGGTTAAGGTCATCTTCACATCCACTCGCGCGCCACCGGAAGGAGTCGGCGTCAACTGCATGTCGTAAACCAATCCGAGGTCCACAATGTTGACGGGAATCTCCGGATCGAAACACGTGCGGAGTGTTTGCCAGACGAGATCTTCATTTACCGGACCTTTTGGAGGAATCGCAGCGTCTTTAACCTCCTGCCCGAGGGCGTCGGCGTCCTGAGGCGCGATGCGAAACAAACCGGTAGGCGTTTGGATTGTAAAACTGCCGCCGAGAGTTTGAGTGATATAAACCTCCGTGCCGGCGGTGAGGGTATCGGGAGTTCCCGCCGGAATTCGAACGGCGGCGCAATCGCGCTTCAAAGTGACTGCCGAGGTGTGATTCATATTCGGTAAAAGCGGTTTTAGGGTTTTTAGGACCGCTGCCGTTCAACCTAACAAGAGCCGACGAGGCGGGGAAGCGAATATCCGGATAGAAATTCCGAGGAAACAGTCGTGATAACTTCACGGAAGGAAGAGGCGCAGCGCAGGAATTCGCATTGGTGCACAAAATGAAACACGCCAGCCCCGGGCGCATGAACCACACCCGTGTGATTCATCTGGCGTATGACAGCGAACCCAGCGTTCTCGCGCCCATCGCGCAACGTCTCGTTGCTACGCCACCCTGAGCCGGCACAGGGGCCTATGCCGGTTGCGCCCGGGGCGGGCGCGTTCCACTTCGCGATTTGCTCAACCCTGATCGTTGTCTCCTTCAACAACTCGAAGCCTCTGAGCTAAATCGTCGCGGCATCGTATCATTGTTATTGAATCTGCCAATACCCACTACTGGGTAATCCCTTTACCCGGAACTGGGTAAGAACAAAACCGGTTTAGCGGCCTGAAACGCCAGTCAACTCGAGCAAAATTTTCAAATTTCAGGCGTTTTTGCAGCATTTTCACGGCGGTTTGCCGGGTTGAATGACTGACAGGCGACGGCGATTTGCTATGCTCGGCGGAATGAAGCCCACGTTCGCCGCGATAGAAAATTTTTCTTTGGGTGAGTTTTGCCGAATCGCCGCTGTTGTAATGGCGCCGTTGTTTTTGCTGCCTGTCTCGGATGCGTTAGCCGAACAAATCGTGGTGGCGCAGGATGGCAGCGGACAGTTTACCAACGTGCAAGCGGCGATCATGTCTGTGCCGATGGGCTACGCGACCAATCCGGTGATCATTTACATCAAGCGAGGCACGTATAAAGAGCAGTTATACATTCAGCGGGAAAAGCGGTTCTTTCATCTGCGTGGGGAAAATCCCGAAACCACCATTTTGACTTTTGATCTTCATGCCAACCTTCCTGGACCTGATGGTAAACCGATTGGCACTTTTCGGACACCGTCCACATATATTGATGCCGATGATTTCACGGCAGAGAATCTGACGTTTGCCAATTCCGCCGGGCCGGTGGGGCAGGCGTTGGCAATTCGCGTTGATGGAGATCGTGCCGTGTTCCGCAACTGTCGCTTTCTGGGTTGGCAGGATACGGTTCTGGTGAATCGGGGGCGGCATTATTTTGAAGATTGCTACATTGAAGGCCATGTGGACTTCATTTTTGGTGGGGCAACCTGCTGGTTTGAACGCTGCAAAATTCACTGCTTGCGCGATGGATACATCACGGCAGCGTCCACACCGGATACGAATGAATTCGGTTACCTATTTCATCGTTGCGAAATCACCGGCGCGCCCGGAGTAAAAACGTATCTGGGGCGACCATGGCGGGATTTTGCTGCGGTGGCTTTTCTGAATACCGAAATGTCGGAAGTCGTTCGACCAATTGCCTGGCACAACTGGAGCAGGCCGGAGCGAGAAAAAACAACGCGCTATGTCGAATTTGGCAGCACCGGGGCTGGTGCAAAATCGGAGCAACGGGTGAAATGGGCGAAAACGCTCTCAGCTGAGGAAGCTGAACAAATTACGGTGGAAAAAGTTTTGGGCGGTTACGACAACTGGAATCCGCTGAAACGAAATTGAGCACTTCAAATCCAGGCGGCGCGGAGTTGTTCCGGGTTTTCATCTCTCAATCGTAATGTTCGCAAACTGAGAGCGTCATGACGTTTGGCGAGACGTTGCCCGGATTCATCGGCCATCAACTGGCAGTGATAAAATTTCGGAGCAGGGAGGTTCAAAGCGCGGTAGATCAACAGTTGTCGTGCTGTGGACTTCAACAAATCCGCACCGCGTACAACTTCGCTTATCTGCATTTGCGCATCATCTACTACGCACGCCAACTGATATGCGGGAACATCATCGGGCCGCCACACAACGAAGTCACCGAAATCGCGTCCGGCGACGAATAATCGCAGTCCGAAATTTTCATCCATGAAAGAAATTGTTTCGCCATCGGGAACACGGAAACGCCACGAAATGCGAGTTGCCGGTTTTTGCGAGGCTGCTCTCAGCGCGGAGTTTTCGGAGAGCAAATTGTCTGCGGTTTTTTCGCGGCACGTTCCGGGGTAGAGCGGTTCATCGTCATCTTCGGCATGCGGTGCGCGGACAGCTGCGGCGATGTCTTTTCGCGAGCAGGTGCAAGGATAGATAAATCCGCCAAGCCGGAGTTTTTCGAGTGCAGCGCGATAAAGTGGGAATCGTTCGCTTTGGTTGTAAGGGCCGAACGGGCCGCCGCAATCCGGGCCTTCGTTCCAAGTGAAACCAAACCACTTCAAATCTTCATACATCGCGGTGATGAATTCCGATTTGCAGCGTGCGTGATCAAGATTGTCGTTGCGCAGAATGAGTGTGCCGTTGTGTTCTCGCGCCCGTTGCTGTGCGACCCAGAATGTTCGCGCGTGGCCTAAGTGCAGGTAACCCGTAGGCGAAGGAGCGAGGCGCCCGCGATAGACTGGTGGCGACGCGTCACTCATAACAAAGCCGGTTTCAGTACGTCAGCAGGTTGATGAGGTGAATGCCGTTGTTGGCCAATTCCCATTTTCCGCTGCGTTTGGTGACGAGTTTGCGGCAAGGATTACGCTGATATTCCGCTTCATCCACGCTCAGTAATTGCACGCGCGCTTTGCCTTTGATTTCCGCCGCGCTGCGAGGAGTTAACTCGATCGGCATTCCCATAAAATTCAACACCATTTCGTATCCGACAATGCCATCGCGCGTGGCTTGGGGATTGGGGCGAACAAGCGTGGCGTAACGATTCAACCACGGGAACTGCGTTTCTCGAACGAACACCCGACACAGCGGTTGCTGCCGTTGTAAAAAGGTCGTGAGGCTGAATTTTTCGCCAAGCTGTTTTTGAGCAAGGAAGACGGCGCGAGGATCAATGCCAAGCAGGTTCTGGCCGTTCCAATTGCCGTGGTCGTTGCGTTGACCGGGAAATGTTTTTTTGTACCACGAGGCGAACCGATCGTTGATCAGCAGATTCAATTCGAAATGCACATGAGCGCGCTCTTTGGAAATGCCTTCACGCGTGTTGGCAGTTCGGCCCATTATGCCGATCGTTTCGCCTGCTTTCACACTGTTGCCGGGACGAAGATCGGAACGAATTTCACGCAGATGCGCGTAAACGGAGTAAACTTCTAAGCCTTCCACCACATGCTGAAGCACGATGTAATTGCCGTAGTTGGAGAGCGACGGTTTGCGATTGATATAGGACACCGTGCCCGAAGCTGTGGCCAGAACCGGATCAATGGGTTCGTTCTTTTTGTCGCGCTGCAAACAGCGGATGTCCAGTCCTTCGTGCAATTGCCAGCCATCAGAACGCACGCAACCGAAACAGCCGCTCGGCCAGGTTTTCCCGACGGTGGGAACAAAAAAACGTTCTGCGCCACCATCGGGATCAAACAACGCGTTATTCGCCGTAGGCAATTGAAACGGTTGGGCGCTGGCAGAAATGACGCCGCTCAGAAACGCGACGAAGCTGAGACGTTTGAACATGAACAACAAAACGGAGAATGAGATTAACAACTTACTCGGGCACTTCGCTGAAAGTGGTTTCCGGTTTGTAACCGGCAGCATTGTTCCAACCGCGGACCATTTCGTCGGATTCGGTGCGGTCGGCATCTGGCGTAAACGTGATCGTGCCGCTGGCAATGCGACCAGGAATAACTGGCGCGGCGATCCAGCGATCGAAAACATTTGTACCGAGGCGGAATTGCGAGCGAATAGCGAAACGGCGGTACGAGTTGTTCGCCGAGTATTGTTCCAACAGGCGTTCGCCTTGTTGATTGAATTTCAAACTGATGACGTGGCCGTCGTCTGTTTCGATTACGCGAGCTGAGTGCAGATGCGCTTCGCTGAGAAACGGATATTTATCAATGGTGATCCAGACCGGCGAAGAACGCAGCACGCAAATACGTTCACTGCGGTCGCCGTGCAGCGGATTGGTTTCCAGATGGACTCGCAGCGTGGCGATCATTTTGTCCGGATCCGACTTGGAGGTTTTGCATCCGGCAACCAGCAGCGCGAACGCGAGCAGCAAAATGAGATTGAATTGCAACGGACGAATTACCATAGTGACGACCACAAAATCGGAACACGAAAGCAAAGTAAAGACTGATATGGGAAAACAATATAATAAGCTGGTTAAGCGCAAACGTCGGCTTGCCTATAACAAACGCAAAAAAGCCGCCGTGAAGGCGAAGAAGAAAAGCGTAAAAACAGCCGCTGCCTGAAGAGCCTTTCCGCAAAGAAAAAGCCGCCCGAAATCTCGGGCGGCTTTTTTGTTCAACTCAGTCCAGAGAAAGAAAAGTATGTTTTACCGGCTCAGTTCGATCGGATGAAATCGTCTGCTTCCAGGACAGTGCTGTCATCAAATCGGCGGTTTGGACCGGCGGAGCGGATAAGGACGCCTTCCTGAGCGAAATAGATGCGGAGCGGAGTGCCCCACGGATCCACGTATTCGCCTTTCTCGTTCAGTTCCGTTTTGCGGCCGACGAGGATAATTACGTTCTTGGAATTGTCACCTTGCAAAGCCTTGGCAATTTCAGCATTTCCGCCTGTCGGATAGCTGCCGACCCGTTCCTTGTATTTCTGCAAGCCAATGAAGAGATTTTCGACGTCTTCGTTGAACTTGGCCGTTTTGGCGTTGGCGCGAAAGGTATTCCAGGCTTTCGCCGCCCAAAACGAGCAGCAAATGACGGTGATGAATCCGATGCCGATCAAAACTTTTCTCATGCCCCGGGAATAAGCAGGGCCGGTACCAGGGAGGCCGGTAAATCGGCGGGATTACGCTTTACTGGTGGATTGGGGCGCGGCGGTGCTTTCGCGGATAATCAATTCAGCCGGGAGGCGACGGGTTTCCGGGCGTTCGCCCCGGAGAAGCTGCTGCATCATTTCGATGGCGGCAATGCCGAGTCGGAATTTGGGCTGGCGAACGGTCGTTAATGGGACACGAAAATGTTCGGCAACCAGAATGTTACCAAAGCCGAGCAACGAGATGTCCTGCGGAATGCGAATGCCTTGTTGTAACAGCGTGTTGGCGCAGCCGATGGCGACGAGGTCGTTGCAGGCCTGAATGGCGGTGGCGTCGCAACGTTCGTTCGCAAATTGCAGCGCCGCCTTGTGTCCGTCGTCAATCGTGCTTCCTGCGTGAAAAACCAGTGCGTCATCTACGTCGAGACCGACTTCACGATGAGCGCGACGAAAACCTTCGTAACGTTCCTGCGCCCAGATGGCAGGCAGTGGGCCGGTAAAATACGCGATGCGTTTGTGGCCAAGTTCGAGAAGATATCTGGTGGCGGCGAAACTGGCGGCGAGTTCGTCGGTCTGCACGCCGACGAATTGACTGCAAAACGCTGCGGGGGATCCAAGTAAAACCACCGGAGTTCCGCTGGCTTCCAGTTCGCGATAAATCTTCGCATCGCTTTCCATCCGATAAACCGGAGTCGCAAAAATTCCGTCAACACGGCGCGCCAAGAGGCGACGAAAACAGAGTTCTTCGAGTTCGGGTTTATTCTGTGTGTGGCACAACAACAGGTCGTAACCCAGTTCCTGTGCGCGTTCCTCCAACGCGTAAACCATGCGGGCGAACACGGGATTGGTTGTCGAAGGAATCACCAGACCGAAGAGTTTCGTGGCGCGAGTCCGGAGACTTTGCGCACTCGAATCCGGCACGTAGCCCATTTCTTTCGCCGTCGCTTTGATGCGCGCGCGAGTGCTGGCGGCGACGTCCGGCTGGTCCCGTAACGCTTTGGAAACGGTCATGACGGACACTCCGACGCGTTCAGCAATATCAACAAGACGAACCATTTTAATTTATATCTCCGGGGTGGAATATCACAGATAAGCGCCGCGCCATTGTAATTTGCGTCGCAACGCTTCGAAGAATGAGCTGTCAGCCAGATGCATAAGTTTTACCGAGTACCGGCTGCGTCGCACGGTTACGGTATCCTGCGGAGTCAACTCGCTCAGCACATCGCCATCGGCGCTGAGAATCGTCGCTGGCCCTTTGCTGACGGGCTTAATGTGGATGGTGGCGTTGAGCGGGACGATCAACGAGCGATTTGACAACGTGTGTGGGCAAATCGGGGTCAGCGCAAAAACATCGGCAGTCGGCAACACAACCGCACCGCCCGCCGCCAATGAATACGCGGTGGAGCCGGTCGGTGAACTTACAATTAAACCATCGCAGCGATAACGCGTCAGTGGGTCGGAATTGACGACGACTTCGAGATCGATCAATCGCGCCACTTCACCGCGGCCCACGACGATGTCGTTGAGCGCCAACTTGCGAATGACTTTACCGCCCACACGCGCTTTGACTTCGAGCAACGCGCGGCGTTCGAATTTGAATTCACCGAGCCAGATTCGTTTCAGCGCGCGTTCCAGATGATCGGATGGGACGGCGGTGAGAAAACCCAGTCCGCCGATGTTGATGCCAAGCAGGGGGGTTGCAACTCCGGCGGTGTCGCGAGCGACGCGCAACATGGTGCCATCGCCGCCGAACACGAGCAGTAAATCCACTTCGCGTGCGAGTTGCGCGGTGTCGAGGCAAACAGTGGCGTTGAGTTTTGCGAGTCGCGCAGTGACCGGTTCGGTGAATACTTCGCGGCCAGCCGCTCGAATGAGTGTGGCGGCGCGAATGACCGAGCGAGCGCAGGATTGTTTATCGGGATTGCCGATGACTCCGACGCGTTGAATTTTTTCAGCCGTTTTTTTCAATCAAAACGAGAAATTCTTTGTTGCCTGCTGGACCGAGCAGCGGAGATTCGGTGACATCAACCCAGCGCAATCCGCCACTTTGGGACACAAATTGTTCCAACTCCTGAATGATCCGCTGATGAACAGTGGGATCGGTAATGACACCTGCGCCTTTGTCCGCTTCTTCCTTGCCAGCTTCAAACTGAGGTTTGATCAGCGCGAGGATTTTACCGGTTGAGCGCAACAAAGCAACGGCAGGGGGGAGAATTTTGCGAAGCGAAATAAATGAACAATCAATCACCACCAGATCGACCGGCGAAAATGGCGCGGGCATGCGGTCGGGAGCGAGATGGCGCGCATTTGTCCTTTCCATGACCACAACGCGCGGATCACGACGTAATTTCCACGCGAGTTGGCCGTGTCCCACGTCCACGGCGTAAACTTTCTTAGCGCCTGCTTGCAGCAAACAATCCGTGAAACCGCCGGTTGAAGCGCCGAGATCAATGGCGATCTGGTCGGTTGCGTTGATTTGAAAGTGCTGAAGCGCGTGCTCGAGTTTGTGACCGCCGCGACTGACAAATTTTTCGGTGACAGCAAGAGAGAGTTTGTCGGCGTCGCGGACCATATCGCTGGGTTTGCGAGCAGGTTGGCCGTTGATTAAAACCTGTCCGGCCATGACGGCGCGTTTGGCTTTCTCGCGGCTTTCGCAAATGCCCCGTTCCACCAGGGCCTGATCCACACGAATCATGACCGCAGCGTAATGACCGCGGGATTAAAAATCACGCCTCGATGCGCGAGGCGGATTTATTTCATGGGCGCGGCGGCGTAGAGCCGGGACTGCACGTCCTGGAAACTGTGCAGGAACATCTGGTTGTCTGCGACAGTTTTTTCGATGAGTTGTTTGACCAGGAACAATTCGGAACTGTTGATGACGGCGTGAACGCTTTGCTGAATCGCCTGCATCGGTGTGAACGTCTGAAACGATTCGCCAATGAGAATGAACGTCGAATGCCGACGCTGGCCCATGGGCATGCGTTGAATCGCCTGGAGCGTGAGATTCTCCTGAAGATTGTTGGCGGCAAACCGTTCTTCAATCACCACGACCTGATAACGCACCTGGCTGAATCGCACGAGGAAGTCGCTGTGGGTGGCGGCGGTGTGAACTTTGTAACCGAGTTCCTGAAGCGCCTTTTTGATTTCTTCCAACCATTCCGGCGTGGAAAACGCAATCAAAGCCGGTTTGTCAGACGCACTGAGAAATTCAAATTGATCGCTCATAACTTATTTAATCTTGAGACTGACGGCGGGCGTGGCCGGACCGCCATTGAGACCGCCGGAATCCACTGAGCCTTTCATGCGGAGCGAGCCGATGTTGCTGGTAATTTCGCCGCGCGCTTTCTTCAGATTGTCAATGCCACGAGTGACAACGCCGCGTTTCGAGCAGTAGAGCAGGGCGGTTTCTTCGGTTATCTTGCCTTGTTCGAACGCTTCGATAGCGGAGTGGTCGAACGTGCGCCAGCCGAACGGATAGCTCGCTTCGATGATTTCATAGAAGCTTTTGCCTTCCGTTTCACCCATGCGAATCGTTTCCTGAATACGCAGGTTTGTGCCCATGATTTCGAGCAATGCTTGTCGGCCACCGCCGATCTTCGGCACGAGACGTTGGCCGATGATCCAGCGCAACGAATCTGCCAGACGCGCTCGGATCTGGTCCTGTTCTTCCGGCTCGAACATACCGAGAATACGGTTAATCGTCTGGCCGGCATCAATCGTGTGCAGTGTGCTTAACACAAGGTGACCGGTTTCCGCAGCGCTCAATGCGATGCTGACCGTTTCGCGGTCGCGCATTTCACCGACGAGAATAATCTTCGGCGCTTGGCGCAAGGCGGCGCGGAGACCGTTGGCGAAGTTGTCGAAGTCAGTGCCTTGTTCACGTTGATTGAACGTGGCGCGAACATTCGGATAAACGAATTCAATCGGGTCTTCGAGCGTGACGATGTGAACGCCTTTGGTGAGGTTCACTTCGTTGAGAATCGCGGCCAGCGTCGTGGATTTACCGGAGCCGGTTGCACCGGTGACCAGCACCAGGCCGGTTTTCTCTTTGGGGATTTGCGCGAGGATATCCGGATGCTTCAGCGTTGCGAGCGTCGGAATCTGCGTGTTCAGCTTTCGGCAGACAATCGAGTAATGGCCGCGTTGCGAGAAAACGTTCACGCGGAAGCGGGCGCGATCGCCGAGTTGATACGACGTATCGCACGAGCCTTTGCGCATCAAATCCTGAAGATGCCATTGATTTTCACCGACGAGGTTTAAAGCAATGGATTCAGTGTGATAAGGCGTGAGTTTCTCGATCGGCGGATCGAGAGTAACAGGCTTGAGTTCGCCGTAGGACTCCACCTGAAGAGGGCGGTCCACGGTGAATAAAAGGTCGGACACCTCCGGCTGGGAATCCAGCATCGTGTTGAGGATGTGATCCAGCTCCAGTCGTCGCATCATAAACTTCGTCCTTGGCTAGCGATTAGGTTTCGTCGTCTTCCGGCGGGTGTGCGAGGAACTGACGGAATTTCCGTTTTTCGAGGCATTTTTCGTAAGCTTCCTCAGGCGAAATGCGTTTCATGCGCAGATGTTCCATGATCGCGTCATCAAGTGGCTGATTACCCATCTTCTTACCGACCTGAATCATACCAGGAATCTGGTGCGTCTTGCCTTCGCGCACGAGGTTCGCAATCGCAGTGTTGAACACCAGAATTTCCAACGCGGCCACCCGGCCTTTCTTGTCGATACGTTTGAAAAGGTTTTGCGCCACGATGCCGCGGAGCGATTCGGAAAGGGTCGCACGAATTTTGTTCTGCTGATCTGCAGGGAAGACGTCGATGATACGATCCACCGTTTTTGCAGCGCTGGGCGTGTGCAGCGTGCCGAACACAAGGTGACCGGTGTTGGCGGCCATGATCGCGAGTTCGATAGTTTCCAAATCACGCAACTCACCGATGAGGATGATGTCCGGGTCTTCGCGCAGAGCGCCTTTCAGACCGGTGGCGAAACTCTTGGTGTGCAGACCGACTTCGCGCTGATTGACGAGACAGTTTTTACTCTCGTGCACAAATTCGATCGGGTCTTCCATCGTGATGATGTGGTCACGCCGATTTTTATTCGCGTAATCGAGCATTGCCGCCAGCGTCGTGGATTTACCGGAGCCGGTCGGGCCGGTGACGATGACGAGACCCTTGTGCAGCATCGCAAACTTTTTCAGCACGGGCGGCAGCGGGGCATCGAGTTTTTCAAAATCTTCAAAGGAAAGAACGCGGCTGGGAATTTGCCGGAACACCGCTGCGACGCCGCATTTCTGGTTGAAGAAATTGGCGCGGAAGCGGGAAATATTCGGAATTTCGTAGCCAAAATCGACGTCGCCCGTTTCTTCGAACGTCTTGATCTTATATTCGGGCGCGATCTCATAGATCATGGCTTTGAGCGTGTCGCTATCGAGCGGCGGGTGCTCCACGCGGTGGAGTTCACCGTTGATGCGCAACATGGGGTTATTTCCCGACGAGAGATGCAGGTCGGAAGCCTTTTGCTCAAACATCAAATTGAAGAACGCGTCAATCTTGGCCATATAATCTTTACGATTCCTGCCTTCTTTAGCTAAATCCGCACCAGCCACCGGGGCGCCCCGGGAAAATGAGCCAATTGAGCAAAATTATTAAGGAGGAGATTGCCTTGCAGGGGGTAATTCCCTTTGCGCGCTTCATGGAACTGGCCTTGTATTGTCCTGATTATGGATTTTACGAAAAGGAAAGTGACACAGTAGGACGCGCCGGGGACTTCTACACGAGTGTCAGCGTGGGGTCGCTTTTCGGGGAATTGCTGGCGTTTCAATTTGCGGATTGGCTCGCAGCGATGCGGGGAGAAAAGGTGCAAA
>Ga0065721_10052468_pt1 | contig 11838 bp, 8 predicted proteins | sample Mesricmetagenome_FD_59108 | JGI IMG/M metagenome (GOLD analysis project Ga0065721, IMG submission 59108) | Mesophilic microbial community from rice straw/compost enrichment Sample: eDNA_1 v2 (version 2) | ecosystem: Engineered > Solid waste > Grass > Composting > Bioreactor | place: USA: Davis...
CCTCCAGAAACTTCTCCAACCGCTGACCAAACCGGCGCTCGCCGGTCGTCATTTTGGTGGAGGCGGAGTTAATGTTGGGGAGGATTGTGGCCATGTTTTATTCCTGATGAATTACTTTCCATTTGCCGCCCTTTTTCGGGCCATCATAGGGCAAGCGGTTTTAGGTCTTGAGTTTGGCAACGGCGCGCTCAGCAGCACTTATAGAACGTCCAATCGTCGCAGCCACATCAGCCAAACTGAGTTCTGCATGTTTACTTAATAGAGCCAAGATCTGATCTTCAGTTTTTTTACCGGCGTTTTCACCCGCGCTTTCGCAGTTTGGGGAGCGGGTTGTTGGGTTATAGCATCTCCTACTTGCTGAGGCTGCTATTGATCCAGCCTTACGATCCCAGCCTCTGCGCGGTAAAGACTGACGAAACCTGTAAACCGCGCCTTTAATCACTCGAACAGCTATTTATGTACGTAACCTGGCCATATGAAAGTTGGTCATTTGCGTAACAAAATCGGAATCGTCGTTCCTTGCCGCGTGCACTTTGTGTCGATGCACATCGGCTTTTACTTCATGGGCTCCGCCTTCTTTTAACGCATCGTGTAAATCATTTACCGGGATCTTGGGATTATTATTCTTGCTAAATACATAAAAATTTACTTCGTTTGTAATGCCCAACTGCCTTGCGACCTCCGCAATGGTTTTACATACGTTCATATAAAGATCTTTGTTGGCTCTAATCAGAGCCTGATCCGCCATACTATTTTCTCGTTCCACATTGAGATTCTTGGCATAGATATCCGAGAATATTGTAGATGGCGATACGTTGTAGTAAGAACAGGCTACCTTTACTGCAGCGATGATATCCTGGGGCACTGTGCCGTTAACATTGAACACCCACACCTCGCGGTCCACAATGGCCGCTTCTTTAATCATTTGCAGGTTTTTAATTTTGAAGGGCGACAATCCCACCCCAGGATTGCGAGTTCTCCACACTGAGAGCGAATGGAGTGTAGTGCGTAATACATATTGCCGTTCCCGGCGCTGATTACCAAAAATCAGATTCACATCAGTTTTAAAGCGATGCTGACTCTCCCCCAAACTTGTAGCACCATGATATTGTTTCATCAGCTAACTCCTTCGTATCTTGTATTATTCCGTTATTGTTCGTTTAACTCTTTCACTGTGTGGTGATAGTGATATAGCTCTTGAATATCTTCCGAGCGAAATCCGCTAAAAATAACGCTATTTGACTCCAGTGCTTTATTACTCAAGGCATGCATCGTTTCAATGGAATCGGTTTGATCCACCCACTCCTCATTAACAAAGCGCGCACAGAGGCTGATTTCTTCAAGCTCAAGTTTTCTAGTCAATAATGCTTCTTTTACTTTTTCGGCTAGAATGGCAATTGCTACCGGTCTTTGTTCCTCCTCCATAGCCAGAAACGAATCCGCGAAATAAAACTCGCAACCATCCATATCAATTTCGCAGCCCGGCAAAGGTCGGCTTTTTGTTAATGCAATCCACACATCTTTTTCTGGCACGATCTATCTCCTTTTCAATTTATCTGGTCAACATGCTTCTAAAGTTTCTACCCAATTAACTCGCCTCATAACTCTGGAGAATTAAGTCTTTCGCTCTTAACCAATCTTCATTTGTGCGTAGCGTCAGCTCAAGATTTCCCGTTCCCCAATGGCCGATACTAGTTACATCCCGACTAAAGCCATCTTCTTTGGCTCCCTCGCCGGAAAGTTTAAGATACACCAATAATTTCGGATCGTTTTTACCCGGCATAACAACCAAAGACATAAAATTGCGAATGCGTTTAAACACGGTATAGAGCATGCTGTTCAACGTGTTTTTGCAGATCCTTTTCTAATACTGCTGTTTTGGCTTCTAACTCTTGAGCTGATTGGCCATTTATTGAAAACAGTTTTATGTCACTCACAAGTTACATTTTCTCCGCCATATCGGCCTGATAATTTGATTGGCTTTCGTTAATCGTTAAAGACCTTGGCTATCAACCTCCCCAGCAAAGCCTTTAACCGCAAGAAACAGTGCATAATCAAACAAGAAGATTATAATTTATTCAATAAAATCAACAACTTAACAATATATCCCTGAAGATCACTGTAACCCAGTCAAGCAACCATCAAGCAAATTAGGCCCAATGGGGAATGTATCGCATAGCCTTGGTTCCGGCCTCAGCATCATAAGGGCGGATCAAGCCAGCACCTACCGTATCTTTGATCACCCGGCTAGCCATGGCGCTGTTCTTAACGTCAATACCAAAGCGATCCCTAAGGGTAGTATTGTTCATGTGCTCTCGGCTCACGTAACGAAGACAGCAGTGCAAATAACACGCGCGCACCCGATCCTCCTTATCCATATCGGCAAACTCCTTGTGGCCGAATAGCACTGCCCGGGTATGCCTTTCTGTAACCTCAAAGATGGGCGCCGGAAGCTGATATAACTCAGTTTGAAATACCACCTTGTCTACGCCAGTACCACGCTCTTCACAGATGTTGATGCGGCGCATAAATGACGCTAACGATTCATTACGACTTTGCGGTGGTGAATCTAAAAAGCGCTGGGTATCCACCAAAGGGATTCCAGGATTGGTGATTTCCATTCGCTGATCAAAGAGTTCGATCATCGGGCCAGTGCCCGTAATAGAAAAATCCTGATGAATTAAAGCATTGGCGACCAGTTCGCGTATTGCCAGTTCTGGATACATCGGTACTTCTTTGCGAAACGCTTTACCGATTTCTTCATTGGCTGGCAACAAGGTTTTGATGTAATCAATCAAGCGTTCAAACCCAACCGCATACCCCTTATTCCCTTCCAACTCACGCACCGTTTCTACACGGCTGTTACCACGATACAAAATCAAGCGAACCGCTTTACGATTCAAATGCTGAAAGTTCTGTAATTTTTTGGCGAATAGAATTGCACCTAGGTTGGTAATGTTCCATAAACCATTATCGGCTTTGCGTAAAAGTTGATCCGCCTCCAGTGCAGCTAAAATACCAACGCGTCCATCGGGTAGGGGCTGCTTAGTTAATTCAAAATAGGCTGGGTAATCCAATAACGATAACACTTCATCTGATGTGCTGTTCTCAGTGGCCGCTTGCCGTTCAAAAGGCGTTTTATCGAATACACGCCATAGCTCGCGTTCTTTTTCAGCAAAATCGCGCAATTTCTTTTTGTAGGAACCCACTCGAATATATTCGGTGCCGTCAAATTGCACAGGTGTATGGGTCGCAGCTTGTATTTCTAAAACCACTACGGGAAACCCAGCGCTACTTTCAAATTCATAAAAACGGAAATGGATTTTCGGCGCTGTTTTTTGCAGCAACCAACTTTCGAGCTCTTGTTGTTTATATTTTGTTGTAGAAGGCTTGAAAGATGTGCCAACCACATCAAGGGCTTCGTCATCAACACCCCAGACGACATAACCCGATTGCTTACCCAAAAGTGCAGCAGAATTAGCCAAGGCGGAAATGTATTCGCCAATCATGGACGCATCGTCGTTATCATGCTTAAACTCAACCCACTCTGTTTCTTTGGTTAAGCGACAAAGTTCACGCAATAGACTGTTTAATTGTTCCGGCGTTTGATCAGTGGGCATTTTTCAATCTGCTCTGTAACAGGTAGAATTAGAAAACTATCAATTTTTTGGTGATATTTTATCTTTCAGGTATTCCATTAAGGACACCATTTTTTCAATCGCCTCGTTATTATCGACCGTGCCTGAATTACCGGTAGAACCATTTTTTCTTCTTCCTAGTGGGTCATTGTGCATTTCGTAGAGAACACTCTTAATATAGTGAGAATATTCTTCATTTTTCGCATTGGTGTTAGACAATTGCTCAGAGAACCCGACGATGGACTTCGCCAACACACTCTTGTATGCATAATCCTCAGCTAAGTTTCTGAGTTTTATGTATTGCCCTGCACAAAACCATGTCGCCCCCAACAGAATTGGCAACAAAGAGAGCCGACCAATAATTGTTTCAAGGCTCAGGTTCTTTTCCCATACGATCCACACGCCAACACCAATAGCCATTGAAACAAAAAGACCTGCAGCGCCTATCCACCAATGAGAAGACTTATCACCCTTCAACTCATTGTATTTAGTTGCAAAGGCCGCACTTAATCCTTCAGCGGTTTTATACTGCAAAGCGAGCTTGGCGCTTTCAATTAATTCACTTGCTTTCTGTAAATGCAGTCCATGCTGTCTTGAAAATTCATCAAGGCTTGACAAATATTTCTTGGTCTTTTCTTCTTGGCTATCAAGCTGCGCCTCCCTTGATTCGATTCGCTTTGCAAAAGATTCAATCAGCTCTTTATGGCTTTTTGAATCGTTTAATAACTCCTGTATCTCATCACTATTTTCTTTATCTGCGGACAATAAGCTTTTTGAACCCTTTCTGATTTCATCAACCTGATCTAAGAGAGAGTCTATTTCTTCGGCTTTTGCAACCAAATTAGCTTGCGAAGTAGATACTTCTTCATAATGCTGAGCGATCTCTATACTAACACTTTCAGATTTCTCTTTTATAGCTTTTAGTTCATCAACGTAAGCCATTAAATCGGTACATTTTCTCTGCATGTCATCAACATGTGCTAAGAATTCTTCCTTGCGCTCTATGGAATGCCGAATACCAAAGCTACGCATGACCACTTTAATCTGATCAACCGAGACTGCCATGCTGGGCAAATCCTTGGCCAAGACATAGCTATTCAAATTTGAAAAAAGGCTCGAAAGATTTTTCCTCTCTTGATAATTGGTAAGCTGTATTAACCTACTAGGATTTTTCAGCAATGCAGCCAAGTCCGTCACTAGAGCGTTAACACCGCCAATAAGCCCCTTTGCAGGATACTCATTTTCACTGCCGTATTTCTGATCACCATAGTCAGACGCTTTTATCTGCTTAATAGACTCACGAATCGAATCTCTTAGCTCTTTTAGCTGCTTGATTGTTGTTATATCCATGAACCACCAACCTTTTACAATTGACCTGAAAATGCTTTTTGGCTTAATGCGTTGAAAAATAGTTCAGAATTACTCAATGAATGATGTGAGCGATTCTTAAAACCAATAATTTTTTTTGATTTTTCAAGGAACTCATTCTGCCCTGAAAAATCTACATCAAATACTTTTATACCTTTTAAATCCTTCAAATTAAGAGTTTTTTGGGCAACTCCTTTCACGAGCCTATCTGCCTGCTTTCTAACCACACTAGATGAAAGCATTTCACTCAAAAAATTTGGGTCAACTTTTTTAAAATTTGGTTTTATGTGCGCAATGTGGCGCTGAAAACAAAATCTATTATCTTCTCTAACTAATGCTACATTTCCATAGCTGCCAACAGTTGTATATAAAATATCGCCCGTCTCAATCGGTGTGGATTTAGTAAGCAAATTGTATGTAGATTCGCTTATATATTTAGAGGTTTCATAGCTAATCTTTCCATCGACAATATTACTGATAAATAGAAACGGTATTCCTGAACCCTCCCATTTTGGGCTTTGATGAGTTCCATCTGTAACCTTTTCACACAACTCAATCAATGAAACAACTTTAAGCCCCTTCGGATTAGTCACCGGATCACCAAACATTTCCAAGAATACAGAGCGAAGAAAATCGTCGGCGAGTTTTATGGCTTGTTGGCGTTTGCGGCGGATGGCATCGGCTTTGTCGAGGATGGCGGCGATGCGCTTTTGTTCTTCTAGTGGGGGGAGAGGAATTTTGGTCTGGTACAAATCATCCCTATTCAAACCGGGTATAGATGTTGTGATTGTCCGAGAAGCCAAATTAGCTTTTTTCAAAGCATAATAGGAATACCTAAGATCGATACGCTCCCTTTTTTTGCGCTCCAAGTAAAAAGCAGTATCTATCACCCACCCACCTTTGGGCGCCCAAATAACTTCACCCACAGACCCCTTTCGGCCAATAACAATGGTTTCATCATCGAAAACTGAATCGTTATGCGAACCAATGCATCCAGAACTGCCATATACAAGGTGAGAGCCGGTTTCATCCCGCTCTTCCTTCTTGAGAGACCGACCATAATGTACAACGAACAAATCTCCAACAGAAACCAAAGGCCAACTCACAGCATAGCCTCCAACTCATACAAATCCTGCATAATTTCTTGCTCAAGCTTTTTAAGCTCTTTCAGAATTTCTTTGGGTGGTGCGTAGCTTTGCTCTTCATACACCACTTCTTTGTAACGGTTTATGCTGAGGTCGTATTTCTGTTCGGCAATTGTGGCTTTATCTACCAAGAAGGCTTTTTGTTTTTTATCGTTCCAGGCTTTGGTGCTTTTGCCTGCTTCGCGGGCTTTGCGGTATTTTTCGTATTGGGTAATTAAATCTGGCAGGTCGTTGTCTTGAATGGGAGTGCGTTTGTCGTCTAACGAATAGCCATCTGCGGTTAAATCGTAAAACCAGACTTGATCGGTTTCGCCGCCTTTGGTGAATATCATAATCGCAGTGCTAACACCGGCGTAGGGTTTGAATACACCGGAGGGCAAGCTGATGATGGCTTCTAGCTGGTTGCGCTCGATCAGTTCTTCTCGCAGTTGTTGGTGGGCTTTACTGGAGCCGAAGAGTACGCCGTCTGGCACGATCACGGCGGCGCGGCCACCGAGTTTTAAAGCACGCAGAATATGCGCCACAAATAACAGTTCTGTTTTTTTGGTTTTTACTAAACCTAATACATCGGGGTTGGTATTGGTTTCATCCAGGCTGCCTTTAAATGGCGGATTGGCAAGGATGACATCAAAGAAGTTTTCTTCCTGTTGCGGAAAGTTTTCTTTAATGGATTTGCTGAGGCTGTCCTGGTACAGAATATTTGCGCCGTTTACGCCGTGCAGTGCCATGTTCATGCTGGAGACGCGCAGCATAGTGGTGTCGAAATCGAAGCCCCAGAACATATTTTTGTTGATGTGTTTGCGGTAAGGCTCAAGCAAATCCCCGGTGTAATGCTTGTAGCCGTCTTCATCCACAAAGGTGCCTACTTCACTGGAATGTACGCGGTTTAAGTACTCCATGGTACGCGCAAGAAAACCGGCGGTGCCGCAGGCTGGATCGCACACGGTTTCTGTGGGCTGAGGGTCTACCAATGCAATCATGGCGTCGATGATATGGCGCGGCGTGCGAAACTGGCCGTTGATGCCCGCCGTGGTGAGTTTGCTCAGCAGGTATTCGTAGATATCGCCCTTTACATCGCTCTGGGTCAGGGGTAATGCATCGACCATTGCTACCGCAGAAACCAGCACCGATTCGTTTTTAATTTCCAGGTCTGCGTCTTGCATGTATTCGCCGATATGGCCGAGCGCTTCTAACGCGCTGCCGTCAATACCCAGGCCATTTTGCTCGTCGGACTTTTTCCCGAGGGTGGCAAAGTACGGGTAGACATTTTGTTTCAGGTGCTTGTGTAGCTCCTTACCGCTCATTTGTTTGAAGTTTTTCCAGCGCAGGAGTTGGCCTTCGGGAGTGCCGGGAAAGAGGCGGTCGAATTGTTTTTTTGTGCTATGGGCGGCTTTGCGCTCTGCTACGTCTTCTTGCATATCCAACATACGCGCGAACAGCAGGTAGCTGATTTGTTCAATGACGGTCAGTGGATTGGTGATGCCACCGGTCCAGAATTTCTCCCAGAGTTTGTCAATGTCGTTTCTGATTTTGCCTGTTAGCATTTTTGGTTCTCTCGTTCATTAAATCAGACTCGGGAGACAGTGTCTCTCGAGTTGCAGTGGGTTGTCCGGGGCTGAAAACACTACTCAGTGGGTAGTGTTTTGCCATGCTGGCAGTTTAACTGCGTCCCCTTGGATTTAGAACGCACCGCGTTCCATTTTGGTTAATTGGCAACCAGACCAATACACGACTCAGTACATCGTTTGTTGATCTGGTACTTATCAAGCTCGCTCCTCCTGTTTCAAGAACGGCTTGAGCACAGCAATCAGCTCGCCCACGTCATCAGCGGTGAATACGCCGTCAATCCCCTCATGGGAGACTGAGGTGAACGGGGCTTCGTAGAGTTTGTCGATGATGATTGAGCCGTGCTCGCTAATGTATTTTTTCAGCAGGTTCATAAACCGCACTTGTTTCGCTGTCAACGTTGGGTGTGCGTGCAAGAAGCTTTGGAAGTGGGCTTCTATCGCGTGGGGGTCTAACCCGATGAGCTCGCGCACAGTGAGATGCAACTGATCTGCCGTGCGGCCGTAGAATTCGTTTAGTACCTCAAGGCTTACGCCGGGGTGGCTGGTGAGGATGGTGGAGGTCAGAGTTTTTAACTCTGCCTCGGCAATAGGCTCGCCCTGGTGAATCTTTTGCAGGGTGGGGTTTGCTGCAACCATTTGATCAAGAATGCTTTTTAGTCTGCGGCGGTAGAGCATGGCTTCGTTGGCACCAGCAATAGTGACTTTCCGCTCCGCCTCTTCGACACCGCTATCGCCGGTTTTGGTTGATGGCGTAGCAAACAGACCGCCACCACCTGATTGTCGATATTTCATGATGCCGCGCAATGCTTTGCGGGCCTTTTCAAGCTTTTCAATACTGGGGTTTTGCCAGAAATCTGCACTGCGCACTTCATTGATTACCGCGTCTTTTTGCCGTACCGCCTGGATGTTCACCGCCAGCTTGTCCAACTCTGCCAGGAATTGATCTCGCCCATCTTCAAAGCAGCTGGCCCGATTGACAAGGCAGCATTCAATAATCGCAATAAGTTTGTCCAGTTGCGTAGCATGTTTGTCGCGCAGGACGCGTGCTGACATTAAGGGCGCAATGGTATTGGTAAGCAAATGCTGGGTTTTAGCATCGAGCTTTTTCAGTAAATCGGTTTGCTGCAATTGATGCACTACGCGCAGCTCGCGTTTAACCGCAATACTTGTCTCGGGTAAATCATTGATGTCGGCCCGCAACAGTTCCACAGCGGCATCAAACGCGGCGGCGTTATTCTTGTGTAAGGCGGCTTGCGCCAGCTCCAAACGAGCCTCAAAGGTGGTTTGCAGCAGCGATTTACTGCCGGTATCCTCCGGTTCCTGATATTCCTGCTCAAAAAATTCAAAATTTCCGTAGTGGTCAAAAATCAGGAATTCCGTTTTGTGCTTACCGGGGCCAAACAGATTCGGCTTTAGCCGCGTACCGCGACCAATCATTTGCCAGAACTTGACCCAGGATTTAACCGGCTTGGCAAATACCAGATTAACCACTTCGGGCACATCGATACCGGTGTCGAGCATATCGACCGAGATGGCAATACGGAAGTCGTTGCCTGCCTGCTTAAACTCTTTTATCAGACTTTCCACATGCGGAATGCCATTGTGAATAACTTTGCACACCTTGCTGCCGTATTGCGGATAAAGCTTTTCGCAGAAAAGCGCTGCCAAATGTTCTGCATGGTCCTGCCGTTGGGCGAAAATAATAGTCTTACCCACGAGCGAGCCGGTTTCATCTTTGATGCCGTTGTTCATCAGGTTTTCTAAAATGATACGGTCTGTATCTTCACTGAAAATTTTACGGCCAATGTCTTTACCGGCAATGGTGGTGTTTTGCGCTTCTTCCAGCCCAAGGTCTTCTTCCAGCTGACGCTTTTGTGATTCACTTAGATCGTTGTAATGAATTCCGTCGCGCAGAAAGTCCGTGGTGAGGTCTTTTACGCGGAACGGCACCAGGTATGGCGGCTCATTATTAATTGCTGCATCCAGACCAAATTCAAATGTCGGGTCAGTAGTTTCGCAATCAAAAATATCAAAGGTGTTGCGGCTGATAAACTTCACTGGCGTTGCGGTTAACCCCACTTGTAAAGCATCAAAGTATTCAAACAGATCGCGGTATTTGTTGTAGATACTGCGGTGCGATTCGTCGGCGATAATCAAGTCGAAAAAGCCTACGTCCAGTTGCGCAAACCGATTCATCATGCCGGGATAGGTGGCGATGTAAATGCGCGCGGTTTGGTCAATTTTGTTGGTTTCGCCAATGACACACCGAGGCTCTGATGACAGATTGTTCTTGAAGGCTTCGTCGGCTTGTGTGCGCAGTTCTTTCCGGTCACACAAAAACAGAACGCGCTTGGCCCAACCCGTGCGCAGCAGCAATTCGGCAAGGGCGATGGCAACGCGGGTTTTGCCGGTGCCGGTTGCCTGAATAATCAGCGCCTTACGTCGCTGGCTTTGAAAGTGCGCGGCGACGGTTTTGATCGCTTCGATCTGATAAGGGCGGTCGGCGATGCTGAGTTCCGGGTTAAATTTCTCCAGTTCTGCTGCACGGTAATGGCGCTGATAGATAAGGTAATCCAGACTGTCTTTACTGTAGAAGCCATATACCGGGCGATAGGTGTTGTATTGGTGATCGTCCCAGATAAAGGTTTCATAACCATTGGTGTAAAAAATAACCGGGCGCTGGTAACCCATGTGCTCAAAAGCATCAGCGTAAAGTCGAGCCTGCTCACGACCTGCCTGAAGGTTAGTGTTACCGGATTTTTTAGCTTCAATTACAGCCAAAGGCTGGCCGTTATCACCCCACAGCACGTAGTCCACGTAGCCTTTGCCGGATGGATTATTGGGAAATTGCACTTCAACTTCCTGACCGACGAGCGCTGAATTCTGAATGTCCCATCCGGCCTGGAGCAGCATGGCATCGATCAGCAAGGCACGGGTTTTAGCTTCATTCCAGTGAAGGCTGTCGGCCACTTGCTGACTGCGTTGCTTGCGTTTTTGTTGGTCAGGTTTTGAGGGTGCTTCCAGCATTTCAATATTTTTGGTGCGTTCGCGCTCCAGCTGATCCATGACCCGCTGAAGTTCTTCCTGCTGCTTTTGTAACTCTTGCTCATAACTGGAAACAGACTTTTGCAGCTGGTTCAGTGTTGCGGTCGGGTCTTTAATATCCTGGAAGACCGGGATTTCATTTTTCTTTTTGCCGTAATACTTGATACCCATGTACATGGCTAATTGATGCGCAGCGCCCATTGCCATTTGGGCATTACGCAATTCGCCTTCCGCACCGTGGGCGGTGTCGTTGCCCTGGATACGCAAAAAGTTGATCTGGTGAATTAACGATTTGCTGACGCAATCCTCGAATACCGGACTTTTAATTAGCTCGTAAAAGCTGGACTGCGGCATGCGCGGCAGCAGCTCTTCTTTATAGATAGCTTTGGTGAGCTCTTCAGCGAAACTGCGCAGGCGGGTCAGGGCACTGCCCGGATCGATATGTAGCACGGCTTCCGCCAAACCACCTAAATTCGCCAGCAGGTCATTCTCGGGCCGTAGAAATTCGAAATTGGTAGATTTCATAAATTAGTTCTTTCCATGACAGCCTCATCCGCAAGGCCATTACTTGTTTCAATGGAGCTATTCAGGTCTCTGTGGTTGCAGACCTGCTGTTTCGCTTATCATCAAAGTTTACGGGTTTAACCCCGACAAAGTTTATGGTCGGCCTCACCAAGTCGGGGGGGTGATACTCGTCAGAAGCCGATATACTACCGCTCGAACGCCGCATCTTTATTTATTGAGGGGTCGAGACTTAGATAATAGTAACGGTTCCGCTGTGGCGCAACTATCTGCCCTAAATCTGGGTTAGCCAGGTTAATGCCATTTTTTCAGTGTTTCTTTTAGTACGGAGCTTTTATGGAACTCGCTATCGCAACCATTGTTGCTCTCCTGCCTATCATCAACCCTTTCAGTACTGCTCCCTTGTTTTTGGCGATTACCGAGGGAAATACCGAAGCTGAGCGGCAGGAGCAGGCGCGCAAGGGTGTGATTTATATGGTGTTCATCCTGGTGGCTTTTCTGGTCGGCGGGACGTTTATCATGAAGCTGTTTGGTTTGTCGTTGCCGGGGCTG
>Ga0065721_10005745_pt1 | contig 11837 bp, 9 predicted proteins | sample Mesricmetagenome_FD_59108 | JGI IMG/M metagenome (GOLD analysis project Ga0065721, IMG submission 59108) | Mesophilic microbial community from rice straw/compost enrichment Sample: eDNA_1 v2 (version 2) | ecosystem: Engineered > Solid waste > Grass > Composting > Bioreactor | place: USA: Davis...
TTTTTCAATACATCGGGGAAAACGAGGACGCTTTCTCCTTACTGCTGAAAGGCTCCAATCTGGGGTTTCAGGAAAAGCTGAGCGAGGCGATCCGTTCGATTTTTACGCAGGAGTACAAATTCCTCTTTCCCCGGATGCCGGCTCATATCGACCAGGAGATCTATATCAACCAGAACGTCTATACGATGCTCGGCCTGATCTCCTACTGGGTGAATTTGGATTATCGGTATTCGGCGAAGTATATGACCGACCAGATGCTTGCGATAGCGAAATTATCGAATCCGAGATAAAGCAAGAGACGGAGGAAGCCGCGAAATTCGCGGCCTCTCCGTCTCTTATCCTTTATTGCTGCGCCTTCCGGAAGCCCGCCTCCTCCGCCTCCCGTTCCGTGCAGAACATCTCCTCGGCTTTCGTTCTCTCGTACTGGGCTCCCCCGGGGACATGGTAGATCTTATCGCCCTTGGAGTTGATATTGCCTTTGATCTCCGGGTTCGCGCAGGATGCCGGCGCCGCGGATTCGGCATCCCCTTCCTCTTGCTCTTCATCCGCGCTCTCCGCCTTCGATTCGTCCATCGCGATCGTCGGGGCAATCGTCTCGAAGCGGTCTTCGTCCGTCCACATCGCTTCGAATTGTTCTTCGAAGGAACGGGCGATGTCGGCATTGCGGAAAATCACGAAGATCTCGTCGTTCGTCGTGCTCGCGGATTTCGAATAGTTGAAGGAACCGGTCGTGGCGGCCGTCCCGTCCACGATCGTCATTTTGAGATGCATGAGTCCGCTATGGCTGTTGATCTTCATCGGGATGCCCGCGCTTCCGAGCAGCTTGAGCGCTTCCTTCTGCGTCTTGCCTCCCGATTGGATCTTATCCGTGATCAGCCGGACGCTGACGCCGCGCGCCTTCGCGTCCTTGATCGCTTGCACGATGTCCGGGTACGTCAGGCTGTAGATGGCGATATCGAGCGTCTCCTTCGCTTCGCCGATAAGAGAAACCAGCTGCTGCTCCGGGTGCTGGTCGGCTTGGGTGAACGCCCATTCCACCTGATTCCCGCTCAGCGCGGCGGCGTCCGCCTCCGGCTTGCCCGTCATCTCCCCGGCGGCGCAGCCGCTTAGTAGCAAGCCTACGGCCAGCGCCAAGCCTCCGATTTTCCACTTCCGCATTCTTTCTATTCTCCTTAGATCGTTTTCATGGATTAACCTAACTTATCCCATCTTCCTCGTCCCCGTCAATCGGTTTATCGANGCTTCGGNACAAGGGCGAACGTGAATCGCANGTTGTTTGGTGCTATACTGAANCGTAAGAGGTGAGAAGAATGGCGGTACCGTTNCCTTATCAGAAGGGTACGTATAAAGATTGGCTAAACAAACAAGAAGGGCGNTGGGAGCTTATCGACGGCGTCTTGTACAACATGACCGCTTCGCCTTCGAGTTACCACCAATTTACCCAAACGCAGCTTCTAGCCCGCTTACATGCGCATTTCACTGCCAAAGGGTGCTCGGTATTTGCATCTCCCTTTGACGTGTTTTTAAGCGAAAGCGAGGATTATGATACTCCTGAGCATGTGGTCGTGCCTGACCTTACGGTGATCTGCAATAAAGAGCAAATCGTGAAAAAAGGGTGCTTAGGCGCTCCCGAATTAGTCGTTGAAATTCTATCGCCCTCGACGGCTGTTATTGACTTTAACAAGAAATACCGCCTTTATGAGCGCTTTGGCGTAAAAGAATACTGGATCGTAGACCCCATCGCAAAGACGGTCACCCAACTCCAGTTATCGGAAGGAAGCTATGGCGAACCCACGTTGTTTGAGGAAAAGGATATTCTTGCCTCTATCCAATATGACGGCCTCGCGATTCCTCTTGAGGGTGTATTTCTCGCTATCTAGCAGCCTAACCGAAATCCAATTGGAATAGCTGGCCAAACCCCAAGCGGCTATAAACGGAAGACGCCGATGCCGGGCACGCTGCGCAAGAAAAGACCGAATGGCGCCGCCATCCGGTCTTTCTTTTGTCTCGCTAGCGCTCTCTTAGTCCAGAGCGAAATCGCTCAGTCCCGCCGGAAGCGGAGCCGGGCGCTCGCAGGAGCTCTTCATCGCGTAATGGGCTCCGCTCTCGGAGGCGGCGTGGAAGCCTTCCATGGCTTCCAGCACATGATAGGCGAGCGCTCCGTTCGCCCGGTGCGGCCGGCCGTCCCGGATCGCCTTGGCCATGTCCGCCGCTCCGATGCCGCGGGCGTTCTCCGCGCTTCCGTGCGTAAGCGGGATGTCGGTCCATTCCCGCTCGCCGGCCTTGCGCAGCCGGATCGTGCCGCCGAAGTTATTCGGGTCCGGCACGAGCAGAGAGCCTTCGCTGCCGTAAACTTCGATCCAGGGGAGCGTCGAGCCTCCCTTGACGTCGAAGCTGGTCAGAATCGTGCCGATCGGTCCGGAAGCGAAATCAAGGATGCCCGCCACATGAGTCGGCACTTCGACTTCGATTTTCTCCCCGGCTTTCGGCTTGCTCGTAATCGTTCTCTCCGGGAAGGAGATTCTCGCGGATCCGGTCACCCGGGCGATCGGCCCCAGCATCGAGACGAGAGCGGTCAAATAATAAGGCCCCATATCGAACATCGGGCCGCCGCCCGTGCGGTAATAGAACGCAGGATCGGGATGCCAGCTCTCGTGGCCGCCGCTCATCATGAACGCCGTCGCCCCGATCGGGGTGCCGATCTTCCCTTCGTCGATCAGCTTGATGCAAGACTGGATGCCGCCTCCGAGGAACGTATCCGGAGCGCCTCCGACCCTTAGCCCCTTCCGCTCGGCGGTCTCGAGAATCCGCCGCGCTTCCTCGCTTGTAACGGACAGCGGCTTCTCCACGTAGACGTGCTTGCCCGCTTCCAACGCTTGAATGCAGACGGACGCGTGCGCCTGCGGAATGGTCAGGTTAATGACCAATTGGATGTCGTCCGACGCCAGCAGCTCCTCCACCGAGCAGCCCCGGATTCCGTATTCGGCCGCCCTTGCCTTGGCGCGTTCCGCGTCCAGATCCGCGCAAGCGACGATCTCCATGGAATCGAAGCGGCTCCCGTTCTTCAGATAAATTCCGCTTATGTTGCCCGTACCGATAATGCCGGCCTTAATTTTCCCCATGTGTCTCTCTCCTCGCCCGCGATTAAAGTTGGCTGTCCGCCATGCCCGTGTAAGCTCCCGCGCTCTGAGACCCGGAAGCCGCCGCCTTGCCGTCGGCGCACCAGAGGAACCCCCGGCGCATCAGCTCGGTCACGACCGGCATCTCGATAATGTTAGCCTGATGGCCAAGCGAATTGTAATAAACCCGTCCGACGCCCCACCGCTTCGTCCAGACGACCGGCATATCGACGGCCTTGTTCAGCGAATGGGGGCCCGGCACCGTCGGGAACCGAGTCGTCGCGAGAACTTCGACGGCCGGATCGACATGAAGGTAGTACTGCTCGCTCTTCACCGCGAAATCGTCGATGCCTTCGGTCAGAGGGCTGGAGCCCGCCTTGATGTTCACGGTGTATTCCACGCCGTCGTTGCCCGGATGAGCGACCCATTGGCCGCCGGTCATGAACTGCCAATCCACGTTCTCGCGGAACGAATCGCACATTCCCCCATGGCAGCCGGCAAGACCGACTCCCGCTTGAACGGCGGCCGATACGTTGTTCACCCATGCCTGCTCGATCTTCCCCATCGTCCAGACCGGCACGATCAGATCGAGTCCCATCAGCTTCTCCGCGTCCGCGAAGGCCTCCAGCGTATCCGATACCTCGACCTCGAAATTTTCCTTCTCCAATGTCGTTCGAAATAGCTCCGCTACTTCCTTCGGCTGATGGCCATCCCATCCGCCCCAGACGATAAGCGCTCGTCTCATGTCTCTAGCTCTCCTTCGCAGTTAAACTTGATTGCCGAATGATAAGCGATGTCGGCAGAATTTCGATTCGGCCGGCCTCGGCCTCCGATCCCCCGGCCTTCGCCGCCAGCGACAGCTCCCGCATCAGCCGTTCCGCCGCCAGCTTCCCCATCTCGTAAAAAGGCACGCGAACGGTCGATAAAGGCGGATCGACGAACGCCGCCGCGTCGGAATCGTCATACCCGATCACCGGCAGGCGACCGGGAACGGGAACCCCCGCTTCCTTGAGCCCTTGGATCAATCCGATCGCCATCCGATCGTTCGAGCAGGCGACGGCATCCAGCCGGTCCAAGACTCGAAGGATCGCGTCCGCCGCCTCGAAGCCGCTCTTCCGGCTGTAATTCCCTTCGAAGAGCAGGCGCTCGTCGAACGGGATGCTTCTCTCCCGGAGCGCCCGGCGGTAGCCTTCCAGCCGATCCCGGCTGTTCGAATAGTGAGGCGAGCCGTTCAGGAAGCCGATGCTCCGATGCCCGCGATCCAGAAGATGCTTCGCCGCCAGATAGCTTCCTTGCACGTGATCCGCGAGCACGGACGGGATTCTCGGATTCTCGTATTTCTGATCGATAACGTAGAAGGGCATATCCGAGTCCGCCATTGCGGAGATCGACCGCTCTTCCTCGGGCAAGGAGGTCGCTCCCAGCACCAGGCAGGCATCGATCCTCGACGTGCGAAAAAGCGACAGGTAATCGAATTCCGCTCCGGGCTCCCGGTACAGCAGCAAAAGTCCCATGCCCGCTTCCTGTACCGCCTCGCCGATGCCGCTAAGAATTTCCGAGAAATAGAAGGTCGAGAACAGCCTTACCTTCGGAACGTGCGGCAGAACGACTCCGATATTCCCGCTTCTCCCCTTCGCGAAGCTGGAGGCAATCGCATTCAGCTGGTAGCCAAGCCGGTCGGCCGCTTCCAATACTTTGCGGCGCGTCTCTTCTTTAATAGGACCGACGTTGTTCAGCACCCGGGATACGGTCGCTTCGGAGACGCCGGCCAGATCGGCCACTTCTTTGCGCGATGCCATTGGGAAACCGTCTCACCTCGTCTTCATTCCAAGCTTATGGACTAGCCCTTGAATCCGGATTTCAATTAGTGTACGCGCGTACATTATCTCATTTCCTTTTCCTGCGGTCAAATAGAATTTAACGGCTTATAGGAGATCGTTGTCCAAATAATCGAGCTGAGCGGGCGTCAAGCGCAGGGCGGCCGCTTGCATGCTGTCGCGAAGCTGCTCCAGGGTGTTGCAGCCGACGATCGGCACGGTGGGAAAAGGCTGGCTCGTCAAATATGCAAGCACCAATTGACCGATGGGCACGTTCAGTTCCCTGGCGAGCTTCCGCGCTCTGGCGAACCTCTCCACGTTGGCCCGCGACCGATACTGGGGAGCGATCCTGTCGTCGTCCCAAGCATGCGTCCCCTTGTCCCACTTGCTGAAGACGCCTTGCGCTTGGGACGAATACGGAACGGCCGTCAGCTCCGTATCGCGGTGAAGCTCCATCGTCTCCCGGTCCATCGGAACGAGCGTCGGATCCTGAAGGCCGGTGCGATCGGCGACGGGCAGGCTCCACATCATCTGATTGCCGACGAAGCCTTGAAGCCCGTGCCCGACGGCATATTGCTGCGCTTCGCGAATTCGGGCCGCCGTCCAGTTCGAACAGCCGAAATACCGGATCGAGCCCTCGCGCACGAAGCCGTTCATTCTCTCGACGATCTCCCCGACGCCCCGGCTCTCGTCGTCGCGATGAAGCCAATACATATCGATGACATCGACCTGCAGGCGGCGAAGGCTTCCCTCGATGTCTTCCCGCAGATCGCTGTCGGACATTCTCGAGACCGTCATCGATTCGAACAGGGGGTGAGCTCCTTTGGTCGTCACGAGCAAGCGGTCCCGATTGCCCCTCTGCTTCATCCATTCGCCGATCGTCGTCTCGCTGACGCTCCTCTCCGCGTCGGGCAGCCAATTCGCGTACACCTGAGCGGTATCCACCATATTGCCGCCAAGCTCCGCGTACTCGTCCATCAGGCGAAACGATTCCTGCTTCGAGATCGTGCTGCCCAAGTTCGCTCCCCCAAGCCCGATCGGACTGCTGCTCAGATCGGTGCCGGTCCAATGTACTCTTGTCATCGGTATCCTCCTTATCGCTTTGCGATAAAATCGTTATGAATGCATTATATCTCCATTCGGCTTGCTAACGCGAATAAACTCCGAAGCCAGAGGCTCCGGAGTTTACTTGCAGCGATTTATTATTCCGCAGGCGTTGCTTCGGACGATGCGGAAGGCGATTCCGTTGCGGCGTCCTCGGTGCTTGCGACATCCTTGGTGCTATCGGCATCCGCGTTGTTCGCGGATTCCACGGCATTCACCGGCGCGTCGGACGGATCGGCCTCCGGCAATTGCTTCACGAAGCTGTCCGACATCTGCAGCAGCTTCAGCGCGTTAAGATACTCCCATTCGTCCGATCCGGTCGTCGACTCGCTGTTGTCTTCGATCGAGTAATGAATGCCGTCCTTGTATTCGATACCCGGAATAAACAGCTGCGTGTCGTTGATGAACGAGCCCGTCGGCAGGAAGTGTCTCATCGGCAGCACATTCGAAGTCTGATTCAGCAAATCCTGTCCGAAGTGGATTTGATTGTCCATCGAGACGCCGAGCAGGTTCGCCACCGTCGGCATGATGTCCACTTGAGCTCCCGTCGTCTTGATCTCGCTCGGATAGGTGACGCCCGGAGCGTGCATGATAAGAGGGATGTTCAGCACTTCGGTATAGTCGTAGTCCTTGCCGAGAATATTCTTGAGATATTCCTTCTCTTTATCGTCGATCAAGAACTTGCTGATTCCTTGATGGTCCCCGTACAGGAGAACGACGCTGTCATCCCACAGGCCGCTCGATTTCAAATCGTCGATGAACTGACCCAGTGCATAGTCGGCATAGTTCTGGGATCGGATGTAGTCGCCGACCAGCGTGCCTTCCAATTCGTCCGGCAGATCCATCTTGTACATGCTCTCGGGCAGGTGGAACGGATGGTGAGCCGTCATGGACAGAATGTGCGAGTAGAACGGCTGCTCGCTCTTGTCCATCTCCTTCAGAACGTCGATCGTCTTGGAATACAGGACCTCGTCGTTGGCGCCGAAAGCCACGTGTTCGTTTTGATTGTCGCCGTAGAAGGTTTTGTCGTAATACTTCTGGAAGCCGATCGCCTTATACAGCTCCGTGCGGTTCCAGAAGCTGACGTCGTTCGTATGGAACGTAGCCGTCGAATATCCGTTCGCTTCAAGCAGCTTCGGCAAGCTAGGCAGCGCCTTCTTGACATAGTTCTGGATAGCGGGCTCGTTCTTCGGAACGTAAAGCGAAGTGTTGACCGTATATTCCGCGTCGGAGGTCGTTCCCGCTCCCGCGCTCGTGAAGAATTGCGAGAAGTGGAAGTTATCCGCCGCCAGTTTATTCATGTTAGGCGTAATCTCTTGGCCGTCGATCTTAAGTCCGATCAGGAAGTTCTGGAACGATTCCATCTGGATGATGATCAGGTTCTTGCCCTTGTCGGCGCCGTAGAACTGCGGGTTGGCCGGCTTGGAGATGCCCTTGAGTTGGTCGATCGCTTCCTGGGTGATCTCTTCCTTCGGAATGATCTCCTCTTCCTTCGTCGTGTCGTTGACGATCGTATACACTTCGTAATTAAGAATGCCCATCTCTTCGGCTTTCTTCGTCTCGTTCATGCTGGCATGGTTCGGCCAGATGTTGAAGATGCAGAGCGCGACGGACAGAATGAAGGCTCCGAGCAGGACCCGGCGGTTCGTGCGCTGCATGCCCATTGCCTTCATCTTCGCGATGCTCTTCGGACGGAACATGAAGAAGGCGGCAAAGATGATAATGTCGATGAAAATCAGCAGGTAATAAGGATCCATCAACGAATAAGTGCTTTCCCCGACCTTCGTTACTTTATCCGCTTGGCCAAGGGCGTGATAGGTGGCGATGACCCCGTAATACTTGTAATACATAAGAACCGCGAAGTAGAGCAGCGTAATGAGGAAGTTCGCGATCATGTAATACAGGACCTTCCTCTTCGTCGCGAACCACTCGATGAAGCAGAAGACGATCCAGAAGACCGGAATCTCCGTGAGCAGCGTCGTCCAAGAAGGACCGTTGTCGAAGACGACGAACCACGCCAGCGCACCCTTAAGAAACAGAATGACGGTAAAAAATATGAACAGCTTGCTCTTTAATTCTTTAAATAAAGCCATCTCGCATCTCCTTCCTTGCGCGCGCATCAAAAACAGGCTGATCGGAATAAGGGCAGCCTGAGTTTTTTACGACTTTTCTAAGTTGAATTTACGTAGGGCGAACATTTGATAGACACCATTATGCTACGGTTAAATTCATTTGTCAAAAAGAAACTTATGCCGTGCCTCGGAATTTATCGACTCTTTATAGACTCTTTAGAGAAAAAGCTCAAAAAAACCAATTCCAACGGCCGAGGAGCTTCATCCAGGTCGGGACCAGCAGCATGCGGACGAGCGTGGCGTCAAGCAGGACGGCCGCCGTCAAACCGACTCCCAGCTGCCTTACGCCGGCCACGTCGCCCCAGGCGAACGGCAAACAGACCGCCGTCATGATGGCAGCGGCGGAGGTGATCATCGGCCCGGTCGCGGCGAGTCCTTCGAGGACGGCCCGGTCGTTGTCGCCGGTGCGGCGATAATTCTCCGCGATGCGCGTCAGCAGGAATACGCCGTAATCCATGCTGATCCCGAAGGCGAGGCCGAAGACGAACACCGGAACGACGACCGCGATTCCCTCTTGAGGCATGCCCAATAAGCCCCCTTGGAACACCAAGGTAACGATGCCGAATGCGGCCGCGATGGTGAGAGCGTTCATAAGAACGGCCTTCAAAGGGATTATATAAGACCGAAACGCCGCCAGCAGCAGAAAATAATTCGTTAGAAGCAGCGTTGGGATCGCCTTTTTTATTCCCCGCGTTACCTCGCTTAGAATCTCTTGCCGCTCGACGGGCTTGCCCGCCAAATAGAAGTCCAATTCATAGGGAGCCTGCTGCAGTTCCCGCACCCAAGCGGCGTCATCCCCGGATTCCGCCCGCGCTCCGATCCATACGTCCAGCCAAGCCCGATTCCCCTCCCCGTTCAAGGAAGGAGCGCTGGCGAACAACACGCGGGCATCCTGTTCCAGCGTGCGATACAGGCGTTTCAATTCCGAGAGCTCCTTCTCATCTAATGCAGCATGCCGGCTTTGTGCGACGATTTTGATGAAAGTGGCCCCCGGAGGGAGAAAGAAATCGTGGATTCGCCCTGACGCCGCCCTGGATTCGTTGTTCGCCGGCAGCGAGGTTTCATCCGGAATGACGACGTCCATCCGAAGGACGGGAACCACGCAGAGCAGGAACAGAACCGATCCGAACAAGGCAAGCCGGAGCGGCCTCTTGAGCGCCCAAGCTCCCCATGCGCTCCAGAAGCGGCTCAGCGGGCTTGCGCCGGCGCCTCTTCCGATAACGGATGCATCCATCCGAATCAAGAGAGCCGGAACGAGAGTCAAAGAAGCCGCCGCGGCAACGAGCAGCACGATCATGGCGCTCAGAGCGACGCTGTTGAACACGGGAAGCCGAATCCATAGCGTGCTGCCGAGCCCGACCAAGACGCAAAGCGTCGAGAGGACGATGGAGCGCCCCGCGGTTCTCATCGTCCGATCGAGGGCTTCGCGAGCCGAATGACGCCGGCATTCTTCCCGGTAACGGCTGACAAGCAGCAGCGCAAAGTCGATGCACAGGGCAAGTCCCACCATCGGAACGACGCTCTGAACGAAGACGGAAAGCTCGACTCTCGTTCCGACGCCATGCAGAATAGCCATCGCCAGGACGACGGACGCCATGCCGGCCGCGATCGGGAGCAGGGCGGGAAGCACTCCTCGAAGAGAAAGGCACAAGATCGCGAACGCGATCGGCAGCCCGATTCGCTCCGCTTGCCGAATATCCAGACGGCTGGACTCGTTCACGTCCTGTTGAACGGCCGCTTGTCCGGTAATCGAGATCCGGTAGACTCCGGTCTCGTTCATGCCCGCCGCCCAGCTTCGCAGCTGATTCAAGGCGGGACCCAACTCGTGCTCCTCTTGCCGAAAAGAAAACAGAACCGCGCGGTAACGGGAGCGCTCCTCCTCCGCCCGCGGCTCTTGTTTCTCGATTCTAACGAGACCGGCTATCGCGGGAAGTTTGGCAAGGGCAGCCTCTACACTCGCTTCGAACCTATCTTCGCTTGCCGGAACGAGGCTCTCGAAGAGCGCCGCCAGCGGTTCTCCGGAGACGCCTTCGTCTTCTCTCCGCAGCTTCTCCACCCGCTCCTCGGAACCGCGGACCGTCAAGCCGGGTCCGGCCAGCACCTCATGCAGTCGCCCCGCATACCCTCCGGCGAGCAGGAGCGCAAGCAGCCAGCCGAGCACGATGGGAGTCGAATAACGATAAATCCATTCGGACGGACGCTTCATGTCGGCTGGGCGGGCAGAGCAAGCCGAGTGGCGCGGAACGCCGCATGGGCAAGCTTGGGAGATGCCGCTCCCAAGCTCAAGAGAAGCCGCGCTACGGGAGGGTGAATCAAGCATGACTGGAGCCGCCTCCCCCACTTTGCGGGTTTCTCCAGCTCCTCTTTTACCAAACGGACGTATTCGCTTTTCCAACCCTCCATGGAGATCTCGCCGCGAAGGTACGCGTCCGCAAGCGGGGCGCAGGCTTCCGCCGATCGGAGAGCCATCGCCATGCCATCGCCGCAGAGAGGCGGAATAATAAGCGCGGCGTCTCCCAAGAGCGGATAGTCTCGCCAGGCGGCGGCCTTGTCCGACGTCCGGATCGGGGCGGCCGCGCGCTCCGTCTCCGCCAAAGGCAGCGCCCCCTCGAATCGGCGGGCGAACGCCGGATTGCTTTCCGCCGCCAGCTTAAGCCAGCCCAGCGTTCCCTTAGGCGCCTTCTGCGCGGTGGAGAACTCGACAAGGGCCGCCGCGTTCGTCAGACCGTCTCCTATCGGGGCAAGACCGACGTAGCCGCCTTTGAAGAAGTAGAGCTCCACCGCTTGCCGGGTCTCCAGCCCTCTCGCATGAACCTTCCACCCTACGCCGCGAAAAGATCGTTGCGCCCGGTCGGACGTTTTTCCCGCCAACGCCGGAGAGCCGTTTCTTCCCCACGACCCGAATACCGTCCTGGCTTCGAGTTCCGCTTCCACGCCAGCTTGATTTCTTACGCGTACGCGATAGCCGCCCGGCTGCGCGCGAACCGAGAGCGCCGTCGCGCCGCCAAGCCAGTTCGCTCCCGCCTTCGTCGCTTCCGTTCGGAGAGCCTCGTCGAGAAGCTGCCGGCTCACCCCGACGGAAGGCGCGGCCAGCCTCCACTCGAGAGCGGCTCCGCCCGACGAATGCAGGCTAACCTTGTGGATCGGCTCGGAAACCAAGCGATCGACCGTCTTCTCCAGACCCAAGCCGCGCAAGCTGTGCCGAGCCTCCGGCGACAGGAATTCGCCGCAGGCTTTGTGGGCGGAGCCTGTCCGCCGGTCCAGAAGAAGGACGTTCCAGCCTCGCTTCGCCAGCGAGTAAGCCAGGCAAGCCCCCGCGATGCCCGCCCCGAGCACGACGGCATCGTACATTCCCGATTTCATGGCATTCGCCCCTTTATTCGCGAATCCAAACGGAATATCGGTATAGCGGTCGCCAGGAATACCGGAGCGTCCCGGTCCCCAAGCTTCGGCTCAGACGCGTCCAATCGGAGGAACGGAACCCTTTCGCCACCGATAGAGGGCCGTCGTTCCGAATGTATCGATTGCGGGAGAGGAGCCTGGTCGCCGCGAAGACCGCGAGCCAAGGCACCACGCTGCGGTGGATATCGGAGATCACGACGCCGCAGCGGGAGATCCGAAGCAGCGCCCGGACAAGGCCCGTTAATTCCTCGTCCGAATAATGA
>Ga0065721_10052469_pt1 | contig 11835 bp, 8 predicted proteins | sample Mesricmetagenome_FD_59108 | JGI IMG/M metagenome (GOLD analysis project Ga0065721, IMG submission 59108) | Mesophilic microbial community from rice straw/compost enrichment Sample: eDNA_1 v2 (version 2) | ecosystem: Engineered > Solid waste > Grass > Composting > Bioreactor | place: USA: Davis...
CCTGGCGCCGCTGGTCGCCGCGGCGCAGGCGCAGGCGCAGGCGCAGGCGCGCCGCCGCCGCCGTGCCCTGGCGCAGCGCGAAATCCAGCTCGAACAGCAACTTTCCTTCAGCGGCGTGTCGCGGCTGGCCAGCGCGCCGTCGTCTCCCGCCCCGTCTTCCACGACCACCCTGCCTCCCATCACCCCAGGATGACCGTCATGCCCTCCCGTCCCCACGCCGTCGCCGCGCCCTCTCCTTTCCGCGGGCCGTCGGCCGCCTTCGCGCTCAGCGGCATCGTGCTCGCGCTCCTCGCCGGTTGCGGCGGAGGCGGCTCGTCACCCAAGCCGCCCATCAGCCTGGCGTCCGAGCCTGCGCTGGCCGGCACGCCCGTGCGCTTCCAGGTCACGCTGCCCGAGGGCTTCGCGGGCCCGGTTTCGCTGCAGGCCGACACCGTGGAGCTGGGCACCCCCACGACGGACCCGGCCGACGGCTTCGCCCGTGCCGGCGGCAGCTGCGCCGAGGCCGGCGCGGACTTCGTGGCGGTCACCAAGGGCACGCTGCAGGTGGCCGCCGGCAGCCGCACGGGCACCATCGACGTCGAGACCTGTCCCAACACGGCCGTGGAGGCGAACGAGCGCTTCGCGATCGACGTCCTCTGGGACGGCAAGCCCTACCGCATGGAAGGTCTGATCGTCAACAACGCGCCCGGCGGGCTCAACGACACCGGCATCACGCGCTGCCTGAACGCGGCCGGGGCCCTCACCGACTGCGCCACGACCGACCTGCCCGGACAGGATGGTGCCGGCGGCCGCGACACGCGCGCGCTCACCAGCGCGGCGGCCGATGGGCGGCTGGGCTTTTCGTACTCGAACGACGCCGGTTGCGTCAGGGACAACGTCACGGGCCTGACCTGGGCGCCCAGCGCGCCGGCCACGCCGACGTGGAGCGAAGCCGCCGCGCTGGCCGATGCGGCCAACGCGGCAGGCCAGTGCGGCTACGGCGACTGGCGCGTGCCGACATCCCAGGAACTGCTCGGCCTGGTCGATGCCGGGGCAACCACCGCGCCGCTGATCGACACCGGCTTCTTCGCCGGCACCCAAGCTCGGAACCACTGGGCCGATGCGGTAGCCACCGACAGCAGCCAGGCGTGGTACGTCTCCTTCGCGGACGGACTGTCGGCCTTCGACAACAAGCTCAACCCTTACGCAAAGGCCTTCCACACGCGCCTGGTGCGTGGCGGCACGGCGGCACCCGCCGAGTGCGACAGCGACAACGCGCAGCGCTACGTGGACCATGGCAACGGCACCATCACCGACACCCGCACCGGGCTGATGTGGCAGCGCTGCGCCGATGGCCAGTTGGGTGCCGATTGCCGTACCGGCACGCCCACCGCGCATGCCAGCTTCGCCGCCGCCCTCGGCCGCGCCAAAGAAGTCAATGCGGACGCCACGGGCGCGGGCCGCGGCCATGACGACTGGCGCGTGCCCAACCGCAACGAGCTGGCCTCGCTGGTGCAGCCGAGCTGTGCGGCACCGGCCATCAACCGGCTGCGTTTCCCTGTCACGCCCGACAAGCCCACTACCGCTCCGTTCTGGACCTCCTCGCCCTGGATCGCTTCTCCGGCTGGCAAGGCAATGGTGTGGGCGGTGCAGTTCAACGACGGCTCGGTATTGCCTGTCGATGCCACAAGCGACCACCACCTGCGCCTGGTTCGCGCCGGACAGTGAGCCGGGGCCTGCGCGCTTAAAGAATCCCGTCACACCCGCGCAGGCGGGTGTCCACGAACTCCGGGCGGCATCCCGGTCCGTGTGGATGCCCGCCCCCGCCTACGCGGGGGCAGGCTCTGCGCGGGCATGACGGAATGACTTCACTGGCCATCGCGAACTGGAATCAGCGAGGCTGGCGCAGCAGGCACTGCGCAGTTCGACATGCTTCAAGTGCCGCCAGATTCCCTCCTGGGGATCGAGCTCGGGCGCGTAACCGGAGAAGCGTTCGAGGCGCAGCCTATCGCCGGCCTCCTCATGCAGGAACTGCCTGGCAGCGCGGCAGCGATGGATCGGCGCGCCGTCCCAGAGCACGAGCAGCTTGCCTGGTCAACCGGCGCCCGGGCGTCGTAGCGGCCATCCATGAAAAACAGGCTCTGTGGCGCCCTGCTCCGCGGCGGTGAAGCCATGCCGCGGTCAGTCGATGTTCGGCGCATCTACCTGCGGCTGGTGGTGCCCAGGGCGAGCCCTGAAGCGGCATGGACAGGTGCAGCGGCCTGGCACCGGCCGGGCAGGTTGGGGGCGTACGATAGGACTGTCGCGACCGACCCGGCGCGGGCCCCGCATCCCGTTTCGGCTGCACCGCCCGTTGATACACAGTGCCTTGCGCTGGCACCGTGAATGGCTCCCCTGGCCGTCATTCAGGCCTGAAACCGCTCTTTCCGCTCCTTCAATCATTCACCGTCCAATATTCACCATGCCACCTGCCAACCAAAAGCTCCTTCGTATTGGCATTTTCTACGACGGCAATTATTTTCGAGGGGTGAGCAATTACTATTCCAGTGCCCATTCACGAAAAGCCAGAATCAGCATCGAGGGCCTGCACAATTTCATCCGTTCGCGCGCGGCCGCCGAGGAAGGCATCGACATCAAGTTCACGCAGATCGTCGATGCGCATTATTTCAGGGGGCGGATGAAGGCCAGGGAGGCCGAGGAGCGCGACATTCTTTTCCAGGAACGCTCCTTCGAGGACGTGCTCATGTACGAGGGCGTCACCACCCACTACCTGCCCACGGGCCCGGGCGGCGAAAAAGGCATCGACGTGTGGCTCGCCCTGGAAGCGTTCGAGATGGCCATCTACAAGCGTTTCGACGTCCTGGCGCTGATTGCCTGCGACGGCGATTTCGTTCCCCTGGCGCGCAAGCTCAATACCCTGGGCACGCGGGTGATGCTGCTCGGTTGGAATTTCAGTTTCACCGACCACAACGGCAACCTGCGCGAGACGCGAACGTCGCAGGTGCTCCTGGGCGAGGCGACCTATCCGCTGAAGATGGCGGAACTCATCGATGTGTCGCCTCCCGGGGAAAATCCCGTGGTGGATGGCCTGTTCTATCGCCCGCAATACTCGCCCGCGCCCATCCCGAGTCCGCTGACCACCAACATCGACCTGCTGACCGCGCCGCCCGAGGCGGGCTCCATCCAGCAGGGGCGCATTCTCAATCTCAAGGGAACCTACGGCTTCATCCAGCCCGAGGCCGGCGGGGACAGCGTCTTTTTCCCATTCAGCGCGCTGTCGCCCGACGATGTGCAGCGTCTGCAAATGGGGATGCGCGTGTCCTATGAATACACCCGAGGGGATCGGGGGCCGCTGGCGCCGAAGGTCTGGATATTGCCGGACCAGGGTTGAGCAGCGTGTCGTTATACCTTGCAAGAAGCGCGTCACATGTGTCAGCGTTCCGGGACAAGTGGCCAGCCATGTATCCCGGGCATGCCCACTCCGCCGGAGCGACGCCGAGATGTGGCCGCCCTACGCCCGGGCACCAACGTTACTGACCTCTTCCCGGGAAACGCAGAAGCCGTGGCGAACTAAAGGCCGGTATTGAAAAGGTCCCGATCAAGAGCGCAGCGCATTCACCGTGGAGTAGCGGGCGAACGTCGCCACGGCGCTCATGTGGTGCAGGAAATGCCTTGGTCTATTAGCCGGAGGCCTGCCATGTTTCAACGCACCGTGTCTTGCCACCGTTCACTGTCAGCAGCATTGGTGGCGCTGGCCTTGTCGTCACCCGTGCTGGCGGCACGGGAGCTTTTTTTCGATGACTTCAACACGTTGCCGGGAAGCGCTTACCAGACGGCGCTGCCAACGGCTCCGTGGCGCTTTGCGGGGTCGGATTCCAATGTGGCCCAGTACATCGGACCATCGCAAGCAGAACTTCAAATCCTGGACGGCGCCACTGTTCTGCGCATGAACGACCTCATGGGCAATGCTCAGCGCAAAGGCTGGAGCACGGACAAAGTCTTCGACACTGCTCATGGGCTGCGCCTGGAGGTGCGCTTCAACACCATGGTGCAGTCGCCGGCCACGGCCATCGATCAATTGCTGGAATTGTGGCTGATTGATAGCGAAAATATTCAACACTATGCGCAGGGAGCGCTGCTTGCGCCAGACTATGGCAGACAGCGTGTATTCTCGGCCATCACCAGCCAAGGTGGCGGAACCGAATTTCCATTCGAGTTTCAGGATAATACATGGTATCGCTTCTCTTTGGAAGCTTCTCGTGGCGGCATCATATTAGCATCCGTGGAACCAGACACGGGCCCAAACAAATTTATCACTATAGGCGTCAGCCAATTGTTACCCGAGTACCAATCAGGCGTTCGGTTTGGTTTCAGCCAGTCCATCGGCTTGCCAGGCACTCCTTCTCCAACCGACGTAGCAATTGATTATGTTCGCGTCACAACGGCCCCCATTCCTGAGCCAGGCAGCTTTTCTTTGTATCTCGCTGGATTGGTCGCAATATTGCTGAAATTTGCAAAGGGTTGCGGCGGCATCCCTGGGGTTGCTGGACTTTCCATGCGAATCGGTGCGCTGCGGAAGAAAAGCACGCTTGCCGGATGACTCGCGGCGTAGCGTGGCCGCGTGCGAGCCCAGCCCGCGGCAGCAGCCCGAACAGCTCGTGGTCCGACTTCGTCGGATATCCCCCCGAGGCTGCCGGGCCGCTGTAGCAGGTGCCTGTACACCGACCCGGATCCACATCAATGCCAGTGCGTCATGGAGTTCGGCTCAGTTGCAGTAGCCCTGCGACGCATAGGTGCCGCCGCCGGGCGCGGCCGAGGAGCACAGCGTGTTGAGCAGTGAGCCGATGTTGCCGGCGCCGTAGCCGCCGTAGCTGGCGTTGGGATAGCGCGAGTTCTGGCGGAACTGCGAGGAGTAGTTGTCCTTGGGCGCGTTGGGATCGCTGGAGCCCCAGGAGGTCACGCCGATCACGGCCATCACGGGGGCCGTGCCCGCCACGGCGCCGCCGGTCAGCGCAGCGGTGCGCGGGGCGAAGTTCACCACCCACGGGCCGCCGCTGGAGCCGCCGGTGAGGTTGCTGCCCTGCCAGAGCTGACCCGCGCGGCCGACCGTGGTGGTGTAGGTCGGCCCGTCGGTGCGCTGCATGATCGCGCCGCGGTCCATCAGGAACGGATAGCCCAGGGTCGTGACGGCGGCGGTGTGCAGGTTGCCGGTCTTGGACGAGGTCACGAAGGAATAGTTGTTCCAGCCGTAGGCCAGATAGCCGGTGAGGTCGCCCACGAAGCGGCCCCGGGCGTCCCGTGCCAGCGCGATGACGGCCAGGTCGTTGTCCCGCGCCGCGCCGCTGCCGATGTCGGTGCCGTTGGCCCAGCTGGCCGGGCGCACCAGCGCCGCCCAGTTCCAGGTGCCGTAGGGCGCGATCTGCGCCGCCGTGGCACCGGCCGCGCCGTAGTGCCCGGGGCGGAACTGGAAGCCCGAGAAGATCGAGGCGCCGCTGCCGAAGTTCTGGATGCAGTGCGCCGCCGTCACGATCACGCTGCGCCGGATCAGGCTGGCCGAGCAGTAGCCCGCCGAGAAGGTGAGCTTGCCCACGGTGCGGTAGGGGTACGTGGTGCTCAGGCGGCTGGCCGCGGTGGTGCCCGCGGCGCTCTGGTTGCCGTCCTGCACGCGCGTGGTGGTGTAGGGAATGCCGAAGCTGCCGAAAGCGCGGCCAGCGCTGCCGCTGACGATGCCGCTGCGGGTCTTGGCGCCCGACGGGTAGGGCCCGGCGCCGATGTCGGCTGCGATGGATGAGGTGTCCGGCGCCGGTAACGGGTTCGTAAACGGTTGCAGCCGCGACAAATCTGTCGCTGACAAGCCACGCATGGAGAGTTCGGTGTTCTGCAAAGCGGTATCGCTGGCCATGGCGACACCAGAGCCGAGTACCGGCAGCACGGCTGCGGTGAGGAAAAGCACGCGGGAGTTCATACGGATTTCCTGTCAAACGTTGTCTACATGGACAGTGAGCGAGGCACTGGGCGTGATCCAGACCGATTCCTCGGACTTCGACTGGCGTTCGTCGCCGCCCCTTCTCGCAAGGGCTTGTCTTCCGGCCTGAATTCGATGAGCGATGCCTGTGTCCGGCACAGCCGTGCAGCGCAAGACTGCAACGGCCTCTCGTGGTGGCAGCGCAAATTCAAGATCCAGTGCGCTGCTCGGGGCCATGCCAGGACGGCAGTGTGCTGCCGGAGCGTTTTCGCCCGCGCCGCCGCGAGCACGGTGGCGAACGGGGTGGACAGCTCTTCCTGGGAAGCGCGCCGCGCGTAGCCAGACGTGGCCGACACCGCCGCTTGCGTGTCCAGTCCTGGACCTGTGTCCATGCTCGTCTCCTCGCTTGGTTGCCGCGTCCCAGCGTGGCGTCGGGCGCTTCGGTCGCGTTGGGTTGCCGCCAGGAGTAGAGCGGTTCAAGAAATCGGAGTCCGGAGATGGATTTCCGAGCAGGCCCAGGTTCTTGCGAGCGTGTTTCGAGGTACGGCCTGCGGCTGGCTCCCGGTGCGCCATGGCGGTAGGGCGCAGCGCCGTCTCCATGCTGAACGTTGTGCGCACAGCGCAATCTCAACGAGCTCAAGCAAATGTCTCAGCGTCCGCTGCCGTTCCAGCCTCCGCCCAGGGCCTGGTGCAGCGCCACCAGCGCATTGAGCTCGTCTCCCACCGACTGCACCAGCGCCAGCTCGGCAGCCAGCAGGTTGCGCTGGGCATCGAGCTGTTCGAGGTACGAGGAATAGCCGGCCTGGTAGCGGTTGACCGCGTGCCGCCAAGCCTCGCTCACCGCCTCGCGCTGCGCCTGCAGGTGCGCGCGCTGCTCGCGCAGCCGCGCCACGGCGCTGAGGTTGTCCTCCACCTCGCGCAACGCCACCAGCACGGTGCGCTGGTAGTTCCAGGCCGCCTGGTCGCGCCGTGCCGCCGCGGCCTCGACCTGGCCGCGCAACCTCCCGGCCGAGAAGATCGGCGCCAGCACGCTGGTGCCGAGGGTCCAGATGGTCACCGGATCGGCCAGGCTCGACGAAAAAACCTGCCCGGCCGTGGCGCTGAGGCGCAGCTGCGGCAGGAACTGCGCGCGCGCGGCGGCCAGCGTCGCGTCCGAGGCCGCCAGCGTGGACTCGGCCTGCGCGATGTCGGGCCGGCGCCGCAACAGCTCGCTGGGCAGCGCCGGCGGAACGGGCGGCGGCACGAGCGCCTGCAGGGCCGCCCCGCGGCGCACCGGAGCGGGCACCTGGCCGGCCAGCACCGACAACGCATGCTCCTGGCGCGCGATGGCGGCCTCGGCTTGGGGCAACTGCTGAGCAGTAGCCTCGTACTCGGCCTGGGCCTGGCGCCACTCCAGCTCCGAGGTGTAGCCCACCGCCGCGCGCCGCGCCGCCAGGCGCAGCGAGTCCTCGCGCGAGCGCAGTGTCTCGCGCAGGATGGCGAACCGCGCATCGAGCACCCGCAGCGTGATGTAGCCGCTGGCGGTGGCGGCCGCGACACCCAGGGCCACGACATCACGCGTCTGCCCGGCGGCCACGCTCCCCGCCTCGGCCGCCCGCACCTGGTTGCCGATCCGGCCGAACAGATCCACCTCGTAAGCCGCCTGGAACAGCGGCTGGACGCCGGTGGACTCGGTAGGGTGGCCCAGCGGATCCAGGCTGCGCGAGCGCGTGGCACCCACGGCCAGCTCCAGCGTGGGCCAGCGCTGCGAGCGGGCCACCTGCTCCTGTGCGCGCGCCTCGCGCACCCGTGCGACGGCGGTGGCGATGTCGGTGTTGTTGGCAAGGGCAGCCTCCACCCACTGCGTCAGCACCGGGTCGCCGAAGTCGCGCCACCAGTCGGGGCGCTGCGCCACCGTGGCGTCGAGACGGGTCTGCCACTGGTCCGGCAGCGCCAGCGGCGGCGGCGTTGACAGGGGCGGCGCCGTGCCGGTGCAGCCGGCCAGCAGCGCGGCGCCCAGCACCACGGTCCAGCGCGTCATGGCGTCGTCCCGGGATCAGCAGCCTCGGCGACGGCTGTGTCCACATGCGCCTGCACCGACATGCCCGGCCGCAGTCGCGACAGCAGCGGCTGGCCGGGATCGAGCGTGATGCGCACGCTCAGGCGCTGCGGCACCTTCACGAAGTTGCCGGTGGCGTTGTCGGGCTTGATGACCGCGAACTCGTTGCCCGTGGCCGGCGCGATGCGCTCGATGCGGCCCTCCAGCCGCGCCCCGCCCAGCGCATCGACCGTCACCCAGGCCGGCTGGCCGGGGCGCATCCGCGCCGTCTGCGCCTCCTTGAAATTGGCCACGATCCACACCGTGGGCGGCACCAGGAACAGCAGCTGCGAGCCCGCCGTCACGTACTGGCCGATGCGCACGCCGACCTCGCTGACGCGGCCGTCGCGCGGGGCGACGATCTCGGTGTTGGCCAAGTCGATCTCCGCCAGCCGCAACGCGGCCTGCGCGCTTTGCACGGCCGCTTCCAGGCCGGCGCGGCCCACCGTCACCGTGCGCAGCTGCTCCTGGGCGACGCTGCGTTGCGCCTGTGCCTGCTGCAGCGCGGCCTCGGCCTGGCGCAGCGCCGCCAACGTCTGGTCGCGCTCGCGCAGCGACACGGAGCGATCCGCCACCAGTTCCTCGACGCGGCGCATGTCGGCCTGCGCGCGCTCCAGCTGGGCGCGGGCGCTGGCCACCGCCGCCCCCTGCCCTTGCAAGCCGGCGGCCGCGGAGCGCTGGCTCTGCGCCGAGTTGGCCAGGGTCGCCTGCTGCACCGCGATGGCCGCGCGCGCCTGCTCGACGCGCTGGCGGTAGATGCGCGCGTCGATGCGCACGATCGGCTGGCCCTGGCGCACCTCCTGGAAATCCTGGACCAGCACCTCCGTGACGTAGCCGTTGACCTGCGGGCTGATCACCGTGGTCTGGCCGCGCACGTAGGCGTTGTCGGTGGACTGCACATGGAACCTGAAGGGCGGCAGTCCCCAGGCGTAGAGCACGACCAGCGCCCCGGCGAGCACGAAGGCCACGAACACCAGCGTCATGCGCAGTCCGCTGCGCGGCGGGGCCCAGCCCTTGGGCGCAGCGGCGGGCGCCTCGGCCTGCGTCTCGGCAACTTCCACCGGATCGTCGAGCCGGGTGTGGTCGTCACCGGCCTCACCGGCCGGGGGACGGGCACCGGCGTTGACCGTTTCACGCGGGGGCTGTTTCAAGGGCCGCCTTTCTCTGGAGCTGGTGAAGGGGTGGAGCCTTCGGCGGCACGGCTGGCCCGCAGACGGGCCAGCGTCGCCGACTCCTCGGCCAGCGGGTTGATGCCCTTGACACGGTAGAGCAGCCAGCGCGCGCCGACGAGCAGGAAGGCCAACGTGGCCAGCATGCCGATCAGGAGAAACACGTCGTTGAAGGCCAGCACATTGGCCTCGCGGCTGACCTGCTGGCTCAACAGCGTGCTGCCCACAGCGCGGCGCGCAGCCGGATCGGCCAGGACGCGGCCATAGCTCAGCGCCAGCAGGTCCAGCCGGCCGGCCACCAGCGGGTCGGTGCCCAGCAGCGCCTGCACCAACTCGTTGGAGTGCAGCCGCTCGCGCGCGATCTGGATGCTGCCCAGCAGCGATGCGCCGGCCAAGCCGCCCAGGCTCTGCGAGATGCCGAACACCGCGGAGAAGCTGATGATGTGGCTGGGTCCCCTGGCCAGCGCGGGCAGGATGCCGCTCACCATCAGCGGGCCCATGAAGTAGATCGCCGCGAAGCTGATGAGCGCCTGACTGACGTAGAACTGGGCCGGCCGCGTGAGGTTGCTGGCATCGGCGTCCATGAAGGCGCCCACGGCGATGAGCGCCAGCGAGATCACCACCGGCCGCAGCAGGTCCTTCGGGTCGAGCGTGGCCAGGCTGGCGGCCAGGCCAGCCACCGTGGCGAGGGTCACGATGGCGTAGAGCGTCACCAGCTGGTCCGGCCCCATGCCGACGGCGGCCAGCAGTCCGGTGGCGCCGAAGCCCTGTTCCGACAGGAGCACGCGCATCGTCATGCCCAGCGTGGCGAACTTCAGGATCTGGCCGCTGGCCATCCAGCGAGTGTTGAGCAGCGGATTGGCGCGGTTGTGCTCCACCAGCATGGCCGCGCCCAGCAGCACGATGGTCGCCGCCAGCGCGGCGCCGATCCAGGGCGTGCTCCACCAGGCCACGCGGCCCACCGCGAACACGCCGCACAGCAGCGCCATGCCCGGCGCGAACAGCGCGAAGGTCAGGAAATCCAGCGGCTCGAAGGTCTTGACGTGCTCGCTGGGCGGCAGCGGCAGCAGTGCCACGCAGCCCAGGCACAGCAGCGACAGGCCCCACTCCAGCAGGTACAGGTTCTGTACCTCGCCGCCTTGCAGCAGTGCCGGCGAGATCACGCGCGCCAGCGGCAGCGCGATCTGCGAGATGCCAACGCCCAACACCATCCCGCCCAGGCGCGCCTTCGCCGGCATGGCTTGCATCACGTAGAACAGCGCCAGCGTGGACAACCCGCTGCCGACGATGCCGCTGGCCGCGCGCACCAACAGCTCCGTCGCGTAGCCCTGCACGTAAAGCTGCAGCAGGCTGACCACGGCGAAGGCCGGCAGGAAGATGCGCGTGAACCAGCCCGTGCCGAACTGCTGCCGGAACTTGATCAGCAGCAGGCTCATGCACACGTTGGTCATCGAGTACGCGGCGGTGAGCCAGGCGCCCTGCACGCTGGTGAGGCCCAGCGCGCCCTGGATCTGGGCCACATTGGCAAGGAGCAGCCCGTTGCCGAAGCCGCCCGTGAGCCCCAGCAGCACGCCGATGGCCAGGTAAGCCGCCCGCCGCGCCACCGGGTGCTCGGGTGTCGCCGGTGAGCCGGGCATGAAAGGTCGTTCATGCAGCTTGAACTGATAGGCCGAATCGGCCTGCGGTGCCGGCTGGGGCTTGCGTCTGGCCATGGGGAGGCGCAAGGCAAAGCCCATTCCTGACCCTTTCCAGCACCACCACCGACACCTCGCGGTCGGCCGCGGCGGCGAGCTGCTTGAGCCGGATGGCAGTGGCCAGCCCCTCGGGGCCGGCGCCGACGACCGCCACGTCGTAGTCCATGGACTCGCGCGGGCCGTACCGTTCGAGCAGATGCAGCGGCGTCATTTCGGTATCCCGGGCTGCTTTGGCTTACAGCGCCTGGACCAGCGCCGGCAGGGCCTCGAACACGTCGGCTTCCATTCCGTAGTCCGCCACGCTGAAGATCGGCGCCTCCGGGTCCTTGTTGATCGCCACGATCACCTTGGAGTCCTTCATGCCCGCCAGGTGCTGGATCGCACCCGAGATGCCGCAGGCGATGTAGAGCTGCGGGGCCACGATCTTGCCCGTCTGGCCCACCTGCCAGTCGTTGGGCGCGTAGCCCGCGTCCACCGCGGCGCGCGAGGCGCCCAGGGCCGCGCCGAGCTTGTCGGCCAGCGGTGTGAGCACTTCCGTGAACTTCTCGGCCGAGCCCAGGGCCCGGCCACCCGAGACGATGATCTTCGCGGCGGTCAGCTCGGGCCGATCCGACTTGGTCAGCTCGCGGCCAACGAAGGCGCTCTTGCCGCTGTCACCCACCGCGGCCACGCTTTCAACGGCGGCGCTGCCGCCGGTGGCGGGCGCGGCGTCGAAGCCCGTGGTGCGCACGGTGATGACCTTCACCGCGTCGGCGCTCTGCACCGTGGCGATGGCATTGCCGGCGTAGATCGGGCGCTCGAAGGTGTCGGCGCTCAGGACCTTGGTGATGTCGCTGAGCTGCGCCACGTCGAGCTTGGCGGCCACGCGCGGGGCGGCGTTGCGGCCGTTGGCGGTGGAGGGGAACAGGATGTGGCTGTAGGCCGGTGCCACGGCCAGCACCTGCGCCGCCA
>Ga0065721_10005806_pt1 | contig 11832 bp, 13 predicted proteins | sample Mesricmetagenome_FD_59108 | JGI IMG/M metagenome (GOLD analysis project Ga0065721, IMG submission 59108) | Mesophilic microbial community from rice straw/compost enrichment Sample: eDNA_1 v2 (version 2) | ecosystem: Engineered > Solid waste > Grass > Composting > Bioreactor | place: USA: Davis...
GCAGGGTCTGAATCGAGGCAAGCGGTTCCCGTTGGGGCAATGGACATGAATCCAGCTCCGGAAAGAAAGGGGGATCTGATGGACGGCGCGGAACGCCGGCGGCAGGGGTGACGGAACCTCTTTGGTGCTGCGGCGACTTGCGCCTTGCGACGCCGATGCCACATGATATTAATGGAGCGATTGCTCCATAATGGGCACACAGTTAGGCAGCCGGACGGGGTCCGTCAAGAATTTATAGAACGATGGTTCCAGAAAAAGAGATCACGGCGGAGAGGCGCCCGCGCGGGCGTCCGCGCTGTTTCGACCGGGAGGCGGCGCTGGACGCGGCGATGGTCCTCTTCTGGGACCGGGGCTACGAGGCCACCTCCATGGACGACCTTGCCGGGGCGATGCGTCTCAGCCCCTCGAGCCTCTACGCCTGTTTCGGCAANAAGGAGAAGCTCTACGAGGCGGCGCTCGACCGCTANCTGGAAGGGCCGGGCAGCTATGCCGCGCGCATCCTCGCCGAGGACATCCCGGTGCGCACCGCCTTCGAGCGGCTGTTCGAGGCCGCCGCGCGCGAGCTGACGCGCGAGGGCCAGCCGGCCGGCTGCATGGTGGCGACGGCGGCGACGCATTGCTCCCCCGCGGCCAGCTCCGTCCGCACGGCTCTCGCCGAGATGCGGGCCAGCCACGTCGACCAGTTCGAGGCGCGGATCCGCAGCGGTATCGCAGCCGGCGAACTGCCGCCCGATACCGACGCGGCCGCGCTGGCCCGCTTTCTCGAAACGGTGCTGCAGGGACTGACGGTGCAGGCGCGCGACGGCGTCTCGCGGGCGGAGCTGCAGATGGTCGGCCGCCTGGCCATGCGCAGCTGGCCGGCCTGAGCGGCTCTTTCGCAGCCCCTGCGGACGGGTCCGGCCGTCGCCACGCGGCCGGTCGGAATCACGGTCTGTCGGTTATCTGGAAGGCGTGCTGTCGTACGCCAGTCATATGTCATGCATCGCAGGCGGTTCTGCTTCTGCAGGAAAATAATATAATTCCTTCTTCAATATCGATTTCACCGCTCATATGGGGTCTCCTTCATATGTAATGTCATCCCGTTGCTGCCGAGCGGGACGTATTTATTGGGGAGATATTTTATGAGTATAATTGTCGATCTCGCGTTTCGTAGCCCGGGGGGCGGCGCTGTCCTGGCGGGCAACTGGTCCAGCGCGACGAAGGCCGCTGCCCANCTGGGTGCTGGCTCCGTNCGCCATGGACAGGCCCCCGGGCGGCCGGCGCAGTTTTCCGTCAGCGGGNATTTCATGCCTTCGTCCGGTGCGCAGGCGCNGCTGTCGATTGCCGGCGACTTCAAGCCGAGCTCCCGCGGCCTGTTCGGATGGTTGGGCGGTCTGGCGAAGGGCGTTCTCGGCCTTGCCGGCAACGTCCTCGGAAGGCTGCCGCTCGTCGGCATTCCCTTCGGGATACTGCGCGGTCTCGCCAGCGGCAGTCTGGAGCAGGCGGTACGGTCGATCCCGATCGTCGGCAACGTCTATGATGCGGCGAAGGGGCTCTTCTCCGGCCAGTTCGGGACGGCACTGAAGGCCTTGTCGGGGCTCGTGCCCTTCGTCGGTCCTGCTCTCCAGCTCGCCGATGGGCTGCGCCACGGCAATCTTCTGGACCTCATCGATGGAGCCGCCGGCATCGCTCTCGATTTCGCCACCATGGGTCAGGGCCGTTTGCTCAAAGGACGGGCCACGGCGAATTTCGCCCGCATTTGATCAAGTCGGGGCGGGGCGGTGCGCTCTGCCCCGCTTCACCTCGTCATCGCTTCGGCGAGCACCTCGTAGATGCGCGGATCGGCGGACTGGGCGACGTTGAAGCGCAGGAAGGCCGCTGCGCTTCGCGAAGCGCTGAAGGCATCGCCCGGGGCCAGTACCACGCCCCGGCCGAGCGCGTGACGCGCGACCGCCGCGGCATCGCGCCCCTCGGGCAGGCGGCACCAGAGGAACATGCCGGCGCGCGGCTCCAGCCACGGCTCGATGCCGAGATCGCCGAGCCGCGCCAGCGTGCGCTGGCGGGCGCGGGCAAGGCGCGCCCGCAGGCCCTCCATATGCCGGCGGTAGCCACCGTCTGCCAGGATGGCGAAGGCGATGTGGCTGGCGAGGTGCGCGCCGCCGAAGCTCGTGGCCGTCTTGAGATCCGTCAGCGGCTCGATCCAGTCCGGCCGCATCGCAATGAAGCCGCAGCGCGCGGAGGCCGAAAGCGTCTTGGCGAAGCTGCCGACCTCGATCACGCGCTCGAGCCCGTCGAGGGCGGCGAGCCGCGGAGACGGCTCCTCCTCGAAATCCGCGAAGATGTCGTCCTCGATGATCGTGAGGCCGTGCGCCTCCGCGAGCCGCAACAGGCGATGCGCGACGGCCGGCGAGGCGACGGCGCCCGTCGGATTGTGCAGGCCGGCGTTGGTGACATAGAGCCGGGACCGCTCGGCCGCGAGAATGGCGGCGAAGCGTTCCACGTCGGGACCGGCCGGCGTCATCGGCACGCCGACGACCTTCGCCCGGTGAGCGCGCAGGAGCGCGAGAAAGTTGAAGTAGCAGGGATCGTCGACCAGCACCGTGTCGCCCGGGCTGAGGAGGAACCGGCAGAGAAGATCGAGCGCGTGAGTGCCCGATTCGGTCAGGATGATCTGGTCCGGCGAAACGGCGATGCCGCGATCCGCCATGCGCCGGGCGAGGAGCTGACGCAGGCCCGGCAGGCCGAGGGGCGTTCCGTAATCGGCGAGCGCCGTATCCGCTCCGGAGCGGGCGAGGGCACGGAGCACCCGGCGTAGTGCGTCCTGCGGCATCCAATCGGCCGGCAGCCAGCCGCAGCCCGGCTTCAGCACGCCCTCGTCGGTCTCGAGGGCCTGCCGCGACACCCAGAGCGGGTCGACGGCGCGCTCCAGCCGGGGGGCGAGCGCGCTCAGGGTCAGCGGTTCCGACGGGCCGCAGACGTAGAAACCGGAGCCGCGGCGCGCCCGGATGGCGCCCGCGGCGACGAGGCGTTCGTAGGCTTCGACCACCGTCGACGGCGACACCTGCATCGCGGCGGCGAGCTTGCGGATGGACGGCAGCCGCGCGCCGGGCGCCAGCGAGCGCTCCGCGATGCGGGCGCGGATCGTAGCCGCGACCTGTTCGACGCGGCTGCCGACCGCCCGGGACAACGGCGCGTTCATCGCAACTGTATCGCTCCATGAACCAGAACAGTAATTGCCAATTGTACTGAACTGTCTCTGGCGGTGCCAGCACCGTGGCGCGATACCACGGCATCGGGAGCGGATGGCGATGGACAGGTCGGTGAGCGGCTGGATCAACGGTTTCCTCGGCGTGCTGATCTTCAGCGGATCGCTGCCGGCGACGCGCGTGGCGGTGGCGGGGTTCGATCCCGTCTTCCTCACGCTGGCGCGGGCGGTGATCGCCGGCCTGTGCGGTGGCGCGCTCCTGCTGCTCTTCCGGCAGACGATGCCGCGGCGCGAGGACCTGCGCCCGCTCGTCATCGTGGCGCTTGGCGTGGTCGTCGGCTTCCCGCTCCTGACGGCGCTCGCGCTCCGGCATGTCACGGCCGCCCATTCCATCGTCTTCGTCGGGCTTTTGCCGCTCACGACGGCGATCTTCGCCACGCTGCGCGGCGGCGAGCGGCCGCGTCCCGTCTTCTGGCTGTTCTCCTGCCTCGGCAGCGCCCTCGTCGCCGGCTTTGCCGCCTCCCGCGACTTCTCCGCCTCGCTGACGGGCGATCTCTTGATGCTCGGAGCGATCGTCGCCTGCGGTCTCGGCTATGCGGAGGGGGCCGTGCTGTCGCGCCGTCTCGGTGGCTGGCAGGTCATCTCCTGGGCACTCGTGCTGTCCCTGCCGGTGATGGTGCTGCTCGCGCTTCTCACGATGCCGGCTTCCTTCGCCGGCACCTCGCAGGAGGCGTGGCTCGGACTGGCCTATGTGTCGCTGTTCAGCATGCTGATCGGCTTCGTCTTCTGGTATCGCGGCCTTGCCCAGGGCGGCATCGCCGCGGTCGGTCAGCTGCAGCTGCTTCAGCCTTTCTTCGGCCTGACGATCGCGGCAGCGCTGCTCGGGGAGAGCGTCGATGCGGCGATGATGGCCGTCACCGTCGGTGTCGTCCTGTGCGTCGCCGGGGCGAAGCGCTTCGCCTGATGGCGGAGCCGGCCCGGGAACCGCCACGGGGGAATCGAAGGCATTTGGGAAAAGTGGGCTGCCTCGCCCGTTCGCGGCGGTCCATTCCCAAATATGCGCATCCTTACGGCGCAAAAGCCGGTTGATTTTGACGCGAGAGACGGTGCACAGTCCAAAAACAGAGGCTCTAAATAAAAAAGCCCAGAGGACAGAACGGCATCGTGACCGCCGATATCATTCTATCGACGAGGGATCTGACGATTGAATTCAAGGGGTTCGTAGCGGTCGACGGGGTCAGTCTTGACATCCGCCGGGGCACGATCCATGCGCTCATCGGCCCCAACGGGGCCGGTAAGACGACCTGTTTCAATCTTCTGACCAAATTCCTCACCCCGACGAAGGGGACGATCACCTTCAAGGGGCGTGACATCACCGCGCTCAGGCCGGCGACCGTCGCCCGGCTCGGGCTCGTGCGCTCCTTCCAGATCTCCGCCGTCTTCCCGCATCTGACGGCGCTCGAGAACGTGCGGGTCGCCCTGCAGCGCAAGCGCGGCGGCTCGTTCGACTTCTGGCGTTCGGAGCGGGTGCTGCGCACGCTCGACGGCGAGGCGCTGGAGCTGCTCGACGCCGTGGGGCTCGCCGATTTCGCGCCGATGCCGGCGGTCGAACTGTCCTACGGGCGCAAGCGCGCCCTGGAGATCGCGACGACGCTGGCGCTCGATCCCGAAATGCTGCTCCTCGACGAGCCGATGGCCGGCATGGGGCACGAGGACGTCGAGCGCATCGCCGCGTTGATCCGGCGCGTCTCGGCGAATCGCACGATCCTCATGGTCGAGCACAACCTGTCGGTCGTCGCCTCCTTGTCGGACCACATCACCGTGCTTGCGCGGGGCAAGGTGCTGGCGGAGGGCAACTACGCGACCGTTTCCAGCAATCCCGCCGTTGTCGAGGCCTATATCGGAGCCGGTCATGCCTGAGGCGGCACGCGACATCGCGACGAACGCGGCGACGGCGCCGCTCCTTTCCGTGCGCGGTCTCAATGCCTGGTACGGCGAGGGCCATGTGCTGCACGGCATCGACTTCGACGTGTCGCCCGGCGAGGTGGTGACGCTGCTCGGGCGCAACGGCGCGGGCAAGACGACCACGCTGAAGTCGATCATCGGCATCATGAGGAAACGCACGGGCTCCGTCGTCTTCGACGGGGCCGAGACCATCCACATGCCCTCGCGCACCATTGCGCGGCTCGGCATCGGCTATTGCCCGGAGGAGCGAGGCATCTTCTCCTCGCTGTCGGTGGAGGAGAACCTCCTCCTGCCGCCGCAGGTTCGGCCCGGCGGCCTGACCGTCGAGCAGATCTTCGATCTCTTTCCCAATCTCAGGGAGCGGCTCGCGAGCCAGGGCACCAAGCTCTCGGGGGGCGAGCAGCAGATGCTCGCCATCGGCCGCATCCTGCGCACGGGGGCGCGGCTCCTTTTGCTCGACGAGCCGACGGAGGGCCTCGCGCCGGTGATCGTCGACGACATCGGGCGCACCATCGCGCGGCTCAAGAACGAGGGCTTCACCATCGTCCTCGTGGAGCAGAACTTCCGGTTCGCCTCCCGCGTGGCGGACCGGCACTACGTCGTCGAGCAGGGGCGGGTGGTCGACATGATCCCCAACGCGGAACTCGACGCCAATATCGACAAGCTGCACGCCTATCTCGGCGTCTAGCGCCTGCGGCGCGGCCGCAGGGGGGAACAAGACGAGGAGGAGACAAGTCCATGAAGACAGGACGCATGTTGCTGGCCACGGCGCTCGTCGCCCTGTTCGCCGGCGGGGCTCAGGCGCAGGTCTCGGTGAAGCTCGGCGTGCTCAACGACCGTTCGGGCACCTATGCAGACCTCTCCGGCGAGGGCTCGGTGATCGCCGCGCGCATGGCGGCCGAGGACTTCAACGCCAAGGACAAGGGCATCAACGTCGAGATCATCTCGGCGGACCACCAGAACAAGCCGGACATCGGCTCGAACATCGCCCGCCAGTGGTACGATCAGGACGGGGTCGACGTGATCCTCGACGTGCCGACCTCGTCGGTCGCGCTCGCCATCAACCAGATCACGCGCGAGAAGAACAAGGTCTTCATCAATTCCGGCGCGGCGGCGTCCGACCTCACCGGCAAGCAGTGCTCGCCCAACACCGTGCACTGGACCTACGACACCTGGGCGCTCGCCAACGGCACCGGCAGCGCCATGGTCAAGACCGGCGGCGACAGCTGGTTCTTCCTGACGGCGGACTATGCCTTCGGCCACGCGCTCGAGCGCGACACCATCGCCGTCGTCGAGAAGTCGGGCGGCAAGGTGCTCGGCACCGTGCGCCATCCCTTCCCCGGCAGCGATTTCTCCTCGTTCCTGCTGCAGGCCCAGTCCTCCGGTGCGAAGGTCATCGGTCTCGCCAATGCCGGCGGCGACACGATCAACTCGATCAAGCAGGCGGCGGAGTTCGGCATCACCCAGGCAGGGCAGAACCTCGCCGGGCTGCTCGTCTTCATCACCGACGTCAACGCCCTCGGCCTGCAGACGGCGCAGGGCCTGGTGCTGACCGAATCCTTCTACTGGGACCTCAACGACGAGACCCGTGCCTTCGCCAAGCGCTTCGCCGAGAAGAACGGCGGCAAGATGCCGACCATGGTCCATGCCGGCGTCTATGCCGGCACGCTGCACTATCTCAAGGCCGTCGAGGCGCTGAAGGACAAGGACCCCGCCAAGGTGATGGCGAAGATGAAGGAAATGCCGACCGAGGATCCGCTCTTCGGCAAGGGCGAGGTGCGGGCCGACGGCCGCAAGGTCCACGACATGTATCTCTTCGAGGTGAAGAAGCCCGAGGAGTCGAAGGGTCCGTGGGACTACTACAAGCTCATCGCCACCATTCCCGCGGCCGAGGCCTTCCGCCCGCTCGACCAGGGCGAATGCCCCCTGGTCAAGGGCTGACGTGACGGGCCGGGGCGGCCGTGCCGCCCCGGCATCCCTGCCGCGAGTGTCGCACGGGCCGGTCGAGAGATGTTCGAACTTCTGGGAATTCCGCCTCAGGCGCTTTTCGGCCAGCTGCTGCTCGGCCTCATCAACGGCTCGTTCTACGCGATCCTGAGCCTCGGGCTCGCGATCATCTTCGGGCTGCTCAACATCATCAACTTCACCCACGGGGCCCAGTACATGATGGGCGCCTTCGTGGCGTGGATGCTGCTCAACTATGCCGGCATCGGCTACTGGTGGGCGCTGCTCATCGCGCCGGTGATCGTCGGCGCCACGGGCATCGTCATCGACCGGCTGTTCCTCGCGCGCCTGCGCGATCTCGACCATCTCTACGGGCTGCTGCTCACCTTCGGCCTCGCCCTGATCATCCAGGGGCTGTTCCGCAACCAGTACGGCGTCTCGGGCCTGCCCTACAGCATTCCCGCGGAGCTCGCGGGAGGCCGCAATCTCGGCTTCATGTTCCTGCCCAACTACCGCGGCTGGGTGGTGGTCGCCTCGCTCGCCGTATGCATCGCCACCTGGTTCGTCATCGAAAAGACGCGGCTCGGCGCCTATCTGCGCGCCGCGACCGAGAACCCGACGCTGGTCCAGGCCTTCGGCATCAACGTGCCGCGGCTCATCACGCTCACCTACGGCTTCGGCGTCGGCCTCGCGGCACTCGCCGGCGTCCTCGCGGCGCCCATCTACTCGGTCAATCCCAACATGGGGGCCGACCTCATCATCGTCGTCTTCGCCGTCGTCGTCATCGGCGGCATGGGGTCGATCCTCGGCTCGATCGTCACCGGCTTCGGCCTCGGCCTCATCGAGGGGCTGACCAAGGTGTTCTATCCGGAAGCTGCCGCCACCGTGATCTTCGTCGTCATGGTCGTGGTGCTGCTCGTCAAGCCGGCCGGACTGTTCGGGAGGACCGCGTGATGGCGAGCGTCAGCGAGAGATTGGCGACGGCGCCGACCACGCGCGAGAAGGTGGAAGCGGCCAACCTGCACCGGGTGATCTTCATCGCCATCGCGGTCTTCCTCGCGGTGGCGCCGTTCCTGCTCTATCCCGTCTTCCTCATGAAGGTGCTGTGCTTCGCGCTCTTCGCCTGCGCCTTCAACCTGCTGCTCGGCTACGGCGGCCTGCTGTCCTTCGGCCATGCGGCCTATCTCGGCACGGCGAGCTACATCTGTGCGCACACGGCCAAGGTCTGGGGCGTGTCGCCCGAGGTCGCCATCCTGCTCGGCACGGCGGCGGCGGCGGCGCTCGGCTTCCTCTTCGGCTCGCTCGCCATCCGCCGGCAGGGCATCTATTTCGCCATGATCACGCTGGCGCTGGCCCAGATGGTCTTCTTCTTCTCGCTGCAGGCCCCCTTCACGGGGGGCGAGGACGGAATCCAGGCCGTACCGCGCGGGCACCTGTTCGGCTTCATCGACTTGTCGCGCGACACGACGCTCTATTATCTCGTCGCGGTGATCTTCCTCGCCGGCGTGCTCTTCATCTACCGCGTCATCCACTCGCCCTTCGGCCAGGTGCTCAAGGCCATTCGCGACAACGAGCCGCGTGCGATCTCGCTCGGCTATGCCACCAATCGCTACAAGCTCGTCGTCTTCACCTTGTCGGCGACGCTGGCGGGGCTCGCGGGTGCGACGAAGGCCATCGTCTTCCAGCTCGCCTCGCTGACGGACGTGCACTGGACGATGTCGGGCGAGGTGGTGCTGATGACCCTCGTCGGCGGCATGGGCACGGTCTTCGGTCCCATGGTCGGGGCAGCCGTCATCGTGACCATGCAGAACTATCTCGCCCATCTCGGCGCCTGGGTCACCGTCATCCAGGGCATCATCTTCGTCGTCTGCGTGATGCTGTTCCGCGAGGGCATCATCGGCGTCATCGCCAAGAAGCTGAAGCGGCCGCTGTAGGGGCGGTCAGGGCGGCCGCTGTTCAGGGGCATGGCCGCCTTGCGCGACGACTTCCTCATAGGCGGCCTGCAACTGCGCCAGCACGGACGGGCCCTTGGCCGGCGTGCCGAGATGCAGGCTGCGCAGCTCGTCCATGAAGGACTCCCATAGCGCCGGGCCGCCTTGCTCCAGCACTTCGGCGCGGATGGACAGTTCCGGCGACGCCGCCGTATGGCGGCGCCCCCACGCGCCCATGTGGGCAAGAAGCGGCACGAGCTGGATCGCCGGTTCGGTGAGGGAATAGATCGCCTTCTGCCGGTGGGCCGGGTCGTCGCTCTTCGTCAGGAGGCCCGCCGCGACGAGCCGCTTGAGGCGGTCGGCCAGGATGTTCGAGGCGATCCCCTCTTCCGACAGGGCGAGCAGCTCGCGGAAGTGCCGGCGATTGCCGAACATGAGATCACGGATGACGATGAGGCTCCAGCGGTCGCCGAGCATCTCAAGCGTCAGGTTGATGGGGCAGCCGGACCGGCGGGCGTGGCTCAACGCAGGACCTCACTATCTGCTTGCAAACTACAATCAGATGAGAGAGAAGGAAACCGATTGCAAAATGCAATCAGATCGGTGGGCCTAGCGGCCGACCGGGACGGTTCGGCTCCCGCTGCACCGTCTGCCCTGCGACGAGAACGAGGAGGCCGGTCGTGACCTTGACGCTCTATGCCCATCCCTTCTCCTCCTATTGCCAGAAGGCGCTGGTGGCACTGTACGAGAAGGATGTGCCCTTCGATCTGCGTATGCTGGACGGGCCGGAGGCGATGGCGGAACTGGCGGCGATCTGGCCGATGCGGCGCTTTCCCGTGCTGGTCGACGGCGGCCGCCCGGTCATGGAAGCCAGCATCATCATCGAATATCTCGATCTACATCATCCGGGCGCGCATCGGCTGGTGCCGGAGGATCCGCGGGCGGCGCTCGAGGTGCGGCTGATGGACCGCTTCTTCGACAACTACATTTCGACGCCGCAGCAGAAGATCGTCTTCGACGCGATCCGGGGCGAGACCGAGAAGGATGCCCGGGGCGTCGTCGAGGCGCGCGAGATGCTGGACCGGGCCTATCACTGGCTCGACGGCATGATGGCCGGGCGGGTCTGGGCGGCAGGAGAGGCGTTCACCCTCGCCGATTGCGGGGCCGCGCCGTTCCTGTTCTATGCCCATTGGACGCATCCCATTCCCACGGCCTGCGCCCATGTCCACGCCTATCGCAGCCGGTTGCTCGCGCGCCCGTCCTTTGCACGGGCGGTCGACGAAGCCCGGCCCTACCGGCCCCTTTTTCCCTTGCCAGTTCCGCAGGAGGACTGAGGATCGGCGTCCTGCAAAGAAAAAGCCCGGCAGGCGGTGCCTCCTGCCGGGCTTTTTCTTGCGGCGTCGCCTCGCGGTTACCAGCAACCCCAGGCGTTGCAGCGATAGTAGTAACCGCGCGGAGCGGTTGCGGCCCCCAGAACGGCGCCGCCGACGAGGGCGGCAGCCGTACCGACGGCGACCTGCGAGGCCGCCTGGTCAGCCTGGCGGCGATTGCTGTTGTAGGCTGCGTTGACGCAGCGGTCATACGCGCGCGTGCCCGGCCGCAGACCGGCTTCACGACAGGTGAACTCCGCGTCGATCGCCGATTCCTGGGCCGTCTGGCAAGCGGCCAAGGTCAGCGCGAGCGCCCCCGCGACAAACAGAATACGCATAGGTTTCCCTCGGATAAAGCGACCGTTCCACTTAACGGATGGGTTAACAAAAAGTCAACGACGGCGCACCGGGCGGTCTTTATTTCGAACCTCTATGGTTAATGCAACAGAGCCGCCGTAATCCGGAAGAGCGCATGACAAGCATGCGACAAGCAGCGGCGACTCCGAATTCATTCGATTGACTGAATGAGATGGCGAGCGTATCCTCTCCTCATGTCAACGACGCATGATCCGCCGCGGCGCGGCGAAACCGCCCGTGAGAGGCTGCTGAACGCAGCCATCGACGTCTTCGGCCAGTTCGGCTTCGACGGTGCCAGCACGCGCAAGCTCGCCGATGCCGCCGAGGTCAACCTTCAGGCCATTCCCTACTATTTCGGCAGCAAGGAGGGTCTCTATCTCGCAACGGCCGAGCATCTGGCAGGCCTCATCCAGGCCCATGTCGCTCCCCTGCGCGAGCGGTTGCGCGAGCGGCTTTCACAGGCTGACGCCCCGATCGGCCGTGAGGAGGCGCAGGCCCTCCTCGCCGAGATGCTCGAGACGATGGCGGCACTCTTCGTCAGCCCGCGCTCGGAGCGCTGGGCGCGTTTCCTGATCCGTGAGCAGATGGCGCCGACGGAGGCGTTTCAGCGCGTCTATGGCGGCGTCATGGAGCCGACCTTGGATGTGGCCCGCCGGCTGGTGGGCATCCTCGTGGCGGCTGATCCGGATTCCGATGGTGTGCGCCTCAGGACCCTTGCCCTGCTCGGCGGGGTGATGGTCTTCCGCGTGGCCCATGCTGCGGTGCTGCGCCAACTCGCGTGGGATGCGATCGGTCCGGAGGAGACGGAGCATGTGCGGTGCCTCGCCCGCGTTCTCGTGGCGGACCTCCGGCCGGGAGGCACCCCATGAACGGCAGCAGAGGCCGCAAGGCGGCCATCCTCCTCGCTCTTGTCCTTGCCGGGGCCGGCGCCGCCTGGTGGTTCGATCTGCCGGAGAGGTTCGGCTGGCGGGAAGACCGCGGCGAGGTCTTGACGCTCTACGGCAATGTCGACATCCGGCAGGCGCGCCTCGGCTTCCGCGTCGGCGGCCGCATCGCGGAGGTGCTGGTCGACGAGGGCGAC
>Ga0065721_10052471_pt1 | contig 11830 bp, 19 predicted proteins | sample Mesricmetagenome_FD_59108 | JGI IMG/M metagenome (GOLD analysis project Ga0065721, IMG submission 59108) | Mesophilic microbial community from rice straw/compost enrichment Sample: eDNA_1 v2 (version 2) | ecosystem: Engineered > Solid waste > Grass > Composting > Bioreactor | place: USA: Davis...
TGGGGTATGAGTAGGCGAAGACGATTCAGCGAGGCTACGATCGGCTCGCGGTCGTTGAGGAGGTCGGTGAGTGACTTGGAGAGCTCGGCTTCTTCGGATTGGTAGGCAGAGAGGCATGAGAGGATCTCGGCGAGTGTGGTCAGATCGCGTGGGTTCTTGCGTGACGATGGGTTTGTGTACGGTGGAGAGGGCGGTTGCGGGGTGGAGGCGCCATCGACGGTGAGGGTGGTGGGAGGAGGAGGGGAAGGAGACATGTGGCCGTATTGATCACAAGCGCCGGTGGCTTGCCATCAACGCCCTTTGCTCACTCACACCATGGCTCCCGTCCTCAGACCCTTCAGGCTCGCTCTCATCCAGCTGGGGAATGTCGGGGCGAACAAGGGGGAGAATCTCAAGCATGCAAGAGAGATGATTCGAAAGGCTACACAGCCGGAGACTGGCAAGAAACCTGATCTCGTGGTCCTTCCTGTGCGTCTCTTGGCTTTTTAGCTGGTACTTGAGGGCTGATCGTGCTTCAGGAGTGCTTCAACTCGCCGTATGGTGTTCATTTCTTCCCTCAATATGCTGAGAAGATTGGGTATACCCCTGGAAAACCCTACAATGTCCAAACGAGTGAGAGTGAGAGTGTCAAAATGCTTTCCGAAGCCGCGAAGGAGAACGGCACTTGGCTCATTGGAGGTCAGTGGGTCAACGAGCGTTCTGCGCTGTGCTGACCTCTTGTAGGATCCATTCCGGAGAGGGATGTATCCGATGACTCCAAGTTGTACAACACTTGCACGGTCTACAATCCACAGGGCAAGTCGGTTCCGATGTTGGCTAGACTGGCGCTGACAAGTAGCTAGGTGACCTTGTCGCCATGCACCGAAAGGTCCATCTATTTGACATTGACATTCCTGGCAAGATCAAGTTCAAGGTGTGCACCATGTTTCCCCGAAAACTGCACCACCTCAACTCTCGCTAGGAAAGCGAAACACTGACTGGGGGTAGCACTCTCAACTACTTTGACACTGGTCAGTGGCCTGCTGATGCAAATACGTGCTCTAACCGCATCCTCAGAGTTTGCACGAATCGGACTTGGGATCTGCTATGACGTCCGCTTCCCCGAGCTGGCGATGATTGCAGCGCGACGGGGTATGTGCCTCGGACACTGCCTTTGAACCCACATCTCACTTGCGACAGGTTGCCAGGTGCTCGTCTATCCTGGGGCATTTAACCTGACTACGGGACCGCTCCACTGGGAGCTTCTCCAGCGCAGTCGGGCGAACGATAACCAAGTGTTTGTGTCGATGTGCAGCCCTGCGAGGGATCTGAGTGCGTCATACCATGCGTGGGGGCATTCGATGGTCGTGAATCCGAGGTTTGTGACTTTCTGGCAATCCGGGGGCCCTCACTCATGTGCCAAAAAAAAAGCGGAAAGGTGATCGCCGAAGCCGGAGAGGGCGAGGAGATTGTTTATGCCGACATCGGTGAGTGGGCTGAGGTGCAGGGGCATCGACGGACGCTGAATTTTTGCAGACCCGCAGGTGTTTACGGAGACACGGAGTGGGATTCCGGTGACGACGCAGCGACGGTTTGACGTGTATCCGGATGTGAGCGCTTGAGGGAAAGTACCAGAAATGTAGACAGGGGTGGAATTACTGCATTGAGATTTTGTAGAATAGTGTGGAAGATTGTGGAAGAAAATGAACTTGGTGTTTAGCGCGCTGCCTCTCTCACCCGCCACCACTCCAATTCTCTTTCTCTTCCCTCCACCATGGTCAAGGAAACGTAAGTCCGTCTCGTCCTCGACCCTCCACACACCCCTCATCTCCCCCCAGAAAGTACTACGATCTCCTCGAGGTCAGTCCAGATGCATCAGAGGCAGACCTCAAAAAGGCCTATCGCAAAAAGTATGTCCGCCATCCGGCCATCCTAGCAGCCCTGATGAACCCGCATATCCTCCTCTAGGGCCTTGAAACTGCACCCCGACAAGGCGGGTGGCGATCCCGAAAAGTTCAATGAGATGTCCAAGGCGTACGTGTCCTTTCACAGCAATCCCTAGTTTCCTTCGCCCAACTCTCTTTGCCACAGATACGAAGTGCTTTCAGATCCCCAGAAGCGGGCAATCTACGATGCACGGGGAGAGGCTGGTCTCTCGGAGCAGGGTGGCTTCGGTGGTGGCATGGACGCTCAGGTGCGTTGGCTCGGCGCCTGGTCAGTCCAGAATCGGCGATTGACTGTGATCTCTCCTTGCTTTTTTTTTTTCCAGGATCTCTTCAGTCAACTGTTCGGAGGTGGAGGCTTCCCCTTCGGTGGTGGGCCAGGCGGCAGAGGTGGAGGAGGGCCCCGCAAAACAAAGGATCTCATCCATCGCGTCCATGTCACGCTCGAAGAACTCTACAAGGGCAAGACGACCAAGCTCGCTCTCACCCGAAACATCATCTGTGTCAAGTGCAAGGGCAAGGGTGGTAAGGAGGGCGCTGTAAGGACATGTCAGCCTTGTAATGGACGGGGTATCAGGACCATTCTCAGGCAGATGGGCCCCATGATCCAGCAATTGCAGGCACCTTGCGACGAGTGCCAGGGAACAGGAGAGATCATCAACGCGAAGGATCGGTGTGCAAACTGCAAGGGCAAGAAGGTCGTGCCGGAGAAGAAGATCCTCGAGGTCCACATCGACAAGGGCATGAAGAACGGTCAGACCGTCACCTTTAGCGGAGAGAGCGATCAGGCGCCAGGTGCAGAACCGGGTGATGTCGTGATCGTCGTCGAGGAGAAGCCTCACGATCGGTTCCAAAGGCAGGAGAACGACCTCATCACCCAGGTGGAGATCGATCTGTTGACTGCCCTGGGTGGTGGACAGTTTTCGATTCCCCATCTCGATGAGCGGGTATTGGTTGTGACCCTCGTTCCAGGCGAGGTTATCAAAGACGGTATGTGATACAAATTCAAGGTGTGGCAACCATTTTACTGACTCCTTTTCCAGGCGACCTCAAGGTCATTCATGGCCAGGGCATGCCTTCGCAGCGTCACCATGAACCTGGAGACCTCTACGTCAAGTTGTCGGTCAAGTTCCCCGACCACATCGATCCTGACCTGATTCAACATCTCGAGGCGGCTCTCCCTCCCCGTAAACCTCTGGGCAAGATTGACGGCGATCGAGTGATCGAGGATGTGGTACTCGCGGAGCCCGAGCAGCGCCGCCGGCCTGACCAGCGCCCCCATCACGACGACGACATGGATGAGGACGATGGCCCACATGAGCGTGTACAGTGTGGCAACCAGTAAATGGGACGCTCATGTTTCAATCTTTTTGCTTGTTGTTTTCGTTTCAGCCATTCCGCCTACACCGTTCATTCAACCATCCAGCACAGTCCATAGATTTCTTGTATGTCTGTACAGCAGTGGCTCGAGCATTAATACCAATCGACCCGTTGCACACCTCAGCAAGCCCAACTGGTCTATCGGTTGACATGAGTAAAATGATAAAATGGATGGATGATGTGGATGACGGAACCTCGGGGTTGGCTTTGAATTCATTGTAGTCTTCTAATCGGAAGAAGCTCACTTCTGTTTCATTTTCTGTGAAGCAGGGCGTTAGCGAGGGCTTGGACGGGGGCAACCAAGTGGCGCACCGAAGCCGAGTTCGGCGAGGGTCTTGGAGTCGTCGCTTAGGATCCAGTCATCGTGGTCGAGGTTGATGATAAGATTGGAGGTCTGTAGACGTGAGCCAGAGCAGATGTAGTCTGCGCAGTCATACCTTGGATCCGTGAGCCTTGGTGTAGAGTTTGAGTGTATCTGGAGGGAGTTGAGTGGGGAAGATGGCGGAAGAGAACGGACAACGGACCGAGTTGGACAGTCTTGTACGCCTTCCAGCCTGGTTGCGTTTGGATTGCTGTGGGGGGATCAGATACTGGAAGGGACAAAGGGGTGGCTGGACGCACCTTGGCGTGCACGCTCTTTGAGAGCGCCTACCGTTGTTTCGAGCAGATTGACGCCATGAAGGACGAGACTCTTTTCTGTCCTGAATTTGAAGGACTTGATAATGCGAACGGTCAGAGTTGCATCTGTCTTTGGCTTGGCCTCGCTGGCTAGTTGCTCTGACATTGTGGTTCTCCTCAAAGTGCAGAACTGGGCAAACGGGCCATCTAATCTTATCTCCGTCCAACGATGACCGCATGACCGCATCCTCGTCCCCCACCCCGAAGTTCTCCCGCATCCATCTCCTTTATAAATGGCCCCCGTATCCACCCACAAATCCATTCTATCATGGCCAACAACTCTCTCGATCGCTCCTTCCTCACCGCCAACGTCGACGATCTTGTCAAGAAACTCTCCGTCGCCGAAAAGGTTGCCCTTCTCGGCGCTCCCAACTGGTGGAATACCAGCTCCGTCCCCCGCCTGAACATCCCCAGCATTCGTATGAGCGATGGGCCAAATGTTGGTCCATCACGTCCCCTCTGCAGCTGGTTGGCTGATATACTGCCGTAGGGTGTCCGAGGATCCTCTCACTTTGTCGTCACCCCCGCCCAGTGTCTCCCTGTGAGCTTTGCCCCATGTTCAACTCGTCTCTCACTGACCGGCCGCCAGTGTGCTACCTCTTTGGCGTCGACCTTTGACCCAGAACTCATTTACCAAGCTGGTACCTTCCTCGCCAAAGAGGCAAAGATCAAGTCGTCCTCTGTCCTTCTTGCCCCAACTTGTAACATCCAGCGATCCCCGCTTGGTGGGAGGTCATTCGAGAGTTTCTCAGAGGACCCTCACCTGAGTGGAGTGCTGGCCGCGGCCTATGTCAATGGCTTACAGGATTCCGGAGTCGCTGCAAGTACGTCCCTTGTCTGTGACCTAGGCCTTGACTGACCGTGGTTACTCCAGCGATCAAGCACTTTGTTGGAAACGACCAAGAGCATGAGAGGACAGCCGCTGACTCTGTCATGTCGGAGAGGGCATTGAGGGAGGTATATCTCTACCCGTAGGTTGGCCAAGTCTCGTACACGAACACACGACTCACCAGCACCCCAGCTTCATGCTCGCCCAAAAGTTGGCCAAGCCTTGGGCCTACATGACTTCATACGGCAGGATTGGAGGAATCCACGCCTCCGAGAACGTCGGCCTCCTCAAGGGCATCTTGAGGGAGGAATGGGGTTTTGACGGAGCTCTCATCAGTGACTGGTGAGTCTTATGGCCTAAGCACAGACCGTTACTGATGCCTGTATCAGGCACGGGACGTACGGCACCGACCAAGCCCTCAATGCTGGCCTCGACCTCGAGATGCCTGGTCCCCCGCGCTGGCGCACCCTCAACCTCGTCATGCACACCCTATCGTCACAAAAGCTCAAGATGGCTACGATTGACGAGCGAGTCACAAACATGCTGCGGTTTATGCAAAAGTTGGCGAGGAGTAACGAGGCTGTGGTGTATGGAGATGGAGCTGAGAGAGTGAGTGAAGGAGGCGAAGAGGATAGAGCATTTTTGAGGAAGTTGGCAGCTGAGGGGATCGTGCTTCTGAGGAATGAAAGGGGGGTCCTGCCGTTGGGTCAGGAAAAGGCGATCGAAGGGGAAGGCGGGGCAAAGAAGAAGAGGATTCTGGTCACAGGACCCAACGTTCACGCGAACGTCATCTCTGGTGGAGGTTCAGCCCAGTTGAAGCCCACCTATATTGCCAGCCCTTTGCAGAGCATTAAGGAGGCCCTGCCAGAGGGGTACGAAGTGGACTATACTGTTGGGTGCTACGGTCTGTGTACTTGCCTTTCCTGTACCCCGGTTCACTGATAAGCCTTTAGCTCACAAGTATCTTCCGACTCTCGAGACAAAGCTCAAAACACACGATGGGAAAAGAGGGTGGCAATGTGTCTTCTTCGCTCACAACGAGGAAGGCAAGCCGGAGAGGGAAGTGGGATCGTATGTATTGAACGATACGAGGGTCAAGTTGAACGACTTCTTGCCTGCTGGGTTGACGAGCGAGTATACAATCAAGGTGAAGGGTATCTTGACTGTGGACGAGACAGGCCCGTTTGAGTTCGGTTTGGCAGTTTCTGGTGTGCCCCCATTTCCCATCTTCTGATCTTAGCTGACCCACCGGTAGGCAGAGCCAAACTCTTCGTCGATGGCAAGCTTACCATCGACAACTGGACCAAGCAAACACCAGGAGACTTTTTCTATGGCCAAGGAACCGTCGAAGAAAAAGGCGTGGTTGACCTTGTTGGTTGGAAACCAGTGGAAGTTGAGGTCCTCTATACGAATACCCCGCCTGAGGATGGCGACGAGAACGACGAGAGGAGATTGGCGCAGCCTGCGCTGATGAAGGGTGTCGTGAGTACCAATACTTCTTCAAGTGGAAAGCCGCTGATTTGGAGTCATAGCGACTGGGAGGTGCTCCCAAGATCGATGCAGAAGAGGCCATTGCGCGCGCTGTGGAGCTCGCAAAGGAGGCGGAAGCGGTCGTCGTCATTGCAGGACTTTCTCCAGAGTGGGAGAGCGAGGGCTTTGACAGGCCATCACTCCAGCTTCCTGGCTTGCAGGATGAACTGATCACGCGGCTTGGAGATGCAAATGACAAGGTCGTGGTTGTGGTTCAGGCCGTGAGTGCTGATCGACAGGTCTTCATGCCCGCGAGCTAATTCTGAGGGACTCATGTAGGGCTCTGCGGTCTCGATGCCCTGGGTTAATAAAGTCGCGGGGATTCTCCAAACCTGGTACTCCGGCAACGAGGTCGGGAATGCTTTGGCCGACGTGCTCGTTGGGAGGGTCAACCCTGGAGGCAAGCTGCCAATCACCTTTCCCGTCAAGGAGCAAGATATTCCGGCATGGGGGAGTGACAAGTGCGAAGAGGGAAAGATCCAGTATGTTGTTTCTCACTGGATTTGCAAAAGTCGCGAGGTAGCTGATTTGCTTCACTTCAGCTACAGAGAGGATGTGTATGTTGGGTATAAGTACTACCATTTCAGGGCGGTCAAGCCTCTGTATCCCTTTGGGTAAGTGCTGTGCACCCTTCAAGTGGGTCACACTGACATCTTCTCTGCACATTAGGTTTGGACTGTCATACACCACGTTTTCGGTTGGAGACCTCGACACCTCCAGCTCAGCCATCGAGACGGCCGATCCAGAGGCAATCTCCGTTGAGTTGTCCACAACCATCACAAACACTGGGTCTGTTCCTGGCTCCGAGACCGTCCAGTTCTACGTCTCCTACCCCTATGTCGGTACTTCGACGCCTGAGTACCAACTCCGTGGCTTCAGGAAGGAGAAAGACGTCAAGCCTGGCGAGACAAGGCAGGTTCGGACAACACTCGGGAAAGAGGCATTTGCACATTGGGATGCGAAAACCGGGAGGTGGAAGATTGCCAAGGGAACATATTCTATCAGGGCAGGGAGGAGCAGTGATCTGGAGGAACTTGGAAAGAAAGTGGATGTTGTGGTTGAGAGGGACATTAGCTGGAGGGGCATTTGAATGACGGCTGACCATACCGGTCGATGGATAATCAATGAAGAAATATAACTGTATTTGTGTTTCAGCTGGATGGCTCCCTTACCTCTGCGACGTCATGCCATTCTCCAGCCTCAGCTCAGTTGACTCAGGTCGTTTAATCCTGATAAATTACAGGTAGGGTATATTACACAGAGCTCCATCACTTAGTCCTCTATCTTCGCCTGCGTGAACCTCTTTTGCACCTGCGCATAGTGCTCCATCTCCGCCTGGCTGACACTGGGCACCAAATTTTTTAGAGCAAGAGAAAAGTCTTCGACGTTGACGGTAACGAGGATTTCTTCAGGTGTGGCAATTTCTGAAAGATAGTATTGCGGGGTGATAGGGTAAGGGTGCCGCGGGTCCTTGGGTCCGTTGTTCAGCTCAGCGATCTTGTTCTCGAGAGACATGGCTTTTCGAGACATGGCATTGAGCATGGCATCGGAGCAAAGCGCATAGAAGTCGGCTCCGGTGTAATTGAAGGGACACTTCTCGGCAACTTGGCGAAGGTTTAGCAAAGGGTCGAGGCGGAATTTCCGTGTAAGAGCTTCGAGAATGGTGGCCTGCGCTTCGTGTGTATCACTGACGCCGAGGTAAAGCATACGGTCGAACCTGGAGGACGGAACGAGCGAATGAGCAGATATGAGGGCCCAAGGAAAAGATAACGTACCGTCCCGGACGCAACAACGCCGCATCCAGCAAATCGGGCCTGTTGGTTGCACCGATCACGAAAACGTCTCCGCCTTCCTTGCTTCCTGCCATGCCATCTAGCTCTGCCAAGAGTTGACTCACGATCCTGTCCATCACACCTCCACTGTCCCCATGGTTCCCTCGCTTTGGTGCGATGGAGTCCAGTTCGTCAAAGAAGATGACACAGGGTTTCGCGTCGCGTGCCTTTTGGAATACTCGGCGAACATTGGCCTCAGATTCACCAATGTACATGTTGAGCAGCTCAGGACCCTTGACGCTGAAGAAGTTTAGGGAGCATGAGGTAGCGACAGCCTTGGCGATGAGAGTCTTTCCTGTTCCTGGAGGACCGTATAGGAGGATGCCTGAACGCTTCTTGAGACCGTCGGCGAAGAGTTCGGGGTGTTCGAGAGGGAGTTGGATGGTATCGAGAATATCATTCTTGACGTGGGCGAGGCCACCGACGTCGTCCCAGGTCACTGTGGGGATTTTGGGAGCGCCGATGCTCTCGGAGTACAGTTCACGAGCCTTTCCAAGAGCGTGATCAAAGTCAGAGGCCATGATGTCGAATCCAGCGAGTCGGATATACGATTGCTGATTTTCACTTGGTCGTGCGTGGGTAAGCAGGAGTCTAGGGATTAACAAGTCCACATACCGTCCCTTCAAGACACGCTCCAAAGCCAGCATCTTGCTCCTCGCTACGAGGTCGACGAGATCAGCTGCAACGAGTGCGGCTGTCTGGGTCGCTAGTTCTGCCGTCGAAACGTCTGATGCCAAAGATACAGTTCTCAGCAGAGTCGTGATGATCGCGCGCCTTGAGCGTTCGTCGGGGACTTCAAGGGAAATTTCGTGTTTGAACTGGGCGAGGATAGGAGGGGGAACCTGTGATGGGTCTGTCGCCGTCCCAACGACGATGACAGGGAAACCAGAAAGTTTCCATGATGTTTGGAGATCGCCGATGCATTCCTTAAGGGCATTGGTCAAAGGTGGTTCTAAATCATGGATTAGAAATGACATTGGTGTCGAAAGATCGCGAAAAGAAAACCTTTTCCAGTTCCATCGTTTCCTTGAGTGCTTTGAGAAAGGGCCTCGAGTTTCCGTAAGACGATGATACACGGACTGCAGTTTGCTGCTTGTTCAAACCGAACGCGAAGGGTGGCCTCTGTCTTGGTGTCGTTTTCGCCAATAAGATCGTAGCAGTTGACCTACAGAGACGTTGGAGCCCGTCGCGGATTAACAGAAGCTGACACGTACCTCAAGCAAGTGAATTCCTAACCGATGTGCAACCCATGCCACGGTGGTAAACTTGCCCACTCCTCGGTTTCCTTTGACCAAAAACGAGAGGTCCAGATTGCAGTCCAGAGAGAACTTGGAGAGGGCTGCAGAAACCATCGATGAAAGCTTGCCAAAGGAACTTGAAGGAGAAAGTAGAACTGAGCCAGCCCGTGTCATGTAGTCCAGGGTGCTTCGAGTTGAGTTGGGATCGGATTCAAAATACGCGCCAACGTCGGGGATGCGAGAGTGTTCCAAGCCTGCCTGAACAATGCGTGTCACATCCGACTCGACAAAGCAGCCAAGCTCGCCCATGCGGGCATTGAGGAGGATGTCTTGTGAGTTGAGCCCTGAAGGGTCGGCAAGGACCTCGTATTCAACGTTCGTGACCATGAAGAAAACCAGACCGTTGGTGGGGGAGGCGTTGCCCAAATTTCTGGTAGGAGTCAGAAAGAAGAATGGAACGACGGTTGCGAGAACTCACATTGGTGTAGCCGTCTCTCCGTCCTCACCTTCTCCTACGTCCTGTGCCCAACGAGCCGAGCTGGTGTCAATCGTAACCGCGATGAGATCGCCTTGCTTGACGAGACGCGTCTCTGTTTCAAAATATGCCTTGAGGCCTTTCAAGAACGCCTGTTGGTATTGCCGAGAAGTCGAGAGTGGTGAAGCAACGCGCGCTACGGTTACGGATTTGGCGGTGGGGATGAAGGGTCGATGGGAGCCGAAGGGACTGGGGAGCAGCCGGATTTGAGGGAGGGGCTGGATGGCGGACTCGTTGGGCTCTTTGGTGCAGATATTGTGGAGAAGAACGGGGGATGCCTTGACTGTACCACTATGAGGAGAATAAGCGCAGAATGGGGGAAAACTGGGGATCTGGCATACCATCGGGATACTTGTGCATCGTTGGCGGCAACGCGTACAAGACGCGAAGCCGAGCTGGATGTCGAGACGACTCCCCAGTCAGAGTTCAAGAGACCGACCTTGCCGAGGTCGGCAGTCCGGACGTAGAGGGTTCTGTCATCGAGAACAGCCGACACAGGAGCGTTGAGAGACTCGCAAGCAAATGCTTCTTGGCGCTGTTGTATACGAGCTGCATTGGAGTTGGCCCTTGTGACGGTTGGGCCGGCGAGGAAGCTTTCATCGATTTCAATGTCTGGAGCATCTTCCGAGTCTTCGACGTCGACGGTCAGTTCTCGGTTTGAAAAGTCTTCTTCAGAGAGAAGTACGACAAGACGGGTCAAGTCCTTTTGAAGATAGCCCTGTAGCACGGGTTCGAGGGTGTCAACCTTGAAAGTGAATTGTGGTGGGTTGTCGGAGCTATGGCTTGTGATTCCGTTCGGCTGAGGATCAAGCGCGACGAGTTGGCCGGCACGCAGGATGCGCGACTCGTTGAACCAAGGATCGAGGACCTCGGGGTATTCGTTGGCCAGAGTAAAGGCCTCAGGGGAAGTAGCGAGGAGAATGACGTCTGTGAGTGGCTCGGGGTCGACTACGAGGAGGTGGACCGTCGCAGAGATGAGGGTCGGGTAGGCACGCCGCCATCGAGGAGGAACAGCGATGGTGGTGGATTCGAGCTATAGCATGTTAGTTATGGAACAATCAAAGGTAATAAAAGGCTCACCGAGTCTTGTGGGGATGCCCAGGAGATGAGGGAGGGAAGCCGAGCGCGCACCGGACCTGACAGGGGCGTGATTGACAAACAGAGACGAGTGGTGGATTCTGAGGGAGCGAGGGCGCGCCAGAGCTGGGTGGAGAGACGGACTGTGTCTGAGGCGTAGCTGTGCTCGACGACAGCAGCAGCGACGGCAGCAGAGTGTGGCTGGAAGAGGAGAGACATGGCCGGGGACGCGGGGAAGGGGACGGCCACTAAAGTAGCCGGCGGAAATTCAAATTTTGATGGGACTCGGCCAGTTTTCGCTTTTCAACTCTTTTCCTCTTCAAAATGTCGTTTCGCGGGGCTCAACGAGGCGCTAGGGGTCAGTCAAAGCAACTCAACCACCACCAGCACATACTCACTCGCAGCAGGTGGAGCTCGTGGCGGTGGGCGCGGTGGTTTCACCAGAGATGTCGGTCCCCCAGATCAGGTCCTTGGTGAGCAGCCATTCCCTCTCTTCCTCCTCCTCCTCTTTCATTCTCTCATCTCCCCCACAGAGATGGGCACCTTTATCCACGCAGTAGAGGGCGAAATGCTCTGCAGCTCATCCATATCAGACAAGGTCCCGTACTTCAATGCACCTATCTACCTCCAAAACAAATCCCAGATCGGCAAGGTCGACGAGATTCTCGGTCCCATCAACGAGGTCTACTTTTCTGTCAAGATGGAGAACGGCGTCATTGCGAGCAGCTTCAAAAAGGGCGACAAGGTCTACATTGGAGGAGACAAGCTTCTCCCCCTTGAGCGCTTCTTGCCCAAACCAAAGGTTGCTG
>Ga0065721_10006317_pt1 | contig 11829 bp, 14 predicted proteins | sample Mesricmetagenome_FD_59108 | JGI IMG/M metagenome (GOLD analysis project Ga0065721, IMG submission 59108) | Mesophilic microbial community from rice straw/compost enrichment Sample: eDNA_1 v2 (version 2) | ecosystem: Engineered > Solid waste > Grass > Composting > Bioreactor | place: USA: Davis...
CCGTAACGTTCAAATAAGCGCCCATTCCGGTTCGTTCAACGATTTCGGCGAGAAATCCGCCGTTAATAGTTTACATAATAATAAATATGTATTATTAAAAAAACAAACAACCTCGTGTAAAATAAACTTTACAAACAATCCAGTTTGTAGTCTTTTTCACAAAACCCGTATTTTATACATATGTGTACTTTGATGACTCCTTTCAAACCCCTTTCAAACCAATACACCTCTTCTTTTACTGTGGTCGGCATCTATAGCCTTCCTCGCAATTATAGCTGCTTCTTGGATAAGCTTATAGAACTCATCGTATTCTTCATCAGTAACCCTTCCCATAACGTCAATTTTTGACATTTCCTCATCTTCTTCTAATCTATTTCTTAAAGTGGTGTGACCTTTAATCAGATCATTCACTTGATTGCTTGTTAGCCGAATTTCTTTAAGGAATCTTGCAAAGTAAGTTGGAATATTCATATTAAGACCTCCATTTTAAAAGTTTGGGAGCAAAAAAGAAGGGGTATATGTCCCATCGCCAGAAAGGTTATGTTCATATAGAACAATCTCAGGAATATTTGCAGCTTGTTGAGCAAGGAAGAAAACAAAGCCATTAGGCCCTGAAATAAAAAAGTGAACTTTGCCTTTTCTTTGATTAGGATTACGTTTATCTAAAGCTTTGATTACTTGTTCAGCCAGTTTCCAGGCATGCGTACCATCTTTGACAGCTTTAAATCCTTCTGATGGCATACGGAAATGATAAAAGGTTTTCATGGGGAGTTGGCTATTCTCAATGTGCCACTCAACATGAGGTTTTACATCACGAGTTACACTAATGGCAACAACCGTATCTCCTTCAGTTGCAGTACCATCTGAAACCTCTTCGATGAAAGATAAATAGCCTTGGTCTTGGAATTGTACATCTGGAATCCATGCAATTAAACCGTCTCCGCGCTGAACAGGAAAAACCCTTACTCCTGATTTAGGATTTAGGGTTAATCCTAAAGCAAATGTTATGGAGAGGTGTGTGTTGAGCTGAAGCAAGTAGGCATTGCCTGGTAGAAAGACTTCCTTTGTGAACTCTCTTAACTTCTGTGCAATATCATCGTTCCAAGTTTTTTCTGGTTTAATTAGCCGTCCATCGAAGTGGTCACAAAGACATAGTAAATGGCTAGTCTCTTCCTCCATATTTTCTGCATGGGAAAGAAAACTACGAATGCCAACAGGAATCTCGTCCATGATTAATTGCAGACCGGTGTATAGTCCCTCTCTTCGACACAAATTCAAGAGAGCTTTCTTGTTGAAACGCTTACTTCCTTTGCTTGCACAATTAACGATTAAATCGTTATAAGGATTAACGAGCACTTTAAAATCTATGGGTTTAAGCCCTCCAAGCGCTAATTTCGAATTAAGCATATCTCGAATTAGCATTGAAATACCGGGTTTACTATGCTGAATGCGGATACTTCTTAAAATTTTCCGCAGCTCTTCTTCATCATTTAAACCAAGGTGTTTCATCATGGATTTTCGAGCCCGTGCTATTTTAGTTTTTTCTTTTCCGTCAAAAAAGTCTTTTAAATTTAGTTTATTGTGGTGATTATCCAATAACGTCTCTAAAAGATCACCTTTTTTTATATTCCAGGGTGTTATTAAATGAAAACGAGCGTTAGTGTACCCCTGCTTTAGAGCATCGCGTACACGATCTAAGAACGAGTGTGTAGAGGCATTAATGAATGAAGGATCAATGAGGTCTAACAATTCAATTTGTTGTGAATTCTTGACATGATATTTGACCTGATAAAAATCCATGGTGATTTCGTCTGCAACATCATAATCACCTGTTATCGGTTCGAAATACTCAACAACAACATCATCAAGAGATTTAATTCGATCATCTTCGTAGGATACTTCTTTAATATTGGTATTATTATGTAGTAATTCGGATGCAAAAAACCAAAAATACAGATTTTGATACGTCATACCGGCATTAATTGCATCAATGGCTTTCCCCATTTATCACAGTCCTATTATTTGGATTGAGGAACCTATGTTCTCTAAATATTATCTCACATTAATCAGTCATATTCAATTGTCGCATCTTTTAACTTCTAACAATCTCCTTTATAGAATTCGTACTGTCAGTATAGGCTGATATCACGCATTACAACGAAAACGGCAGCCGTTTGTCTTTTCCGGCTGCCGTGGTATCTTTATTCAACTATCATTCCTCGTTAGCTTAGAACGTGAGAACGTGATTTACTCAACCGTGCTCCTCACTCCATGAGATTTTCCTTCCTAAATCTCGAAAACTCCGTCGCATAATACGCCATGGCGATGGCCGGTAAGGCGATTCCGATCAGCAGTGCCGCCTCCCAGCCCCCCGTTGCGTAAGCCCATCCCCCTGCCGCTGAGCCGATAGCGCCCCCTAAAAAGAAAATGGCCATATACAAACCGTTAAGCCTACTGCGAAATTCCGCTCCTAAAGAGAAAATCACCCGCTGCCCGAGAACCATGTTGGCGGAAACCCCCATGTCAAGTAAAATCGCCGCAACTACGAGGATGGGGACTGCGAATAGAGAACTTGATGGAACCAGCAAGGGAAGCAGCCCGGAAAAGATGACGATGGCCAATGCCCATCCCGTAGCCGGGCGAACCCATCCACGGTCTGCCATACGGCCCGCCGCTGGTGCTACAATTGCCCCCATTACCCCGACTAATGCGAACAGAGCGACCTCCTTCTGAGTGAAATGGAACGGCGGACTTGTCAATACCAACGGAACTGTAGTCCAAAACAAACTGAACGTTCCGAATACACAAGCATGATAAATTGCCCTCCGGCGCAATGCCGGTGTCGCCTTCAGCAGATGCAGCATGGAGTGCAGCAGCGCCGGGTAAGCTGTAGCGGTCGAAGGCTTCCTTGAGGGTAGTGCCTTTGCCAATACAAGAGCCAGCGCGAAAATCAATGCTGCGGAAATGAAATATATGGCGCGCCAGCCCATATACTCCGCCACCAAGCTTGAAATGGGACGCGCGAGCATAATCCCCAGAAGTAGCCCGCTCATGACGTTGCCCACATTGCGACCGCGCACGGCTTCAGGCGAAAGATGAGCCGCATACGGCACAAGGATTTGTGCTGCTACGGAACCTGCTCCGATCACGAGTGAAGCGGTGAGGAACAGGATGGCGCTTTTGATTACAGCGGCAATTGTCAAAACGGCGGCTGTAAGGAGCAATGATGAAAGGATCAACTTACGATTTTCCAGGATGTCTCCCAACGGTACGATAAATAACAAGCCGATCCCGTAGCCGACTTGAGTCAACGTAACGATGAGTGCGGTAGCCCCGGAGGAGAGTCCGATGGTCGAACCGATCGAGCCTAACAATGGTTGAGCATAATAAAGATTTGCCGCTATGATGCCGCAAGCGGCTGCCAGGATAAAAATCAGCGATGGCGAAACCGATTTTTCCGTTGGAATGGAAGCTGAATGCATAGAAAGTCCCCTTTGCTCACCAGAAATTTTCAGGAACAGTCGTTCCGGAATGTGCAAAAAAAAATGTTTTATAGCATTTCCATCACCATGTCTATCATCTGCTGCATCTTGCTGCGGTCACCCTGCACCTTCGCAACGATATTTATACTATGATTCAGGTTTAAGAGCAGATAAGATAAAGTCTTGATATCTTTCTCAGGCATGATTTCTCCCGTCTCCTGACCTTTGCGCAGCAGCTCGTAGAAGAATTTCTCCAACTCGTCAAACCGCTCCCTGATCAACGCATTCAGTTGCTCATCTGGCGAATCCATGCCGACTGCTGCATTCGTAATGAGACAGCCCTTCGGCGACTCGCCGTCCAAGGCGGAATCGATGTGTATCTCGAAGTACTGCCGGATTCCCGATTTTGCGGATGTCGCATTGACGAGGATGTCCCGTTTGGCTTGCTTCCACTTCTTGTACCAGTTGATCGCCTCGATATAAAGCGTTTGTTTGTCTCCGAACGTTTCGTACAGACTTGATCTGCTAAGACCCATAGCTTCCAGCAAATCGGGAATGCTTGCCGCTTCGTAGCCCTTTTTCCAAAAAACGAGCATCGCTTTATGAAGCACCGCTTCTTTATCAAACTCTTTGTAGCGTCCCATGGTTCTCCCTCCGTTTCCGTAGGTACAGTATATACTTTTCCGGAACGATAAGTCCAGTATTTTTGCAGATATGAAAATTAGATTTGGAGGAACATTGAAAAACCGGCGCCCCACTGCCGGGATCCAGAAGGTGTAGTGCCGTTGGCGGCGGTCGCGATGGAGCCGATATCTTAATGGCATCCACGATTTGACGCCAACTCAATAAAAAAGGGAACAGACACCCGTGGCAGTCTGCTCCCTAAACATTAAGCTGCTTTCCGGTTGTATGCGCGCACCGCAAATAGATAAGCGACGATCAGAATCCCTAAACACCATGCAAGAGCGATCCATAGATCATTGCCCACCGGCCGACCCGACAGCAGGGCGCGGATGGATTCCACGATCGAGGTTACCGGCTGATTTTCGGCAAAAGCGCGAACGACCCGGGGCATCGACTCGGTGGGCACGAACGCCGAACTGATAAACGGCAGGAAGATAAGCGGATAGGAAAACGCGCTTGCTCCTTCCACCGAATTTGCGGACAGTCCGGCAATCGCCGCGACCCACGTCAAAGCCAGCGTAAACAGTACGAGGATACCAGCTACGGCAAGCCAGGACAGTATCCCCGACGACGAGCGAAAGCCCATAACGAGCGCTACGAGAATGATGACGACAAGAGAAATGACGTTGGACGCCACCGAGGTCAGCACGTGCCCCCACAGCACGGCGGAACGCGCAATCGGCATGGAGTGAAACCGCTCGATAATGCCCCGTTGCTTATCCAAAAACAAACGATAAGCCGTATAGGATATCCCGCTTGCAATAGCCATCAGCAGAATACCGGGCAACAGGTAATTCACGTAGTTGTCCGTACCGGCTTGGATGGCGCCGCCGAACACGTAGACGAACAGCAGCATCATCGCAATCGGAGTGATGCAGACCGTGATCATGGTGTCCATGCTGCGGAAAATATGGCGCATGGAACGTCCAAGCAAAACACTCATATCGCTGAAAAAATGGTTCTTCATCGTTTCCATTTACATGGCCTCCTTTTTGCCGACGATTGCGAGGAATATTTCCTCTAACGACGGCTGTTTTTCAACATACTCCACCTTTGCGGATGGGAACAGCTTTTTCAGCTCCGAAAGCGTGCCGTTCGCGATAATCCTGCCCTCATGCAGAATGGCGATTCGGTCGGCCAGCTGCTCGGCTTCCTCCAAATACTGCGTGGTCAGGAGGATCGTCGTGCCCCCAACAGCAAGCTCCTTGACGATCTTCCAGACCTCGATGCGAGCCTCGGGGTCAAGTCCGGTCGTCGGCTCGTCGAGGAAAATGATCTTCGGATTTCCTGCAAGACTTAAAGCGATGTCGAGCCTGCGGCGCATGCCGCCCGAATAAGTTGACGCCCTTCGGTCGGCGGCGTCTGTCAGGCCGAAGCGTTTAAGCATTTCGTCTGCAACCTGACGGGGATTTTTGAGGTGACGCAGCTTGGCAAGCATGATCAGATTTTCCCGTCCGGTCAATATTTCATCCACGGCGGCGAATTGCCCGGTCAGACTGATCGCATGCCGTACGTTCTCGGGTTTCGTCGCGACGTCAAATCCGTTTACGATGGCGGTGCCTCCGTCCTGTTTGAGCAGCGTGGTCAGGATTCGTACCGTTGTCGTCTTGCCCGCGCCGTTTGTGCCAAGCAGGGCGAAAATCTCGCCTCGCTTCACTTCAAAATCGACGCCCTTGAGGATTTCTGTGCCCTTGAAAGACTTTCGCAGACCTTTCACTTCAATTGCCTTTTCCATCCCGATACCCCCTTTTACTTTCTTGATAGAGGTCAGCGTAAGTTTTCGAATCTTTGATGAGATCGTCGCAGAAAGCCGCTACGTCACGGCCCGTCACTTCGAGCACGCCTTTTCCCACGGCCGCGCCTTCTTCGAAAAGATCGACAATCCCCGAAAGCAAACCCGTCCCTTCGGTTAGCTCAACCGGGCCGACCTTAAAGAGGTATTTTTGAATCTCTTTATACACGATCTGATAATCCTGCGGGAGCGCTTTGACCCGCGCCACGTGCGCTCGCCACTCTTTTTTGCCTTCGATGATATCTTTTATGCTCATTTTATTTCCTCCTATTTGCCCAATTTTTTGGCGATATTATGGTTGAGTTGCTCGCGCCACTTGTCGCGATAAGACTTTGCCCCTTCTTCGCCGGCCAGCGCCGAACAGAAGCCTTTGATATCGTCGCCCAACACCTCTTGGACACGCTGACCGTCCGCCGCCGCTTCTTCGAGCAGGCCAAGCACGCCGTCAAAAATCGGCATGAGGTTGCGACCGGAGAAATCGGAGTGCGGCCAAAGATGGGCATTCATTTGTTCCCATGCCGACTGATAATCGGCCGGAAGCTTGTTAACTCGCGATTCAAAAGTTTTAAATTGTTTCGTCATGTCGTTGCCCGTGATTTTTTCCCAAAAATTCATTGCCTGTTCTCCTTTAACTCGTTAATTTTCGAGGAGACGAACTCCCACTTTTCCCAGAACCTCCGCAGCTCCTCGCGCCCCGCGTCGTTGATCGCGAAAAACTTTCGCGGCGGTCCCATGTCGGAGGGCTTCTTGGTGATCTCCACCAATTTGTTTTTTTCAAGCCGGATCAGGATGGTGTACACCGTTCCCTCCACCACATCCGTAAAGCCGAGGGCGTTCAGCCGCCGAGTGATTTCGTAGCCGTAAGTTTCTTGGCGACTTATAATTTCAAGTACACAGCCCTCAAGCACGCCTTTAAGCATTTCCGTCAGGTTTTCCAGCACAATCACCCTTCGCTATTCTGTATGACTGGTAACAAGTAATACTTACTACAGCTATAAAGTAACACGTAGTAGCTGGTTTGTCAATACCTACATTCAACATTTATCCGTGCTCGAATAAGCCAAAAAAGGCCGTCGAGGTTTTCTCGACAGCCACCGTTTGCCTTTACATGCAATTGTCACCCTGTTTTTACGTTCTTCCGAACGAACTCCGGCGTCTCTTGTTGTCCTACTTTGTATACGCGATCGCAAATTCGATGAATCAGGCTTGCTTCATGGCTGACCACGATAACGCCAATGGAACGGCTTCTGCAAATATCCAGAAACGCATGCCAGATTTGCGCCTGCGTTATCGCATCCAACATCGTTGTCATCTCGTCGGCTATAATATATTTCGTGGCTGGATTTAGCGCCCGAACAATGCAAAAACGCTGCTTCTCTCCTCCTGACAGTTCAATCGGCCAGCGGTCCATCCACTCGCTGCGAATCTCGAAAGCATCCAGAATATCCTTTGAAGGAACATAGGATTCGTGCAGAACATCACGCATGCGCCACTTCGGATTAATTGCTTTCTCCGGGTGCTGGTAAATCATTTGAACCGGGCGAAATGTTCCCCGTTCCAGCGGCCGATCATCCAATAAAACGCGGCCGGCGCGCGGCTGTACGTATCCCGCGAGCATTCGAGCCAGCGTAGTTTTCCCGCACCCGCTGTATCCGGACAATCCGAGCACTTCGCCGGGAGCGACCGAAAGATGAATATCCTTGAGGATCCATCTTTCTTTGCGATAATAGTAACCCAAATTTTCGCCAACTAGTGCCATGCTTTCAGGCCTCCCCTGCTCCTGAACTCCAGGTCGAAATCATTTTGCGGCAGCGCCCGCCAAAGCCTGCGCGTATATTCGGTTTGAAGCTTATCGCCGCTTCCTGCAAACGCGGCGGCGTTTGCCATTTCAACCGTCGTGCCGTCCTTGATTACCGCTACCCGATCGGCGATATCGAGAGCCGATACGATATCATGCGTAATCAGCATGACTCCTGCTCCTTCCGCTGCGAATTGCTTCAACTGCTTTAAAATTTCGGCGAGCGCTTGCGGATGGATCCCGGGGGTCGGCTCGTCGGCAATGACCAGCTTCACTCCTTCCCGAACGCTTGTAGCAAACAGGACTCTGCGGAGCATGCCGCCCGACAGTTCAAACGGAAACAAGCGTCCGTCGCTTTTCTGGAGACCATACTGCTCAAACAGTTTTTCCTGCTTGTACTTTGCCTTCGATTTGTCCAATCCGATCTGGACCTGGCGTCCTACGCGCATCAACGGGTCAAGGAAGTTCACCGATTGCGGAATAAACGATATTTCCCGCCCCCGAAGCTTTGCTTTTTTTTGATCCGTCAGTTCTTCCCCTCGATACGAAATTTTGCCGCTGCATACGGCGTTGCCCGGCAATATCCCCAGTATCGCGTGAGCGAGCAAGCTTTTTCCGGAACCGCTGGCTCCAACGACGGCTACGATTTCCCCTTCGGCAATTTCCACATGCATATTGGCAATGGGCCGAATGATCCGTTTGCGAGTCCACTGTACATATTGAGAAAACCCGATGGATAAATTCTCCACTTTCAGCAATGCGTTTTTATGACTTTCAACCATGTTGGCCTCCTCATTCGTGGGAACTTGCCGGTTCCGTCATCCTCCGGAACTGCTCGCCGATGCTGTCGAAGCTCTTCACGACCATGACGAGCAGCATGCCGGGAAACACAACCAGCCACCATTTTCCGGTCGAAATATGGTTCATCGCCTCCGACAGAATGATGCCTACTGCCGGAGTTTGCGGAGACAGGCCGAATCCGAGGAAAGTCAAAGCCGCTTCATGCAGAATGACATGCGGAAACATCAGCAGGAAACCGATCATCACTTGCGGGAAAATCGCCGGCAGCATATGTTTTCTGGCCACATACCAGGCGGATTTCCCATAGCTTTTGGAAATCTGGATATATTCCGCGTTCTTGATCTGAAGCACCTCTGAACGGACAACCCTGGCGAGAGCCGTCCAATGGGTCAGCGATATTCCGAGTACGATGCCGTAGATGCCTCCGCCGGCAATGAAGCAAATCAAAACCATGAAAACAAGATGCGGCATGCCGATAAACAAATCGATCACCCATGAGATGACGGTATCGGCGGTTTTGCCGAACGTTGCCGCGCAAATTCCCATCATTACGGCGATCAGCACGCTGAGCAGGGAAGTAAATGCACCGATCGTCAAAGACAGGCGCAATCCTTTGATCGTCCTCGTGAACATGTCCCGACCGAGCCAATCCGTTCCAAAAAGATGGCTCAAACTCGGAGCCATATTTTTGGCGCCTGCTCCCAGACGAAGATGATCATTGCTCAGCGTAAAACTGAGCAGCAGCAGAACAAAAAGAAAGCCTAGCGAAATCGCAAGCATAAGGACCATTTTTTTACGGACATTCCAGCCTTCTCGTACCAACTGCAAACTTACCCCGCCTCCCTTGTCCGCGGATCGACGACCTTGCCGAGTACATCCGCGATGAGATTTCCGGCAAATACAAACAGGGAGCTTATTAAAATGATGCCAACCATCAAAGGAAGATCACCCTTCAACCCTGCGGTCGTCAACGTGCTGCCAAGCCCGGGATAGGAGAACACTTGCTCGGCCAACATGGATCCTCCGAACAATTCTCCGAAGTAAGCGAATTGAAGAGAAATCGCCGGAAGAATCGAGTTGCGTAATCCATGGTTTTTGAAAATTTGCCAGCTGCTCTCTCCCCGAGCTTTTGCGAACAACACGTACTCCGTATTCAAAATGTCGATCATTTTCTCGCGGGTGTGCATCGCGACGTTTGCCACCCCCAAAATGCTTAGCGTCAAGGCCGGCAAAACAAAGTGATGAAGCCGGTCGATCCAGCGGACTTCGCTCTCCATCACGCCGGCCGGAGCCGCCAAACCTACGGGAAACCACTTCAGCCAAACGGCGAACACGATCAGCAGAATAAGACCCATCCAGAAGATCGGAGTCGATACGAGCGTATAGCTATACCATTTGATGATTTTGTCGATCCATTTTCCGCGATTCATGGCGGCGATGACGCCCAGCGCATATCCGATGACGCCCGACAGCACCCACGCCGTCCCCATAAGCGCCAGCGAAGTCAAAAAGCGGCTCTGGATAATATCGATCACCGGCGCGCGGTACAGCAAGGAGGTGCCGAAGTTTCCTTCCAGCAGTGCTCCGGCCCAAGATCCATATTTTTGCACCAGGCCCTGGTCTACCCCCCAGTAGGCTTTGAATTTTTCGATTTGTTCCGGGGATGCCGACCCGTCGCCCCCGACATAAGCGTTCACGGGGTCGATCGGAGAAAGATGGACAAGCGTAAAGGTTAAGATGGATAAGCCAAACAACAAGGTCAGCATTCGAATGAAACGAACGGAAATAGTCGCAACCATAAACAGACTAGTCCTCCCAGGTCCATTCGGCAATATTGCCGAACAGCGCCCACTCATGACCATGCGAATGAACCGGCTGTTTGCCTAGATTAAGCTTCTCATTAGCCAAATATAAATGGTCTACGCGAACCAGCCAAACAATGGGCGCATCGCCAATGCCGCTAAAACCCGTCCTTCCATCCCACTGCGCCAATTTCCAATACTTGTTGGCCTCTTCCTGACTCGTCGCCGTTAGCGCCCGATCCAGATATTCGTCCACCTTTTCATTGCGATAGTTGGACATATTATGGTAACTTGTATCGATCACCTTGGACGAGTTCATCGTATACAGCTGATGAGGGTGGTGCCTTCCTCCGCCCCAGGCAACGGCGGCCGTCTTGCCTTTCATATAAATCTCGTCCCACGTCGCGCCTATCAGATTAATTTTGATGCCCAATTCACGAGCCTGATCGGCAACGGCCAGCGAAAGATCGGTGCGAAGCTGATCGCTGGAGCTGTAGTACATGTCGAATTCCGCCTTGAGTCCGCCCTTTTCCGCAATCCCATCCTGATCCGTATCTACCCAGCCGCCGCGAGCCAAAATGTCCTTGGCGCCTTCGATGTCGCCATCTTCCACAATCGTTTCCTCATTAAACCAAGGCATGTTGTCGCACAGGCAATAAGCTTTCTGCCCGTAACCGCCAAGCGCAATATCGAGTAATTTTTGGCGGTCCAATCCAATGTTCAGCGCCTGACGAATGGCCAAATCCGAAGTCACGTCATTGCCGACCTCAACTTCTTTGTCATTCGTCTTCCCCTTGCCTCCGCTCGGCACAGCGGGGAACATAATCCCCCGGGAATCGATGCTTTCGTACGAGAGAAGCTTCATGCCGGCAACCTTCTGCTCGGCAAACGTAGGCGGCACATAGACGATATCCGCCTGACCGGCTTTTGCCGCGGCGAGAGCGGCATCTTCCTCCAGCAGCAGAAACGTCAGCTTTTTGAACTGCGGCTTCGTTCCGTACCAGTACGGATTCGCTTCCATGATAATTTGCTGCCCGTCGTTGTACTGAACGACTTGATAAGGTCCCGAACCAATCGGGTTATCGGAATATCGGTCGCCATAATGGTTTTTGGGTACAATTCCAATCTCGGTAAGCTGGCTGACAAAGGTAGAACGCGGCTCGGTCAACTGAATGACGATGGTATTGCCATCGGCAATATCAATCGAGCGAACAAAAGACAAGTCGAATTTGATGCCGTCCTCCTTAAGCATTTCATATGTAAACTTGACATCCTCGGCCGTAACCGGTTCTCCATTGGAAAATTTCACATCTTCCCTTAGCGGAAACGTCCATGTTAGCGCATCTTCGCTGATCGAATAAGATTTGGCGAGATCGCCTACAAAGTTCAGATCCGCGTCGATCGTCAACAACGAGCTATGGGTCAGACGAATTTGGGCATGCGTTCCCCACCCTTTCTTAGGATCAAAGA
>Ga0065721_10005752_pt1 | contig 11828 bp, 16 predicted proteins | sample Mesricmetagenome_FD_59108 | JGI IMG/M metagenome (GOLD analysis project Ga0065721, IMG submission 59108) | Mesophilic microbial community from rice straw/compost enrichment Sample: eDNA_1 v2 (version 2) | ecosystem: Engineered > Solid waste > Grass > Composting > Bioreactor | place: USA: Davis...
TACGCCTGTCGCGTCCCGCGCCGCTGTACGCGGCCTGCGGGCTGCTGCCCTGACGCGCCCGGCCGCGATGCGGCCGGAGCCTGGATGGTGCCGCTTGTCCGATTCGAACGGACGACCTACCGCTTACAAGTCGGCACGCGGATAGCTTGCCATGATTTGGAATCGGATGGCCCGGGGCCGCTTACACCGAGGAAAAACCGCGACTTAATGAGGCTTCAGGGGCACAAACGGCGCGTCTGAACACGGCACCTTGTGGTGCGAAACCGTGTCCGAGCCGTGGCCCCGTCACCCGGAGCCAGCATGAAGTCGAAGATCACCCAGTCCCTCGTCGAGAGGGCACCCCGGCCCGAGCCGGGCAAGTCGGTCCTGTACGCTGATACCGAGATGAGGGGGTTCTACCTCATCGTCACCCCCACCAAGCGCAGCTTCTACGTCCAGTCCCTCGTCAACGGGCGTCAGGTCAGGACGAAGCTGGGCGACCACCCGGCGATGGACGCCAAGCAGGCCCGGGACACCGCCCGGCAGACGTTGGTCGGCATGCGGGGCGGCACCAACCCGAACGAGGAGCGCCGCAAGGCCCGGGCGCGCGGCATCACCCTGCGGGAGGGGCTGGATCTGCACCTCAACTCCCGGCGGCTGGCCGACAAGACCCGCAGCGGCTACGAGTACCACGTCACCTATTACCTCAAGGACTGGCTCGACAGGCCGCTGGCCGAGATCGGCGCGGACCGTCAGGGCGTGCGCGAGCGTCACCGGCGGATCACCGAGAGGAGCGGCGCCACCTCGGGCGACAACACCATGCGGGTGCTTCGCTCGGTCTACAACCGCGCCCTGCGGCAGTTCCCCGACCTGCCGCCGAACCCGGTGGGCAACGTGGACATGAACGGCATGCGCCGCCGCGAGGTGGACGCCAGCCCTGACAAACTCAGGGCGTGGGGAAAGGCTGTCCTGTCGCTGGGCAACCCGGTACGCCGTGACCTCCAGCTGTTCATGCTGCTGTCGGGCATGCGCCGGACGGCGTCCTGCGAGGCGAGGCGCGCGGAGCTCGGCGACGGCCACCTGCACGTCCCGAACCCGAAGGGTGGCGCGGCCAAGAAGTTCGACCTGCCGCTGTCGTCTGCGCTCGCCGACCTGCTTGCGCACCGCGAGGCGAACGCAGACGGCGTGAGGCGCAAGACGCCCTACCTGTTCCCTGCCGATTCGGCATCGGGCCGGGTTGCCGAAGTACAGCAACACGAGTTGGGGGACCTCACCGGCCACGCGCTGCGGCATGCCTACGCGTCGCTTGCGTTGCAGGCTGGTGTGCCGTTGTTGGAGCTGCGGTTCCTGCTGAACCACAGCGCGTCCAGCGGCGGCGTCACGATGGGCTATCTGCATCCGTCGCTCGACCACCTGCGCGAACATCAGGAGAAGGCGTCGCGCTACATCCTCGACGCGCTGGGCCTCGTGCACGAGCCCGGGACGTGGCCTCCGAGACCCGCAAGCACGCAAGCTGGTGCTTTGTAAATAAACGTTTTCTGGAACTGTCGATAAGACGGCAGTTCCAGCATTCGTTTACATACGGCGCCGAAAAGTGTGCTTAGCCTTCCTCACCAGCTGGTCGTCCGATCAGCGACAACCAACAAGCTGGGAGATTTGATCATGAGCAAGAACAAGAAGGCCACCAACACCCGCATCCTCGACAAGTGCATCGCCTTGGTGCGGGAAATCGAGTGCGGCAGCGACATCCGCATCTTCGCCGCGCGGAACCTCTTCAAGGACAATGAGCGGTATAGCCAGAACAGCTTCTATGCGGCGTGCCGCGATGAGCTGGGAGTCCGCACAACGGTGGATGGGCTGTGCGAAGCCTACCCCGACAGCAAGGACCCGTTGAAGGATTCGTACAACACCTACCTGACACTATTCAAGGCGTACGGCGTCAACTGGCCCGAGCTAGCGCTGGCTCACTACTTCGAGCAGGTGCGCAAGTGCCCCGACCCAGAAGCGGCGGCCGAGCACCTGTGGAGGAACGTCATGCAGGTCTGGTACAACGACATGGTGATGCGCGCCTTCCGCGACCACGGTCACATCATCACCGACGAGGATCGATTCGAACAGCGGGGCAACGCCCTCGCGTCTGGTATGACCGTCCTGCGCATCGATCAAGCGGCGCTGTCGCGCCGCGCAGCAGCCTGACCATCTAATCCACCGTCGGGACGCGACCGCGCAAAAGCGCATGAAAAGAAAGGGCCACCGTGACGGTGGCCCTTTTTCATGCACGACGGGAGAACGGCGTCATTCGTCGGATGGCGCGGGCTCGACCACCCGAACGGTGGAAAGCGCCTCGACTGACTGTTCTTCGTCCATGTCTGCCGGGTGGTGCTTCTGACGCGGCGGCACCTCAACACCATTCTTGCGCATGTCGTTGGCATACCAGCGCACCGACTTTGCAGTTGCCGCCGCGCCCTCGATCTGCGCGTTGACCATGTCGGCCACCAGCGCGTGAGGGAAGCCCGCTGGGTCCATCAGGATCGCGCGTGCGAGCGCGCCCACGCCGAGGCCGCGCGGCTTCTTCTCGGTCGCATCCGGCGCTTCGGTGGCCTCTGCCTTCGGCTCTGCGCGCGGCGCGGTCGCCTTGGGCTTCTTCGGCTGCCCGAACGAGGCCAGGTCGATGTTCTTGTCGGCCGCGACCTGCTCGATCCGGACAACGAGTTTGGTCCGGGTCGCGAAGGTCTTGGGACCTGCGGGCTTGTCGGCAATCCGGTTGTACAGGACCAGCAGTTCCTTGGTGGGCATTTCTTCCAGCTTCATGGCGTTCTCCTACGTGTTGGTGGGCACGTAGGCATTAGGTCGCGGTTCCCTCGATCCGGGAGCCCCCCCCCCTCGGCGCTGCTTTTAGGCCATCTAACTGGCTGTCGGGACGCCCTGGTCCCTAAGCGCATGAAAAAGAAGGGATGCCCGTCAGGACATCCCTCCGAAACACGGCCGGGCCACCATGTCTTCCGGGCACCCTGGCCCGACCGGGTTTGCTCGGGTCAGGCCGGGAGGAAGGCCAGGTGCGCCATCCCCGACCCCAGGGCGTCCGCCCTGCGCTTGGTCTCCCGGTCCACGTACAGGTCCAGCGCGCGGCAGTAAGGCAGCCCGGCCAGGGCCGCTGCCTCGTCGAACTCCTCGGACCCGACCGTCACGCCGTTGCGGGCTGCCGCTGCCTCAAGCTCGGGGAACGGGTCGCACCTGTGCTGGATCGACGCAACCAGGGCAGCGAGTGCCAGCATCGCCGGGTGGCACGGCGGGTAGTGGGCGCGTCGGTCAGTCATCGCCGTCGCCCCCGATCAGGTCGTGGTCGATCTCCTGCTCGCGCATGGCGAGCTGCACCGAGCTGAGCGGGTTCGACTTGCCGGAGTTCCAGGCGCGGATGGCGACCAGGATGCCCTGGAGGCGCGCGTCGCCCAGCTTGATGTACTCCTGCACCTTCAGGAAGTCGTCCTGCTTCATCGCCGACGCCAGCTCCACCGGGCCGACCGGGCGGTCCTTGCTGGGCATGCGGTCGATCAGGGACAACACGGCGGACGCCAGGGCGACGTTGCGCGTGCCGACGGCGACCTGGGCCATGTGGCCGAGTTCGGCGGGACCTGCGTGCTGGAGCTGCTGGAGGTACTCGGTGCGCTTGGGGTCGCCCAAGGCCGCGCGGGCCAGGACCTTCGCCGGGGAGTCGTAGAACTGGCGTTGGCCGATCAGCTGGGCGTGCGGGGCGCCCGCGTCCTTCAGGATCTTGTCCAGCTCGGCCTTGGAGTTGTCCTTGATCTCGCGGACGGTGGCGACGGTCTCGTGCTCGGCGAAGCGGGCGACGTCAGCCCCGCCGATGCCGTGTGCGCTCTTCCAGCGCGCGGCGATCTGCTGCTTGCGGGTCGCGATGTCCTTGTTCAGGCGCTCGATCGCGGCGAGGGTGCGCTTGTGCAGCAGGTCCAGGGTCGAGGCGAGCTCGCCGATCTGCTGGGTGCTGAGGAGGGGGGTATCGCTGAGGGTGATCTTCATGGCTCGTTGGCTCCTGTGAGGTTGTAGTCCTCCGGTCGCCTGTCACGAGCGCATCCCCAGCCGCGGGGTGGTCTGCGCGCCAATGCGCTGACCGGATGCCTGCAATGTGTCGCGGAGCGTTGGGCGCGAACGCCATCGTTTCCCGGACGTGTTTCCCTCGAAGCTGCCGCCGTCACTGCGGCTTGCGAATCATGGGCTTGGCGTCGCGCCGCCCACTGATGGAATGTCGGAGGACTGAAGTCGTCGCAGGATTTGCGACGGTGATGCGGTTCACTGCACCTGCAACATTCCGTTGCCGACCCCGCACAGGACCCTGCAATGAGCACCACTCAAATCGGCGTCAAATGCTCTTGTGGAAGTGACAAGTTCGAGATGCCCAAGAACCCGAAGGCGTCGGACACCATCAAGTGCTCCAGGTGCGGAGCGAGCGGAACCTACGGCAACGTGATGCGGCAGGCTACCTCGCAGGCCAAGACCGCGGTTGAGGAGCAACTCAAGGACATGCTTCGCAAGGCAGGGTTCAAGTAACGGCGTATCCTCAGAGACTAGAGGCAGACCACACGCAACGAAGGCCGGAGGAGAAAATCAGAATGGCAACGTACTGGATCACTTTTCGTATCGCTGACGCAACTGTGGCTGGTCGCTCCTATGAGGATAGGTACAACTCGTTAGTCAAAATAATTACGGACAACTCCGCCACTTGGTGGGGAAAGACCACTTCTTACCTTGCCTTTACCTGGGATGAGAGCATCGATTCGATTGCTGCAAAATGCAAAGCGGCTATCGCGCCAAGCCAAGATCTCTTTCTGATCAGAGAAATGGACAAACAATCTGCTCGTATCTGCGGCAAGAACGACGACGACGACATCTATAAACTAATGCCATACCTCAAGAGCATCTAGGGTGGTGCCGGGGCGCTGCCCAGGCCGCCGCACTCCTCGCACATACGCACGCGCACCACGTCATCCGAGAAGGTGAAGCGGGCGCAGCACATGCAGCGGAGCCAGCCGATGCGGCGCACCACCTTGGGCGGCCCCTCGTTGAGGTCCAGCACCTCGGCGCGCCGGGTGCCGCCGTCACAGGGCCAGCGGGCTGGCTCGACCAGCGCCCTGGCGATGCGCCTGTCCTCGGGCCTCAGCTCGCGCCTGCCCGGCGTGGCGCCGAGCCATCGGTAGTCTGGGTGCCTGGGGTCGTGGCAGCGCGCCGTCACGGCGCTGTACCCGATCCCCACGGCTGCCGCGGCCGACCTGGCGGAGGGGTATCGCACCCCGTCCACCTCGACGGCGACCGCGTGACCGTTAGTGCCCGCGGTTGACGCTGCCATGCTCGCGCCGCCCCTCGTACTCCTGCGACATGCGCTCCCAGGTCTCGGCGTCCAGGCGCGGCACCGGGCCGATGCAGGTCATCTCGCTGCGACGGGCCAGGGCGTCGCGCCCGCCCATCGCCTGGACCGCATCGGGCGCGGTGCCGTTGATCGCGTCCAGCATGGCGTCGATCTGGGCCGCGCGCTGTACGACCTCGGCCACGCTCAGGTTCTCGACTCATCGTCTTCCTCCTGCGGCCGCGCCGCGTTGTACTTGGAGAGCAGCGCCACGAGCTGCGCGCGCTCGTCGGCGGGCATCGCCAGCAGGGCGTCAGCCGATAGACCCGTGTCCTCGACCCTGACGCGCAGCCTGTCCGCCATCTGGTCGCCGTAGCGGAACTTGAGCAGCACCTCCAGGAGCCTGTCGCTGTGCTTCCTGACGGTGAGCGGCGTTTCCTCGCCGGTCGTCGGGTCCGCGGTGGTGGCGAGTCGTCCTTGGTGGATTACCGGCTCGTCGTAGCCGATCGCGGCGCGCCTGTACGCCTCGTCCAACAGCGAGTCCAGGGCGACCTCGATGGCCTTCTCCCACCGCGTGCGGAACTCGATATCGTTGGCCTTGTGGTAGAAGGCCGTCTGCCTGCTGATGCCAGCCGCCGCCGCGGCCTGCTTGGGCGAGCACGTGTCCTCCAGCACTTGGAAGAACAGCTCGCGCCGCTCGGGCGTGAAGGTGTTCGGGATGGAAAGCACGTGCGGTCTCCGGGGTGAAAAGTGGCTTACGTTGTGATGGTGTCGTGCTTACGCGCGCAGGCACGCCATCGTTCAAGCAGTCGGATCAACGGCTTGGATGGCGTCGGCCATCCGATGCTCGATTGGGCGGCGTGCATCGGCGGGGCGGCATGGACCGTTCGCCTCGCGCGCGAGGGACACGGCACGCACGGTTGGACGCATCCGTCCACGCTCTCGCTCCTTGTGGGTGTATCGAGAATCAGACTCCGGGCAGACTTCGCTTTCACTTTCTGAAGAAAGTGAAAGCTGCGAAGTCTCGTCTGCCGTGGCGGAAGTCTCGCCCGAAGTCTCCTGCTCGGGTGGGCGCATAAGCTGCTGATCCGGAACAGACTTCAGACTTCAGCACGCCGCGAAGTCTCCGAAGTCTCCAGACTTCAGAATCAGACTTCAGGAGATTTCGCGGGCGGTCACGGCACGGCCTCGACCCGCACCACCTTCGGAGCTGTGGAGTGCTTGCCGACGCGCTCGCACCATAGCCAGAAGTGGCGACCGTCCCAGCTTGCGCGCACGGCGTCGATGCGCCCCTCGGGGATCTTGTCCGCCACCGCGCGCTGCGCCGAACTCTTGCTCATGCCGAGGCGCTTGGCGGCGGCGGCAAGCAGCTCGGACGCCTTCACCTTCCCGCCCGAGGCGCCCAGTTCGCACGCCAGGGCGACGAGGCCATCGTCCGCCGTCGCCTCGCCCCCGAAGTCGGAGGCCGCGTCGACCATCACGGTCGGACGGAGCACGAGCGACGACGGCGGCCTTCCGTTCCAATCGGGTTCCCCCGGAAGGTCTATACGCTCCAGGTTGAATCGCATCGGAGGATCGCGCTCCGCGTCCTTCTGCTTGTGCACGGTCACCGTGATGGAGCGCCTGTCCTTGTCGCGGTCCACCTCGACCGTGGTGTCCATCGCCCCGAGGAGAGACGAGCTGCCGCGCATCCCTTTGCCGGGGTCCTTGCCGGAGTGGTGCACGACCACGACAGTTGCGCCCGTCTCGTCGCGGATGCGCTTCATGCTGGCGATGTAGCGCCCCATGTCCTTCGCCGAGTTCTCGTCGGCGCCCGCAGCCGTCTGGTTCAGCGTGTCGATGACGACCAGGCGCAGCGGCCCGAGCTCCTCGACCACGTCGCTGACGAAGGCGCGGACGCCACCGTCGCGCTCTGCCGCGAGGTTGATCTCCCCGTGGTCCAGCCAGAGCGGGAACTTGCCCACGTCGATGCCGCGGTCGATCTCCCACGCGCGGACGCGCTTGCCGAAACCGGAGGCACCCTCCGCTGCAACGTACAGGACGCCGCCGCCGGTGACCCGGCGGCCGTGCCAGTCCACGCCGCCCGCGATGGCCATTGCGATGTCGAGTGCGAGGAACGACTTGCCAGACTCGGGCGCGCCGTAGATGGCCGCGATGCTGTCCTCCACCAGCAGGCCGGGCACGAGCCACCGCGGCGGCGGCAGCGCCTTCAGGTCGTTTATGTTGAGGAAGCGCCTGCGGGCGCGCTCCCCGATCGGTTCAACCTCGTCCCACACGTCGAAGTCGTCCGCGGCGTCGGGCGGCGCGATGTCTGCGCCGGCCTCGTTGAGGCGCCTGCGCAGCGTCGCAATAGTCACGGCGTCGTCGCGGTCGGCGTGCAGCGAGTCCCAGCGGCGGCCGATGATCCACTCGTGGTCGGCGAACTCCGGGTCGGACGTACTCCAGTCGATGAACTCCTGCCGACCTGCGCCGTCGGTTGCGTGGTGGCAGGCCATCATCAGCTCGCGCCACGCGTCGTGCTCGCGGAAGTCCGTCGGCTCCAGGTGCTCCAGCGATGCGGCCAGCTGCTCGGCGGTGATCTCGCCCGCGCCCGTGCTGCGCTTCCTCTCCGGCCTGCGCGCCGCCTCGACCAGCTTTGCAGGCAGATCCGGCATGTCGTGCAGCGGCGGCGAATCGGGCGCCCAGCGGTACTGGCCGCCGCTCGGGTGCACCGAGCCGGGGGCGACGACCTGCCGGCCCAGCGACTTAAACTCGACGCCCTCGAAGCCGTCCACGCTGTCCAGCAGCGCGGCGCCCGCGGGCTTGCGGAAGTAGAAGTGGTGGCCGGGGTGGGACAGGTTGCCGGTGAGGACGTGCGGCGCCGACGCGAGCGGCAGGCCGAAGGCGGCGGCCAGCTCGGCAAGGCTGTCGCGCCCCGCCGGGAAGTTGCGCGGGTCCACGTCCACGACGACCACGTCGGCGGGCAGGCGCACGCCCAGGTTCAGGCCGTCGCGCCTCGCGCGCTCCAGCACCTCGCCCTGGTCGTAGGCGCGCTCCTGCCAGCGCTTGTCCGCGGGCATCTTGTCGCGGCGGCGCAGGGGGATCAGGTCGAGGCGGACGTGGCGGTATCCGGACGCGGCCTCAAATGATGGCATCGTGGCGGCGTGCCCCGCGACATCATTGATCCCGTGAGTCCTGGACAGCTCACTCCTCTCGTTGGTCACTTCGCGCCCACGGTCTCGCACGCCGTGGGCGTTTTCATTCGCGGCCATCGGTCAGCCCTCCGCGTTGGCGGTGCGGGCGGCGAGCATCGCCGTCGCGGCGCGCCGGACGCCTTCGCCCATCGGCTGGCCCTTCGCGTAGTCGCGCAGGTCGCCCAGCTTGTAGCGGATCAGCTTCGGCCCGACGCGGGTGAACGCCGGGCCGCCGCCCTGGCAGCGATACCACGCTAGCGTGCCGTACTTCAGGCGCAGGAAGGCCGCCGCCTCCTGGGCGGTCAGCAGCGAGTCGTCGGGGAGTGCGTGGAGCTCGGCGAGCTCCGCGGGGGAGAACTTCTTGGGTTCGTAGGCCATCTTCTGGACTCCGCGCAGGTGCGATCCCCGCGCGGCGACGTGCCGTGCGGGGACTGCCTGCTGTGCGTCGCAGAGATGGGCCCGTTTGCTCCCCTCAGTCGGCGGGGCGGGTCTCGGCTCATGTAGGCCGCCGAAAGCCTGGCGTCGGCGGCTGGTGGCGCCGACGAATCAAATACTGCCAGAGGTGCGTTCGCGCTGATACCAACACTTCGCCCGGACTCCCCGGCGAGTCCGTGTCGTCCGGTTAGGTCCGGTCTGCTCGGTATCAAGGCGCGCTGTCACGGACGCGACACAGGCCGCCTGGTGCGACCGCGTGCAGCTACTGAACCTCGACAAGCTGTCGCTTGTAGATGTCCTTTTTCTGCACAGAATCCCAGTAGCGTGCGGTCTCAACCTGGATTGTGGTCAACGACGTAATGGTCAGCCGTTGCACCTGCTCTGTAAGCTTGAGCGGGAAGCGGATCATGACCTTCCCATCGTCGGTACGCAGTTCCAGCCTGCCCGTATCGGTGATGCCGGCAACTCTGCCCGTGATCGTCTCCAGATAGCGCTCTGGCTCGCGGATGGTATCGAGCAACGCGCGAATACGGACGATCTCATCCGGTCGCCCCTCCCAGAACTGGCGCCCACGCGGAGACTGCCAAGTGAACTGCGCGGCAAAGCCGCCTTGATCCAGTTCCTTCATAAACTCGCCAAGTTGGTGAGCCGATCGTCCGCCTACGGCATCCACAGCGTCGTAGAACTCGTCTTGGCGCGCATTCAGTAACCGGAACACTTGGGCAAGCGTCGCTTGCAACAAGCTCTCGCCCGTCAAATCAGGCATCGCATTGCCAGTAACGAAAATGCGGGTCGAACCGTGGCCGATACCGGCCAACTTCAAGTTGAGCGCACTAACAACGTCGGCACCAGCGCCTCTCGCCGCATCATTACCATAACGAAGCCGATGCGCCGCAAGCTTCCATGCCTTCGACAAAGGATCCATCGCACGAATGAACCAGTCGAGAGAAATGCTCCCATTCGCGCGAGGGCCAAGAAGCCGAAGGTCAACCAGCTCTCCGGCTTCTTCCGCTTCCTCAAGCATTACTTGATGTGCAATCTCCCGCGCCGCATCTTCCTGATTCCGGGCTGCCAACTGAAGGAAAAAGTCATCGGGATTCTCACGGGCGCGGTCCGACGTCTCCTTCGCAAATACGGAGAGCGCTTCGGCGTGACCTTTTAGGGGCTTGTTACTCATATGCCCACCTCCGCTAGACCCTTCGCCGTCACTGTGTCGTGGCAGAACCCGAAGAAGCCCCGCCAGTATGCCTGTCGGTGAACTAACTGAACCTGATCTGGCGTTTCTATGTACAAGTCCAAGCCGAAAAGAGCCTTGGCTGCGGGCTTGTCCAACAGTCGTCGGACCTGTTGCTGATTAGCGGCCGTAGCGTTGGCGGCTGACGACCACTGCGGGTACCAAAGGACGCAATCAATGTCGCTGGGGCTAGGCTTCTCGGTCAGGAAGGAGCCATCCATCCAGAGCGTACCATTCACCCCACAGGCGTTGAGCGCACCAACCCAGTTCATCAAGTTCTGGTAAAGGCCCGTTCGCTGTACATCGTCAGGGAACGGATCAACCGCCAGCGCCTGTATGTCTGCCAAGGTCAGATTGTGCATTCCCGGAGCAAGCAGCGCTGGGAAGTCGGACTTCGCCATTTATCCCCCTGTCCAGTCCTTCCTGAACCAGATCGAGGAGTTTCGCCTAGCTGAACGACGCTGTCGAGTCGGCCGCCTCCCTACAGGCACGCCTCTGTCCATGCATCCGCCACGTTGTCCCGCCCCTCAAGGATCACTCGCCCATCCCCGAATACGAAGCGCCGGAAGCCCGTGTACCCGCCGAACTCGTTCTTGGCGTTGACCCGGCCGCAGGCGACCACGCCGAACTGCTCGGTGTGGTTGGCGCGCACGTCCTTGAACTGCGCGGCGTCCGGGTCCTTCAGTTCGCCCCTCACCGCGCGCTCGGCCGCCACGACCGTCTCGGCGCCGAACCACTTCTCCTGCTGCGCCTTCTTCTCCGCGGCCGTCATGGGGCGCTCCGGCTCGGGCTTCGTTGCCTCGGGCTCCTGCGCCTGCTTCTGCGGCGCCTCGGCCACCGGTGCGGCGGCGACAGCGGGCTCGCTGCGCGGCACCAGCTTAGACCCGACCCAGGCCAGGGCCACCAGGACGACCAGAAGAACCCCTATCCGCTTCATGCACTCCCCCTGAGCAACGCTAGTAAATAGTCTATTTTGGACTAATCCAATACGGACTCTAGCGTGCGGTGACCAGCCTGTCACCGCGCGATGGCCCAATCGACCCACAANCCCGATTACCAGCTACTGCTGACCGTCCTGAAGGCGGCCCGCAAGCGGGCGGGCGTGTCGCAGGTCGATCTGGCCGAGCGGCTTGGGAACACGCAGACCTTCGTGTCCAAGTGCGAGCGTGGGGAGCGGCGCATCGACGCCGTGGAGCTGGTCGAGTTCGCCGAGGCGCTCGGCGTCCCGCCGCTCGGCCTGCTGGGCGAGTACCTGGAGCAGCGCGCGGCCAGACTCCAGCCGAAGTCCAGAAAGAGCAGCGCGAAGGGGCGCTGACTACGAGGGATGGTGCCGCTTCACAGACTCGAACTGTGGACCTACTGATTACAAATCAGTTGCTCTACCAACTGAGCTAAAGCGGCGATGTCGTACTTCTCTTGCTCAAACCGTGTCCGGCTCGTCCCGCAGTCTACGCGCTGGCGAGCCTAAAGCCTTGCCGCGCTTGGCCTTCCGGCCGGTCGCCACGACAACCGCGTCCGAGCTTACAAGGCGGTTGCTCTACCAGCTGAGCTAAAGCGGCGCGGCCGGCGATTCTAGCGCAGGCGGTCAGCGACCGCCGGCCGGTCCGGCCAGGGGACCGCAATCGATGGGCCGCGTCTGGCCGGCAATTTC
>Ga0065721_10006709_pt1 | contig 11828 bp, 10 predicted proteins | sample Mesricmetagenome_FD_59108 | JGI IMG/M metagenome (GOLD analysis project Ga0065721, IMG submission 59108) | Mesophilic microbial community from rice straw/compost enrichment Sample: eDNA_1 v2 (version 2) | ecosystem: Engineered > Solid waste > Grass > Composting > Bioreactor | place: USA: Davis...
GGAGCGGAACGTCACGCCCTCCTCCTCGATCTTCAGGATCGCGCCGGAGCGCTCGCCGACGAACTGCGCCTGCCGGCCCTTGATCTCGTCGGCCACGGTGCCGTGGCCCATGGAGAAGACCTGGAAGCCGCCCGAGTCGGTGATGATCGGCTTGTCCCAGCGCTGGAACTCGTGCAGCCCGCCGAACTGCCCGATCAGCTCGTGCCCGGGCGTCAGGAACAGGTGGAACGTGTTGCCGAGCACCATGTCGAAGCCGAGCTCGGCGGCCTCGCGCACCTCGAGGGTCTTGACGACGGCCTTGGTGGCCAGCGGCACGAACGCCGGGGTGCGAACCTCGCCGTGTGCGAGGTGGAGGGTGCCGGTGCGGGCGTAGGAGCCCGGATCGCGGGTGCGGATGGAGAACACGGAGGCGGCCACACTAGCGCCGCCGCAAACGAGCGGGGTCCGTGACGAAGGTGTCGGATGACGAAAGCTTTGTCACGCGCCCGCGGTACGGGGTGGTCGTCCTAGTTATCGGAAAACGACACTTAGGACGACCACCCTGACCCGCGAGCGAACGCGGCAAGTCATTCGCGCGTGCCGGGAACACGGGCACGGGGGCGGCCGGTACTGCGCCGCCCCCGCGGGGGGAGGGTCCGGGCTGACCGCGGCCCCCGAGGGGGCGGGGGCCGCAGTGCCCTGGAGGGTGGGGGCGACGAGGCCCCCAGGGGGTGGGTGACTGAGCCCTACGCCTTCGCCGGCTCGGCGTCCGTGGACGTCGCCTCGATCGTCTTCGGCGCGATCGCGATCCTGCGCGGCTTGCGCTCCTCGGGCTTCGGGATGCGCACCTCGAGCACGCCGCGGTCGAAGCTCGCCTCGACGGCGTCCGTGTCGATGCCCTCGGGCAGGGTCAGCGAGCGCGAGAACGAGCCGAAGGCGCGCTCGACGCGATGGAAGCCGTCCTTGCTGACCTCGTGGGTGGCCTTGCGCTCACCCGAGACGGTGAGGACGCGGTCCTCGATCTCGATGTTCACGTCCTGCTCGGACATGCCGGGCAGGTCCGCGGTCAGCACGAAGTGGTCGTCGGTCTCGACCAGATCCATGGCCGGCATCCAGCGGCGCATCGTGGCGCCGTTGCCCTGGACCGGGGTGTCGAAGACGGTGCCGAACAGCCGGTTCATCTCGTTCTGCAGGGTCGTGAGCTCCCGCAGCGGCTCCCAACGAACGATGGCCATAGCTTCAATCCTCCAGGTGATCCGATCTGAAAACCTCTTGACCGAGAGTATAGAAATCTCAGTCGCTGCGTATCAAGTCTAAGCGGCTAAGAGGTTCCTTAAACGAGTCGAGCCGCCCCGGCCGGAAACCGGGACGGCTCAGACGCCAACGTGGCGTGGTGAAAAGGGACTAGTCCGTGGCGGCGGCCCCGGGGAGCACGCGCTCCCAGGCGCCGGCGAACACGCGCAGCTCCTCCTCCGAGAAATGGGAGAGGAACTTCTGGCGCACACCGTCGAGGTGCGTGGGACGCGCCTGCTCGAGCACCGCCGCACCCTTGTCGGTGAGGACGGCGTAGCAGCCGCGCCCGTCGTCGGTGCACTGGTCGCGCTCGAGCAGCCCGTCCCGCTCGAGCCGGTCGACGAGCCGCGTCATCCCCGAGCGTGAGAGCAGCACGGAGTCGGCGAGCTCGGCCATCCGGCGCTTGCGGCCCGGCGCCGATTCCAGCGTGATCAGCACTTCATAGGAACTCAGCGGCAGATCGTGGGCCGCCGACAACTCGGCGTCCAGCGCCTTGACGAGCGCCGTGTGCACCCGCAGCAGCCCCCGCCAGGCCGCCAGTTCCGTCTCCGTCAGATTCACGCTTGTCTCAGGAACCGCCATCGCTTCACCAGTGTAGCGCTACGTAGTTGCGTGAGCAATCGCTAGGCCAGCAGTGAGCGGCCGGTCATCTCGGCGGGCTGCTCGATCCCGAGCAGGGCGAGCGCCGTCGGCGCCACGTCGGCGAGGATGCCCTCGCCGTCGAGCGCGTCCGCCCCCGCGGTGACGATGAACGGCACTGGGTTGAGCGAGTGCGCCGTGTTGACCGACCCGTCGTCGTTGAGCATGTGGTCGCAGTTGCCGTGGTCGGCGGTGACGATGCACGCGCCGCCCGCGGCGTGGACGGCCTCGACCACGCGCCCGAGCTGCTCGTCGACGGTCTCGACGGCCTTCACCGCGGCCTCGATCACGCCCGTGTGCCCGACCATGTCGGGGTTGGCGAAGTTGATGATCGAGAACGCCGGCTTCTCGGCCTCGAAGTGCTGCACGAACGCGTCCGCGGCCTCGCGCGCCGCCATCTCCGGCTTGAGGTCGTAGGTGGCGACGTCGCGCGGGGAGGGCGCCAGCTCGCGCACCTCACCGTCGTACGGCGTCTCCTCGCCCCCGTTGAAGAAGTACGTGACGTGCGGGTACTTCTCCGTCTCGGCCACGTGCAGCTGCTTGAGGCCGGCGGCCGCGATCACCGAGCCGATCGTCACGGACGGCCGCTGCGGCGGGAAGACGACGGGGTAGTCCCACTCCTCGTCGTACTCGGCCAGCGTCACGTAGCGGTCGATCACGTCGGCGCCGCCGCGGTCGATCTCGGTGAACGAGGGATCGCACAGCGCGAGCGTGATCTCGCGCATCCGGTCGGGCCGGAAGTTGAACGCGATCACCGAGTCGCCGGGCCGGATGCGGGTCTCGTCGCCGTCGCCGACGATCGTCGCCGCGATGAACTCGTCCGTCTCGTCGCGCTCGTAGGCCTGTGTCGCCGCGTCGGCGGCGCGCTCGACGTGATGCTCGGCCTTGCCGTGCACGAGCAGGTCGTAGGCCTTCTGCACGCGGTCCCAGCGCTTGTCGCGGTCCATCGCGTAGTAGCGCCCGATCACGGACCCCACGCGCGCGCCCCACGCCTCGACGTCGGCCAGGTACTTCGCGCCGGCCGTGGGCGAGGTGTCGCGCCCGTCGGTGAAGGCGTGCACGATCACGCCCTCCCCCGCGAGCTCGATCAGCGCCTTCAGGTGCCGGTCGGACGAATGCACGCCACCGTCGGACACGAGCCCGATCAGGTGCACCCGCGGAGCGTCGCGCAGCGCGGCCTGCAGCACCTCGTTGGAGCCCAGCGACCCGTCCTCGACGGCCGCGTCGATGCGGGCGAGGTCCTGCGGCACGATCGCGCCCGCCCCGAGGTTCAGGTGCCCGACCTCGGAGTTGCCCATCTGCCCCTCGGGCAGGCCGACGCTCGGCCCCATGGCCGTCAGCTGCGTGTGCGGCCTGGTCGACCACAGCTCGTCGAAGACCGGGGTCTTCGCCAGCGAGACGGCGTTGCCCGGACCGTCGGGGGCGAGCCCCCAACCGTCCAGGACGATCAGCGCGACGTGCGGGACGGTCATCCGCGCGCGGCCTCGACGATCGCCGCGAACGACTCGGCGTCCAACGAGGCGCCGCCGACCAGCGCGCCGTCGATGTCGGGCTGCGAGAGGATCTCGGCCGCGTTCTCGGGCTTCAGGGAGCCGCCGTAGAGCACGCGCACGGCGTTGCCGGCCTCCTTGTCGAAGCCCTGCACGAGCGCACGGACGAAGCCGCACGTCTCCTGCGCCTGCTCGGCGGTGGCCGACAGGCCGGTGCCGATGGCCCAGACGGGCTCGTAGGCGACGACGACCTCGTGCAGCCGCTCGACCGGCACCTTCTCCAGGCCCTCCTGGACCTGGTGGCGCAGGCGGCGCTCCGTGTCGCCCTGCTCGCGCTCCTCCTCGGTCTCGCCGACGCACAGGATCGGGATCAGCCCCGCCTCCAGCGCGCGCGGGACCTTGAGCTGCAGCGCCCGGTCGGTCTCGCCGAAGAACTGGCGGCGCTCCGAGTGCCCGAGGATCACGCCGTGGACGTCGATCTCGGTCAGCATCGGGGCCGACACCTCGCCCGTGAACGCGCCCGAGTCCTTCTCGTGCATGTTCTGCGCGTAGACCTGCACGGCGGAGCCGCGCGCGGAGTCCACGACCGCCGCCAGCGACAGGTACGACGGGGCGACGACGACGTCGACGTCCTCGACCGCGCCGACCCGCGGCAGCAGCGCCTGGATGAGCTCCTCCGCCTCGGCGATCGTGTTGTTCAGCTTCCAGTTGCCCGCGATGAACGGTTTGCGGCTCATGACAGCGCTTTCACTCCCGGGAGTTCCTTCCCCTCGATGAGCTCCAACGAAGCACCGCCGCCCGTGGAGAGATGCGACACGCGGTCCGCCAGCCCGAACTGGGCCAGCGCCGCGGCCGAGTCACCGCCGCCGACGACGGTGGTGGCGTCGGTGGCGGCCATCGCCTCGGCGACGGCCTTGGTGCCCGCGGCGAACGGCTCGAGCTCGAACGCGCCCATCGGGCCGTTCCAGAACACCGTGCCCGCGGAGGCGATGATCGAGCCGTAGCGCTCGGCGGTGCCCGGGCCGACGTCGAGGCCCATCCAGCCCTCCGGCACGTCGACGCCGCTCAGCGCCTGGACCTCGGTGTCGGCGCGCAGCTCACGGCCGGCGACCAGGTCGGACGGCAGCTCGAGCTTGTCGTTGCCCAGCAGCGCCTTGGCGGGCTCCAGGCCCTCCTGTTCGCACAGCGAGGACCCGACCTCGTGGCCCTGGGCCTTGAAGAACGGGAAGCACATGGCCCCGCCGATCAGCACCGTGTCGGCCTTCTCGAGGAACGCCTCGAGCACGCCGATCTTGTCCGTCACCTTCGCGCCGCCGACGACCGCGACGAGCGGCCGCTTCGGGTTCTCGAGGATGCCGTTGAGCGTCGTGACCTCGCGCTCGAGCAGGCGCCCGGCCGCCGACGGCAGCAGGTGCGCGACGGCCTCGGTCGAGGCGTGCGCGCGGTGCGCCGCGCCGAATGCGTCGTTGACGTAGACGTCGGCCAGCGCCGCGTAGCGCTCCGCCAGCTCCGGCGAGTTCTTGGTCTCGCCCTCGAAGAAGCGCACGTTCTCGACCATCACGACCTCGCCCTGCGGCACGTCGTCGAGGTCGGGCGCGAGCACCACATCGACGCCGAGCAGCTCGCCGAGCCGGTCGGCGGCCGGCTTGAGCGAGAACTTGGGGTCGGGGCCGCCCTTGGGGCGCCCGAGGTGGGCGAGCAGCACGAGCCCGCTCGCCCCCTTGGTGCGCAACTCCTTCAGCGTCGGCAGCGCGGCCTGGATGCGGGCGTCGTCGGTGATGTTGCGGGCCTCGTCGAGCGGGACGTTGAAGTCCACGCGGACGAGGACGCGCTGCCCGGCGACGTCCAGGTCATCAAGCGTGCGCACGCACCAGCACCTTCTGGGCGAGGTCCACGACGCGGTTGGAGTAGCCCCACTCGTTGTCGTACCAGGTGACGATCTTGACCAGGTTGCCCTCGAGCACCGAGGTCAGCTGGGAGTCGAAGATCGAGCTGTGCGGGTCCTTGACGATGTCGCTGGAGACCAGCGGCTCGTCCGTGTAGCGCAGGATGCCGTTGCCCGACGCCGCCTTGACGGCCTCGTTGACCTCCTCGACGGTCGTGTCGCGGCTCGTGACGACCGTGAGGTCCACGACCGAGCCGGTCGGGACGGGGGCGCGCACCGCGAAGCCGTGCAGCTTGCCGTTGAGCTCCGGGATGACGAGGCCGATCGCCTTCGCCGCGCCCGTGGAGGCCGGGACGAGGTTGATCGCGGCGGCCCGCGCGCGGCGCAGGTCGCGGTGCGGCGCGTCCACCAGGCGCTGGTCGCCCGTGTACGCGTGGATCGTCGTCATCAGGCCCTTCTCGATGCCGAACGTGTCGTGCAGGACCTTCGCGACCGGCGCGAGGCAGTTGGTCGTGCAGGACGCGTTGGAGATGACGTCGTGCTTGTCCGCGTCGTAGACCTCGTCGAAGTTCACGCCGAGGACGACGGTCGCGTCCGGCTCGGTCGCCGGCGCCGAGATGATGACCTTCTTGGCCCCGCCCGCGAGGTGCTTGGCGGCGTCGTCGCGCTTGGTGAAGAAGCCCGTGGACTCGATCACGACGTCGACGTTCAGGTCGCCCCACGGCAGCGCCGCCGGGTCCTTCTCGCTCAGGACCTTGACCTGCTTGCCGTTGACGACGAGCGTGTCGCCGTCGACGGAGACCTCGCCCGGGAACGGACCGAACACCGAGTCGTACTTGAGCAGGTGGCCCAGCGTCTTCGCGTCCGTCAGGTCGTTGACCGCGACGATCTCGACGTCAGCGCCGGCCTCGTGGGCCGCGCGGAAGACGTTGCGGCCGATGCGGCCGAAGCCGTTGATGCCGACACGTACAGCCATTCTCGATCCCTTTCCCGTTGTAAACCGGGGGGGCAGGCTACCGAACGCGGCGTTATGACCCCCGCAACCACTACCACCTTTCCGTGGAATCGCGAAGCGCAACGGGCACGTGAGCCTCGACCCGGACCGCCTGCTCGCGCGCGCCGTCACCTGATCGGCTGGCGGTCGACATCGCGGTGCGCGACCTCGACGGAGTACTCCGGCCGGTCCCGGAAGTGCGCGGCCAGGTGCTCGGCGATCGCGACGGACCGGTGGCGGCCGCCCGTGCAGCCGATCGCGACCATCAGGTGCGCCTTGCCCTCGGCCACGTACTGCGGCAGCAGGAACTCCAGCAGCGGCTTCAGGTAGCCGTAGAACTCCTCCAGCCGGCCGTCGCGGCCGACGTAGTCCACGATCCGCTGGTCGAAGCCGGTCAGCGGCCGCAGCTCCAGGTCATAGTGCGGGTTCGGGAGAAAGCGCACGTCGAACGAGAGGTCGGCGTCGCGCGGCGGCCCATGCTTGTGCCCGAACGACGTGAACGTGACCGCGAGCTTGCCCGGCGTGCCCGGCGCGAGCAGGTCGTCGGCGACCTTGCGGCGCAGCGCCGCGGCGCTCAGCCCGCTCGTGTCGATCACGATGTCCGCCCGCTGGCGCACTGGCTCCAGCAGCTCCTGCTCGGCGCGGATGCCGTCGGTGACGCTGCCGTGCGGCGACAGCGGGTGGCGCCGGCGCGTCTCCTTGTAGCGGGTGACGAGCGCGTTCTCGTCCGCGGTGAGGAAGACGACGCGGTGTACGACGCCCGCCTCGGCCAGCTGGTCGATCACGCCCGCGAGCTCGGCCAGGTACTCGCCGCCGCGCGAGTCGCACACCACCGCGGCGCGCTCCACCTTGGAGCCCTCGTGCATGAACAGCTCCGAGAGCGAGCGGATCATCGACGCGGGCAGGTTGTCGACGCAGAAGTAGCCCGCGTCCTCGAACACGTTCATCGCGCTCGACTTGCCCGCGCCCGAGAGGCCGGAGATGACCACGAGGTCCTCCAGGTTCGAACCCGGGCGGTGGTCCGACTGGTCCCGTACGGCGTTGGCCACGGCTCAGCGCCCCGTCTTGTTGAGGTGGGCGTACAGGTCGCGCGCGACCTTCTGCGGGAACCCGGGCACGTTCTCGAGCTCCTCGCGCGTGGCGCCGAGCACCGCTTCGGGCGAGCCGAAGTGCTTGAGCAGCGCGCGCTTGCGGGCCGGACCGACGCCCGGGAGCTCGTCCATGATCGACTCGGTCATCGCCTTGTCACGCCGGATCCGGTGGTGGGTGATGGCGAACCGGTGCGCCTCGTCGCGGACGCGCTGGAGCAGCTGCAGCGCCGGCGTGTCGTGCGCCATCAGCACGGGATTCGGCGCGCCCGGCACGAACACCTCCTCGATCCGCTTGGCCAGCGACACCACGGTCACGCCGCGGTCGCGGAAGCCCTGCAGCGGCGGCAGGCCGGCGCTCAGCTGGCCCTTGCCGCCGTCGATCACCACGAGGTTCGGGAGCGCGGCGAACGACGCGTCACGGTCCGCGTCGTACGGCGACTTCTCGTTCTGCTTGGACCACTGCGCGAAGCGGCGCCCGAGCACCTCGTTCATCGACGCGAAGTCGTCGTTGCCGTCGTGCGAGCGGATCGTGAAGCGGCGGTAGTCGCTCTTCTTGGGCGCGCCGCCCTCGAACACGACCATCGAGGCCACGGTGTGCGTGCCGCCCACGTGCGAGATGTCGAAGCACTCGATCCGCACCGGCAGTGCGCTCAGCCCCAGCGCCGCCTGCAGGCCGTTGAGCGAGTCCACCCGCTGCTGGCGCTTGCGCTCGGCCTTGAGCTTCTCCTGGTCGAGCGCGAGCTTGGCGTTGCGCTCGGCCAGCTCGAGGATGCGGCGTTTGCCGCCGCGCTCGGACGCGCGGATCTCCACGTTGGAACCGCGGCGCTCCCCGAGCAGCTGGCCGAGCACCTGCAGCTCGGACCCCTCGGCCATGAAGCCGGGCACGACGATCAGCGACGGGATCGAGAGCGCGCTCGCGTAGAACTGCAGCATGAACTCCTCGGCGACGATCGCCGGGTCCTGCTCGGCCTGGTTGTCGAGGTAGAAGGACTGGCGGTCGGAGAGGACGCCGTCGCGCACCTGGAAGACCTGCGCGTTGGCCTCCGTGCCCTCGACGGCGACCGCGACCGCGTCGTAGGTACCGGCGCCGCCCTCGGCCACGCGCTGGCGCTCGAGCAGCGCCTTCACCGCCTGCAGCCGGTTGCGCTCGATCGTCGCCTGCTCGTAGTCGCGCTGGCCGGCGGCGAAGTACATCTTGCGCTCGAGGTCGCGCTCGATCTGCTTGAAGCGGCCCGAGAGGAACGCGATCACGCCGTCGATGCCCTCGCGGTACTCCTCCTTGGAGACGTGGCCCACGCACGGCGCCCCGCAGCGCTTGATGTAGTAGTCCAGGCACGGCGAGCCCGAGTGGCGGCCGGGCTCCGGCCCCTCGCACGAGCGGAACAGGAAGATCTTGCCGAGCAGGTCGAGCGTGTTGCGCACGCGCTTGGCCGACGAGTACGGGCCGAAGTAGACGCGCTTGCTCTTGTGCTTCTCGCGCGTGAAGTAGACGCGGGGGAAGTCCTCGTCGAGGCTGATCGCGATGTACGGGTACGACTTGTCGTCGCGCAGCCGGATATTGAAGCGCGGCTTGTACTGCTTGATGAAGTTCTGCTCGGTGAGCAGCGCCTCGGACTCGGTGACGACGACCAGCGCCTGGATGTCGTCGATCTCGTCGGTGAGTGCGGTCGTCCCGTAGACGTTCGGGTTCGAGAAGTGACTCGCGACCCGCTTGCGGATCGACTTCGCCTTGCCCACGTAGATGACGCGCCCGCGCCGGTCCCGGAACAGGTACACGCCCGGCTGGTCCGGCAGCGAGAGCCGCTGCTCACGAAGCCGCTCGGATTCGGTCTGGACAGCCATCAGATGCTGAAAGAGATCGTACGACCGGTGGCAGCCCGCAACTCAGGGCACTGCTATCGGTTGGTGACCGTATGCACCGAACGAGATTGACGCTCGTCGTCGCCGCCCTCGCGGCCCTCGCACTGTGCGCTCCGGCTTCCGCCAACTACCGGGTCGGTCTGAGTGAGCAGAATGCAGCTGTCTTCAGCCAGCCCGCCTGGCAGGCCCTGAAACTGAAGCGGATCCGATACATCATCCCGTGGGACTACGCCAAGGACCCCGGCCAGAAGGCCGAGGCCGACGCGTTCCTGAGCGCCGCCCGCGCGGCCAAGCAGGACGTCCTGCTGATGTTCACGGCCCGCCGTGGTTGTTGGAACGGCCGCAAGTACTCGAAGTCCAAGGCCTGCAAGGCGCCGTCCACGAGCGCGTACAAGAAGGCCGTCCGGGCGTTCCGCAAGGAGTACCCGTGGATCAAGACGTACGCGCCCTGGAACGAGGCCAACCACGTCTCCCAGCCGACGGCCAAGAGCCCGAAGCGCGCCGCGCAGTACTACTCGATCCTGCGGAGCGCCTGCGGGAAGAAGTGCAAGGTCATGGCCGCCGACGTGCTCGACCAGAGCACGGTCCGCACGTGGCTGCGCTCCTTCATCAAGTACTCGAAGAACAAGGGCCGGCTGTGGGGCCTGCACAACTACAAGGACGTCAACCGGCGCCAGTCCAAGGGCCTGACGAACGTGCTCAAGACGGTTCCGGGCGAGGTCTGGCTGACCGAGACGGGCGGCATCACCACGTTCGCCCCGAGCTTCCCGACGAGCCAGTCGCGCGCCGCCTCGGCGACCAAGTACATGTTCAAGCTCGCCGACCGCTTCGACTCGCGCCGCAAGGGCTACAAGTCCAAGCTGACGCGCCTGTACGTCTACCGCTGGTTCGGTGAGACGGGCAACTGGGACTCGGGCCTCGTCAACGTCGACGGCTCGCCCCGCCCCGCGCTCGCGCAGTTCGAGAAGTACGCCAAGCGCCGCCTCAAGTAGCTTTGCCGGGGCTTTGACCCTGGTCAACCTCTACTCCGACACGCAGACCCGCCCGACCTCCGCCATGCGCCACGCCATGGCGGAGGCGGAAGTCGGGGACGAGCAGCGTTTCGAGGACCCGCAGGTCACGGAACTGTGCTCGCGCGTGGCCGCCCTGCTCGGCTTCGAGGCGGCGGTCTTCCTCCCGTCCGGGACGATGTGCAACGAGATCGCGTTCCGGCTGCACATCCGCCCCGGCGGCGACGAGGCGATCCTGCACCGCCTGTCACACCCGATCATCGCCGAGGCCGGCGGGCCGGCGGCGTTCGCGGGGGCGATGATGCAGCCGCTGGACACGCCGCTCGGGATGTTCACCGGCGCCGACGTGCGCGGCGCGCTGCGACGCCCGGGCGACCGCTACACGCCGCGCTCGCGGCTCGTGGCCGTCGAGCAGACCACGAACATGGCCGGCGGGCGCGTGTGGCCGCTCGAGCAGCTGCGGGACGTGGTCGGCGTCGCGAAGGAGGCCGGGCTGCGGCTGCACATGGACGGCGCACGGCTGATGAACGCCGTCGTCGCGTCGGGCGTGCCCGCGGCGGAGATGACGCGCGGGTTCGACACGGCGTGGCTGGACTTCACGAAGGGCCTCGGCGCGCCGGTGGGCGCGTGCCTGGCGGGCTCGGCCGAGCTGATCGAAGAGGCGTGGCGCTACAAGCAGATGCTCGGCGGCGCGATGCGCCAGGCGGGGATCGTCGCCGCGGGCGCGCTGTACGCGCTCGGCCACCACGTGGACCGGCTGGCGGACGACCACGCGCTGGCGCGCGAGCTGGCCCGCGGGCTGGCGGAGCTGCCCGGCGTCACGATCGACCCCGACGCGGTCGAGACCAACATCGTCATCTTCGAGCACGACGAGCCCGAGCGGCTGTGTGCCAGCCTGCAGGAGCACGGTGTGCTGATGGGTGCCGTCGGCGGGCGGCGGGTACGTGCCGTCACGCACCTGGACGTGGACGCGGACGGGATCAGGACCGCGTTGAACGCGCTAGAACGTGTGTGTACTGGATGAAGCTCGAAGGCATCCACCACATCACCGCGATCACCGGCGACGCGCCCCGCAACGTCGATTTCTACGTCCGGCTGCTGGGGCTCCGACTGGTCAAGAAGTCCGTCAACCAGGACGACCCGACCGTCTACCACCTCTTCTACGCCGACGAGCACGGGTCCGCGGGCGCCGACCTGACGTTCTTCGAGTACCCGAACGCCCGCGCCGGGCGCGCCGGGGCGGGGATGGTGCACCGGATCGTCCACCGCGTGGGCTCGCCCGAGTCGCTGGACTTCTGGGAGGACCGCTTCGGGGCCGAGGGCGTGGCCGCCGCGCGGGTGGACGGCGGGCTGCGGTTCGCCGACTTCGAGGGGCTCGAGCACGAGCTGCGCGTCGTCGACGTGCCCGACGCGCCGCTGCCCGCGCGCTCGACGGAGGTGCCGGCCGAGCACGCGCTGCTCGGCTTCCACGCGGTGCACGCGGCGGTCGCCGATCCGCGCAAGTCCGAGCAGCACCTGCTGGAGACGCTGAACTTCGATCAGGTCGGGCCGCACACGTTCGAGGCGCGGGGCGCCTCGCGCGGCGGG